>Ga0163199_1002797_pt1 | contig 10635 bp, 5 predicted proteins | sample PL_2010_150m_FD_113537 | JGI IMG/M metagenome (GOLD analysis project Ga0163199, IMG submission 113537) | Freshwater microbial communities from Powell Lake, British Columbia, Canada to study Microbial Dark Matter (Phase II) - PL_2010_150m | ecosystem: Environmental > Aquatic > Freshwater > Lake ...
ATCTCCATATACTCGGCAAACAACCCTCGTGAAATTATCCCCACCCTCAGGCAGCGGCAAGCACGGCAAACGTACCGTTGTGGAAACTTCTCTGGCTGATGCTCTTCATACAGCCCCCGGCGCAGGCCTCGATCCATGTTCCGAAATTCGGCATCACCGAGAATTTTTTCGACCTGGCTTTTCTTGAGTTTTTTGAGATTGACAAGCCTCCACAGAATAGCTTCCGAAGAAACGCCGAACTCTTTCGCCAGTTCGATGATATCAACCAGCTTCAGTTCCTGATTCATTACAATTTCTTTCAAAGCGTCAAGCAGGTGGTCCTTCGGCAGGAGCAAACTTGCCGCAAAGCTATCGGCAAATTGCTCCGGCTTCGTTTTACGTGTCCCGTCTCCGATTTCCTCATGCGAGAATATTTTCCACGTGACGATGTGGAAGAGCTCATGGGCGAGATCGAAATTCCGACGCCATGGCGCATCATGGACATTGATGAGGATGCCCACGCCAAGGGCGCTGTCCACGATGCTGGCGCCGGACAAACCTTCTCCCAGGTCCAGATGAATAACTTTGAAACGAAGCGTGTTCTCCAGGATGTTCAGAAGATTGCAGGCTGGGCGTGATCCCAGGTCGAGGCGCCTGTGAATGTCGGCGCCAAGCTTGTCGGCCGCCGAAAATCCGTTTTCAATGAAGTCATCACTGTCCAGACTGGTGAGGATTTCTTTCCAGCGCCGCTTCAAACCGAGCAGATTTTCCAGACGGCTATAATTTTCGAGAAAGGTGAGAAATTGACGTTGTTCCTTTTGGACATCGCTGCCTGCCGTTCGCCGCCAGAGGGGAACTGGGTCCGATGGTATATCGGCTTCGAAGAAATAATCCAAGGACCTACCGTAAAGACGGGCCATAGAGATGAGTTCGTTCGCGCTGACGTTCCGGGTTCCCTTTTCCATGGCGGAGAGAATCTGATAATGCTTTAAATCGAGCTTCCTTGTCGCTTCTGCCAGGGAAAAACCGGCAGCCTCGCGCGCCTGAGCGAGCCTTTCGTGAAGATCATTTTCCATGGTTTTTGAAGAGTTCATGACCGCCTCCCGATAAGATTATCTTATGTAAAATTTTCAATGATTGTCATATTGCATAAGATATTCTCATGGAGATGTCAATATCAAATATCACACTGGGCTTTTGTCGTGGTTGTACCACTTCTACGACGAAAATGTGACCCATTCCTATGACCGCAACAGAGGCGCCTGCTCAACCGGGAAGTATTGGGCTATGAACGCTGCAGCGCCGCAAACCGTCCGAAACGGATACTCATCCGGACTACTCATGACGCCCCTTGCAACTTTTTCAATCAAACCGACTTCCTTAGCGAACGACGCTGCGTCCAACTCATCCTGAGCCAGCCTGTGGTTTCGGAACAGGACAGTGCAAAGTTGCGCCGCAGAATCGGCTCGAAGGGTTTTTAGGATCAGTTCAGGCTCAGCTATACGCAAGAAGTTTGCGTTCAATAGAACGGAGGCTACGCCCGCGAGAGTGACAGGGCTATCGGTGTGACGCGCTACCTTTAGAATACGTTGTGTGTCTTGGACCCGCAAAGGCTTTACAGGCAAATCGATGATACGATATTGACCCACTGTGTTAAGCATCTCCGGCAAATTGCCCTCGCACCTATCAACCAAGCTGCGAATTATCTCCCCAGACACGGGCATCGTCTTCATCCAGCCGAACGGGAGATCTTTCCTGTGACTAATGCTATTTGCCAGGATATCCGCCAAAGCAACACACTTGCCGGCCTGTTCAAGGCGAATGCCCGTCAATACGGGTCCCTGGCGATAAGAACGAAATGGAGACCAAGGTGACATTGCGGTGGTCAGAAAATTCAACTTCTCAGATTTCTTTCCACGCCCATCCGCGTCTCCACGAGTCTCTGTTACATAAAACGGCCTAATGTCAGCAGCAAGAGCATGGAGGTTCCTATCGTCGACTATTCTCGACGGTTTACGAGATGATGGAAAGTCTAATCTGCCTCTAGCAATGCCGGCTATCATATTGACTGCGCACTGGCATGCTATCCAGGCTGTCAGCCCCGAGTTCTGTAAAAAGTGCCGTATTCCTTCGATATACTGCTCCAATTGCTGAGACAGCTTCTCTCTATCATCAGTGCAGAAAGCTGCTATCAGATCGTTGGATAGCCGTACAATATCCTTCACCATAGCACAAACGGGCTCGTCCAGCCCTGTGTAGTCCACATCATCGCTGTTCTCGCACACTAACTCGAGTTCCTCCTGCAGCGTCTTGCTAACGTGGCCGTCTGGATCTCTTAGGAATCCTGCCATTTGCAGGATTTGTTGATTTCGATACATTTTCCAAACTGCCAACTTCGAGACTATCTTGATGAAGGGCGGCCTACGAGCAGAAAGGTATGCGGTTGACAAGCCCGTAGCGGCGTACTCTTCAAGAAGGTGTTGATGAACACCAGCGGGGACTGACACATCGAGAGCTACCCCAGAATGAGTAGCTTCACGCCACCACGTTTGTGCCCAAATCTGATCGGAGACGCCCTGCCAAAATGAGCAGTCTCGCGACATCTCTTGAACATCAATTTCCCGCCTGTATGGCCATGCAAGTCGAATTAGTGCTGCAATGTCTTGTCTGTTGCCTCTGTAAGATAATGCTGCCTTTAAATATTCTCCGGATCGAAGCAACTGGCCAGCAACGCGGTACAGCCGCATCAGGACGTAATCATCGGTACACGTCTCATAGTCTTTCAGCAGTCCCATTACCCTCTCTTTATGTTGATCCGGGGAATGGCGATCCATGAGTACATCTAGAACGCCGAGTAAACCTGGAGGTTCCCGCTGGACCTTCAGTTTTCTAGTGTCCAATAGGTCAAGCATGAACTCCAGGGCCTGGGAATAGACGTATGGAGGCTCGGAGAAGACGCCTTCCTGCAATAGCTGCAAGATAATCGCTCTACCATCTTGGCGCCAACCTAACTGCTTTTCTTGATCCACATTTCTTGCACGCAAGATTAGGTCTGCCTTTTCGTTTGGCCTCCTTAGGCCAGCAAGAAAAAGAGCAACCTCACGCCAGTACGGGCGATGAATCATGTGCTCAAAGTCATCGTGAGCGCCGCTTTCTATCATCTGGTTGCTGATGTACGCCGCCGCAAAATACTCTTGGATAGGCTGCACTTCATATCCGTATCTGGTCTCTTCACCCTCACCACTCGACGCCACTACAAGGCCGAAACGTTCCTCGCCTAGTTTGAAAAACTGCTGAGCCATCTCTGGCCTGTCTCCCCGACATTTCAGCCACTCTCCGACCATATCTATTAGGCGACCGCGATCAAGAGTTCTGTCGGCCTGATTGACTTCTGTCAGAGCATGGATCTTATAACCAATAAACTCATGTAAGGCCTGGATGACTAGTCGATTCTCTCGGAGTTGTGAGCTCTTCTCTACATCCCGGTCAATGACAATTTGGAAATACTCTCTGTATAATTCTGCCCTGCGGTCGGGAAATGCCTCGCCCTTCAACCTGATGAACTGGAGAAGCACGGACAACTGCATAGGATTTCTTGCCAATGCCTGGACGTGCGGTTCGTCCTGTCGGCGCTCATAGGATTCTCGTATTCTCGTCCTTTCATCGTTCTCTTGAATCTGAACAGATAGCCATCTTTTTATATATTCATCGATGCGAGGCTTTTCCATCGGAGCCAGCGAAAGCCGTTCAAAGCCACTCAATATCTCGGAACGGCCAGCCAGAGCCGGTGGACGGGTTGTGACAATGACACGCAAGTCAGCTTTCAGACCATTCTCGAATCTGTTAATGCAATCCATGATAGTTCTAAGTACATCATCCCTGAGTTTGTCGCTACCTATCTCATCTAGGCCATCGAATATTAGCAGTACCGGCGAGTTCTCTACGGCTGTTTGAATGTCGCTGACGCTGATTGTATTTCCACCAGAGTCTTCTCCAATGACCATTGATAGATAGCTTTCGATGCTACTCCCTGGGTTGCCATTTAACCATTCAGCCAACTTGCGCAGTTCTATCCGGAAAGGAAGACGAGATTTTTCGGGCGGTGACCACCTTCCCTCAGGGTCCATTTGGTCTTCGGCCAATACTTGCTGGCGGTATATCTGAACAGCCATTTGGGTAATGGTAGATTTGCCCTGTCCTGGCCCCCCTTGCAATACAACCTTGTGAAAAGTTGCCTGTTTGTTGTCATGCAGCAGCATACCCAGCGCGCTTATGGGAGAGGCGTGTCTTCTCCTAAGCCGCATCTGTTCATCCATCAGTGATAGCCCGCCCAGCTCTTCGTCCATGTGTTGCTCGTAGCGTCGAAATTGGGTATCCATTAGCTCTTGCTGGCAATCCAGGGGGAGATCCTGCACATCAATGTCTAAGTCCACGAACAACTTGGCCAAAGTCTTCTCTAACTCAATCTGACGGAACTTAACCATCTTGTCCTGCGCGTACTGATGACTGATTGCCATCCTAATTGCTCGAGGGAGACCTTCTGATGTCTGACTCACCACGTGCCCGAGAAAAGGGAGCGTGCCACCTGCAAATATCTCGGGAAAACTTCTCCAGACGGAAGGCATGCTATCCAAAAGCGCTGTTACCCTTTCTTTCCACCATACATCAGCGTGCAGATAGTTGAATTTCTTAAGCAACTCTATTCGGACTTGATCAATTTTTTCAAGAGCATCCTTGCTCGATGGCACGTTGGTAACCAGGAAGAAGTAGTTGAACCGTTCTTCGCCATTCCGGCAAAGAACATTGTTCTTTAGTTCCTTAGCGAACTCAGCGATCACCACACGTCTGGCATCAGATAATTGCCCTTCGGAGGTTCGATGATGTTTGACCTGAAAGAGGTATCGTCCGACCCGCGGGGGGAGAAAAGACCCCTGCAATTCCCGGTTTTTATCCGCAACTTGGAACTCAAAGTAAGGATTCCCAAGTGCGGTTTCCCCGTCTCTGCCTCCATCCGGCCCACGTAGAGGAGTCAAACGGGCGTCTTCGCCGAATCTCGCCACGAGTATAGTGTTTATGAGCCTTTGGAACCTCGTTGGATCTATTTCATCAAAGTAGTATTCCATGCCATGCTCCTTCAGTCTGTAATCAATTTATGCTCAGCTAACCCCGCTATCTTACTATTTGCCATCTATCATCCCCAGAGAAATCCTCATTACCGAATTTATCGAACACCTTTCTCAAGACTTCATGCCTGCACTCGGCACAAAATACTTTCATGTGGGCCATCTTTGGTTCCATTTTCACACTCCTCAGCCAAAAATATTACTGATTCGGTCGTATTCCTCCAGACATTTGCGCTTGGACATGAATTCGCCAAAGGCTTGTTCTTCTTTGCGTTTCAGGACGGGGAAGGTGTCGAGAATGTAGGCGAATTCGTCACGGGTCAGGCCGTAGAGATGGGCGACGTAGGCGTCGATTTCCGCCCGCAACTGAGCCCGGTCGCCCGTATCGCGCCGATCAGGGGTGCGGTCATGGACGCCGCAGGCTGGTGTCCACTCTGGCGTCAAATTGGCAGCTTGCTCGGCTAGACGGCGACGGATGTCCTGCTCGTGTTGAGGGCCGTATGAGTCGATTTGACCTGTTCCGGATGGGAACCAGAAATCAAAACTTCTAAATTCATCCCTGAAAAGTTCATTCCACAAATCTGCATAGTTTTTATCCACACAAATGAGCCTTGCACACCGGGCAACGAGCGGTACAAAATAAGCGTCCGCTTCCTTGAGTCTCGGTACCGGCATCGTATAGACAAAGTGCATGTCCAAATGGGTGGTTATCTTGAACCGGATGATGAAATCGCTGATGAAAGAATTTATTACCGTCACCAGAAAGGCCGTTTCGCACGATCCAATGTTTTCAACGGGATTACCATCACGATCCGGCGCCATCCGGCGGATAACAAGATTTGTATGCGGACATACTGATCTTTTCGGTATAATTGTCGCAAGAAAAGTCCTTTCATTTGTGCTTGCAGCGATATTGCGGAACGCGCCCCGATAGAGTTGATAATCATAAACCGCGGGTTCGCGTTTTTTCTTTTTCAGCAGCCGCCATCGGCTTCTCAGTTCATCCCGACGGACGGTACTTTCTTCTATCCAATAAGAAACGGGGGAAAACTGATGATCGTATGTCCAGATGAGTTTGCCTTCGTAAAGTGGGCATCCGTTTCCATCCTTATTGAACAAATGGCTATCTGAGGACATATTGAATTCCTGAGACAATTCGACATTCCACGCATCATCAAGCCGATCACCCACCAGGGGGTGTTTTCCGTAAATCTTATCCGTGAGATCGGCATCCTGCTGGGATTTGAATTCCATGATGGTGAGCGAATCGGGAGAATATCTTCGAACCTTCTCAGGGCTCGACATCAAAGCATTTTCCTCTATAACTGGCAATCTCTGCGGGTCGTGCTCCATGAAGGCGCAACGGAAGGATTCCGTCTCCCCGCCTTTTTCCGCGCAGAAGAGGATGAACTTGAAGCGCCCGTCCACGGCAGTGAAAACCGTGGGCCACCGGTTCTCGAAACCGTAGAGGCAGTCGATGCGGCTGTGACCAAAAAACAGATGTCGCAACGGTAAGCAACCTTGATCCGTGTAGAACCCGCTCGGAACAACAATGCCCATTCGACCACCATTACGAAGCAAATGAAAAAACCTCTCCAGAAATGCCTTATAAAGGTCGATCTTGCCGACGGTCAAGGCCGAGAATGCTGCCGGCTCCTTTGCGTAAGCCGCTGCTTCCTGAAACGATTTTTCATATGCGTTCCATTTGACAACCATATCCGGATGTTTTTCGTGCAGTTCCTTGATCCGTTTCAGTGCATCTTGTTTTCCATACTTCCGGAAATGCGGATCGTACTGGATATAGAATTCCTGGGTGCTCGGCTGCAACACATCCCAGGGCGGATTGCCGACGTCGGCGTCGAAACCACCGTTCCCCTCGCTGAAAACATCGGGAAACTCCAGGGGCCAATGGAAAAAGTGATGCCTCCCCGCAAGGACTTTAACCTTATCATCCAGTTCCATTTCGGCGATCGATGCCGGGGCTTCACCCTGTGCTAGACGCAGGAAGAGTCCACGATATTCATCCGGTTTTACCGCACTGTCCATAAGATATGCCGTGAAGAGATCCGCCAGGGGCATGAGCGGGTTGATTCTTTCGCGCCGGGTCCCCTCATGCATCTCCTTCTGGCGATCCGTATCGTCCTCTGCAATCTGTGTGATGGACATCATGTCTCGTGCGGCTTTTTGAAAGGCCTCAGTCAGTGTCTCCGGAAAAGGCAGCTCCTGCAGGTTCTTTTCTTTCTGATGCTTCTTTTTTGCATCCTTGCTGCGTTCCGGGATTCTCTGCAATTGGGAAAGGCGTCGGATACCGATAAGGCTGTTGCCGCACCTCAGATGATGGTCGAGAAAGGTCAGCTTGTGGTCCCGGGCGAAGCAATTGAGCCATAGGGAAAGCTTGGCCAGGTGGACGGCCAGGGGATTCAAATCCACACCGTAGAGGCAGTGACGGGTTATGAGCCGCCGCCAGTGATTCGGTTCGCATGTCGTCGGCGAGGACATGCCCTCAACATCGGGGATTTCGGCAAGGAGGCTGACAATCAGATCGGTAATCTGGTCAGCGGCGTTGACGAGAAAATGACCGCTACCCATACCGGGGTCGCAGAGTTTGAAGATAAGGACGACTTCTTTAACGTAGCGCACCACCAGGGCGATGGCCGACTGGGCCGCACCCCGCCGGACGGCGACATCATGCCCTGCTTGGGCTTCCCGGATAAAGAGATCGAATCGCTCCCGGTAGTCCTGGGTGAAACGATCCTGCAAGGGTTGGATGACCGCTTTGCTGTTAAGAAACCGGACCAGACTCTCCGGCGTGTAGTAAGATCCGGTCTGCTTGCGCTCTAAAGCGGATTCACCAAAATAAACATCGCCCTTTTTTATGAGACTGTCGCTCTTTTGGCGGGTTGTCTCCGAAGCCAGCAGGCTTTCTATCCCTTTCTTTGTCCGGCGGCGGAGTCGATCCGCATCGGCTAAAGTGACATTAAATTCAAGAATGTTCTCGTACATTTCACCTAAGTGGCGTACCTCCAGATTTCGGTAGGGGATAGGGTATTCCTTATCCGGATCCGAGTCATAAGGCTCTACATAGGCCATGAGATAGAGGGCGCGAGCAAGAAAGTCATTCCTCAGTTGCTGTTTTCCCAGAAACTTTTCCTGCTCATCATCAAACAGACCGCCGTTATATCCCATGATTCCATACTCCGGATCGCCGTCATTGACAGCATGGATCAGTCCTTTGAGGTGTTTCCAGAGATCATATCCCTCATTGTCTGTCCGGTTGCCCCACCGGAAACGATGGGCCTCACGGCAGAGGGCTTGAATGGAATGCTTGGCATAAATCTCCTGCTTTTCTACCTGGGACGGCAGAAGGCTTCGGGACTCGGCGTAGAAGAGGAAAAGGCAACGATAGAGGAGCTTGACGGCGCTTTCGAATATCTCCCGTCGCTCCTCCTCGGTGTATTCTTCACCCTTACGGGGAGTATCCGCGATGAAACCGTTACAAATATACTGGAGGACTTCGTCAATCTGCTGGAGAAGCGGGGATTTGACTTTATCTTCAAGAAGCTTCTCAGAAGCCGCCATGTCCTGGTCCAGACGGCAGGTATAAACACCGAGTTTACGGGCGTCTTCCTTCCTCTCTTCTTCGTCCCCCGCTTCCGGCGCGAAGGAATCCATATGGAAGAATGTCTCAAAAAGGGCATACTCCCCTTCATCATTCTGCGCCAAGGCCTCGGCAAGATTGAGCTCCACATATTCCTCAAAGGGCTTTCCGGTACGGTTTGTATAGAGACGCCACCTTTCCCCATCCGTCAGGATCCCCCAGGTCAGCTTGCGATGCCGCAACTGCATGATCAATCTCGCCGGCCAGAAACGTCCGACAGACGTATCATCCATATCTGCTCCCGGTTCTATGAGATAAAGAACGGCGACGCAGTTGGAATAATTGTAGTCCTCATACAGGGAATAAACGCCGGGCGTATCTGTGCTGACAGGCGGAACGAAGGAAAGATAACTGAGAGCCTGTTTGATATAGGTATTCCAGAGAGACTTTAGATCGGTCCTGTCGCAGTTTTTCCAGGTATGACCAAGGGTCGCCATGCGGCCTTGGCCGGCATCGTCCAGTTTCGCTTCGGAACGGATTTTATCGATAAAAAGTGTGCTGAATAATCCGTGATTTCTCATAATCTCCTCAAGTGAGCGCGAGGGTATCCCGCTGGTCAATGACAAACGGGTACTGCTTGAATCGTTCAAATTTTAGGGATGCCAGGAATCGATCGTATTGCATAACAAAAAGCAGGGCAGGTTTTTTGTCCCACATCTCTACCTGCCGGGCAAACTGCTCCAGAACACTGGCTTGACCCAGCCATGTCGCCTTTAGAAATTCCAAACCGGAAACAATGAGAATAGGATCATTGATGTTCTCAGTAAAAAAACGGAAGAGATCATCGACGGAGAAGGCGCCCACATTTTCAGAAAATCTTTCGTCATCTGCAAAGGTGTCAAGCAAATGCAGATGGCCTGCCCCGGCACGTTTTGCCAGTTCGGCAGCCCAGGTTTTCTGTTCAAGATAGTTGTGGGTAAGGACAATGCAGGACCGGCCACGGAGGCGCTGAGAAAGTGATTTTGTCAAGAGCACAACGTCTATGCCTTCGTTCAAGCAGCCACCCCCTTTCACTTATTCTTTTCAACAGTACCTTCATAATATCGTTTTAGAAATGCTAAAGCTGAAAAATCTTCCTTAAGGCGAATCTGATCGAGGTTATGTGTGCTTTCATAGCGGAGCCAGCCGTTTTCATGCAGGAGTTCTACGGCCTGTCGAAAGGTCGTTTCATCAAAGCCGAATAAAAGGGATGGAGATCCTTCAGCTTCAGCGATTTCCCGCACCTGCAGGAGACTCTCGCCGCGACCGGCGGCATAATCATATATCATGGCGCAAAGGATGGGAGGTTCCACATGGAGATGACGCCGCCGGTATAGCCGGCCATCGCTATGCTGTTGGAGTATTTCCAATTTCTTGAAATTTCTGTTCAGATAGGCATCTATGACGAAACGAACCTCCTGCTGGAGATGCTTGCCGATGGTTTTATCGGTATATTGACCGGAAAGGCTATTTCTCAAATTAGCCAACCAGCCGCTTTCGGTATAGGCCAGTTCTGCGGGAAGGATGCGGTTGAAAATTTCATACCAGACTAAATTCCGGGAGTTTCCTGCCCCCTGGTAATGACACCACTGAAGGGTTCCGGTTTGTTCCAGAAAAATGTCGTGCTCAACAATCAGGGTGCCTGTGGCCGTGAGGGTTTGTACCGTCGGTCTGATCAGCCCCAAGGCGCAGCCGATGCTTACAACACTTTCTATCTGACGATTGGATAGGCCGGTGCTCTCCTGAATGTCTTTCCGGTAGATCCGTTTTTCTGACAGGCGCGCCGTCAAAAAGTGCAAAACGCGGGACAACTGATCGCTCTCGAAGAGGTAGCCGTTGCTGATCTGAAGTTTGCGGTTTGATTGAACCATTGAATGCCTTTTGTCGAGGAGAATG
>Ga0163199_1002799_pt1 | contig 10628 bp, 8 predicted proteins | sample PL_2010_150m_FD_113537 | JGI IMG/M metagenome (GOLD analysis project Ga0163199, IMG submission 113537) | Freshwater microbial communities from Powell Lake, British Columbia, Canada to study Microbial Dark Matter (Phase II) - PL_2010_150m | ecosystem: Environmental > Aquatic > Freshwater > Lake ...
TACCGCGCCGCGATGGGTCATGTTCGACAGCGACTGGATCGCAGTCTGCACCAGCCAATGGCTGGGCTTGTCGTCCATATTGGCCATCAGGCCAAAGCCACAACTGTCTTGTTCGAATCCGGGACGGTACAGTGTACCGTCCAACCAGCTTTGTCTGTCCATTGCCAAGCCTGAAAAAATTCGGGGAAAAGTGCGGAATTCTACCGAGAACAGCACCTTGCGGCAATGGGTAGAGGGGAGTTGTCGGCAATAAACAGCCAAAAATAACCGCTTGTCGGTTTATGCGGGCAGTACCCCCGACCTTTTCCTGCAATTCGAGCGGCATTTCCACTCAAGTACAGAGGGCCGGGAGGTTTGAGTTTGGCCGCGAGAAATTGAACCGGGCCGGAAATTCCTCCTGCTTACTGGATCAGTTCGCGCCAGATCACTCGTTTGCCGACAAACTGTGCGGATGTGGAACTGTTACCCCATGGACCGCTAGGGCTACCGCCACTACCGCTTGGTGGAAATGGTGTTTTGGGGGTTGGATTGTCGGCTATGGTGACTAGAGGACTCGGGGTGCCAGAAGGCAAAGTAACAATAGAAAGACCAACGATGGGCGCATTGAATTTTACGCCAACCTTGGAATCTTCAGTGTTGCTACCCGTTTTGTAATTAAAATAATTTAGCCAGCCGAAGCCACCTGGAGAGCATACGGTGCTGGATGGAACGGTAGTGGGTACTAAAAGTACTCCCAACAATAATTGGGGGTCGACGTTGCAGCGCTCACCGCTGTCAGGAAAATTGACGTACCAACCGCGCCCGGTCTTGAAATCCACCGCATTGGCGGTATCCGTCCGAATCGCGCCTGCCGTAGTCAGCGTTTGCTGCACCAGGGTCAATCGCGGGTTGACCAAGGTGGCCGTGGGAGTGGCCGTCGGGTAGTCGTCGGCATCTTTGATCGCATACAGGGTTTGCTGCTGCGTGTCGGTGAGATCGGCGGTTTCCAGGTATTTTCCGGTAGCCACGAACACCGCGCGCTTGCCTTCTATCTTGCCCAGTTCGGGACGGGTGGTGATGGGTTGAGCCGCGCCAGCGGCATCCTTCAGCGTTGCGAACAGCACTACTGCACCCGTAGCGCCAGAGGCTTTGTTGATGTCGAAACGCCACAGGTTGCCCGCGAGGTCGCCGCCGTAAACATAGCCGGCGGTATTGTCGATTTCGGGACTGTCCGCCCAAACGGAGATTTGACTCAGCCCGCTGGAACTACCGACACCGGTGGGGTATGCGCTGATTTCGGCTCCGGTCAGCGCATTCAACACGTAAAGGTATCCTTGACCGTTGCCGGGGCTGGTGTTGTTGTAGCCGGAGGTCACCAGCACCACCCAGGTGCCATCGGTTTTCTTGGTAACGACGGGTTTGCCGAAGCTATAGCCGAGATTGTTCTGATTGGCGGTCGTGTATTCCCATAGCAAGGTCGGCGCGGTGGGGGTGGTGATGTCCAGCGCGTAATAGCCGCGTCCACCACCATTGAGCCCCGCCACCAGGATGGTTTTCCAAGTGGCGCTAGACAGGGCGCAGTTGGCGGTGCAGAAGTCGCTGATGACCGCGCTGCCGTTGACGTAATAAGTATGCATCGTGGAATAATTTTTGTCCGCCAGCTTCCACATGTTGGGAATGACCATGCTTGGCACGTAGGCCCAGCGTTCCTGTCCATTGGCCGCGTTAAAGGCGTGCATCATGCCATCGTTGGTACCCATGTAGACGGTTCCGGCACGGCCTGCCTGGGCAGTCTGATAGGCGCTGTAACCCGGATCGGTGTAGCTGAATGTCGGTTTGGCAAGGTAGGCGGGCTGGGATTCCACGGCATCGCCCAGCACGGCGTCGCGGTAACGATAGAGCCGGTCGTTGACCGCATTGCTGGCGCGATCCTCATAGCCATTCTGGCCGCGCAGGAAATTGACCAGGTTGGCGCCTGCCGCCGTGGTTTTTTGCGCCGCCGTCAGCAGCGGCCACTGGCTCAGTGTGGCCAGCTTGGTGGCGTCGAAATCGGTCGCGTTGAGGTTGGCATAGACAAAGGGAACCAGGCTGCCCGCACTGCCCTTGGTATAAATCGTCCGCGAGTCGCTGGCAGCCCCTACCTTGGCGGCCATGGTGCCGGTGCAGGCAACCGGCAGTTCCACCTTGCACTCGGTGCCGACCAGCACGCCCGGAGAGGCGCATGTGCCCGCAGTGGCCCCCGGAGTGACGCAATTATAGATGGTGCTGGCGCCACTGGTTTCCGCCACCACCGCACCGGGGGCAATGCATGTGCCGGCTACGGTGTTTTCCACGCACCAGGTCGCTGCTTCGCTGACGTCGCCGGTATCGATGTTGATGCTACGCGCCTCGAGATTACCGGTCCATCTCACCGTGGTGTAACTGGCTACATAGGCGTAGTTGTTGCCGGAAACAGGATTTAGCGTACTGGTAGCGGCGGCAGCGCCCGAACCGATTTTCGCGCCGATGGCAGCGAGCGCGTCGTTCAGCCCGCTAGCCAGTTCGGCGGGGTTTTTGGCGGAGAAATAGCTACCCTGCCCATTGACTGCGGCGTGCCACAGATCATCCACCGCAGTAACGGTATCCGAGACCGGCACCGGCCAGTTCACTGCGGTGGTTACACCGCCCACCGTGGTGGAAAGACCGTTCTTGAGTTTGTAATAGTCCCCCGAAGTCGCGGTTTTGTAGTCCGATTGATAGACCAGCGTCCCGTCCACCCCCAGCCCTAGCGTAAAGGTGGTCATATGTTGCTGGACATTGTTGTCGGTACTGCTGACGAACACGTTGTTTTCGCATACGTCCAGACCCAGGGAGCCAGTACAGTTACCTAGTGCGCTGGTGCGCAAATCGGTATCGTAATAATACTTGGCGACATCCGCCAGGGAGCCGGAACTTGCACTGGGTCCCTCGTACATCGGGCGCGGGGTGGAACCGCCGTCCATATTGCCTAGAGCGCCGCCGCTTACAGTGTTTGGGCCATAGCTGGCGGTCTCATCGTGGGTGTTCCAGTAACCATCGGTGGTGAGCAGAGCAAAATTCTGCTGGCAGGAGTACTGCATCGGGTCGTCGCTAGGTGACAAAGCAAGCGGGTTCTTGCCAGCGAAGATGCGACCAACCCGCGACAAGGCACCGCGCAATGGCGTGTAGGGGCTGGGGTTTTGTGCAAACAGCATGGCATACCACTTCGCCTTCTGATTCCCGGCGCCGGAATTGAACGTGTCAATTTTCAGATATTGATTGGTTGTGGGGGCTTTGTCGATGGTAATGAAGCCCACCCGATATTTGTTGTCTATGGTCTTGAAGGCCCGGCTTGCGGAGGTCTTCATCATTTGCATACGGGTACGATACCAGGCGTACCAATTGGCGAAATTGGACAGCTCCTCGGCATAGGTGCAATTCGGTGCGGCCGCACAATCGGTGCGGGTGGTGCGGTTGACGATGGTGGTGGTGCCGACCACGATGTTGCCATAGGTCTGGCCGGTGACGATGTCGACGCGTTGAAAGGAGCCGGGAACAACTACCGGATCGACGGCAGCGCTACCGCCGGAAAAGGCGGTGGTGATAGCCAAACTGAAGGCGGCGGCGGAGGTCCAGGAGGCATTCAGGGTCGCCGCATTATAAGTGCCGTCGGGTGTGGTGATCGCCACAATATTGCTGCTTCCTGGCAGGCTGGCGATAAAGCTGTTGCCGATTCTTGCCTGAATCGCGGCGGCAAGACCGTTATTTCGCGTGCTGGAAGTGCCGCTCCCGTTGCAATAGGTGAGGGATTCCATCAACAACTCCGTGCCGGGAGCAGGATGGCTGGCACTGATGAGCTTGATGCTGGTGATCACCGTCTTGGCCGTCGAAGCTAGCGCATTACAGGCCGCCACCGTGCCGGCGGTACACGATGAACTGCTGGCGGAAATGGTACAGGTAGGCTTGGTGCATCCACCACCCGAACAAGTACTCTGTGGCGTATTGGTTGCGGTGATCTGTCCTGAGCTTACCCCGGCAGCCACGCCGGCAGTGATGACGACAGTCGGGTAGCGCGCATATTGGTAGGTGGAATCCTGGGTTGCCTTGCAGGTCGACAGATCGGTGGAATTGCACCAGCGCACCCTGGCCGGAAACGGGTGGGCGGCATCCGGCGCGGCGGCAGTGATGCAGGAAGTCATCCCCAGATCCGTACAGTATTCGCCCGGGACCATGACGTAATAGTAAGGGCCAAGCGTGCGGGTAGCAGTAGTCGGCGCGGCCACGGTGCCGGTCGCGACGGATTTGCTGCCGGCGGCGGTGGTTTCGTGCTTGGTGGTGTAGCTCTTGCTGTTCACCGTACCGGGCAGTAGGTAATTGTCGTTGCGCAAGCAGTCGCTGTAGGTTGCGTCGGTGCAATACTCTACGTCCGGGTAGCTGGTGGTCAACGCGGTGGTGGATGCGGTCTGGATACCATAGCCATCCATGGGCGTATTTCCGCTGCCGGGATAACTGGTCTTGTTGGCGGGGGTGGCCAGACTGGCGTCCCATGGCACCGCATAAGTGATCGACGGGTCGTAATAAATCCGGTTGAAATCGGAGGACGTATAGGGCGGCAATCCCCGGCTTCCGGGATAACAGTCGGAAGTCGCGCCCGTCGTGGTGGGGACAGCCTTGCAATAATTCCCGTTCACCCAGTCCGGTAGATAATCCGAGCCCATACTGCCCGAGTCGTCCAGGATGAACATCAGGTTGGGCAACACGGAGGTGGTGGTGGCATTCGCCAGCGGCGCGGTTGCCAGCGTGATTGGACCTGCTGGCGCGTGTAGCGGAAGCGCGAGGGCGGCCGCCAGGATCAGGGAGGGCAAATGGCAGATAGCGAAGGGCGTATGCAGACTGGGTTTCATGGTTGCCTCCTAATAGACAAATGCCTGGATATAGCTGAAGGTGTTTCTTGGTCCTGCTGTGCGGATCGTGATCCGGTAAAGCGGGGGTTTGCCGGGCATATTACGGCCTGCATTCGGGTCATCGCGGGCTCCGTGGGAACTCGTGTCAATGTCGGTATCGCTGAGCAGACAGTTGGCTTCCGAGAGCAGCTGGTTGGCAACGCGGCACATGCGCTGGATCAGATAACGTACGGTGTAGCCGCTACCGTCGTCGGGTATCGCTACGCTGCCGCCGGTCCAGGTGCTGTCGGCAGTAAGGCTGAGTGCCGGATCGGCATTGGAATAGTAGCCCGCGCCGGTGTTGGTGATATTGAAGGCATGGGTAGCGTCCTTGGTGGGGTCCTTGGCGCTGTTGTTGCTGGATGTCGTCGTTAGCCAGGCCATGGCGCCATTGGTGGGATCGTTGAAGCCGCGGTCGCTGGTGGTGGTGGCGGCTTGGCGGAATGCCAGATTGCCGGCGATGATCGTGGCGGTGTCCACCGAGCGGATCAACGCGACGGCAGCGAGCGACATGACCACCAGCGCGATCAGCGCAACGAAGAGCACTACCCCGCGTTGAGGCCCCGCTTCTGTGTGCCGGGTACTGAGTGGATGCGGCTTCATAATAGATTGTCCTTGGACCAGATCATGCTGCGCAGCGGAATGATGGTGTCGAATACCCGGTAGCGGTACTTTTGCCAGTTGGTGTCGGCACTCAGGTCGATCGAAGGCGCCGCCGAGCCGCCGCTGCCGTCCCAGGCGCACAGTCCGGTGGGGTTGGCGCCGGTGGTGGAACTACAGACATTGGTGACGTTGGTTTTTTCCAGGGTGTTGCCGTTGCGCGCCACGACCGCGATGCGTATTGCCTTGATACGGTTGCGGTTGGCGGGCAGCGCGATTGGCGCGGCCCAGGCGCCGGTGGCGTTTACCCATTGAGTGATCTGGTTGCTGTTGGCGACAGCGGACACGCCGTACTGCGCTTGCAGACTGACGATGCCGGCGACGACGGGGGTACCGCTGCCGGTGGTGGCAGGATCGCCGCCCAGCACCAGATTGCCGTTGTCGACCCAGTATAAATATTCCAGCGGGGAGGAGTGATCATCGTAAGGCGAGTCTTTCTGGTATTTGCCGATGCAGGCGATGCTGCCGGACACGACTGCGGGCGTGGCGGTCAGCGGCATGGTGACCCAGTCGGTACGTGCCGCCGGACTCAGCAAAGTCGCGGCGACTTTCGCCATGGCGCAACTGGTGCCGCTGCTGATGATCGCCCAATCATCGGCCTGGCAGCCCATGTTGTTGTTGGTGGTGAAGGTGGCGGTCGTCCCTGCCACATTCACCGTGCTGGGAATGCCTCCCGCCGAGGTTCTGCCGTAACGTATCGCGATGGTGTCGCTGACGCCGCCGCCGCCGTCGGTAATCACGATCGGAAACATGTCGATGACGGGCGTGGCGGCATTGGCGTCATGGTCGAAAGAGGGCAGCGTGGTGCACTTTAACGGGGAATTTTGGCTGCTGAAAACAGGCAGGCCAAACCCCGCTATTTCGGTATCGCGTTTGAGGTTATAGAGCGCGATGCTGCCGTTGATTTGCGCATCGGCACTGCCGGTGGTGGCGCGTTTCTGCCCTTCGAAGACGGAGAAAACCTGCATGATGACCAGGCTGGCGAGCATGCCGATGACCAGTCCGACCAGAATTTCCACCAGGCTGAAACCGGCTTGCGTACGGGCGCTTGGGCGTGTCAGAGGGATAAATTCATTTCGCAATAGAAACACCCTCTCCCGCGCTGTCGCGCACCCCTCTCCCGCTCGCGGGAGAGGGGCTGGGGGAGAGGGTTTATTGCGAACTGAAATAAGGAATGACATGGCGCTAGCCTCCGGTGATACTGGCGGTGGTGGTGAAGTTATGTTGGTCGCCACCTCCCGGCGGTTGCCAGGTAATGGTAATCACGAACTGTCCGACGGCAGGCTGGGTAACGGTGCGGGTGCCGTTGGGCAACTGTGCGGAAATATCGGTATTCGACTCGAGGAAGCTGCCGTAATTGGCCGGATCGGGGTTTGCCCACATTTGGCCGATTTTCTGCTGCGCGATGAAACTGGCCTCGGCCCGGTATTTCGCCTCCGTGGTATTTTTGACCATGGCTGCCTGCAAGCCGACGATGGCGAGGATGCCCATGGAAAAAATCAGGATCGCGATCATCGATTCCAGCAAAACCACACCTTGTTGGCGGGTGGGCGTATGGTGGATGGGACGCATTTTTGTCTCCCGGATTAACAGTGACGGGGGTCGGTTGTGGCGACGCCGGTATCGGGATCGCACATGCGGGTGTTGCCGCCCACGTCGATGGTGACACGTAACGACCGGCCTCCTGTTGCGGTCACATCCAGTCTGACGGCGCCTGCCCCTACGGCAGGCGTGCTGCGTCTGCCGAACTGGTCAAAGACAAAGGTGCCACCGCCGCTGGAGGTGACCGTAACGGCGGTGGATGAGCCTTCGCCGCTGGAACGGCTCTGAATGGTGGCAGGGCACGTCGCTGTGACAGTCACGCAACCGACCGTCCAGGCCGACCCGGTTCCAAACAGGAGTTGTACCGGAACGTTGCGTCGGACCGCCTCCATGCGCGCGACCTGGAGGCCGTTCAGGATGGATTCGGCGGTGTTGCGAATTCTGGTATTCTGTATCCATGTCCGGTAGCTGGGCATGGCCAGCGCCATCACGATGCTCATGATCGCAATGCCGATCATCAGCTCGATCAGCGTGAAACCCCTTGCCCCGGTTATGGATGGCGTTCTTAACATGATTCGCCTTTTGACGCGATCCAGCAGGTGAGGCCGGCTCCGCCTGGCACGGTGGAAGTTTTGGCGTTGTCCTGATCTATCGTGTAGCTATAACCGGACATGTCCTGGGTGGCGGCACCAGTCGCCATGATGGTGTAAGCGGTTAATGATGGCCCCGCAGAGCAGGCATAGGTGAAATATTTGGTAGCGCCAGCCCCGGGGGAACACGCGGTCGACCCGACATAGGTCCGGTTGTCCTGATAATACTGCTCCATTTGAACCCTGAGGTTGGACAAGGTGGAGGTCGCTTCCTGGGTTTTCCCGCGCTTCACGTAGTCCTGATAGGCCGGCATCGCGACAGCAGACAGGATGCCAATAACCGCTACCACAACCATTAACTCGATCAGGCTAAAACCGGCAGACCTTCCAACCGGCGCTTTATGGATATTCATCATGCCTTCCTTTCAATTGGGTAGGGTGTTCAACCGACCGCCGCCCGGCTTGACTTCTTGGCGGGGTTGGGGAGATTCGAGGGTATCCCAAGTCGTTGCTTAATCCTAGCGAATGATAGGCGAGACTGCCAGCGAGAGATGACGAGCGGCGAGGTTTTACGGACGAGCGGTAGCGAGGGCGGCAGGGATGAAAATTCAAACCTCATCGACGTCGAACAGCCGCCGGTATTCCAGATTGGCATAACGGTCGGTCATCCCGGCGATATAGTCGGCGATGGCGCGCGCTTTGTCTTCCTCGGCCTTTTCCTGGTACTGCGGCGGCAGCAAGCGGGCATCCTGCATGAAGGCGGCGAACAGTTCGCGCACGATGCGCCGTGCTTTGTTGCTGGTGCGCATGACGCGGTAGTGACGGTACAGCTGCTGGAACAGGAAACGCTTCAATTCCTGCTGCTCGGCGCGCACTGCCGGGCTGAAGGCGACCAGCGGCGCGGCGGCGCGCACCTCGTCGATGGATTGCGGCGCTACGGCGGCGATGTTGGCGCTGCTCTGCGCGATCAGGTCGAGCACCAGCGTGTTGATCATGCGGCGCACGGTTTCATGGATCAAGCGCCGCCCGGCCAAGCCCGGATAGCTTTGCTGCGCCATTTCGAGGTGACGCGCGAACACGCCGACTTCCGCCAGTTGTTCGAGGGTGATCAGGCCGGAACGCAAGCCGTCGTCCACGTCGTGGTTGTTGTAGGCGATTTCGTCGGCCAGGTTGGTGACCTGCGCTTCCAGCGAGGGTTGTTGGTTGTCCAGAAAGCGTTGGCCCAGTTCGCCCAGCATTTCCGCGTTCTGCGGCGAGCAATGCTTGAGGATGCCCTCGCGGCTCTCGTAAGTCAGGTTCAGCCCGTCGAATTCGGCATAGCGTTCTTCCAGCATGTCCACCACCCGCAACGATTGCAGGTTGTGCTCGAAGCCGCCGTATTCCTTCATGCACAGATTCAATTCGTCCTGGCCGGCATGACCGAACGGGGTGTGGCCGAGATCGTGCGCCAGCGCGATAGCCTCGACCAGCTCCTCGTTGAGACGCAGGTTGCGGGCGATCGAGCGGCCGATCTGGGCGACTTCGATACTGTGGGTCAGGCGGGTGCGGAACAGGTCGCCTTCGTGGTTGACGAACACCTGAGTCTTGTATTCCAGGCGCCGGAAAGCGGTGGAGTGGATGATGCGGTCGCGGTCGCGCTGGAATTCGCTGCGTCCTGCCGGCGCCGCTTCGGGAAAGCGGCGCCCGCGGGAGTTTTGCGACGCGGCCGCGTAGGGGGCGAGATCACCCGACATGGCTGAATTTAGGCACACAACTTCACCACCTGTTGATTTTGCTCCCCTCTCCCGCGTGCGGGAGAGGGGACTTGTGTTGGGGGCTCAGTGTTTCCTTCAACAAGGCTTCCGGCACGTCGGCGGTCACCACGCCGTCGCCGAGGGCGCGCAGCAGGATGAAGCGGATTCTGCCGCCTTCCACCTTTTTGTCCAGCCCCATCAGGTCGAGGTATTTCGCCACTCCCAGGTTGGGGGCGATCACCGGCAACCCGGCCAGTTCGAACAGCTTGCGGGTGCGCTCGACATCCGCTGCGCTCAACCAGCCCATCCGCCGCGACAAATCCGCCGCCAGCAGCGTGCCGGCCGCTACCGCCTCGCCGTGCAGCCAGTTGCCGTAGCCCATGCCGGACTCGATGGCGTGGCCGAAAGTGTGGCCGAGATTGAACAACGCACGGATGCCGCCTTCGCGCTCGTCGGCAGCGACCACTTTGGCCTTGTCCTCGCAGGAACGGTGGATCGCGTAGGCTAGTGCGGCCGGGTCGCGCGCCAGCAGCGCGGCCATGTTCTGTTCCAGCCATTCGAAAAACGGCAGGTCGCCGATCAGCCCGTACTTGATCACTTCCGCCAGGCCGGCGCTCAATTCGCGGTCCGGCAGGGTGTTCAGCGTCAGGGTATCGGCCAACACCAGTTGCGGCTGGTAAAAGGCGCCGATCATGTTTTTGCCGAGCGGGTGGTTGATCCCGGTCTTGCCGCCGACCGACGAATCCACTTGCGCCAGCAGGGTGGTAGGTACCTGGATGAACGGCACGCCGCGCAAATAAGTGGCGGCGGCGTAGCCGGTCAAATCGCCGATCACCCCGCCGCCCAAGGCGATCAAGGTGGTCTTGCGCTCGCAGCGGTGGGTCAGCAGCGCATTGTAGATCTGGTTGAGCGTTTCGGCGGTCTTGTACGCTTCGCCGTCCGGCAGCACGATAGGCACTACTTTTACGCCCTGGGCTTCCAGCCCCAGGCGCAAGGTATCCAGATACAGCGGCGCGACGGTGGTGTTGGTGACGATCGCTACCTGCTTTTGCGCGAGATGGGGCAGGATCAAGTCGGCCCGGGCAAGCAGTTGTTCGCCGATGAGGATGGGGTAGGAGCGGTCTCCCAGATTGACGTTCAGGGTTTGCATTGCAGTTGTTTGATTTTATCTTCCAGTTGATGCA
>Ga0163199_1002800_pt1 | contig 10627 bp, 13 predicted proteins | sample PL_2010_150m_FD_113537 | JGI IMG/M metagenome (GOLD analysis project Ga0163199, IMG submission 113537) | Freshwater microbial communities from Powell Lake, British Columbia, Canada to study Microbial Dark Matter (Phase II) - PL_2010_150m | ecosystem: Environmental > Aquatic > Freshwater > Lake ...
AAAAGAAGTGTTACTCAAGATTCGGATGGAAAGTTGGAAACTTGAGGAACAATATCAGCGAATAGCTTCAACGATTATTGATGCTTTTGAAAGTCATTGGGAAGAGCTATTCGTCCCTGATCCGATTGTAGAGGGAAGAAAAATTTCGTTCAGACGCCATAATAACGGATTGGAGAGCAGTCATCGAAGAATAAGAAAAGGAATACGTGAGCGTACTGGTAAGTCGGAGACAAATACTGAAATGGAACAATTTGGAGATTTATTGGCTATTCTCTCAAACTTATGGAATGAGACGTATCAAAAAGAAATTCTTAATGATGTAGTGGATATTGGTCGTTCTCTGAGCCCATTTGTAAAGGATCTTCCGAGATTAAGACAGGAGTATAGAGAAACAAGAAGAGGAGCTGCTATTCCAATTGATGATGAAGAAAGGTTGGATATTCTGGAAAATTTTATTGAGATTTTTGAGAATAATGAACTAGATAGTGTTTTGATCTCGTCTCTTCAATCTATTTTGGAGTTTGAAGGTTGTTCTGAAATTATTTAATTGTATTTTTATATAATCCAAGCGAATCATGACGGTATGGCTGTTTTCTTACTTGTCAAGCTTAGAAAATCAATTGCGAAACCTGAAGAAGAATTTGAACATGGTGCTTACCTGAAAAAAGAAAGTGAAACCGATCTTACCGGGATTGCTGATATCAAGCCAGAAGAGTTTAATCCCGAAAGATTCGATTTAAAGAAGGATTTTTTTACGCTGGCAACAACTCCTAAAACCACTCCTATGGAAATGGGAAGTTCAGCAGCACCTGCTACGCTATCATTGGATGCAGTGGGAAATGATGCTGGGCTTATTAAAACTGATGAACTTGAACTTGAAGATGAATTGCTAGAAGAATTTGATTTGTCTCAGGTTGACAGTCCAGAAATACCGCAGCCTGTGAAACAAGAAGAGAAGCCTGAAGAAGAGTTCGTAGTTCCTCTTGAGCCCAAGATAACGATACCAGAGACGGAAGAAGAGAAGCCGAAAGTAGATTTCGTAGTTCCTCCTGAACCTGAGATAACAGTGCCGGAGAAGGTAGAAGAGAAGCCTGATGTAGATTTCGTAGTTCCTCTTGAATTCAAATTATTTTCTTTGGATGAGAAGAAGAAACCTGAAAAAATATCTGCCCCTGCCCCAATAGAATTATCGACTCCAGAAAAAACCGGGGAACAAAAAGAAAAGAAAGCTAAGAGAAAATCACTGTTTTAACCTGATCATCTGGGCTTGAAATATTCCCATTTGTCAAGCGCTTGCTGCAGTTCTTTGTGATCTCGGGCATATTCTTTTAGATCAATATCATCAAGAGTTGCCTCTATCGCCTGCATTGTCGCACATGCTCCGGCGCGCGTTCCCTTCGGATGACCGTGGATGCCTCCGCTTACAAGCAGTGTACAGTCATTTCCAAGGATATTCATTACCGTGGGCACCAATCCCGGATGCAAGCCGCCCGATGAAACCGGAAGTACAGGCTTGATCTTGCCCCATTCCTGTTCGAGCATGGTACTGGATTTTACTTTGGGAGACCGAAGCATATCTGCAATTTCAATGACTTCCGATCGTGTTCCTACTAATTTTCCTATTGCTGTACCCACATGGATCTCATCAACACCTATCAAACGCATTAACTTTGCCAGGAAATACATGGAAATCCCATGTCTGGGATTGCGGTCAAAAGCAGCATGCATCGCGCGGTGTGCGTGTATTGCCAGTCCAAGGTCGCTGCATTCATCCCGAAGCGTCTGAACTGCAGCTGTGCCACAGGTAACGACATCGATCATAGCAAAACGAAAACCAGAATCATGGAGAAGTTTTGCTCTTTGTATCATTACATTTGTTTCTCCGGTGATATTGAGCAGAGCATCTTTTTGATCTCCTGTCTCTTTTTCAGCCATGTTCTTCAGTTTAGCCATCCTTTTTACCCTGTCTTCAAAGCGGTTAAAAGATGGCGATGTCAGGTTCTCATCATCTTTTACAAGGTCAAATCCTCCCATCCATGTTTCATATGCGACTTTTGCATGTTCAGCGGCGCTAAAACCTATTTTTGGCTTGGGTACTGCGCCTGTAACTGGTCTTTTCTGAACTTTGAGTAAATCCCTTATACCTTTAATACCATGATGTGGACCCTTGAAACTTTTTATATATTTTTTAGGGAGCGATACATCGATCAACTTCAGGTTCTGGAGCGCTTTCATACCGAAGATGTTACCAGCTATGCCGCTTAACAATTGTGGAGCATTGCCGGGTTCCCAGAGGTCAAGTGGATACGCAACTTTCACATATTTTCCCTCAATATTGAAAGCTTGCGCCTTTATTTTTGCCACACGTTCCGGGAGTTTGTGAAGAGTAGTCCATGTGCCAACAGAGCTTTCAGAGGCTATCCTGCCTGCTGCTTCTTTTGCTGTCATGCCCTTTGCAGGTTCAAAATAATACAGGCAAACAAGGTCATTTTTTGTCGGGGTGTATCTCAAATTCACAAATTCATCGTACCAGTCAATTTTATTTTTCATTTATTTCAGTCCACCATTAAATCAACCAAGTTTTAGTTTACATTTGATATAAAACTTCTTGATTCCATAAAAGATGCAGATGAAGATGGCATCTGGTTCGAACCATTGTTTGATGAGTTCCATCCTGCTTATATTTTGAAAAGCGATCTAAAGAAGATCATCATTCCCACAAACCCTGATGAACAGAAGGAAATAATGAAACGGGAACGGTCATGGTTCACTGAAGGAAAATAGATCTGAGTAATAGTGGTTGATTGCCTCACTTGTAAACTCTTTTTCTATGCTCGAACTTATGCAGGATTATAATATCACTTTTGAATTCATATAGAACCCGGAAAGGAGGGATTTTAACACTTCTAAGAGGAAATAGCTCGTATCCAAGCGGTTTTCCAATTTCTGGATTATCAATGATCTTCTGGACAATTTTCTTTATCCTGATCTGGATTTTATTATCCCTTATCTTTTTTATATCCCCTTTGAACTCCTCTGTGTAGATCAGTTTCATGTCCAGACTTCATCAAGCTCATCAGCACTTCTTATTTCATGTGTTCTGCCTGTTTTTAAATCATTTCTGGATCGCTTTATACCTTTCATTAGAGTTTCATCATTCATTATCTCAATTGTTTCGATTAGAGCTTCCAGTTCATCCTTTAATTTTTTTAGATTATTAAATGCATCAAAGCTTATTACTATCTTATTCTGTGTTATGGTTTCAGACATAAACATCAACTATCAGAAATCTGTTTGATAATATATATAAACCATTGTCTATCAGACTAGATAAATAGTGGAGTAACTTCTCTTAAAAAGCCGCTGACTATTCCAAAAAGAAGAAATAAAACTATATATAATCACAAACCACACACTCCCATTGATGGAATTCAAAGATTGGGAACCCCTATACCAAGAAATTCTCCAGGATTTCGGCTGGAGCCGGGAAAAAGATGAGGAGGCTGCAATACAATTATCCCACCTGCTTTCTGGGAAAAACAGCGATCTATCCATCCTGAAGAAAAAGCTAGAAGGAAAAGACGTTCTTGTATGCGGTAATGCGCTCACGCTTTCGAATGACCTTGATAAGATCAACACAGAAAGATACATGATAATAGCTGCAGATGGAGCAACAAGCACTCTTCTTGAAAAAGGCATTGTTCCGGATATTATCGTGACAGACCTTGACGGGTATATTCCAGATGAGATAGAAGCTAACAGAAAAGGCGCGCTCATGGTGGTTCATGCTCATGGAGATAATATGAAAAGGCTTGAGGCGGTAAGGGACATGAAGGATGTCATTGGAACAACACAGGCAGCACCATTGTACAACGTCTATAATTTCGGTGGATTAAGCGACGGGGACAGGTGCGTTTTCCTTGCACATTCTTTCGGTACACGAAGTATCACCCTTGCAGGGTTTAATTTCAGTGATGAAAAAGTGACGGATACCAAGAAGAAAAAACTCAAATGGGCGAGAAAGCTTATTGGGATATTTGCCCAAAACCTATATGAATGATGGAGTTGTATGCGGTGAAAAATGGAGAAATCATATGGGAAATATTAGACCCAATTACATAAAATCATTAGCGAAACTGTTACTTGAAGAACATGATGATGTTTTTACAACCGATTTCGAACAGAACAAGCCGTATGTTACCAAATACACCAATGTCGAAAGCAAAGGTATAAGGAACCGCGTTGCAGGATATATCGTGCGCTCCTTGAGAGTAAGAGCTATCAGAAAGAAGTAGAAGGGATTATGATAGAAGGTGTTCTGCCTGCTCTTATTACTCCGTTCACAAAAGATAACAGGGTTGATAAGGATGGTATACGGCAGAATATCGAATTTTTGATCGATGGTGGCGTATCTGGCGTTGTTCCCTGCGGTACAACGGGTGAAGCTGCAACTCTTTCCATCAAAGAACATGAAAAGGTCATTGAATATGCAGTAGAATTCTCTTCTGTCCCTGTTGTGGCGGGCACAGGCTCAAACAATACAACAGAGGCGCTTGAGCTGACAAAGTTCGCACAGGATGCAGGCGCAGACGCTGCACTTCTTATAACACCATATTACAACAAACCCAATGATAGCGGAATGCTCAAACATTTCATGACTATCGCTGAGGGTGTGGATATACCAATTATCATTTATAATGTTCCTTCGCGAACAGGCATCAACCTGAAACCGGAACTCATTGCCAAGCTTGCAAAAGTAAGCAATATCGTGGGGATAAAAGAAGCAAGCGGCAGTCTTTTTGACCAGGTCACAAGGATCCTCGAACTCACAACTGGTGAGGATTTTACAGTGCTCTCAGGAGATGACGGCCTGACGCTTCCGATACTGTCAATAGGTGGAACAGGCGTCATCTCTGTTGTTGCGAATGTCGCCCCGAAACTAGTAGTCTCAATGGTCGAGGCTTTTCAAAATGGAGAACAGGAAAAAGCAAGAGAGCTTCATCTGACCCTTGCCCCCCTTATAAGAGCTATGTTCCTTGAAACAAATCCGATCCCTGTTAAAAAGGCAGTTGAACTGATAGGGCTTCCTGCCGGAAACCTCAGGCTTCCGCTTGCACCCATAAGCACAGATAATGAGAAAAAGCTAAAAGCAGCATTGAACGACCTTAATCTTATACCGTGAGTTGAGCATGATAAAAATAGCAGTTACGGGAGCCTGCGGGAGGATGGGCGGGCTTATAATTGAAAACGTCCTGAAGTCAAAAGAGATGAAACTCGTTTCTGCCATAGATGTTAGCAATATCGGGAAGGATATAGGCGACGTGATGAGGGTAGGGGCGTTAAATCTTGCTGTGGAGGATGCGAATAACATCGATAAGGTCATTGACAAATCAAAACCTGATGTCCTCATAGATTTCACTATAGCTGGTCCGGCAGTGATGAACGTGCTTGCCGCTGCCAGTAAAAAAGTAAACCTAGTCGTGGGAACGACGGGTTTTTCGCAAGATCAACGCTTAAGAATGGAAACGTCGATCAAATCAAATGGCATTTGCGCAGTGATCTCCCCGAATTTCTCGATCGGCGTGAACGTGTTCTATGGGCTTCTTTCCGAAGCTGCAGCTCGTCTTGGTGATTACGACATCGAGATAATAGAGGCGCACCACAACCAGAAAAAAGATTCACCCAGCGGAACAGCATTAAAGGCAGCAGAGACGATATCAAATAAGCTTGGTGGGCGGGATCTCGTATATGGGCGGCATGGTATTTCTCCGCGCAAAAAAGAGATAGGGATACATGCGGTTCGCGGCGGCGATATTGTTGGAGATCATACTGTACTGTTCGCAGGAGACGGGGAACGCATTGAAATAAAGCACCAGGCGCACAGCAGGCAGGCATTCGCAAAAGGTGCAGTAAGAGCTGCAGAATGGGTTTGCCAGGCAAATCCTGGTATTTATGAAATGAGGGACGTTCTGGGAATAAAATAACTACAATAACTTCAGTCTGCCGAAAAGGTTAAAAGGAATGTGGGAGAATGAGAGCAAAATCATTCACTCTTTATCTTGTATATAAAAATTGTATGATTTAAAAATGTTCCGGATGATCCGGGACATGTATCGTGCATTATGAAATGCATAACCCCAACTCATGTTGGAAAAGGAGGACATATAGGTTGTTAAATGAGTTACAGAACAGAAAGGGTGACTTAAAAAATAAGTCTGAAGAGTATAAGAACAAAAGGAACGACTTAAACCTTGAAGCAAGTAAGTGGGCTACTAAGAGGAATGAACTTAATACTCGTACCAAGGAACTCATCGATGAGGCACAACAGCTTAAAAAGCTGCGCGATGAGAACAACGAAAAAGTCGGCGAGGCAAAACTTAAACGCGACGAACTGAATGAGCAGGCTAACAAGGTTTATGCTGAAGTCGATAAGATCCGCAAGGATTTAAATCTTGGCGACGGCCCATCCCTGAAAGAAATGAAAAGGGAGATAGACCAGCTGGAGTTCAAACAGCAGACCGAGGTGCTGAAAACATCCCAGGAACGCGAGCTTGTAGAAAAGATCGCCAAAATGACTGAAGAGCTCAAGCGGAAAAAGACGCAGCTTGAAGGAAGCAGTGAATTAAAATCATTACTGGAAAAAGCACAGGTTTTGCGTGATGAAGCTGCTGTATTCCATCATAGTGTAAAAGAAGCAGCAGAAGCTGCACAGCAGTATCATGATAAGATGATCACAATTTTCAAAGAAGCCGATGCGATTAGAGCGGATTCCGATGCTGCGCATAAAGAATTCGTGAAAGCTCAAGAAGCCGCTGATGAACAGCACAGGCTTTTCATACAGTCCCAGAAAGAGATCCGTGAGATCAACAAACTGATCATCGGATTAAAGAGAAAGAGCAAGGAAACAAAGGACGAAACCATCAGGGAACAGACAAAGAAAGAAGCAGAAGAAGTTTATAACCAGTTCAAACTCGGTGAGAAACTTAATACTGAAGACCTGATGTTGCTTCAGAGATCGGGACTTCTGTAACCCGATTTCTTATTTTGGAATTTGGCTGCCACCTACCTCAAAGAGCAAAGAATATCTATTAATAGACACTATCTATTTTTAATGGAAAGTCCTGGAAAGTCCCTCAAATGCTATTTCGTGAGCTGGGATAAGGCTTACAGGCTGGGAAGGAAGATCGCGCGTAAGATAAAAAAATCAGGATTCATACCTGACCTGGTAATAGGCGTTGCGAGGGGGGGACTGGTACCAGCCCGTATCGTGTGCGATTTTCTGCATCAGAAAGACTTGACTTCCATAAAAGTGGAACATTGGGGGATAGCTGTCAATCATGGAACAGCAAGGATAAAATTCCCGCTGCCTGAAGAAATCGACATCTCAGGGAAAAGGATATTGGTTGTGGATGATGTTGCTGATACCGGAGATTCCTATCATGTTATCGTGAAGCATATAATGGAGAAGTCTCCGGCCGAAGTCAGGACCGCTGTGCTGCAGTACAAGACAGGTTCCACTTTCATTCCTGATTACTGGGGCGAAAAACATGATGCATGGAAGTGGATAATCTATCCGTGGGCATTGTATGAGGACATGACAGGTTTCATAAAACGAGTGCTTGTGCGACCTATGACGCAGGAAGAGATCAGGAAAGGTCTGAGCGGTTTTGATATAAAAGTCTCCAGAAAAGATCTTAGTGAATTTCTGAATGAAATGAGGGAGGAAGGGAAGCTCAGGAAAAGTAAAAAGAGCGGCAAGTTCTACTGGGAAAGCACTGGTAGATATTTATAGCCCGACTTATAATTTTGAGATATGAAAAAGGAAAAGAAAGTGCCTGTGCGGGTAATAGTGAGCATAGGAGAAAAGTCCCTTCGCATAAGGACCCTTCTTTCAGGGGTCATCAGGGTGGGCGATGAGCTTGTAATGGATGATGAGACCTCAGGAGTGGCATATCCTGTGCATATAAGTTCTATTGAAGTTGATGATAAAAGGAAAGAAAACGCACAGGCTGATGAAATTAAGACGATATGGGCGCGTGCGATCGATGAAGTTGTTATAAAAATAGCCATAAGCCACAGAGAAACAACTGAATCCATAGAGATGAAAGTACCGGGTGACAAGGAATATGTTATCGGAGAAAAAATAAAAGTGGATACCCGGGAATTAAAAATAATACGGATAAAGATACGGGATAGTGGATTCAAGAGTAGAAAGGGCGTTGCGATCAAGGCAAGTGATATCAAACGCATCTATGCTGAATCAGGGCGAAAGGAACCAAGACGGTTTTCAAAACCCGGGGAGCGTATTGTTATCAAAAAGCGTGAGTCCGTATGGAGTTTGAAAACCAAAAAAATAGACTTATAGATGAATTGAGGCGTCACGGCACCAGTGAACGTGTGCTCGATGCCATGCGCCGCGTCCCACGTCACCTGTTTGTTCCTGAAAGGGAACAAAAGAATGCGTATGTTGATAATCCCCTGTCCATAGGATGGGGACAAACGATCTCAGCTCCTCACATGGTAGCGATAATGTGCGACCTGCTTGACATTCAGGACGGTATGAAGGTGCTTGAGATAGGAGCTGGTTCTGGGTATCATGCTGCTGTGATGGGAGTACTTGCAGGAAGCGGGCATGTATATGCAGTTGAAGTGATCGAAGGTCTGGCTCAATTCGCCCGTGAAAATCTTAAAAAAGCAGGCATCAGCAATGTAACAGTGATCGTTGAGGACGGCTCGCTTGGACTGCTCAGGTTTGCTCCCTATGACTGTATCAGTGTCGCATGTGCGGCGCCCGATATTCCTGAGACTTTAACGGAACAGCTTAAGCCTGAGGGAAAACTTGTCATACCTGTGGGGAAACACATACAGGAACTATATCTTGTGACAAAAATAAATGGATTAAAAAAAGAAGCTAAAGGCGGCGTTGTTTTCGTGCCGCTTGTTGGAAAAAAAGGTTTTCCTTATTAGATAGAATGAAGCTCGCCAGACTGGACCTTTTCTACCAGCTTGTTCCATTCGTGTTTCTTTAATCTAACTGTGTTCGCTCCCTCGCCTATCAATACGTCATCTCCAATCGTTTCTACTGCAGGGCAGCAGCTTTTTTCACAAATATATACTTTCATTGGATTCACCACTCTTTTACAGGTCTGTAATGGATTTAAATGTTATTGTTGTTCAATAAACTGCATGCTATAGCTGACTCATTTGTTGATGCGCTGTTGCAGCCAAGCAAAAGATTTACAATTGCTTCTATTTCCTCTGAAGAAACCTGGACTGGAACTGGAGTGATCACTGGTTCTGGCGTTGTCTCAGGCTGAGGAACCTGCACTTCTTCTTCTTCGATTATGGGTGTGAAGGGAAGAACAGGTGTTGGAACTGGAGTTGGTGCCACATCAGCAATTTCAAAACTCGGGGTTGCATTATCAGGATTTGCAGCCTGTTCGCTCACTGGCACTTTCTTTGATATTTCAACCTCATTGCTGGTCGCTGTCATCGTCCCGCTTCTTGCATCCAGAAGATTATACTCAGCTGTTGCAGACGGGAGTTTGACAGGCGGTTCTGTATCTATTCTGAGGATGTAACTCAATCTTGCAGCCTTGCCTGCTTCCAGGAAATCTTCAAGGCTCGTTACACCGCTAACAAGGGTTCCTTCTGAAGGCAGCAGGTCTTTAACAGAGACCTTTGTTGGGGTGCTGCCGACATTTTCAGCCGATACTGTAACAGTGACAGTCTCACCTTGATCAATAGACGAAACATCGACCTGTTTTGTAAGTGAGATCTTAGGACCATGGACAACAATGCTGGGCTGGTTTGACTGTATTGTGTAATATTCCTTCTGCGTCCTGAATTCTGCGTTTGCCGCAGGTAAGACTGCGCCATCTTTATTAGCTTGCGTAGGTCTTATCAGATAGCGTGTATCCCATTCTCCCAGTGGGGGAATTGTAAATTTCCACTGCAAGGAATTGTTGCTAAGGAGTACAAATCCATCAGGAATGGAATCAGTTACGCTAACGTTCTTGAGCTCATAATTTCCATTGTTCTTGAATGATAACGATACCATCGCATATTCTTCCAGGTATATCTTTGCATTCACGTTTTTCCTTATCGTTGGTATCTGGTCAGGTTCAGGCGCTACTGCAATGGTTTTTGAGGATTCTGCTGTATAGAAAAGATCCTTGACATCGTATCCAGTGGCGTTTGCAATAATTTCATAATTCTTAAGTTCTGTGATAATAGGGGCAGCGAACACTATGCTGTTGGTCACTGAGTCTCCCTTTTTGATGCTTTCATAATGAGTTTTTAGAACCCCTCTTTTTAATAGCAGTATTGTTTTTATTTCAGCATCGGCATTTAGCAGATCCGCAGAACCTGTATTTCTTATTGTTACAGATGCAGTGATCTCAGTATTTGCTAACGAAATATATTCATTATAATCGGTTTCGATCTGAACTTCAATGGCTGGAATGCCTCTCGGGTTTATTTCTATATCTGCCCAGGGGGTATAGGATTCATATACCCATTCTGTTCCTTCTTTTGATGGCAGCAATTTTGCAGTGATTTTAATTTCACCATCAGGTGAGATGTAGTACTCACTTTGTTTGAGCATTGTTGTTGCCAGGAATTGTCC
>Ga0163199_1002801_pt1 | contig 10624 bp, 12 predicted proteins | sample PL_2010_150m_FD_113537 | JGI IMG/M metagenome (GOLD analysis project Ga0163199, IMG submission 113537) | Freshwater microbial communities from Powell Lake, British Columbia, Canada to study Microbial Dark Matter (Phase II) - PL_2010_150m | ecosystem: Environmental > Aquatic > Freshwater > Lake ...
AAAACTATGAAAATAATCGTTCTCGGCGCCGGGGTCGTCGGCACAACTTCCGCGTGGTTTCTGGCGAAAGCCGGGCACGAGGTGACCGTCGTGGACCGTCAGGCCGGCGCCGGCCTCGAAACCAGCTTTGCAAACGGCGGTCAGATTTCCGTATCGCACGCCCTGCCCTGGGCCAATCCTGCGGCGCCGGCCACGACCTTTCACTGGCTGCTGAAAGAAGATGCGCCGCTGTTGTTTCGAATGCGCCTCGATCCGTTCCAGTGGCGATGGTGTCTGAGGTTCCTGCTCGAATGCATGCCGCAACGCACGGCAGCGAACATAAAACAGATCGTGAACCTCGGGCTGCATTCACGCGCAGTCCTGAAAGATCTCCGCAAGGAAACCGGAATTTCCTACGATCATCTCGAGAAAGGAATTTTGCACTTTTACACCGACCGCGCCGGGTTCGACGCCGCGCAGAAACCGGCGAGCATCATGCGCGAGCATGGATGCGATCTGCGCATGCTGACGCCCGACGAAGCGATCGCCATCGAACCCGCCCTGCGCCAGGCACGGCAGCGCATCGTTGGAGCGAGTATGGCCCCCGCAGACGAATCGGGCGACGCATTCAAGTTCACGAGCGGACTCGCGCAACTGGCGGCTCAACGGGGAGTCGAGTTCCGCTGCGCGTCCACCGTCACACGTCTTGCGGCAAGCGGTGATTCAGTCACCGGGATCGTGGTTCGAGACCGCGCCGGGAAATCGAGTTCGCTGTCCGCTGACGCCTATCTCGTCGCACTGGGAAGCTTCAGTCCGGCATTGTTAAGGCCGCTCGGCGTCGATTTGTTGGTATACCCGGCCAAAGGGTATTCGGTCACTTTCCCGGTGGAATATCCGGACCTTGCCTATTCAGTGAGTCTTACCGATGATGCACGCAAACTTGTATTCTCGCGACTCGGCGACCGGTTGCGAATTGCAGGAACCGCGGAAGTGGGAAGCAACGATACCCAACTCAACAGCGTGCGTTGCGAAGCCATAGTACGTCGCACGCTTGAACTGTTTCCTGGGATCGCAAAGCCGGAGAAAGCCGAGTTCTGGGCCGGGCTGCGGCCGTCGACACCCTCGAACGTGCCTTATATCGGAAAAACCAAACTCAGGAACCTGTATCTGAACACCGGGCACGGAACATTGGGCTGGACCCATGCCTGCGGATCGGCGCACGCCATTGCAGAAATCGTGAGCGGGCGCGACCCTGGAATCGATTTCGCTTTTACCGGCTTTAATCGCTGACACCTGATCCCGCAACGTGTGCGGCCCCGGCGATCTTGAGGATAGTGAATCAATGTTCCGCGTGGCGCCGTATCCATTCCGCGAAGCCGGTTTCGTCGATCTTGCCGGCGGCGACTGCCAGCATGGCGAGTACTGCATCAGCATCGGATGCGCTGAGCTTCCAGCCGTTTAACGTGAGAAACAACTCGACCGCGACGAACGCGGTGCGCTTGTTGCCGTCGACAAACGGATGATTCTTCGCGATGCCAACGCCGTAGCACGCGGCCAAATCGGCGTGATCGGGTTTGCCGTAGGCAGCGAGATTTGATGGGCGCGCGAGCGCGGATTCAAGCAGTCCGCGCTCGCGCAGGCCCGCCGCGCCGCCGTGCTCGGCCATCTGTTCGTCGTGCACCGCCAGGATGACCGACGGGTCGACCCAGACCCATTTCTTCACTTCGCGAGTTCGCGCAGCACCGCGCGGCGGCGCTTCATGATCTTGCGCGCCGCTTTCATCTGCGCCTCAAACGCGGGGTTGTGCGGTGTAATGCGATAGCCTTCCGGCGCTTCGGTGATGAAAATTTCGTCGCCTTTTGCAAGCTTCAGGCGCGCAAGCACTTCCTTCGGCAGGATCAGACCGAGCGAATTGCCAATCTTGGTGAGCTTCAGGCTGAACATGGCGCGACTCCACGGATTTGGATGTTATAACGGTTGTTATAATACTGCGGCTGCCGGACCGGAGCAACTGCACACCGGGCTCGCCAGTCGGCTATCATGAATGCCTTGAGTTGGCTGAATGAGTGACGAATTGATTTTCAAGGAGGTCCCATGCGCCCACTCGCTCGTTGTCTCATTGCTGCTGCCGCTGCGTTCGCCTTCGTTTCGCTCGCCGGGGCCCAGACCTGGCCCGTCAGGCCGATTCGGCTGGTTGTTGGCTTCCCCCCCGGCGGCGCTACCGACGTGGTCGCCCGTGCCTTCGCGCCGCGGCTGGGCGAGGCGTTGGGCCAATCGATAGTCATCGACAACCGCCCCGGCGCGGGCGGCAACATCGGCCTCGAGATGGTGGCCAAGTCCACCCCTGACGGCTACACCCTCCTCAAGTCGGCTGCCGGCGCCATCGTCATCGGCCCGCATCTCTACAAGCTCAGCGTCGATGTGGCCCGAGACTTGGTGCCGGTCGCCCCGACGATGCTCACCACGCTCATGCTGGTGGTGCGTCCGGGCTTGCCGGTGCGAAGCGTCGCCGAGTTGATCGCGTACGCCCGGGCCAACCCCGGGAAACTGAGCTACGGCTCTTCGGGCATAGGCAGCGGGCTGCACATCGCCGGCGAAATGCTGGTGCGCGCGGCGAATATCCAGGCGACCCACGTGCCTTACAAAGGCGCGGTCATGGCGCTCAACGACATGCTCGGCGACCGGGTCGATTTCATGTTCGATACGGCCCCGGTGGTCCCGCATATCAAGGCAGACCGGCTGCGCCTGCTCGCGGTGGCGCGCGCCACGCGCTCTCCGATGTTCCCCGACACACCGACCATGGCCGAGGCGGGAACGGACGTGACTGTGGAGTTCGTGCAGGGCGTGTTCGCGCCGACGGGAACGCCACGCGCGATTGTCGCGCGCCTGAACCGCGAGATGGGCCGCATCATGCAAAGCGCGGAAGTGCGCGCCGTGCTCACCGGCATGGGGGCCGAGCCGGTCACGGCCTCACCCGAGGAGTTCGCAGCGCTGCTACAGCGCGACCGCGAGCGCTTCGGCGCGATCGTCCGCGCAGCCAACATTCGCGTTGAGTGAGTTTCGGAAATCCGCAACAGCCCGCGGACTATAATCACTGCAGCGTCGCATAGTCACAGGACGCCGGTAATGAACGCATTGATTTTCTATTTCCTGATGAAGACCACGTATATCCAGGTGAACTGAAATGGATTTCACTCTGACGCCCGAGCAGGACGCGATCCGCACCGCGGTCGCCAAGGTGTGCGCCACGTTCGACCTCGATTACTGGCTGAAGAAGGACCGCACAGGCGACTTCCCGCACGAACTTCATGCCGCGCTTGCGCGCGACGGTTGGCTCGGGATTGCGATGCCAGTCGAGTACGGCGGCGCCGGGCTCGGCATCGTCGAGGCGGCGATCATGATGCAGACGATTGCCGCGTCCGGCGCCGGAATGTCGGGCGCCTCCGCCGTGCACATGAACATCTTCAGCCTCAACCCGGTCGTCGTATTCGGCGCCGACGCCCAGAAAAAACGCTGGCTGCCGCCGCTCATCGCCGGCCGCGATCGGGCCTGCTTCGGCGTGACGGAGCCTGACACCGGCCTTGATACCACGCATCTCAAGACGCGCGCGGTGCGCGACGGCGACGCCTACATCGTGTCCGGTCGCAAAATCTGGACCTCGACCGCGCAAGTCGCCAACAAGATATTGCTGCTCACGCGCACCACCCCGATTGAGCAGGCCGGCAAGCCGACGCAGGGCCTGACCCTGTTCTACACGGATCTCGACCGCAAGGCGGTGGAAGTGCGCGAAATCGAGAAGATGGGCCGCAAGGCGGTCGACTCGAATCTGCTTTTCATCGACAACCTGCGCGTTCCCGCGGCCGACCGCATCGGCGAAGAAGGCCGGGGGTTCGAATATATCCTGCATGGCTTCAATCCCGAGCGCATCCTGGTCGCCGCGGAGGCCGTCGGCCTCGGACGCGCCGCGCTGGAGCGCGCCGCCGAATACGCGAAAACGCGCATCGTGTTCGGCCGCCCGATCGGGAAGAACCAGGCGATTCAGCATCCGCTCGCCAAATGCTGGATGGAATTGGAAGCGGCCAACCTCATGGTTTTCAAGGCCGCGTCCCTCTATGACGCCGGCAAATCCTGCGGTGCCGAAGCCAATGCCGCGAAGTATCTCGCCGGCGAAGCGGGTTATCGTGCATGCGAGGCGGCAGTCATGGCGCACGGGGGCATGGGCTACGCCAAGGAATATCACGTCGAACGTTTCCTGCGCGAGGCATTGATTCCGCGCATCACGCCGGTCAGTCCCGAACTGATTCTGTGCTTCATTGCCGAAAAAGTGCTTGGGTTGCCCAAGTCCTATTGAGGGCCCCGCATTGACTTGCCATTCACAAATCTTCGGGCCTCAGCCCAGTGCGTTTGGCGATTCGGGCAAGCATTTTGGGGCCAATCGTCTCGCCATCGTGAAAGGCAAAGACAACATCAGGCCACCCAGGACGGGAGAGAGTCTTATGCGATCCGGACTGGCGCTTGAGCGCCCAGCCAACCCGGAAGAGTGCGGCGAGAACACGGCGGGCCTTCGTCGAAGGCCATGAAGTCATGTGGCCGGGACGGCGATCGAGATGGGCTGAGGCCCGGCTTCGTTATGTTCGAGGCGGTCGGCCAGCACGCGCAGGGCGAGTATCTCGGCCTTCGCCATCGCTTCATGTGGCGTGGCGCCATAGGCAAGAACCCCCGGTAATTCCGGGACTTCGGCGAGCCAGCGGCCATCCTCTTCGCGTTCGTGTTCTATAGTGAAATTCATAATTACCTCCGCGATGCTCGCCATTCTACGCCAATTGGGGTTTGGTCATCCAACGTCTTGGGAACGCAGAGCAGCGCGCTCCGCGCTTGACTTGACCTGTCTTCCCCGCATGTCGTTCGCGGTTCAGTCTTTCGGCTTGGGCACTGCATCCAGCCTGACAACGATTCCCTCGAGTTCCTTCGAGGGCGCGGAGTAGCGTTCCATCACCAGCGGGTCGTGCCCGGGAATGATGTGTTCAGGGGTATCGGCAAGGCGGCGCAGCGTGTCGTAACCCTCCAACACCTCGCCGAGATGAAACGTGGTGGGAAAACAACGGCCGGCTTCCATGTGCTCGTAGTAGTGGCTCGCGTCGGAGGCAAGCACCACCCATCCCCGTGCGGTCGCGACGCGCACGCACTGCAAGCCCGCGGTATGCCCGCCGATACGATGCACGCTTACCCCTGGCGCGAGTTCAGCCGGGCCGTTATAAAAACTGACCCGGTCCTTGAACACCAGCCGCACCATCCCCACGACATCCTCGACCTCGTAGCCATGGTTGAAGCGATGGTGCCGCATATGGCGTCCGGTCACGTAGCTCATCTCGTCGTCCTGCAGGTAAAATCTCGCCTGCGGAAAATCGTGGAACGTTCCTACGTGGTCATAGTGCAGGTGCGTCAGGATGACATCCTTCACGTCCGGCGCCTGCACGCCGAGCAGCGCAAGACCTTGCGCGGGGGTGCGCAGGAAGGTGCGTTTGCGCTTCGCGGCCATATCCTTTGTGAAGCCGGTGTCGACCACGAACAGCCGCTCGCGGTTGCGGATTACCCACACGAAGTAGTCCATCGGCATCGGCGCATCGTGCGGATCGCCGCCGACGAAGTGGTCGCCGCGCCTTGCTTCGCGGGTCGCGTACTTGACGGCGTATATCTCGTAGTTCGCTTGACTCATGTTGACCTCAGGCTTGTTGGCTTCGCGGCGCGCGTGCGCCGCCGGTTCTGGCATTCCGGAAACGATGATCGACGCTCAGCGCCACCATCCAGGCGTCGCGCAGGCACGACAGAAAATCCCCCGGCCGGTAGCAATCGCCCGCAAGCGCGTATTCAACGCCTGCCTCATCGAGCAATGGCACGACATCGCGGTCGGGTTCGGGGCCGGTCGCAATCACCAGGCAATCTCCGATGGCGACGCTGCGAGCACTTCCGTCCGCCTCGCGCAGCTCGAGGCTCGTGCCGTGTGCTTTTTGCACCATGGCGCCGATCAGAATCTCGGTGCCCCGCGCCTTCAGGCGGTCCAGCAGTTCCATTCGATTGTTGCGCGCCATGCCGCCGGCGACGGTGGCGAGCGCCTCGATGATAGTGCAGCGCTTCCCCTGCAGCGTCAGCAGGTCGGCGGTTTCCACGCCCACCATGCCCCCGCCGATGATCGTGACCGCCGCCGCAGACGCAAGCTGTGCCGGGTCGCGCAGCACCTCCCACGCGTGCAATACACGCACCGTGGCGTCGAGGCCGGAAACATCGAACGGGCATGGACGCGGTCTTGCTCCCGTGGCGACGATGACGAAGTCAGGCGCGAACGCCTTGATGGCTTTCGCCGTTGCCACCGTGGATGTCCGCACCGGGACACCGAGCGCCTTGACTTGTTCCCAGCGGTAGCTCCAGACCGGCTCGACCTCGTGTTTATCGGGAGCAGCGGTCGCCAACGGCATCTGCCCCCCGACCGTCGCTGATTTTTCCCACACCTCGACCCGATGGCCGCGGCTCGCAGCCGCCCGCGCCGCCTCGATACCCGTCACGCCTGCGCCGAGCACCAGCACCCGCTTCGGCTCCGCGGTTTTCAGCACGGGAAACAATTGCGGCTCGGCATGCTCCAGCGCCTCGAACTCAGTGCCGATCATCGGATTGTGTACGCAGGCGACGTCCTTCTCGATCGTGAGCCGCTCGAAACAGAGATTGCACGCGATGCACTTGCGGATCGGCGCCTTCGCGCGCCCGAAAGCCTTGAGGCACCAATGCGGGTCGGAGTAAAGCGCGCGCCCGACGGATACGAAGTCCGCGCAGCCGTCGCGCAGCAAAGCTTCAGCGTCTTCCGGATCGACGACGCGGCCCGCCACGAAAACCGGAATCTTCACCGCCTGTTTGATCGGCTTCGCGTAAGGCCCGAGGCAGCCGCGCTTGAACGACGGCGGCTGAATGCAGTACTTGGACAACTGCGGACTTTCGTTGCTGCCGCCCGAGAGATCGAGCGCGGCGACCGCCTCGTGTTCAAGTCTTGTCGCGAGTTCGACGATTTCGGCTTCGGTATAGCTTCCCTCGGTGAATTCGGACGCGCTCAGCCGCACGATCAACGGGAAGTCCGGCAGCGCATCCCTGACTCTGCGGATGGTCTCGATCAGGAACCGCGCACGGTTGTCGAACGAGCCGCCGTAGCAATCCGTGCGCCGGTTGATTCGCGGCGTGAAAAACTGCTGAAACAAATACCCGTTGCCCGCGTGTATCTGCGCGCCATCGTAACCGGCCTGGCAGAGCCGTCGCGCGGATTCAACAAACAGTTTCTGGATTGCGACGATTTCGGAAATGGCGAGCGGCCTTACGTCGTCGCCGGTGTTCGGATTTTTCCAGGGGGAAGGACCGACGGGCTCCATGTTAAGGACCGACCGCCGCAGCAGCGCGCCGCGGTGATTCAGTTGCCCGAAGACGTGACAATCGTGCGCCTTGATCACCTCGACGATGCTCGCAAGACCGGGAATGAACCGGTCGTGATAACAGCACAGCGAATTGTGGTGCGGGCGCGCATGCTCGGTGACGACCATCGCCTCGGTCATGATCATCGCTACGCCGCCGCGCGCGCGTTCCGCGTAATAGCGCTTGTCGCGTTCGGTCGACAGGCCGTCGGTGGTGCTGTAGTTGGTGCCCATCGGCGCCATCACCACCCGGTTCTTCAGCCGCAACGCGCCGATCCGGCCGGGTTGTTCAAGCAGCATTCAACGGGCGCAACTAATTAATCAACGCAAATCGGATTTCCGCTGGTGGCAACGGACCTGGAACACTCCAATGTGGAGAACCGTTCAGCGCACCCGCCCCTGCACCAGCTTGGCCTGAGCGGGATGAAAAACATAGCCCTTGTCCCGGGCATCGGCGAGGCATCCCTCATACTCCTTGTAAGCCGTACGCGATTCAGCGATGACCGTTCGATCCACGGCAAGGTGTTGCCACCTCCACCGCTGTTCGAGGTCGGTATAAAACCGCCAGATAAGGTTCATCGCTGAATGGCTCTCCGCTCCGAGTACGCACGATGCCAACGCTGGGTCATACCGTCTTCAGATTCCCGGCTGACGTTTTGCCATCCTTGCCTTTGACCAGTTCGAACTGGACCTTCTGGCCTTCGTTCAGCGTGGACAGGCCGGCGCCTTGCACTGCCGACACATGCACGAACACGTCTTTCGAGCCATCATCCGGCTGAATAAACCCGAAACCCTTGGATGCGTTGAACCATTTCACTGTTCCAGTAGCCATGCCGAATCTCCTGATTAGAAATTGTAGTGGTATATCAGCCCTTGCCAGCTTTCGATCCGGGCCAATAGACTGACAGTGTAATCCATCGTGCCCCATGTGGCGAGGCTCTGAGCAGCCCAAAGGTATATTATGTTGACCTATCTTGCGCGAGCATCGCGAACATGGCTGAGCACCCACGGGCAACCGGCGCGCTGAAGGCGTTTATCCACCGGGAGACGGAAAGAATCCTCGGCGCCTGCACGCGGTGCGGAAAATGCGTCGAGGCGTGCCCGATGGCCCGTTACAGCGCACCGCTTGCGGGGACCGACCCCAAAGCGGTCGCGGCCGGGATACTCTCGGTATTGCGGGAAGAACCGGGAACCCCGGAAGCCCTGGGATGGGCTTCGGTGTGCATTCGCAGCGGCAAGTGCGTTCCCGCCTGCCCCGAGAACGTCAACCCGATGATGATGGTTCGCATCGCCCGCATGGTTGCTTCCGGCGGTTTAGGCGGTCCCCAGCAAATCGCGGGCCGCGTCGACCGGGATTTCTTCGACCGGATCAGGGCGTTCGCCAAGCTGCAGCTGACGGAAGAAGAAATCAGGAACTGGATGTAGCGCACGGATTGAAGGAATCAGGCAATGGGCGAGCGGATCACGTTCTGGTACGGCTGCAACGTGTTGCGGCACGGCGACATCATTCACAGTTGCGTCGACATCCTGCGCCGGCTCGGCTTCGACGTGCAGCCGGCCGGCGGACCCGACTATTGCTGCGGCTCGGCAAAAGACGCGAATCAGACCGCGGCGGACGGCATGGCCCATCGCACCGTCACCAAGTTCAATAATCTTCGGCGCGACCGGGTCATCGCGTGGTGTCCGTCGTGTCACATGCACATGGCGGATTTCATGGGGCACGCGTACCCGCCCGACTTTTCGCTCAATTATTTCGTCGAACTGCTCTACGAGCATCGCGAGGCGCTGGCGCCGCTGCTCAAGCACCCCGTACCGTTGCGCGTGCTGCTGCACAAGCACCTGGGCTTCAACGACAAGGTGCAAGTCAACGCGAAGGCGCCGGCGCTGCTTAGTCTCATTCCGGGAATCGAAGTCGTCGAGGACGATTATGCAGCCCCGGGATATATGTGCTCGCACCTCGCAACAGTGCCTGCCGCGATGGCGGACATGGTCCGGCATACGCTGCGGCTGGTGGACACGCATCGGGCCGATGCGCTGGTCACGGTTTTTCACCAGTGCTACCGCGAACTGTGCGGACTCGAAACGGGCGGGACGACGCAGGTGTTCAACTACGTTCAGCTGCTCGCCCGGTCGATGGGGCTCGCCTATCCCGACGAGTACAAGGAATGGAAGAAGTCCGGGCCGAACGCCGCGGCCACGATCGGGGACGCGCGCCTGGCGCAAGTCGGCGTGCAATTCTTCGAGCGCGCGATGCTCCCGGAACTCGTCAAGCGCCCGGTCGGTCTGGACCCGAAATCAAACCTTACTCCTGAGGTGACACGTCATGATTGATATGGCAGAGATGTTCAAGGTTTTCCAACAGTATCGCGGCGACGCGATCGTGGTTCCGGGTCGAGGCGGACGTCACTGGGGCAAAATCAGCACCCGGCCCAACCGCGACGTGCCTTTGGGCGATCCCGCGATGGGCGGTCATGCGTCATTTGCCTTCGGTCTTGCGCTCGCGCAACCGGACAAGAAAGTCGTCGTCTTCGATTCCGAGGGCGATTTGCTGATGAGCCTCGGGGTCTTGCCGACGATCGCGGAACTGCGGCCAAACAATTTCTATCATTTCCTGCTCGACAACGAATGCTACGCAACGACCGGAGGGCAGCCGGTCCCGAATGCAGCCAACATTGCTTACGAGGTCGTCGCGCGCGGCGCGGGTTATCCGCATGTGTTCGCTTTTGACAACCTGGAAACCTTTGCGGTCAACATCGAGCGCACGCTCGCCCTGCCCGGGCCGGTGTTTGCCGCGCTGAAGATCATCCCCGAGATTCAGAACGTACCGATCGGCCAGCGCGGGAAATGGTCGGTCCGCAGCCGCGAGCAGGTTTTGCAGGACCTGCGGCAGGAGCTGGGTATCGAGAGGGAATCATGACTGCAAAATGGATGCGGGCCGTGCTCGCGATGGCCGCGCTGATCGCCGTGCCCGGGATCGCCGCCGAAACGTATCCCGCCCGGCCGGTCCGCATACTCGCCGGAGGCGCGGCGGGCCGGCCGATCGACATCATGTCGCGCGTGGTCGGACAGAAGCTGTCTGATCAGCTGGGCCACTCGTTTGTCACCGACAATCGCGGCGGCGCCGGCGGCACCATCGCGACGCGAATCGCAGCCCAAGGCGCGCCCGACGGCTACACGCTGCTTTGCAACAGCAGCCA
>Ga0163199_1002803_pt1 | contig 10620 bp, 6 predicted proteins | sample PL_2010_150m_FD_113537 | JGI IMG/M metagenome (GOLD analysis project Ga0163199, IMG submission 113537) | Freshwater microbial communities from Powell Lake, British Columbia, Canada to study Microbial Dark Matter (Phase II) - PL_2010_150m | ecosystem: Environmental > Aquatic > Freshwater > Lake ...
CTCCAGCGCCGCCTGAAAATCCACGCCGTGCTCAATCAACTCCGCGCCGAGCGCGCGCATCGCGGCGTTCTTTTCGGTGCTGTTGCCAATCGGGACGACGATGACCGCGCGCAGCCCGTGCCGCCGCGCCGCATACGCGACCGACTGGCCGTGGTTGCCGCGCGTGGCGGCGATCACGCCCCGCACGCCCGGCTGCGTGCGCCGCAGCCAGTCGAAGTAGACGAGCCCGCCGCGCACCTTGAACGCGCCGAGCACCGTGTGGTTTTCGTGCTTCACCCAGACTTCGCAGCCGGCGCGCGCGTTGAGCAACGGCCACGTGAACTGCGGCGTCGGCGGCACGCCGGCCGCGCGCACGAGCGCGGCGGCGGCTTCGAGTTCGGTGGGCGAGGGGAGCGGTTCCATCTGCCGATCGCACGCCAGTCGCTGGCCCGCGTCACACGCGGAGCGGCCTGTGCCGGTGAAAAAGAAGGGCGAGCGTGTGCGTGTTTGGAGGGGCGCCGGTTGTCGGCGCCCGCGGGCGTCGTCAAGCGACGCTCCTACGCCGGATCAGCCGAATGCATCCAGCGCCAGCTCCCGCCACTGGCCGGCGGGCAAGTCGCCCAGCTCCATTGCGCCAAACTTTTCCCGGTGCAACGTCAGCACCGTCGCGCCGCACGCGGCAAACATCCGCCGCACCTGGTGGTATTTGCCCTCGGTGAGCGTCAGCGTCGCCTCGCGCGGCGACACGATATTCAACTCCGCCGGCGCGCACGCGGCCGTCTCGTCCTCCAGCCGCAGCGTGCCGCTCGCAAACAGCGCGCCAAGCTCCGGCGCCAGGTCGCGATCGACGGTGGCGCGGTAGACTTTCGGCACCTTGTGCTTGGGCGAGGTGAGCCAGTGCACGAGCGGCGATTGATCGGTGAGCAGCAGCAGCCCGCTCGTGTCCTTGTCGAGCCGGCCAACGCTCGTGATCGTCGGGTTGCGCCGCCGCCAGCGCTCCGGCAGCAGCGAGTAGACACTCGGCCCCTCGCGTCCGTCGTGCGAACACACGAGCCCGCGCGGTTTGTGGAGCAACAGCAGCAACCCACCCGGGTGGTCGAGCGGTTCGCCATCGACGCGCACCTCTTCGGGCGAGACCTTTTCCGCGAAATCGTCTGCGGGCGCGCCGCGCACCGTCACCGCCCCGCTCGCGATCCAGCCGCGCGCCTCACGGCGCGAGCAATAGCCGAGGTTGGCGAGGAGTTGATCGAGCCGGCGCATGAGCGAGGATGGCCGCAAAGAAGCGCCGAAGGTGCAAAAAGAATCGAGCCACAGCCGCGGGCAAAGCAGGGTTTCCATTTTGCGCTTTCTGTGCCTCTTTGCGGCCAGCTCGTCCGTAACCCACTCCATGCTTCGCTGGCTCCTCCTGCTCCTGGCCGTCGCGTTCGCCACGCTCGGCTCCCTCACGGTCGCGAAATCGCCCGACTGGGCGCCGTGGAAAGTCGCCGTGCTCGCGGGCGAATACGGCCACTGGCTCGCGCCCGCGCCGCTGCTCCTCGCCGCGCTCGCGTGGCTCAAGCGCGGGCCGGCGGTGCGGCTCGCGAAAGTGACGGCGCTGCTCGGCTTGGCCGCATGCGGGCTGCTGATGCGGCCGTGCCTCACCGCGTGGTGGCTGGCGCGCGGGCTGCCCGAGGAACTCGAGCAGCGGTTCGGCCCCGTGGACATGGGACGCACGGCGTTTGCGTTCGGTGCGCTGGCCGGCGATGACGTCGCGCCCGTGCGCGCGGAGACAAAGAAGTTTTCCGGCGAGCTCGCGCTGGATTTCTACCGCGCCGTCGGCCGTGACCCCGCGCCGTGCGTGCTCGTCGTGCATGGCGGCGGGTGGGACGGCGGCGAACGCACCGAGCTGGCGCACGTCAACCACTGGCTCGCGCGACGCGGCTACGCCGTCGCCGCCATCGACTACCGGCTCGCGCCGCAATTCACCTGGCCCGCACAACGCGACGATGTGCTCGCCGCGATCGCGTTTCTAAAAACGAACGCGGCCGCGCTCGGGATCGATGCGACGCGGCTCGTGCTCTTCGGCCGCAGCGCCGGCGGCAACCTCGCCGAGGCCACCGGCTATGCCACGCCCGATCCGGCGATTCGCGGCGTGGTGGCGTTCTACGCGCCGGCGGACCTGCACTTCGCCTATGTGTTCGGACGCGAGAACGACGTGCTCAAGTCGCCGCAACTCCTCCGGCAGTTTCTCGGCGGCCCGCCCGAAGTGGCGCGCGCGGCCTACGACGGCGCGAGCGGCTACCTGCAGATCGCGAAATTTTCCCACCCCACGCTGCTCGTGCACGGGCAACTCGACCCGCTCGTGTGGCATCGCCAGAGCGAGCGGCTGGCGGCGCGGCTGGCGGCGCGCGGCGTGCCGCACGCGTTCGTGTCGCTCCCGTGGGCCACCCACGCGTGCGAATACAATTTACGCGGCCCCGCCGGCCAGCTCACGACGTTTGCGCTGGAGTGGTTCCTGGCGGCGGTGACGAAGTGACGGGCCGCCGAGCCTCTGACGCAATGTCACTTAATAGGTGACATTGCTGGCGCAGGCGTGGGCCGGGGAAAACGCAGTGACCAGAGCGAAGAGCGGAAGAATTCTCGCGTCCGCGCCCGTCGACTCCGGCGATCAATGTCACTTATTAAGTGACATTCGGTGCGTGATCACTTGGCGGGCGAGCGGGTCAGTTCGGAGGCCTGACCTGCCTTGGGCGTGCGCTGTTTCCAAACGCGCGCGAGTTCCAGCAGCACCAGCGGGCCGAAAATCCACACGACCTGCATGGGGAAAGTTTTGCGCGCGATGGCCTGGTGGTAGGCGGCGAGCCCGGCGGCGATGTAGGCGAGGCGGTGGAGGTTCTTCCACGCCTTGCCGCCAAGCCAGCGGATGAAGACGTGGAGACTCGTGATCGCCAGCACGGTCAGAATTGCGAGCGTGATCATTCCGACGAGTTGAAAGTTCTTTTTCACGGCGGTCCGGAGAATCGCCGGGATGGCCGCCGTGTCGGTGCCGCCTTCGTAAATCAGGTGTGTCGCGAAGTGCAACGCGCCGTAGACAAACGCGCTGACGCCGACGAGCCGGCGGTGGCGGTTGAGCGCGAGGGCCACGCCCCACTTCGGCCAGAGCACGCGCAGCGGCGAAAACGTCAGCACCGTCGCGAGCAGCACGCAGGCGACGAAGCCGAGGTGGTGCAGCACGTATTTGAGCGGATCGGCGAGCACGCTCGGGTTCTTCGTTACGAAGAGCGGCCAGAGCGGCCAGAGCCCGGGCAGGACGATGAGCGTCCAGACAACGGCTTTCGAGCGGAGGGGTTTTTCGAGAAAAGGCATTCGGAAAATGTGGAAAGCTGGAAATCAGGAACGACCACCGGAGCTGATGGCAGGGGTAGGTTCCTCCTTTCCAGCTTTCCACATCCTGAAATCAGTAGTTCTTTTCCAAATTCAGCCCCTTGTAGAGCGCGGCGACTTGTTTCTCGTAGCCGTTGAACATGAGCGTGCGCTGGCGCGAGCCGAGCAGGCTCCCGCCGCCGATCACGCGCTCGCTCGCCTGCGACCAGCGCGGGTGATCGACGTTGGGATTCACGTTCGCATAAAAACCATACTCGCTGGAGGCCATCGCCTGCCACGTGTTCATCGGCTGTTTTGCGACGAATTCGAACTTCACGATCGATTTGACGCACTTGAAACCATACTTCCACGGCACGACGAGCCGCAGCGGCGCGCCGTTCTGGTTCGGGATTGGCCTGCCGTAGATGCCGGTGGCGATGAACGCCAACTCGTGGATCGCCTCGTCAAGTCGCAGGCCCTCGACGTAGGGATAGTCGAGATTGCCCGAGCGCTGGCCGGGCGCGCTCTTCGGGTCGAGGAACGTCGTCATCTTCAGAAATTTCGCCTCGGGCCTCGGGTTGGCGGCCGCGACGAGTTTCGCGAGCGGGAAACCGTCCCACGGAATCACCATCGACCACGCCTCGACGCAGCGGAACCGGTAGACGCGCTGCTCCACACCGCCCATTTTCGCGACGAGATCGTTCACGTCGATTTTCAGTGGCGCTTCGACCAGGCCGGTGATTTCGACGGTCCACGGTTCAGTCTTCCAGCTGCGGTTGGCGTTGACGACCGGCTCATCCTTGCCGGTGCCGAACTCGTAGAAATTATTGTAGCTCGTGATGGCCTCGTAGGCCGTGGGCTTAAGGGCGGGCTCGCGGTAGTCGGGATTGAGCTTCGACGGGAAACCCGCCGTCGCCCCGAGGAGGTCGCGCGCGGCGAACGCGGCGCCGGCGACGCCGAGCGATTTGAGGAAATCGCGGCGCTTGCTCAAGTGGTAGAGTTTCTCGGGCGTCGCGGCGGATTCGGGGAGTTCCCAGTCTTTGGGAGAGCGGATAAGCATGGGGGTGGGAGGGGTGAGGGACAGCGGCTATTCCGCGGAAAACAGAATCGATGGCCACCAAAAGCGCAAAGAAAGTCGGGCCGGTCTTCGACCGGCCCATTGGAAGGAGAAAGAGGTTTTGACCACGGATTACACGGATGAGCCTGGCGCAGCGGAGCCGCAACCAAACCGAGTCCACGGAGGGAATGGCCACAAAAAGCACAAAAAGTCGCAAAAACGAGCGTCCGTTTTTTGTGTTTTCTGGTGTTTTTTGTGGCCAACCTGGCGCCTGAAATCTTGTTCAAAATGCTCGATCCTCCGACATTGTGATACGGATAAAGGCCCGGCCGCGGAAATCTATCCGTGTCGATCCGTGTAATCCGTGGTTAACCTTCCGTGGTTTGTTCGAAGGCGGGCTGAAGCACCGCCCTACCACGAACCACGCAAGCCGGCGAGGAAGAGGCGGGGGGTGCCCACGTTCACGACGCCGTCGGCGCTGCGGCCGGTTTCGAGGCGGGCGTTGCCGAGGTTCTCGACCGTGAGGAAAAACTCGAGGTGCTTTGTCAGCGCGCGGCTGGCGCCGAGGTCGGCGACGACGGCTTCGCCGAGGACCAGCGTGTTTTCGTCGTCCTCGAACTGCCGGCCGATCCAACGGACGCGCGGCGTGAGCGTGATGCCGCCGGGCGCGCGCCACGTCGCGCCGAGCGAGGCGCTGCGGCGCGGAACCTGCGCGACACGTTTGCCGACCAGCGCCGGTGCGATGGACGCGCGGCGGACGGTGGCGTCGTTGAAGAGCGCGTCGGCGGTGAGCGAGAAGGTGTCGTTCGCTCGCCACATGGCGGAGAGCTCGACGCCCTGCGTGCGCGTGCGGTCGAGGTTGAGCCGCTGGCGGCCGAGGCCACCGGCGGCAAGCGTGCCGACGATGGGAAATGCGCCGGGCCCGCGCGCGAGGGTGACGTTGCCGACGGCATCGCGGAGATCGTTCCAGAACGCAGTGGCGCCGAGCGTGAGGAGCGGCTTCACCGTGGGATTCCAGGACCGGTTGGCGGGCAGCGTCGCAGGGCGCGCCGCCGGCGCCGCGAAAATGATCCACTGCGCGCCGAGTTCGGCGCTCGTCACGCGCTCGGTGCGCAGCGCCGCGTTGGCTTCGGTGACGTTCGCGCCTTGGCGAAACGGGCGGTAGAGTTCGTTGAGCGTGGGGCGGCGGAACGCCTGCTGCGCGTTGGCGCGCACGCTCCAGGCCTTGTCCGGCGTCCACACGAGGCCAGCGCTTGGGCTGAACTCAGCGTCGGCCTGCGCGACGTAGTGATCGTCGCGAAGCGCCGCCCCGGTGGTGCGATCGGTTTCGCGGCGGTGGCCGGCGGTGTCGCGCCAGGCATCGAAGCGAGCGCCAACATTCGCGCGCAGGTCGGGGGCGAGCGGTTGCTCGCGCATGGCGAAGAGTCCCGCGAACGTCTGCTCGCCGCCGGCGATGCGCTGCCGCGTGAAGTTACCGGCGGTGAACGTGAAGTTCTCGCGCGTCTCGCCGCGGACGAAGCGCACGTCGCCGCCGGCGCTGGTGCGCGCGCCGCTCGCGCGATTCCACGCGCCGGTCCACGCGGCGCCGAAGGCCGTCGCGGGCACGGCGAACTGATCGCTGGCGGGCGTTTCCGCGGTGCGGGTGGCGTTGACGGAGCTGAAGGTGCTGGCGAACGACTGGTCCTGAGCGTAGGCGACGGCGTTCCACGCGAAGCGATCGGCGGGCTGGCCGGCGAACTGGAGCGATGCGAATTTTTCGCGCGAGCCGTTGCGGGTGTAGGGTGTGCCGTTGCCGCGGAATTCCTCGTAGGTGCGGAGGGCCGCGGTCATCTCGAGTTTGGCGGTGAAGGCGTGGCGCCAGCGGCCCTGCGCCCAGCGGTGGCGGCTCCACGCGGGCACATCGATCGGGCCGCGTCGCTCGGGCGCGACGAGCGAGAATCCCTCGGTCGCGAAATCGCGGCCTAGCAGTTGCACGATCTCGTGGCCGGCGGGCACAGTGACGGCGAGTTCGGCGCTGCGCGTGCCGAAGCTGCCGAACAGCGCAGCGACGCGCGCCGAGCCCTGCGAACCCCAGCCGATCGGTTTCGGCGGCTCGTCGACGATGATGAGTTCGGTGCGCACGGGCAGCGCGAAGACTTGCGCGACGCCGCCGAGCGCGGCGTTGCCCCACGCGGCCGAGCCGCCGCCGGGAATGATCTCGGCCTTGGCGAGGCCTTCGCGCGGAAGCTTCGTCCATGCGACCCACCCGCCGAACGGATCGTTGAGCGGCACGCCGTCGTAGAGCACGAGGGAACGGCTCGCCCCGCTCGGCCCGAGCCCGCGGAGCGAGACGCCCTGGGCGGTGGGGTTGGCGGACAGACTGTCGCTGCGCCGAAATAGTCCAAATCCGGGCACGCGGCGAAACGCGCCGTCGAGGGTGGCGGCGGGAGCCTGCCGGATGGTGTCGGCGTCGAACAGTCGGACGGTGGCGGCGACGTGCTCGGGCGTCTGGGGCGTGCGCGAGGCGGTGACGACATACCGGCCCAGCGTGAAATCCGGCAGGCCGAAGGGGACCTTGAGATGGAAGGGTGATTTGCCGAGCAGGAACCCGGGCACGTCGACGTTGGGTGACATCGGCTTGTAGCGCTCGCCGGTGACGTTGATGGTGTCGAGCCGCTGCGGCGTGGGATTGCTGTGGGCGGGCGCAGGCTCCGCGGCCTTCGCCAGCGCGGTGATGCAGAGGAGGGCGGCGAGAAGTTGGCGGGATGGCGTCGGCATTGAGTAACGCCGGTCTTCCACCTACGCCGAGGCTACGGCGGACAGGTCGACCGGCGGACGGGACGAAGAAGGAGCATGCACCACGGATTCACGGATGAAACGGATAAAAATTAGCAGGCAAACGCCCGATCACTCCGCCCGCAGCAACTTCGCCACGTCGACCTGCGTGGCCCGGCGCGCCGGCAACCAGCAGCCGAGCGCGGCCGCGGCGAGCAGCAGCAGGGCCACGACGCCATAAACCACCGGGTCGACGGCGCTCGTTTCAAACAACAGGCTTTGCAGGGAGCGGGTCAGCGCCCACGCCGCGCCGAAGCCGACCGCCACGCCGATGCTCGTCAGCGCGAGGCCGCGCCGCAGCACGAGCCGGAACAATTGCGCAGGCCGCGCCCCGAGGGCGAGCCGCACGCCGAACTCGCCCATGCGCTGGGCGACGTTGTAGGCCATCACCGCGAACAGCCCGAGCACCGCCAGTCCGAGCGCGAGCGCCGACAGCACCTGCAACACCGCGAGCGTGTAGCGTTCCTGGGCAAACTGGGCCGCCGCGGCGTCCGACAGCGGCTGCAGCCGCATCGTGGCCACGAGCGGATCGACGGCGAAGACCGCGCGGCGCACGCCATCGGCGATGGCCGCGTCGGAGGCGCGGCCGAGTCGCAACAACACCGAGGCGACCGAACCTGCCGGGCGCTGCCAGTAAGGATAGTAAAGTTGCGGCCGCGGCTGCTCGCGCGTGCGCTCGCGCACGTCCCGCACGATGCCCACGACCTGCCACGGCAGGGCCTTTGCGCCGGTGTCGAGGGCGAACGACTGGCCGATGGGATCGGCCTGGCCGAAAAAGGCGCGCGCCATCGCCTGGTTGATCACCACCACGAGTTCGCGACCCGGCGCGGCGTCGTCGAACCAGCGGCCGCGAACCAGCGGCAGCCCGAGCATGGCCCGGAATCCAGGCGTCACGGGATTGAAGGCGGCCTGGAATTCCGTGCCGTCCGGTTTCTTCAAGTAGCCCGTCGAGGTTCCCGCCATCGGCACGACGCTGGTCAGGGCCACGCCCTGCACGCCCGGCACCGCGAGGAGGCGTTCCTCCAGTTTCTGATAAAACTCCCGGCGCGCTTCGGGCGCGCGGTAACGCGTGCTCATGAAACCGCCGGGGATCTGGAGCCAGACTGCGACCTTGTTCGAGGGATCGAAACCGCGGTCGATCTGCTGCAGCTTTTGGACGCTGCGCACCATGAGGCCGGTGCCGACGAGCAGCGCGACGGCGAGCGCGGCCTCCAGCACGACGAGGGCGCTGCGCACCTGGCGCAGACGGCGGCTTTCGCCCTGCGCCTGACCGCCCTCCTTCAAACCCTCGTTCACATCCGCCCGCGCCAAGCGCCACGCCGGCGCGAGCGACACGAGCAGCGCGGTCAGAATGATCAGCGCGGCGGTGAAGCCGAGTGCGCGCCAATCCACGCTCGACGTGCCCCATTGCGGACTGCCGCCGGGCGCCAGCCGGAGCAGGGCCGGAAACACCCACTGCGCCACGAACAGCCCACCCGCGCCCGCGAGCGCTGTCAGCACGAGGTTCTCAAGCAGCAGCAGCCGCACCAACTCGCCCCGGCTGCAGCCGAGCGCCAGCCGCACGCTGAGTTCGCGGCGACGGCCGTGCAACCGGGAGAGCATGAGGTTGCCGGCATTGGCGCACGCGATGGCATAGAGAAACCCCACCGCGGCCAGCAGCGCCCAATACATCGGCGTGATCGAGGCGGGACGCATTTGTTCGGCGAGCGGCCTCAGGCGGATTTCGCGGTCGGCCAGCCGTCGTGCCGTCGCGGCGTCCACCGGGAGTTGGAGCGAGGCCATTTCCGTCTGCGCCTGCTGGGCCGTGCAGCCCGGCCGCAGCCGGCCGATCGCAAACATGATGAAACCGCCATAAGGTTGCCTCGGATCGACCTTGAGCACGAGCGGTTGGTAGAGGTCGGCGTCGTGCATGGGCGGCGGCCTGAACTCCTTCGGCAGCACGCCAATCACGCGACACGACTGGCTGTCGAGTGTCACTTGCCGGTCGAGCACCGTGGGATCGGAGCCGAAGCGGTTGCGCCAGAGCCGGTGGCTGAGCACGACGACTTGGTCGGTGCCCGCCTGATCCTCGCCGGGCACAAAACCCCGCCCGAGCATCGGCACCGCGCCAAACGTGGAAAAGTGATCGATGCTCACGCGACCGAGCGCCACGCCGGCCGGCGCGCCGTCCACGACCAGGTTGACTTGCGATGTCTCGAGCGCCGCGACCGCGCTGAACGACTTCACGTGTTCGCGGTAGGCCGCCACCTCGATAGGTAGCACCGAGGGGAGGAATCCAAATCGCTGCGTCTGGTTGCCGAGCACGACGAGCTGCTCGGGCGCGGGATAGGGCGGTGCGCGGAACAGCACGCGGTCGGCGACGCTGAAAATCGCGGTGGATGAGCCGATGCCGAGCGCGAGCGTGAGGACGGTCGCGGCGGTGAAGCCGGGAGATTTCGCGAGGGAGCGGAGGGCGAAGCGGAGGTCGTTCATGTTCTGCACTGCGGGTCAGGGGGCCGCCGGTCGTGGAGAACGCGGGAAAAGCTTGGCGCAGGCCTTTATCCAGCGCGAGCAAAACGACTACGGCTGAGCTGACGAAAACTTAGGTGGCGCCCGCGGCAAATTGCCGCGAATGCGGGCGCACGGAGAGTCATAGCCGCGGCAATCGTTCTCGTAATCTTGATCTTTCTCGTTCTCGACGATTAGGGGAGCGGGAGAACGAGAATGACTGGGAGCGGGGCAGGGTGCCCGGGCGGCGCGCAGGGGCAGGGAGTGCGGAGGCTAAATCGTCGGGCGCGCCGCCGCGCGAATTATCTCGGCAAGCACCCCGGCATTTGGGATGGCTTGGCCGCTCAGCGCAAAAACCAAAATCACCTATGTCAGTCTGGGAATACAAAGTCATCAGCAGCGGCAAGGGCGGATTCGCCACGCCGGCGTTGCTGGAAAAGTTTCTCGGGGAACTCGGCCGCGACGAATGGGAAATCATCCATTACCAATCGCCGCCCGACAACCCGCTCGCGTTCTCCGGTCTCGCGCGTCGCCCGACGCAGCGCGACTGGACCCTCCAAGACGCCGCCGCCGCGGCCGCCAAGGCCGAAGCCGAAAAACTCCGCGCGGAGTTCGAGGCAAAGTTCAAGGCTGTCACGACCGGTGCCACCGCGCCCGCGCCGACGGCCGAGGAGAAGGCCGCCGAGTTTCTCGCCGAGGAAAAGCTCGGCACCGACGACGGCCTGCGCCGCATCCGCGACACGACGCGCGACGACGATCCCGATGCGCCCGACGAGGAAAAGGACGATTGGGACAAGCTCACCGCTGCCGAGGAGGACGAACTGCCCGTGTTCTTCGACGCCATCAAGCCGCACCTCCGTCGCAACCAGCGCGGCCCCGGCATGAGCGTGGGCGCCGAGTATCTCGCGAAAAAGTGGGACCAGACCGAGGACGACATCAAG
>Ga0163199_1002804_pt1 | contig 10615 bp, 11 predicted proteins | sample PL_2010_150m_FD_113537 | JGI IMG/M metagenome (GOLD analysis project Ga0163199, IMG submission 113537) | Freshwater microbial communities from Powell Lake, British Columbia, Canada to study Microbial Dark Matter (Phase II) - PL_2010_150m | ecosystem: Environmental > Aquatic > Freshwater > Lake ...
GCACGTCGCTTTCAGCGCCGGTCAGTCCATGCAGCAGAGAACGCAAACTGTTGCCGGCGCTGAAAGCGACGTGCCCCATCAATGTCTGGTCAAATTCCAGCAAAGCGCGTGCGTCGTTGCTGTCGTTGGCAGCGTGAATTTCCTTCAGCACATAAGGGTGGCAGCGTATCGCGCCTTGGCCGAATATCATCATGCTGCGCGTAAGAATGTTGGCCCCCTCCACCGTAATTCCGACCGGGGTTTGCTGGTAGGTGCGCGCCAGATAATTGCTGGGACCCATGCAGATGCCCTTGCCGCCGTGTATGTCCATCGCATCGTTGATCGCCTGGCGGCTGCGTTCGGTGAGATGGTATTTAACGATGGCAGAAATGACCGATGGTTTTTCGCCCAGATCCACCGCGCCTGCCGTCATCACCCGCGCTGCGTCCATCATGTAGGTGTTGCCACCGATGCGCGCGAGTGCTTCTTCCACCCCCTCGAAGCGACCGATGGGGGTGTTGAATTGCACCCGTACCCGGCCATACGCGCCGCTGGTGTGTGCCGCCAGTTTGGCCGCGCCGGTGGCGGTGGCAGGCAATGAAATCGAGCGGCCGGCAGCGAGGCAATTCATCAGCATGCGCCAGCCGCAGCCCACGCCTTCGTGCCCGCCAATCACCCAGTCCATCGGAATGAACACGTCCTTGCCGGAGTTGGGGCCATTCTGGAAAGCCGCATCGAGCGGGAAATGGCGGCGGCCGATAATGACCCCCGGCGTATTGGTGGGAATCAGCGCCAGTGTGATACCGAGGTCTTTCTCTGCGCCCAGCAGTCCATCCGGGTCGTGGAGTTTGAACGCCAGTCCCAGCAGGGTCGCCACCGGCCCCAGCGTGATATAGCGTTTTTCCCAGGTGACGCGCATTCCCAGCACATCCTGCTGGCCGTTGAATTCGCCGCGGCAGACTATGCCGGAATCGGGAATCGCACCCGCATCCGATCCGGCGTCGGGTCCGGTGAGCGCAAAACAGGGCACTTCCAGCCCTTTCGCCAGACGCGGCAGATAATGATTTTTCTGCTCCTCGGTGCCGTAATGCAGCAGCAGTTCCGCCGGCCCCAGCGAATTCGGCACCATCACCGTCACTGCCGCCGTGCCGCTGCGCGAGCCGATTTTCATCACTACTGCAGAATGCGCCAGCGCCGAGAAGCCGTGGCCGCCGTATTGCTTCGGAATGATCATGCCGAAAAAGCCGTTGTCCTTGATAAATTGCCAGACCTCGGGCGGCAGATCATGCAACTCCCGCGTGATATGCCATTCGTCCAGCATCGCGCACAACTGTTCCGCCGGGCCGGCAATAAAGGCTTGTTCTTCGGCACTCAGTTGCGGCTTGGGATAGGCCAGTAGCTTGTTCCAGTCTGGCTTGCCGCTGAACAGGTCGCCGTCCCACCACACGGTTCCTGCATCCAGCGCTTCCTGCTCGGTCTGCGAAACCTGCGGCAGGATCTTGCGGAAAATTTTCAGCACCCGGTTGGAAATGAGCGCGCGCCGCAGCGGCGGGGCAAACAGAATGGCGCCAATAACGGCAGCCAGCAGCAGAAGCAGGGAAAGGAAGGTCATGGTCGAGATGAGTTCTCCTGCGCGAGTGGGTGTGACTACGTCATATTACTCTAAACTGCGTTAACCAGAATTGGATTTGATCGGTTATGCTCGAATGCCAAGCTCCAACCCAAACCAGTCATTCGGGAACGTTTGAATTAACCGAATTGCAGGTCCTATACGCATGTCTGGTCGAGTGATTTGTTGGGATGATTAGCTGAAGAATTTTCCTTGAGGATCGCCACAATCTAAAATATGAAACCCAATTGCTGAATTATCAAGACGCTTGTGATCAACGACAGGCCGGACTTTGAACACCACACCGTCTATATCAGCGATTTTTTGCATCTTTGATCGAATTTGATCATCCCATGTTACGCTGAATCGCTCGTTGTCGGAAATGATGCTACCCGTGTGTGATGAGAAGGCAACCACATCGAGACGCCCAAAAATGTTTAGCGTAGTTGGTAGCTCTTCCTTCTGCTTCCCAATAATGTCTCTTTCGTTTGGCGTTAAGCGGATTTCGTTAGAAGAAGAACTCATGTCAATGTATTCAACAGATTTTCCGTCGACACAGTTCAGTATCTTGTTTACTGGGTCCCTGGTTACTTGAGCGGCTCACAATATTCGTGAGTCGTTGATTAGAATTGTATCGTTTGTTTTGTCGAAAGATACGTTGCTCTCATTTATCGTGGAGGCAACATTAAAGCTATTGGCGATAGTGATGTTGACACTAATCCCCCTTTTTATGGCTTCTGAGGCCATTTTTCTGAGGCTAATTGCATCGCGTAGCAACGCCACAATGGTTTTAGATAACATGTGACCGCCGTCCGCAGAGAGGGCGGCAGAGAAAGCAGCGATGGATTCTTTGTGTTCCAGTAAAAAATTAACGAGTAGTTCGATAGAACCAGATTTTATCTGTACTTCGTAGTCAAGCTGGCTCCGAAGCTTTTGCGTGATTTGTCTTTTCCCGAGCTGTACAGAAACTAGCCTATCTAATATCTTCCTGTAATTTGAAATGATAACTTCGAGAGTACGTAGATCGTAAACGCCGTCTGAGAATGCCAACCCCTCGGCATATATCCTCAAATCCTGCTTCATCGTAGTTCCTTCTCGCGAGTGATAGTAGTAATTAATCGCATGGACCTGTCTCTATATCAATGGTGAGCGAGCATAATCCGGATGCAGCGCGGCATACTCCGGGGATATTGAGTGGTTAAGTTTAATCCCCACAGAGCCGAAAATCAGACCTCGCTAAATATTTAATTGTCTCCCGCTGCACTTCTGCTCCTCACTTCGTGCTCATCCTGTTATCCACTTTTTTGACGCCTTCCACCAACCAGGTGAGCGTGTTGGCGCGGTCTATCTGGCTCTGGTTTTTCACCAGCCCGCTCAGCATGATTTCGCCGCTGTGCACCTCAATTCGCAAATCCAGTCCCCTGAGTTCCGGGTCGGTCAGCAGCGAGGATTTTACCGTGGCGGTCAGGGTGGCGTCATCCACCACGGCCTTTTTCGGCGGCTCTACCCAGGTTTCATGCGTTCCCTCCCCGAACTTCTGGCAAGCGCTGATGGACAGGATGCTGCTCAGCGCCACGGCCAGAGCAAGTGATTTATGGCTAATCTTCATATTGCCCCCCTTCATAAAATTAGATTGGATCGAATCAGCAACTGACAATCGGTGATTGCGATCATCAAGCTGCAGCAGTTTGCAAACCGCCTGCCCGCAGATACTCCAGCACCTGCTGCGACAAATCCTGCGCCAGGCAATCAAACTCTCGCAGTCCCTGCATCGGGCGCAGCCAGGTAAGCTGCCGCTTCGCCAGTTGGCGCGTGGCGGCCAGCCCCATTGCGCGCATTTCGTCCAAGCTGACTTCTTTGTTCAGATACATTCCCACCTGCCGGTAACCGACACAGCGCATCGCGGGGCTGTCGGCATCAAGGCCAAATTTATCACGGATGGTGCGGACTTCGCCAATCAATCCCAGCTCGAGCATTTCCTCGAAGCGCTGCGCGATGCGCTGGTGCAGTGTTTCACGCTCGCTGGGGATCAGGGAGATGTGTGTCACCTGGTAAGGCAGATAAACATATTTGGGTTTTTTCAGAATCTCCGACATCGGTTTATCGGTGAGGTAATACACTTCCAGCGCACGCTGGATGCGCTGGCTGTCGGTGGCCTTAATCCTCATGGCACTGGCTGGGTCAAGCTGCTGCAATTGCTGATGCAGCGCAGGCCAGCCGCGCTCTGCGGCCATGCTGTCGATCACCATGCGCACGCTGCTGTCGGCAGCGGGAAGCTCCGACAGACCTTCCAGCAATGCACGGAAATAAAGCATGGTGCCGCCAACCAGCAGCGGGATATTGCCGCGTTCGGTGATTTCGCGCATCGCAGTCAGCGCATCATCGCGGAACTGCGCAGCGGAGTAACGTTCGTGCGGATCGATCAGATCGATCAGATGGTGCGGTACTGCTGCCAGGGATTCCGCACCGGGTTTGGCGGTGCCGATGTCCATATGCCGGTACACCTGAGCCGAATCTACGCTGACGATTTCCACCGGCAGATGCCGGGCGATTTCCAGCGCGACGCCGCTTTTTCCGCTGGCGGTCGGCCCCATCAGGAAAATTGCGGGCGGGTGGTTCGTGGCGGCTTTGGGTTTCTGGTTTGGTGCAGTCATTTATTTGAACCCAGATAATCCATCAGGCGGCTCTCTGAGCCTACGCGAGTGCTGGCGGTCAGTTTGTGGCCATTTTCGCCGCTTGCTCGGCGTCCATAGGCCAAGCTATGGCCTTCTCTCAACCGACAAAACTGTCTCGCGACCTGCCTCACCATCATCTCGCGTCCTAATGGATTTTCTGGGTTGAAGTATAGCCCGCACCACAGGATAAACGCCAGATTCGATGACGTGGCAGGCAGTGGTCATTTCGGTTAGAATTCGGGCTATAGGAACCGCTGAACAAATCCCGCGCCAGCGCGGCCTTTACCCCTACTTGGCACCATTCCATGATCCTGATCCTGACCCCGGACGCTCATCCTGATAACCCCGAATACCAACAGTTGCTGGCACACCTTGCCAACATGCCGGGCATCTCTACTCGCGTGCATACCGAAGTCGGGATCGAACAGACACTGACCGAGATATATCTGATCGGCAACACCATGGCGCTGCCGCTCGAAGACATGCAGAACTTGCCGTGTGTCGAGCGGGTGGTGCGGGTTTCGGAGGAGTACCGCGTTCTCGGACGGCACAAGGGTGACGACCGCCCCACTCATTTCGATTATAACGGCGTGCGTTTCGGCCAGGATACGCTCCACGTATTCGCCGGATTATGCGCGGTGGATACGCCGGAGCACGTCGAAATGATGATGCAAGCATTGCGCGACCACGGCCAGGTCTGCACCCGCATGGGCGCCTACAAGCCGCGCACCAGCCCGTATGCGTTTCAGGGCCACGGCAAGGCCTGCCTGCCTTACGTGTTCGATCTGGCCGGGAAATACGGCATCAAGGTCATTGCCATGGAAATTACCCACGAATCTCATGTCGATGAAATCCGCGAGGCACTCCATCAGACCGGCAGTCCCACCGGGGTGATGCTGCAGATCGGTACGCGCAACACGCAGAATTTCGAGCTGCTGAAAATCGTCGGCCGCCAGCAGGATTTTCCGGTGCTGATCAAACGTGGTTTCGGCATCACCCTGGATGAATCGCTCAACGCAGCCGAATACCTGGCTTCCGAAGGTAACCGCAAGGTGGTGTTCGGCCTGCGCGGGATGAAGACCAACATGGCCGATCCGCACCGCAACTTTGTCGATTTCGCCCATGTGCCGGTGGTCAAGCGCCTGACCCGCATGCCGGTATGCATCGATCCGTCGCATTCAGTCGGTACGCGCACCTGCTCGCCGGACGGCATCCTCGACATCATGCATGTCACCGCGCAAGGCATCATCGCGGGCGCCAACATGGTGCTGGTGGATTTTCATCCGGTGCCGGGCAAAGCGCTGGTGGATGGGCCGCAGGCGCTGCTGCTCAGAGAGTTGCCGCAATTCCTGGAAGATGTCCGCATTGCGCGCGAAGCCTACCTGCAGCGTGCGGCGCTGGCCGGACGCTACCGGCAGGATCAGGAAGCATAATCCTGTTGTTAGTGACAAATGTCATTCTCAGGTTTTCCCGTAACCGCTCTTCTGATCCTGGAAGAGCGTCCGCAATAAAGCGTAGTGTTCTGGCACTGCTGGCATTTCCGCTGCTTTCGTGCGCCTCCAGCGGCATTGCCGCAGCAGCAGATACCCCGCTTAACCTGACCGATGATCGCGGCCGCAGCATCCATCTGGAGCATTCCGCCAGACGCATCATCTCGCTCTCTCCCAGCATCACCGAACTGGTGTATGCCGCCGGTGCTGGCGACAGGCTTGTAGGCGTCAGCAGCCGGAGTGATTATCCAATAGCCGCCAGATCCGTTCCAGAAATTGGGGACGCAGCCGGGCTTGATCTGGAGAGGATAGCCATGCTCCAACCCGATCTGGTGATTGCGTGGCGTAGCGGCAACGCCGCGGATATCGACAGGCTCGAAAAACTGGGCTTGCCGGTTTTTGTCACGGAAACGACCCGGCTGGAGGATATTCCGAGGTTGTTGCGACTGACCGGCCAGCTGGCGGCAACGTCAACTCAAGCGGAAGCGGCGGCACGTGCTTACGAAACCGAACTGCAACGGCTCAAGCACAGCTATGCCGGCCGGCAGCGAATCAGCGTGTTTCTGCTGATCTGGCAGCAACCGCTAATGACGGTGAATGGCAGCCATATCATCAGCGACATCATTAGCCTTTGCGGCGGCGCCAATATATTCGCATCCGCGGCCATCCTGGCGCCGGTGATATCGGCAGAAAGTTTGCTGCAGGCCGATCCCCAGGCCATTATCAGCGGCGTGCTGCCCGAATCCGGGGCGGGAAAGTTGTGGCAGCAGTTCCTGCAGATACGCGCGGTGAGGAACAAACATTTGTTTTTTGTTCATCCTGATCTGCTGCACCGACAGACACCGCGTATGTTGCAGGCAGTGAAAGCGGTGTGTGAGCAACTGGAGCGGGTCCGCTCGGAGCAATAATCCGGATAGATTAGTCTTGCATCAAGCAGGATTGATGTAATCTGAGGAGAAAATGAAGGGAAAATTTACTTGACGTGTGCGCGAATGCTTTAGAATATTCGCCGAATGAAAGCGGATTTTTATGGAGGATGATCAATGATTAAAGTATTGCTCGCAAATCCCAGAGGCTTCTGTGCCGGGGTGGATCGCGCCATCGAGATTGTCGAGCGGGCGCTGACGATGCATGGTGCACCGATTTACGTACGTCACGAGGTGGTGCATAACCGTTTCGTGGTGGAAAATCTGGAGAAGAAGGGCGCAGTATTTGTCGAGAATCTCGACGAGGTACCAAGTGGCAGCATCCTGATCTTCAGTGCGCATGGCGTTTCACATGAGGTGCGGCGCGAAGCTGACGCACGCAAATTCAAGGTGTTCGACGCCACTTGCCCACTGGTCACCAAAGTTCATATTGAAGTGGCGAAGATGCGCGCACAAGGCAGGGAGGTCATCATGATCGGGCATCAAGGCCACCCGGAAGTGGAAGGCACCATGGGACAAGCTGAGGGAGGCGGTCCGAGCATGTACCTGGTTGAAACGGAAGACGATGTTGCCAACTTGCAAGTCAATGATCCGAACCACCTGGCTTATGTCACTCAGACCACGCTGTCGGTGGATGATGCCACGCGAGTGATCAAGGCCTTAAAAAAACGTTTTCCAAAAATAACCGGACCAAAAAAAGACGATATTTGTTATGCCACGCAAAACCGCCAGGATGCGGTCAAGATGATGGTAAAGCAATGTGATCTGGTGATTGTAGTGGGTTCGCCCAACAGTTCCAATTCCAACCGCCTGTGTGAAGTGGCGCGTAATGCCGGCGTGGATGCATACATGATAGACCGTGCCGAGCAATTGCAGGAAAAATGGCTGGAAGGGAAAACCCGCATCGGCATCACCGCCGGGGCTTCCGCGCCGGAAGTGCTGGTGCAGGAGGTCATCTCACGCCTGAAACAAATCGGTGCGGAGCAGGAAGGGGGCGTGTTGGTGGAGGAGCTCAGCGGCGTGGTTGAAGCGGTGGTATTTCCGCTGCCCAAAAGCTGATCGGGGCGGCAAGCAAGTAGTCGTTTCCTAAATTCCCCACCCTGCGCGGTAAGGCGCAACATCGAACGGTTGCGGCGCGCCGGTCAGCTCGTTTGACAGGATTGTGGCACTGCCCGGCGCCATGGTTACGCCATAACGGAAATGCCCGCTGTTGATGTAAAGGTTGTCCAGCTGCGGGTGCCGTCCGATGGCGGGGATGTTGCGCGGTGACGCGGGACGCAGCCCAGCCCAGTGTTGTACCAGCGGCATGCCAGCCAATGCTGGCAACAGCCTTTGCGCGCGTTCGAACAAGTCGTCGCGCGCTGCCATAGTAGTCTGCTTGTCAAAACCCACATCTTCCAGCGTGCTGCCAACCAGCAGGTGCCCATCGCGGCGGGAAATCAAGTACAAATCACCCTGTAACAGGATGAAGCGTAGCGGCGCTGCAGCAAATCGAAACAACAACATCTGTCCACGCGCGGGTTTGATATCCAGGTTGAGGGCGTGTCGCCCCAGTACTTGCTTGCTCCACGCCCCGGCAGTAACGATATATCCCTGCGCGCTGAACATGCCGCACGTGGTGGCGAGTGCTTGTACCTGACCGCCCCCGACGACGATGTCGTGCACGGCGCAGTGCTCGATAATGCGCCCGCCGAGCGCTTCCACCCGCTTGCGCAAGGCGCGCAGCAGGCGTGGATTGCGCACCTGCGCCACTTCCGGCAGCAGCAGCGCGTTGCTTTCTTCGCCAGTTTCTTTTCCCGCTGCGGGAGCAGCAAGTGCAGCGGCGCTGGAAGCTCTTTCCACCTTGACTCCATGCGCCACGCACCATTGCTGTGCCGCGCGCGCATCAAACGGCGGCAGCACCAGCATTCCGCTCATCTCATATTCCGGGTCGATCCCGCTCGCTACGTGCAGGCTGTCTGCCCAGGCGGCAAACAGGGCGGCGCTGTAGCTGGTCAGGCGCGTCACTTCGTCCGGATAATCCCACGGGCACAACGGCGACAGAATGCCCCCGCCCGCCCAGGATGATTCCTGTCCGACTGCGCCGCGCTCGAGCAGGGTTACCGTCGCGCCTTGTGCCAGCAATCGCTCCGCCGTGGCCAGGCCGATGATGCCTGCACCGATTACAATAAAATCCTGATTCATTCCGTTTCTGCCGTTCATTCCATTAAATCCGCCGTTTATCGGGTGAATCTGGCGGTTTGCCAAGTGTATCGCTTATATTCCAAACGTGAAAAAAGGAAGCATAATGGAACAAATCAAACAACGCGGCTTTACTTTAATCGAACTGATGATCGTGGTGGTGATCGTCGGTATCCTGGCTGCCATCGTTTATCCGTCGTATACGCAACATGTCGTCAAGGCAAACCGCGTGGCGGCGCAGGCGCAGATGATGGATATTGCCAATCGCCAACAGCAGTTCCTGCTGGCCAACCGCAGCTATGTCAGCAAGACAGGTCTGGAAGCCAGCGGCTACAGCCTGCCAGCTGATGTCAGCGCCCGCTACAGCTATGCCATCACTCTGGGGGCCGGTACCGTACCTTCCTACACCATCACGTTCACACCGAGCGGAGCGCAAACGGATGACGACGCTCTGACCCTTAACAACGAAGGGGTCAAAACTCCGGCAGCAAAGTGGTGATGTGCGGCACGAACGCCACAGCACTTGATTCACATTCTATGCGGGGAGTATCCCTGATAGAAATTCTGGTAACCATCGTTATTCTGGCGGTCGGTCTTCTTGGGCTTGCGGGCCTGCAAATGCGCCTGCAATCCTCCGAAGTCGAAGCGTATCAGCGAACACAGGCATCGCTGCTGCTGGAAGACATGGCCAACCGGATGGGTGGCAATCGTAAAAATGCCGTGAGCTATGCAACCAGCTCCGCCAGCCCGCTGGGAACCGGAGACGCCCAACCTGCCACTTGTACTGGTAGCGGCCAGGGTTTTGACACATGCCAATGGAGCAACGCACTGAAAGGAGCGGCCGAGCAGTCGGGAACGAATAACGTGGGAGCCATGATAGGCGCGCGTGGCTGTATCGAGAACCTGGGAGCGGATCAATATCAGATCACCGTAGTGTGGCAAGGCTTGACGCCGATATCAGCGCCTGCCTCAGCTTGCGGTGCGGGACTTTATAACGGAGCGGCCGGATCAAGCTGCATCAACGAGCTATGCCGGCGTGCCATGAGTACCATCGTGCGCGTTGCCAATCTGGGGACACCATGAATGGGCATGGTCTGATGACAAGTGTCATGCGATCAGGCTATGACGCACATCGCCGCCAAGCCGGTTTTTCCATGATCGAGCTGATGGTCGCCATTACGCTGGGACTGCTGATCATGACGGCGGTGCTGACACTTTACCTGAACCTGTCGCGGAACAACGCGGAACTGACAAAAATGAACCGGCAAATTGAAAATGGCCGCTTTACTATTCAGGCGTTGCAACAGGAGCTATGGCATGCCGGTTTCTGGAATACGTATGCTCCACCGTTGCCATCCGTCACCCCCCCCACCGCCATTCCAAATCCGTGTACGGCATTTTCCGGTTGGGATGCCGCTTACATCGCTAATATGTATGCGATACCGGTACAGGGTTATGTGGCGGGCAGTCTGCCGGCATGTGTTACCAACCCCCAACCGAATTCCGATGCGCTGGTGGTGCGTCATGCCGCTACTTGCGTGGCGGGCGACGCAAACTGCGAGGCCTACAACGCGAGCAAGCTTTATCTGCAAACCCAGGGTTGTGCGAACACCGGCCACGCCAATTATGTTGCCAGCGCCGCCAGCAACCCGGTGTTAGGCACACCGGGGGCAACGTTGTACCAGAAGAACTGTACAACGCCTGCCGACAAACGCAAGCTCATCACTTCCATTTTTTATGTGCGCAATTATGCCA
>Ga0163199_1002805_pt1 | contig 10615 bp, 8 predicted proteins | sample PL_2010_150m_FD_113537 | JGI IMG/M metagenome (GOLD analysis project Ga0163199, IMG submission 113537) | Freshwater microbial communities from Powell Lake, British Columbia, Canada to study Microbial Dark Matter (Phase II) - PL_2010_150m | ecosystem: Environmental > Aquatic > Freshwater > Lake ...
TTCTCAGTCCATTATTGGCAGGCGCGTTTTTCTTTCAAGTACGCGGGGCGCTTGCCATGTCATTGGTATTTACCCCGATTTATTTTTTTGCAAATACATTCAACTCTCAAACACCATCAGATAACATCGTGCTGGCGACACAACTCGCGGGGCTCTGGCTGATTCCCATTTTGTTTGCCTATCCATCCACCCTGCTTAAATCCATTAATCGAACGACCGAGGAACTGTCTGCCGCGCACCGTCAACTGGAGATCATTCATGATCTCACAGTTTTGTTACAATCTGCGCCCGATCTGCTTTCGGTTCAAGAACGTGTACTTGGCGCGGTCACAACCGACCTCGGTTTTTCAAAAGCAGTCGTTGCCTTGGTTGACCCCGCGCGCGAAGAACTTGGCGGCTGGCTGGTATATCCCGCTCAAGAATCATTTCCCCGCATTAAAGCGCTTCCTTTGAGATCTGAAAATGGCGAAGTCTTCAAAGCCTTGCTCAACCGCAGCACCTTTTCAACGAACGGCGAGACCCTCGTTCAAAACTCTGAACTCAACAACTGGCTCAATCAAAATAAATGGTTTGTGCTTCCGCTTTATTTGAGGGAACACCCCGTTGGCATTTTACTCGTCGAAGAATCTGGACTTACCAATGAACGTGAGAGTACCCTGATGACGGTTGCGAATCAAGCCGCACTGGCGCTTGGCACCACCATCCTGTGCATTGACCGCGCCCGAAGCCTGGCCGTCGAAACCGAACGCAACCGCATTGCGCGTGACATTCACGACACCGTCGCGCAATCGCTCTTCGGCATTGTCTACTCGCTGGACGCGTGCATTACCATGCTGCCGCAGCAGGCCGTGGATGTAAAAAATGAGCTCATTGAATTACGCTCTCTGGCCAGTGGAGCGCATGACGAAGTGCGCCGCTCCATCTTTGACCTGTGGCCTTCCGCGCTTACGATCGAGTTGTTCATGGCCGACCTGACGAACTACATCAACAGCTGCTGTCGTCCGCGCTCGTTTAGCATTATCTTCAACAATAACGGTGACTTTAATTCGCTGCCCTCCGGATTACGAAGAACCATCTATCGCATGGCGCAGGAAGCGCTGGCAAATTCGGCGCGTCATTCAGGCGTAAATTTGGCGAGGCTTTCTTTGAACGTAACTGAAGATCAGGTGCTCTTGAATATTTCCGATGAAGGCAGGGGATTTGAACCAACCACTGCATTGTCACGCAGTGTTAACCGTGAACATTTTGGATTGCATGGCATTCAGGAACGTGCGCGTGCCGTGGGCGGCGATTGCGAGATCATCAGTCGGCCAGAAGCAGGTGCGCGCATTATGATCCATCTTCCAATTCATGAGCGTCATCAGCATGCCTGAATCGATTCGGATCCTCATCGTCGATGACCATGCCGTAGTCCGCAAAGGGCTGGCAATGGTCCTTCGTCTGGAACCAGACCTTGAGGTTGTAGGCGAAGCGGAAAATGGCCGCCTCGGACTGGAAGCCGCAAAGAGTCTAAATCCAGATATTGTGCTCGTCGATCTCATCATGCCAGAAATGGATGGGCAGGAGATGGCGCTCGCGCTGCGGAAATCGAATCCACAAATCAAAGTTATGATGCTGACTGGTACTGAAGTGGATGATCGTGTCTTTGACCTGGTGTCGGCGGGTATTGAAGGTTATGTCTTGAAAAACATCGAACCATCGGAACTTGTGCGGGCAATTCATGCGGTAGCGCATGGCGAAGCATATCTTCATCCAGATGTGATGAAAAAAATTGTCGGGTTAATGAAACCTCAGCGAACTCCTTCGGTTTCATTAACTCCGCGTGAATTGGAAGTGATTGAGTGGATGGCGACGCCAAATACCTACCGTCAGATCGCCGCGCAATTAAGTGTCAGCGAAGAAACGATCAGAAGCCATGCAAAAAACATCCTCGAAAAGATGAAACAACCCAACCGCGCCCAGGCTGTGCTTGCCGCGATGAGATTGGGCTTGATCGAAATCAAGCAGGGCTAATATATCTTCGTTGATACAAATCTGTAAATTTTTCAGAAGCTGTCGGGGTGATCGCAATGCCCTTACTGGATGCCCACCAATTCAACGTCAAAAATGAGGGTTGCGTTTGGCGGAATGACACCGCCCGCGCCGCTTTCACCGTAAGCCAGTTGCGGCGGGATGGTAAGCGTGGCCTTGCCGCCGACATTCATCAAGGCGATGCCTTCATCCCAGCCTTTGATGACGCGTCCCTTGCCGAGTGAAAACTCAAGCGGTTCGCCACGGCTGACGGAACTGTCAAACACTTTGCCATCAAGGAATTTACCTGTGTAATGCACGCGCACGAGATCTCCAGCTTTGGCTTGGGAGCCAATGCCCGCTTGAGTTTCAACGTATTCCAATCCACTTTTAGTTTTCATTTTTTCTCCTTGTTTTTCTATTTTTCCATCTGCGATTTTTGTTAGACCAGAATTGGTCCATTTCCGCGTAAATGAGCAGGTCTATCGAGCAGCCAGACGACCCAGTCAGCAACGTGAGAGACGGTCAGTGCAGGTTGGCCTTCAGAATCTACATCGCTGGTCAACGCCACTCCTGGGGAAAGAATATGAGTACGAATGCCGAAATCTGTATTCTCAACCCGAATTAATTCCATCAGTGAAGTCAGGGCGTGCATGGCGACACCGTACGCCCCATCCTGCTGGTAAATACCCATTGACGAATCAGAGCCGATTGCCATGATCTCTCCATGTTTTTGTTCACGGAATAATGGCAGAACGGCTCGCGTCATCAAAAATGGTTCACGCAAATTCGCGGCGAGCACCAGATCCCAGGTCTTGACACTGTGATTATGGATTTGTCCACCGGACCAAAAGGGTGATATCAGGATCAGAAAGTCAAGGCGGCCAAAGTTGATACGAGCATAGTCGGAAACAAATTCAGCTGCTTCGAGGCTATCAAGCTTTGATTCGATAGTGAGGCAACTCTTTCCGATCGCTTTAATTTTATTGGCTGCAAGATCAAGCAAATCAGATTGCCTGCCACAAAGGCAGACTTGTACGCCTTCAGAAGCCAACGCCATGGCCACTGCCCCGGCCACTTCAGTACTGCCACCTGTGATAATAGCGACCTTGCCTTGTAAATCCTGTTTATCCATTTGGGCCTCTTAGAGAATGCAGCCACCACTGCCAGCGACGGATACAGGCGTGCAATGAGTTTCTTACTGTGCTGCGAGATATTATTTATTTTTTATCAGGAAGGATGTTCGTGCCTGCAACCGCATCGCTTATGGCGTCGCCAATCAGATTGATGGAGAGTACCGCAAGGAAAATACCCGCTCCGGGTAAAACAGTCAGCCACCAGGCTTGGCGCACGTATTTCATTCCAGCGTTGAGCATCGCACCCCATTCCGGGGTGGGAGGTTCTGCGCCCAAACCCAAAAAATTAAGCGCTGCGCCCGCCAAAATAGAGGATCCAATTCCCAATGTGATCAATACCAGTAGAGTACGAATCGAGTTGGGTAAAATATGTTTAACCAGAATTCGGGCATCGGAGCTTCCCAACGCACGTGCGGCTTCAACGTATGTCATCTCTCGCAGAGATAGGACACTGCTGCGGGTGAGTCGCATGAAGGAGGGTACAAAGGCAATACCGATGGCTAACATGGCATTCGTGATCCCCGGACCCAGGATGGCGATAATAGCCAATGCCAAAAGAATATCCGGAAAGGACATTAATACATCGGTAAACCACGAGATGATCGAGTCGACCCAGCCGCCTAAATAGCCAGAGATCAGTCCAAATGTAATGCCAAGCAACGCGCCAATCGTGATGCCGACCAGCCCTACGCGCAGGGATAAACGTCCACCGTAGAGGAAGCGGGCGAAGTTATCACGCCCGATCCCATCCGTGCCCATGGGGAAATCCAGGCTTGGCGGCTTAAGCGCAAGGGATGGCTGGGTTTTGTTAGGATCCTTGTCGGTGAAGAGCGGTGCACCATAAGAGAAAAATATCAGCAGGATCAACAGAATTCCGCCGATCTGTGCGCTACGATTACGAAGGATCTGCCTGAATAAGCGGACACCGGGTGAACTGGATCTATGTGGGAATAAGTCTGCGGTCATTTGAGGTGTATCTTCGGATTCAGAAAAACGTAGGTGATATCGGTCAGAGTATTGATAAAAACATAAATGGTGGCAGTAACAAGAACTACGCCTTGCACCATCGGATAGTCTCGGTTGAAGATGGATTGCACTGCCAACCGCCCAATACCCTGACGCGCGAACATGGTTTCGACAATGGTCGCCCCGCCAAGTAAATATGCCATTTGCAAACCAACAAAGGTCACCACTGGTATCAATGCATTGCGCAGGGCATGCTTGAAGATCACCAATCGTTCGGGCAATCCTTTGGCGCGGGCGGTAATAATGTAATCTCTGTTGAGCACATCCAACATACTCGCACGCACCATGCGGGCCACAACCGCAGCTTCAGGGAGCCCCAAAGTCAGGGCGGGTAGAAAAAGAGCAGCGGGGCTTGAATTGCTGGAAATGCTTGGGAATAGCTTCAATTTCACAGAAAATAAAATGATGAGTAGTAACCCCAGCCAGAAAGTCGGAATTGAAAGTCCACTAACTGACAGGCTCATGACAAGAGTATCAAACCAGGTACCATGACGCAGGGCGGCCAGCATGCCAAGGATACCGCCAAGGCTCAACGCCAAAATCAACGCAGAGATCGCCAATGCGAACGTGCTTGGAAGTTGTTCACCGATCGATTTGGAGACAGGTAAATAATTACGAATCGATACCCCTAAATTTCCATGAAGTGCGTTATTAAGATAACGTCCGTATTGCACGTAAAGCGGATCGTTCAAGCCGAGCTGCTCTCGCAGCTCGGCTACTTTTTCTTCAGATACTTTTTGACGTCCGAGGATCGCCATGGTGACATCGCCTGGCACAAGATGGATAACTGAAAATACCAACATCGAGACGCCAAAAAGTACCAATATGGATGTAAAGATACGACGGATCAGGTAGTTGAACATTCAGCCTATTGCTTGATGGAGATATCGTAGATCCAAGGATAGCCTTCCATATCAAAACTAAAATCTTGAACTGTTGGCGAGGTGAGATAGGATGTGTTCACGGTAAACATCGGCAGGACGAGCGCATTTTCCATAATAATGTTCTGCGCGGTAATATAATCTTGCTTGCGGATCTCTTCATTCGTCTGGGTTGCGCCGTCTGCGAGAGCAACATCGAGTTCTGCACTTACAAAGTTTGTCCATGCGCCACCACCATTGGTGTTCTCAGAGTGGAATAATGAACGAAGCGGAGAGGGATCAGGGCGGGTCCAGTACATGTACACCAGGCTGTAATTTCCAGCGAGAAGTTCCTCATAAGCGGCTCCATCATCCATGGAGCGATATTGCACTTCAAAACCTGCGTCTGTCAGGTAACCGCTTAGGAGTTCATTGAAAGATTCAGACCAGGCGGGGTTATCAGGCCAGTCAACGGTAAGCTTCTGATCGCCCTTTTCACGGATGCCGTCGCCATTAGAGTCAACCCAGCCGGATTCATCCAGCAGACGACCGGCCTCTTCCAGGTTGAAGCGGTAAATGCTATCAGCTTTTTTATCATACCCCCATGTAGTTGGGGAGATGACACTATAAGCAGGCAATCCAAGGCTCTGGAATGCAGTCTGAGCAAGTTCCTGTTGATTCACCGCGAGGATCATCGCTTTACGAACGTTGATATCATCGGTCGGCGCTTTGGTGGCGTTGATCATCAGAATTGCGGGAACGCCGGGCTGGGCGAATGTTTGGAGTTGGGCAGTGCCTGAGTCGGCCATTGCAATTGCATCAAGCGCGGGCGGCTCGCTGGCTATAAGAATTTCACCGGTCTCAAACGCGGTGAAACGAGTGGCGGCTTCAGGCAAAATGCGGAAGACAACCTGATCAAGATTGGCAGGTCCTTCATGCGCGGCAAACTCAGGTCCCCAAGTATAGTCAGGATTACGTTCAAGCACGATCTGTGACTGCGCATCCCATTGAACTAGTTTGAATGGGCCAGTGCCGACCGGGTTACGCCCGTAATCTTGCCCAAACTTCTCCAGCGCCGCGGGCGAGGAGATGCTCAACCATTGGCGCGCAGCATCTCGCAGAAAGGTCGGATAGGAAGCCGCGAATTTGACTCTCGCAGTATAGTCATCTACCACAACTGACTCAACGTACTGATGATCCTCCAACAGGGATTTGCCACCAGATTCGAGCACGGTCTCGCTCATAATATGATCAAAAGATGCTTTCACAGCAGCCGCAGTGAAAGCGGTGCCATCGTGGAATGTCACATCCTTACGCAGAGTGAAAGTGAACTCAGAATAATCTTGATTTGTTTCCCAGGCAGAAGCGAGGCTGGGATGAAGGGAGCCATCAGGAGCCATCGAGAGCAGTGAATCAAAAAGATTCATGAGGATGAACTGCTCCTGAACAAATACAGCATCACCGGGATCGAGTGTTTCCGGCTCAACTGGAATGCCGACAGTCAGTACTCCGCCGCTTGCTGCTGGAACTTCAGTTGCAGCGACGGGCGCTTCGGTAACCTGTGCAACCGGTACTTCAGCGGCAGGCGCTTCATTTCCTCCGCACGCGGCTAATATCAGTCCGACGAGCATGAAGACGGACGCCACCCTAAATAAATTTTTATGCATTTTCTTCTCCTTGGTTGGGTTGGGATATTTATTATCTTGCAATAATTACCCTGATGAAATTTTATCATGGGAAACATTTACTAGTCCACTGTATTTTTTTTCAGCAACGAAGGAAGTTCAAAGATATTTTGAAAACATTAAACGCGCGCACTGATTATCCTGAAAAAAGCTGGGAGTCATTCGACTCCCAGCTTTTTATATTTTTCAATAACACCAACATCCTACCCTAAATTCTTTTCCAAGGCCGCCTCGATGATCTGCTGAACGCGTGAAGCCATGCTGGATGGATCGGGATGCAGGCCTTCCACGAGCAAGGCGCTGTCATAAATTTGCTCGATGATAATATTTTGTAACTCGGTACCCGCTTCCAGTTTCAGCAGGTTTTTCAATACAGCATGCGCAGGATTCAACTCCAGGATCTTTTTTGGAATTTCATACTCCTTGCCAAGATACCGATAAACACGCTGCAAATCTGCATTAACAGTTCCATCCGCATCCGCAAGACGGGCAACAGACTGATAGAGCCTGCTGCTGGCGCGGACATCGGTCACCCGTTCTCCTAACACTTGTTTGAAAAGTTCGACCAGCGAATTGAAATCCGCATCAGGGATTTTCACAGCCTCAGCATCTTCCTTTGGCTTTTGAGTCGTGTCCACATCCGCCTGAGAAACATTCTTCAATTCCAAATCCTTGAATTTACGCAGCCCCATTAACATAAATGAATCCATTGGGTCCGTCAGCAGCAATACCTCCGTCCCTTGCGAATGGAAGTAATCCAGATGCGGGCTGCGCAAAACAGATCTCGGATCTTCACCAACGATATAGTAGATTTCCTTCTGACCTTCCTGCATGCGCGAGATATATTCATCCAATGAAGACCAGGTCTCGGGGTGTTGATTTGTCTTGAATCTCAGGAGAGGATTTATATTTTCGGTCTCCATTGGAGCGGAGGCAACTCCCTGCTTCAAATAAGCTCCAAATTCCTGCCAGAAGATTTGATATTTTTCGGAATCGTTTTTTGCAAGCGATTCCAATTCCCGAATGACCTGGTTTGTCAGCACCTTTTTCAGCTTCGGCATCAGTCCACTCGACTGAACAGTTTCACGCGAGACATTAAGCGGCAGGTCTTCCGAATCGACCACACCTTGCACGAAACGCAGATATTCGGGCAGCAGATCCTTGTTGTATTCATCGATCAAAATGTTGCGGGAATATAATTTCAATCCATCTTCTTTTCGCAAAGAGAACATGCCACGTTCCACTTTACTAGAAATATAAAGGAGAGCGTACAACTGCACAGGCGCATCGGTTGAAATGTGAATATGGATCAGCGGGTCTTCAAAATCCAATGTTGTCTGGCGATAAAATTCCTTGTACTGTTCCTCTGTCACTTCCTGCCTGGAAGTACGCCAGAGCGAAGTCTGCTTGTTGACCGACTCCTGGCCATCTCCCATATAGATCGGAAAGCCAATGTAATCAGAATGTTTGTGGATGATATTCTTAAGACGATATTCCTCGGCAAATTCAGCAGCATCTTCTTTGAGCTTGATCTCGATCCGAGTTCCTCTCTCGCTCATTTCTGCTTTGCCGATCTGATAGTTATCATCGCCTGTGGCATACCAACTCACCGCTTCAGCCTGAGGATCAAATGAATGTGACGTGACCCGCACCCACTCGGCCACCATGAACACGGAATAGAATCCAACACCAAATTGACCAATGACCTGGGTAAGGTCAACTTTCTGATCCTTGGTTGCATCCAAAAACTTTCGCGCACCTGATTGAGCGATCGTACCAAGATTCTCGATGACTTCATCTCTGTTCATGCCGATGCCGGTATCTTGAATTGTGATCATGCGGGTATCTTTATCCGTTTTTATGTGTATGTTCAACTCGGCTGTTGAATCCAGTACGTTCTGATTGGTGACCATCTTAAAGCGCAAACGATTCAGCGCATCAGATGCGTTCGAAAGCAGTTCCCGTAAAAACACCTCGCGGTCCTTGTATAGGGAATGGATCAGAATATTGAGCAGTTGTTTTGTCTCTGCTTTAAATGTAAACTGCTGTAATGCATTATCTGTGTCAGTCATATTTATGCCTCCAAGGTCAAAATAAGCGGTTCCTATCTTAAAATAGCAATGGGATAATTGAAATATGGAGATTCAATATTTCAATAAAAATTTTAAAGCGTAACCTCCCAAACAACAGTAAGAACTTTGTTAGAAAAACATTAAAGAGAAAATGCCCACGTACTTTTTTTTAATTTCCAATTCACTCCCAGAATAAAAATAGTTAGTGATCGCAATAATAAAGGCGGGGATGTGAGGGAAATTTCCATACGGAAAATTGATCACTCAAGACCAAAGCTCACCTGATTTGGATTCACCAATAACATCGGCACATGCAAACTGAATTGCTGTAAATATGGATTGCTGATATCAGCATCATAAATCGAAACCCAAGCCGCGCGCAGTACATCAAGGCTCGTCGCCAGCTCGGCCTGCGTTGATACCCGAAGATGACCCTTAACCAAAAAGGAACCAAGGACCACTTCCAATGGCTGCATCATACGATTGGTTTCGGCGGCATCATAATCCAACGAATCCTGCGCGGGCGGCACAAGATGAAAACCGATCACCTGCACCGCAGGAATAAATATCTCTGAAAAAGAAAACGGTTTGGGTGGCGTGCCTCCAAACGAGACCACCTGTGGCTTAAATAAGTGGATGTAATTTGGGACGCCCTGCGTCCTAAGCCAGGTACTGACTCGCGCATTCTCTTTTGCGATCATCTCTCCGCGCGCCAGCGTATTTTGGGTATACACCATTACCATCGCGGTCTTTTCATCTGGGGCAAGTGGTCTCATCGCAACTCCTTGAATGACCGAATTATACAGCACCCTTCCCCATGAAACCATCCACGCTTATACTCCACCATCACATTTATTAAAGATGATACAAACCATGACTCAAACCAAACGCTGGATCGTCCCGCCTCTTATCTCGCCCGAAGCTGATTCTGCACTTTCAGCATTTCCTCTCCTTTTAAAGCAGATCCTCTATAACCGCGGCTATGCAACAGACGCCGAAGCGCGCGCCTACCTCAACGCCAAACCTAATTTCGACACCGACCCATTCCAAATGACCGGCATGCGCGCGGCAGTTGACCGCATCCAATACGCCATTCAGCAACAAGAACCCATTGCAATTTATGGTGATTATGATGTAGACGGAGTCACATCTACTGCGTTACTCGTGGAGGCGTTTCAATACTTGAACGCGAATGTACGCGGATACATTCCCAATCGCTTTGAGGAAGGCTACGGACTCAACAACAACGCGTTAGATGAACTCAAAGCAAGCGGCGTCAAACTGGTCATCACGGTGGATTGCGGAATTCGATCACCCAACGAAACGCTTTACGCCAACAGCCTCGGCCTGGATCTAATTATCAGCGACCACCACCACCCTGCTGAAGGTGACCTGCCCGCCGCATTCGCTGTTATTAATCCCAAACAACCTGGCGATATTTATCCCGACAAAGATCTGGCTGGCGTGGGCATTGCCTACAAAATTGCCGAAGCACTCGCCAGCCTTTCGCCTTCAGCCTTCAGCCTGGATGCTCTGCTCGATCTGGTTGCGCTCGGCACGGTCGCAGACCTTGCTCCACTCGTTGGCGAAAATCGCATTCTCGTGCGCAAAGGTCTCAGGCAGATGAAGCAAACTGCGCGGCAGGGATTATTCTCACTCGCGGCTGTATCCGAAATAAAACTGGAAAAAGTCAACGCGGGCAATATCGGCTTTTCGCTGGGGCCGCGCTTGAATGCAGCCGGCAGAGTAAAAGAAGCGCTCGCCGCTTATGAACTGCTCATTACAAAAGACGCTTCACGCGCGGGTCAACTTGCACAGGAATTAAA
>Ga0163199_1002806_pt1 | contig 10614 bp, 9 predicted proteins | sample PL_2010_150m_FD_113537 | JGI IMG/M metagenome (GOLD analysis project Ga0163199, IMG submission 113537) | Freshwater microbial communities from Powell Lake, British Columbia, Canada to study Microbial Dark Matter (Phase II) - PL_2010_150m | ecosystem: Environmental > Aquatic > Freshwater > Lake ...
ATCCGCCGCTGCTCGTGCGCGCTCCATCCGGCGAGGTCGTCGAGATCGGCGCCGACCGCGCTGGTCCTCCGCTGAACCTGCGCCTCGGCGACGAATCCGCCTACGAGACCGCGTTGCTGCCGCTGGAGCCGGGCTGCGTCGCGCTGCTCTTCACCGACGGCGTCACGGACGCGCGCAACGCCGCGGGCGAGGCGTTCGGCGTTCAACGGCTGCGCGAGCTTTTCCAACAGGCTCCGCCCGATGCCCAACAAGCGGGTGAGTTCATCGTCGCCGAGGTGCGCAAGTTTGCAGGCGGCACGCCCCAGAACGACGACATCACGCTGGTCTGCTTTAGCCGGCTAGCCGAAGACCCTCAACCGCCAGGCCAAGGCTGAGTGGACCCAGCCTCCGCGCGCAAACCAAACAGCCGCCTCCATCCGCGCTCCCAGGCCATCTTCACGGCATTTGACACGCCGGGCAGGGACTTGCTACAGTCCGCGTCGAGATAAAGTTCTTTTGACCGCATCGCGGCGCAGGGAATCCCGTGTGAATCGGGAACGGTTGCGCCACGGTAACAGGCTACGATCCCCTCGACTGCCAACCCGATGTGCGCGGTGAAGGCAGGGGTAAGGCATGAAGCCTGAAGTCCGGATAACGGCCACGATGCTCTCAACCGGCCCGCGCTTCACAGCAATCAGCGCGGCCGACCAACTTATTCGCAACAAATAAGGTTGAGGCTCGCCAGTCATCGAAGTCACGGGCCGTCCGGCCCTGCTCTCTTCGTGAGGCGCAGCCCTCAGCGCCAATTCATGAAGAAGCGTGTGTTTCAAGTTCGCCACAGCGAAACCGTGCCCACGCGGCATCACGGTTCCGCTGCGTTAGCGCGCGCACGCGGGGCGGCAACACCATGAGCACCCTCGATCACGGCGGCAATCTCCGGCGACTGGCGCGCGCATCAGGCAAGGCCGAGCGCGACATCCTGGACTTCTCCGCCAACATCAACCCCCTCGGCCCGCCGGAGTGGCTGCGACCGCTGATCAGCGCGCAGGTCGCCGCACTCACGCATTACCCCGACCCCGGCTGCGCCACGCTGATGGAAGCCGTGGCGGAACGATACGGTGTCACACCGGACGAGATCGCCATCGGCAACGGCTCGACGGAACTGCTGCATCTGTTCCCCCGCGCGCTCGCCAAGAAGCGCGCCGTCATTCCCGTTCCCTGCTACAGCGACTACGCCTGCGCCTGCGAACTCGCTGGCATGAACGTGGAAACGCTGCCGCTGCGCGAAGCCGACGGCTTCAACCTCAACGTGCCGGATCTCGAAACAAAGCTCGGCGGCGACGAACTGGTCTTCCTCTGCCGTCCCAACAACCCCACCGGCCTCGTCAGCGACGCCGACGCCATCCGCTCGCTCGCGGCGAAGCATCCGACGACGACGTTCCTCGTTGACGAAGCTTTCGGCGACTTCGTGGAGGGCTTCGGCAGCCTCTCTTGCCGCCGTCCCGCCAACGTCATCGTGCTGCTGTCGCTCACCAAGATATTTGCCATCCCCGGCCTGCGACTCGGCTGCGCTGTTGCCGACCGCGCTGTAATCCACCGCGCTCGCGAACTGCAACCACCGTGGTCGGTGAACTCGCTCGCCCAAGCCGTGGGCGCTGCTGCGCTCCGCGACCACGAATACATCCGCCAGACGCAACTCTACGTCCGCCAGCAACGCGAGCAACTTGTCGGCGAACTGAAGTCCCTGCCCGGCCTCGCGATCTATCCCGGCGAAGCCAACTTCCTGCTCCTCCGCCTCGACCGCACCGGCCTCGACGCGCGAACACTCGCGCAGCGGCTGCTGGCCGATGGCATCGCCATCCGCCTCTGCGATAACTTCGACGGCTTGGACCCGCGCTTCTTCCGCATCGCCGTGCGCCGCGAAGAGGAGAACGCGCGCCTCTGCGAGCGATTGCGCGCGGCGCTCGGCGTGAAACGCCCTGCCCCACCCAAGCGCAGGACGCCAGCGATCATGTTTCAAGGAACCAGCTCCAACGCGGGCAAGAGCATCCTGACCGCCGCGTTCTGCCGAATCCTGCTTCAGGATGGCTTCCGCGTCGCGCCGTTCAAGTCGCAGAACATGTCACTGAACTCCTTCGTCACGCGCGACGGTTGCGAGATGGGCCGCGCGCAGGTCGTTCAGGCGCAGGCGTGCCGGATCGAGCCGAGCGCGACGATGAACCCAATCCTGCTCAAGCCGAACTCCGACACCGGCTCGCAGGTCATTGTGCTTGGCAAGCCCATCGGCAACATGAACGTCGGCGAATACATCCGCTACAAGCCGCAGGCGTTCGCGGCGGCGAAGGAAGCCTACGATTCGCTCGCAGCCGAACACGACGTCATCGTGCTCGAAGGCGCAGGCAGTCCCGCCGAGGTGAACCTCAAGCACCACGACATCGTGAACATGAGCATGGCCCGCCACGCCGGCGCGCCGGTGCTGCTCGTCGGCGACATTGACCGCGGCGGCATCTTCGCGTCGTTCGTCGGCACGATGGAAGTGCTGGCGGAGTGGGAACGCGAGTTGATCGCGGGTTTCGTCGTGAACAAATTTCGCGGCAACGAATCGCTGCTGCAAAACGCGCTCGACTACACCGAGCGCCACACCGGCCGGCCGGTGTTCGGCGTGGTGCCATATTTGACGGCGCTTGGTCTGCCCGATGAAGACTCCGTGACCTTCAAAGCCGCGCCCTGCGACGCCGCGCCCCACCCCACCAACGGCAACTGTGTGGAGATCGCCATCATTGATCTGCCGCACATCTCCAACTTCACCGACTTCGACGCGCTGCGGCTCGAACCGGACGTGCGATTGCGAATCGTGCGATCCGTCGCCGACCTCGGCCATCCGGGCGCAATCATTCTGCCTGGCAGTAAGAACGTCATCGGCGACCTCACCCATTTGCGCCAGAACGGGCTGGATGAAGCGATTTGCGCGCTGGCCCGCGCCGGGAAAGCCGAACTGATCGGCATCTGCGGCGGCTATCAGATGCTCGGCGAAGAGATTCACGATCCGCACGGCATCGAATCCGCCGGCGAGACGACCCGTGGTTTGGGACTGCTCACGCTCTCGACGGTCATGGCCCGCGAGAAGACACTGCGCCGCGTCAGCGCCAAACACGTGCCGTCCGGCCTGAGCGTCCACGGCTACGAGATTCATCACGGCCAAAGCGACGGCATTGCGCTGGAGCCACTCGTGATCCGCGACGACGGCGAACTCATTGGCGCTAGCTCGCCCAGCAGCCTCGTGTGGGGCACTTACCTGCACGGTCTCTTCGATGCTGACGAGTTTCGCCGCTGGCTCGTGGATCGTCTGCGAGTCCGCCGTGGCCTGCCCGCGCTCGGCAAAGCGTGCGCTTCCTACGATCTTGATCCGGCTTTTGAAAGACTCGCGGAGGTCGTCCGCAAGAGTCTGGACGTCGCTGAACTCTACCGCCTGATGGGATTGCGATGAGGCTCGAATATCAAATTCTTGTCGCGTTCGCGCTGGACCTGCTGCTCGGCGATCCACGCTGGCTGCCGCACCCGGTCAAGTTGATCGGGCGGTTTGCGGCAGCGTTGGAAACGCCGCTACGCCGCCACATCCCGAATCCTCGTATCGCTGGCATCGCGGTCGTTGCGATAGTGCTCGCTGTAACAGGATTGATCGCCTTCGCGCTTGTCCTCTGTGCCGCTGCGTTGCATCCAGTCGCAGGCGACGTTGTTTCGATTCTGCTTCTCTACACCGCGTTTGCCGCGCGCGATCTGGCGCAGCACGCTCATGTTGTTTACCGCGCGCTCAAGAGCAACGACCTGCCGGAAGCCCGTCGGCGCGTGAGCATGATGGTCGGGCGTGACACGGCCCGGCTCGACGAGCGCGAGGTCGTGCGCGCCACCGTCGAGAGCGTCGCGGAAAGTCTCGTGGATGGTGTGGCCGCGCCGCTGTTCTTCGCAGCGTTTGGCGGGCCGGTCGGCGCGATGCTCTACAAAGCCGTCAACACGCTCGATTCCACCTTCGGCTACAAAAACGAGCGCCACATCAAGTTCGGCTGGGCCTCGGCGCGACTCGACGACCTCGCGAATTATCTGCCCGCGCGACTTACCGCTCCGCTGGTCGCGCTTGCCGCGGCGCTACTCGGTCACAACCCGCTCCGCTCGCTGCGCATCTGGCTTCGCGACGGCCACAAACACGCCAGCCCGAACGCTGGCCTCGCGGAGGCGGCGGTCGCCGGCGCGCTGGGCGTTCAACTGGGCGGGCTGAACTACTACGGCGGTGAACCGTCAGAGCATCCGCGCATGGGCGATGCCGTGCGACCGCTGGAGTGCTGCGACATCCGCCGTGCCAACGCGTTGATGCTGACGACTGCCACGCTGGCGTTGCTGGCGTTCGACGGAACGCGCGCGGCTGTAATTGAGTGCTTGCGGTTCTGCAATGGAGGACGCGTATGAGAAGCAACCGACGACTTCTGATTTTTACCGGCGACGGCAAAGGCAAAACCACCGCTGCTCTCGGCATGCTCCTGCGCGCCGCCGGTCACGGCCAGCGCGCGATTGTCATCCAGTTCATCAAGGCCGATTCGAAGACCGGCGAACTCGCTGCGTGCCAGCGTCTCCCCGGCGTCAATATTCTGCAAATGGGCCGCGGCTTCATTCCGCCCAAGGACAGTCCGAAGTTCGCCGTGCATCGCGATGCCGCTGGTCAGGCACTGGAGGCCGCTGTTGAAGCCGTCACCTCGGATCAATTCGACCTGATCGTGCTGGACGAGATTTGTGTGGCAATCGCTCACGGACTGATCGCCGAAGACAAGGTGCTCGAAATGATCCAAAGCGCGCCGCAAAAGCTCTGCCTCGTGTTGACTGGACGCGGCGCGAGCCAGCGCCTCATCGAGGAAGCCGACACGGTCACGGAGATGAAATGCCTGAAGCACGCATTGAACGCCGGCGTTTGGGCGCAAACGGGGGTGGAGTTCTGACACGCTATGACTCCCGACACACGTCAAACACTCATCCGCAGTGTTCTTGCGCGTTGGTTCGCGCAACGGACTTGGAAGTCCGTTCTACAGCGCTGGCGTGCGCGCCACGTCGTAGAACGGACTTCCAAGTCCGTTCAGCATGAGTTGGCGCCACTGAAATGGAGTCAGGCATGACCATTCCCCAACTCGTCATCGCAGGCACACAGAGCGGCGTCGGCAAAACCTCGCTGTCGCTGGGCATGGTGACTCTGTTGCGCCGGCGCGGGCTGCGCGTGCAGACCTTCAAGGTCGGGCCGGATTATCTCGACCCCGGCTATCTCGCGCTGGCTTCCGGCCGGCCCTGCTACAACCTCGACGGCTGGATGATGGGCCGCGCCCATGTCGAGAGCGTTTTCCGCCGCGCCTCGACTGACGCCGACATCGCGGTCATCGAGGGCGTCATGGGCCTCTTCGACGGCGCATCTCCGGACTCGAACGAAGGCAGCACGGCAGAAATCGCACGTTGGCTGGAAGCGCCGGTGCTTCTCGTCGTCAACGCCCACGGCATGGCGCGCAGCCTGGCGGCCTTGGTTCACGGCTGCACAACTTTCGATCCACAGCTTCGCGTCGCCGGCGTCATTGCCAACCGCTGCGGCTCCGAGCGTCACGCGCGCTGGCTGGGCGACTCATTGAAAGCTGTCGCGCTTCCGCCGCTGCTGGGTCATATCAAGCGAGACTCCCTGCCGGAGTTGCCGAGCCGTCATCTCGGCCTGGTGACTGCCGACCCGGCGAATCTCTCCCCTGCCCTGCTCGACAAGCTGGCTGATGCACTCGAAGGCGGTCTGTCGCTGGACGCAATTGTGCAAACAGCTCGCGAAGCGGCACCACTGCCGGACACAAGTTCTGTCGCGATGTCTGTCGTCTCGAAGCGCCTCCGGCTCGGCATCGCTCGAGACGAGGCGTTCCATTTCTATTACCCGGACAACATCGAAGCTCTGGAACAAGCCGGTTGCGAACTCGTTCCCTTCTCGCCGCTCAAGGACATGGCGTTGCCGACAAACCTCGACGGTATTTACATCGGCGGCGGTTATCCCGAAGAACACGCCGCTGCGCTCGCCGCCAATCAAAGCCTGCTCCAGCAGATTCGCCAGTTCGCCACAGACGGTGGTTTGATCTACGCCGAATGCGGCGGGCTGATGTATCTGGCGCAGGGAATCGAAACTACCGACGGCGCACGGCACACATTGTTGGGCTTGCTGCCCGCGTGGACACGCATGTGCAGCCGCCGCAAATCGCTCGGCTACGTCGAGGTCACGTTGAGCCGCGATTCGCTCTGGGGCCGCCGGGGCGATCGGCTGCGCGGGCACGAGTTTCACTACTCGGAACTGCTCAACAACCCCGCCACCGGTTCGGAATGGCAGACCGCTTACGAAGTGCAACATCGCCAGACCGATGCTGCCATTGTCGAAGGCTTCCAGCGCGGCCGCGTTCTCGCCAGCTATACGCACGTCCATTTCGCCTCCAGGCCGGGGGCCGTCCAGCATTTCGTCGGCCGGCTGGCTGAAAGCCGTCAAACGCCATGACACAGACCCCATTCATCCGCAAGTTCCTCGAAGCTCCGCTGAGCGGCCCTGAAATCGAGCAGCGATCCTTCGCGGCCATTGACCGCGAGGTGCGCCACGAGTTTCCCGCCGATCAATGGGAGATCGTCCGTCGCATGATTCACACGGTCGGCGACCCGACCATCGCGGAGATCGTGCGCTTCTCGCCTGATGCGATTGAGTCGGGCGTGGCGGCGCTGAAACAAGGCCGGCCGATCTACGTGGACTCGAACATGATTCGCGCCGGGCTTTCGCTGCCGCGGTTGAAGAGCACGAACGCCGGCTACGCCGCCGCCAAGGTTTTCTGCCACGTCGCCGATGAGGACGTTGCCAGGCAATCCGCGAATAGCAGCCTGCCGCGCTCGCTCTTCGCCATCCGCAAGGCCAAACCCATGCTCGATGGCGGCATCGCCGTATTCGGCAACGCGCCCGTGGCACTGCTCGAACTCAATCGCATGATCATCGAGGAGCGGATTCGCCCGGCGCTCGTGCTGGCGATGCCGGTCGGCTTCGTTCATGTAATCGAGAGCAAACAGGAGCTCATGTCGCTGTCGGTGCCGCACGTGGCAGTCGTCGGCAATCGCGGCGGTAGCACACTCGCCGTCGCCGCGCTTCACGCGTTTTGCACGCTGGCGGCGCGAACGGGCAGATCAGATCAGCAACCAGCAGGAGTCCAACCCTCGTGAGCAACCTGTTTCAAATCCTCCGCACGAACCTCAAAGCGCCAGGGCGTTGCACAGCTAGCTGGGAGCGGCGGGTTTCCAACCGCCGCACCGTGCTCATGGTGCCGAGCCGCCGGTGGTTGAAAAACCGCCGCTCCCAGCTAATGTTTCAGCCAATCTCCGCGTCTCCTACAGTTCCAACCTGCGTGGCGCTGGCCGTGCTATTGACACTTGGCTTTCCGGCGACGGCCTCGGCTATGCACATCTCGGAGGGAATCCTTCCGGCACCGTGGGCCGGGCTGTGGTTTGTGTTGTCGCTGCCGTTCCTGATTTGGGGGCTTCACGACCTGCGCGTTCGCAGTGAGCGCGAGCCGATGTTCAAGTCGCTGGTGGGACTGGTGGGCGCGGCGGTGTTCGTCATCTCATGCATGCCGATTCCGGTGCCGACGGCCGGCTCGTGTTCGCATCCGTGCGCAACGGGCATGGCGGCGATCTTGATCGGACCGTCGCTCACCGTCGTAGTCACCAGCATCGCGCTGCTCTTGCAGGCGCTGTTCCTCGCGCACGGCGGTCTCACGACACTCGGAGCGGACATCGTTTCGATGGGCGTGGCGGGGGCCTTTACCGGCTACGGCGCGTTCCGGCTCGCCACGGCGTTTGGCGTGCCGCGATGGCCGGCGGTGTTCCTCGCGGGCGTGCTGTCGGACTGGGCGACGTATGCCGTGACCTCGTTTGAACTGGCCAGCGCGTTGCACGGTAACGCCTCCGTCGGCCACGCGTTCGCGGCCGTTGCCATCGCGTTCTGCCCAACCCAGATTCCTCTCGGCATTCTCGAAGGATTTCTCACGGCTGCGGCCTGTCGTTTCATTGAGACACGGCGACCTGGGCTGATCGCGTCACTGAAACAACCACACGGAGGTGTCGCGTGAGAAAAGCCGCCATCGCCACCGCCTTGATCCTGCTGGTCGGCGTGCTGTGTTTCGCGCTGACCCGCCGCGACGCCAAATGGGCGGGCGTGGATGAAACCGTCGTGGAGAAATTTGCGAAGGAAGCCGGCCGGCCACCACGAGAGCCGTTGATCAACACCGACCAAGGCGACCTGCTGCTGTTCGTCTTCCTCGTCGCGGGAACCGCAGGCGGGTTTGTGGGCGGCTACTATTTTCGCGAACTGTTTCCGCCGAAACACAAATCGGGAGAGAAAGGCACCGATGTTTAGCCTGTTCTCAGATTTCTTTGCGTGCCGCGACAACTGGCTGAGCCGGGTTGATTCGCGGACGAAACTGGTCATTGCCACGACCGCGATCCTGTGTGTCATCCTCTCCAGCAGCCCAGCGCTGCCCGTCGTGGTGTTTGTGTCGTGTGTGGCGACAACCCTCGCACTGAGGATTCCGGCGCGATTGGTGGCGTTGCGGCTCGCGGCGCCGATGGGCATCGTGGCCGTCCTCGTCCTGCTGCAATCGTTCATGGCCGGCGCGACGCCGCTCTGGACGATCACGCTCGGCGCATGGAAGCTGACGGCGACCCGCGAAGGCGTCCAGACGGCGCTGCTAACGGCAAGCCGCGTCTGCGGCGCGGTGAGCGTGGTGTTGCTGCTAAGCCTCGTCACGCCGGCGCACCGGATATTCCATTCGCTGCGCTGGTTTCGCGTGCCACAGGGATGGGTCGAGATTGCCATGCTCATGTATCGCTATACGTTCACGCTCCTAGACCTAACCGCCGATCTCACCGCCGCGCAGCAGTTGCGCATGGGTTACGCAGGCGTGAAGCGATCGCTCACCTCGATGGGAACCGTTTGCGGGACCGTGATCATCCGGTCCGTCGAGCAAGCGGTTCACACTCACGAGGCAATGATCCTGCGCGGCTACCAGCAACAGATTCCGTTCGGGCCGATGCCGGCGATGCGCGCGAAGGACTGGTTGGTCATGGGGCTGGGCGCGGCGGTGCTGGTCTTGTTCTACGCCACCATCGGGAGGACGGCATGAAACGCGACGGCCTTGCCATTGAGGCGGCGAACGTCTCCTTCGCCTATCAGGAGGGAACGCTGGCGCTGGCGGACGTTGACTTCCGCGCCAACTACGGCGAGTTCATCGCCATGCTGGCCTCCAACGGCTCAGGCAAGACGACGCTCATCAAGACGCTCGTCCGCCTGCTCAAGCCGCAGAAAGGCGTCGTGCGCGTCGCCGGCCGCGACATCGGCGGTTATGCTCAAGCGGAGCTTTACCAAACCGTCGGCCTCGTTTTCCAAAACCCGAACGATCAAATCTTCAGTGCGACGGTCGAGGAGGACGTGGCGTTCGGCCCGCGAAATCTCGGCTTGAGCGAGACTGAGATTCAACAACGCATTGCCGAGGCGCTCGACGCCGTGGCGGCTGCGCACCTGCGCGAGCGGGCGATTCACCACCTGAGCTTCGGCGAACAGAAACGCGTCGCCATCGCCGGCGTGCTTGCGATGAAACCTTCCATCCTGATTCTCGACGAGCCGACTGCTGGTCTCGATCCCGCCGGCGAGAGCATGATCATGCGGTTGCTCCATCGCCTGAACCGCCAGCAAGGCATCACGGTCATCCTCGCGACACATTCGGTGGACCTGCTGCCGCTCTTCGCCGATCGCATTTACCTGCTCAGCCGCGGTCGTGTGCTGCGCGAAGGCCCGGCGCGGGAGATTTTCTCTGACCGCGATCTGATCGCCCAAGCCAGCCTGCGGCTTCCTTATGTGTCGCACCTCCTCGACGACCTGAACCGGCTCGACGGCGTGCCGATTGAGGACGTGCCGCTGACGCTTGGCGAAGCGCGCACGCTGCTGCTCAAACTCATCCCCGACGAACTGCTGGTGAAACCTGTCGCGGAGGAACGGCGATGACGGGTTTGCGAACGGGCTACACCACCGGCACCTGCGCGGCCGCCGCAGCCAAGGCTGCGGCCACTCTCCTCTGCCGCGCAACAGCGCCCGCCCAAGTGGAGATCGGCTTGCCCGACGGAAGCCGTGTGACGTTCCTGGTTCTCCGCTGCGGCAGTGTCGGCGACGGCTGCGAAGCGGCTGTCCGCAAAGACGCCGGCGACGACCCGGACGTGACGGACAAGGCATGCATCATCGCCACCGTTGCGTTCGTCGAAGGAAACGAGATTCTCTTCGCCGCCGGCGAAGGCGTTGGCACCGTCACCAAGCCCGGCCTCTCCGTCCCGCCCGGCGAACCCGCCATCAATTCCGTGCCTCGACAGATGATCCGCGCCGCCATCCGCGAAGTCACGGACCGAGGCGTGAGAGTCACCATCTCCGTTCCCGGCGGGCGCGAGTTGGCGGCACGCACCTTCAACCCGCGCCTCGGCGTCATTGGCGGCATCTCGATCATCGGCACGTCGGGTCGCGTCCGCCCGTTCAGTTCATCAGCGCTGCGCGATGCGCTGAAG
>Ga0163199_1002808_pt1 | contig 10611 bp, 13 predicted proteins | sample PL_2010_150m_FD_113537 | JGI IMG/M metagenome (GOLD analysis project Ga0163199, IMG submission 113537) | Freshwater microbial communities from Powell Lake, British Columbia, Canada to study Microbial Dark Matter (Phase II) - PL_2010_150m | ecosystem: Environmental > Aquatic > Freshwater > Lake ...
GCGGCGGTCGTAGCCGTTTTTCTTCATCTCCGGGTAGGCGATGCGCGAGAATGCGGCCGCCGCCGCGATCGACACGCCGGTCACAAACGCGAACACCGCGTTGGCGAGCACCGTGGCGACCGCCAGCCGCCCCGGAATCCGGCGCGTGAGGCGGTTGATCAACGCGTAGAGATCGCTGGCCGCACCACACTTGCCCAGAAAGTCGCCCATCAGCATGAACAGCGGGATCACCGCGAATACATAGTCGCGCAGCGCCTCGTAGGCGGTGCCGCCAATGAAGGCGTAGACGGTGTGGAAGTCGCGCGTCATCAGGTAGATGCCGAGCACCGCTGTCATCCCCAGCGCGACTGCGACGTGGACGCCGAGGCACACCACGACGAGCAGTGCGCCGATCAGTATCCACATGTCACCCAGGCTGGACATACCGACTCTCTTTCAGCGGGCGGGGCGGCGCGGTCAAACGCCGCCGTCGCCGGAATAGTGGTGGGCCGGGCCGCGCCCTTGCAGGCCGGTCTTGAAGTTCCCTATCGCAATCAGCAGGTACGACAATGCCGCGAGGAAAGTGCCGATCACGACGATGAACCGCGCCGGCCATGAGGGCACGCGCAACGCGCCCTCGCCTTCGAACTCGTTCGAGGCCCAGGCGTGGAGTGCGGGATCGATCGCGCCCCAGCACACCAGCCCGAAAAACCCCAGGCCGAACAGTGCGCCGATCGCCATGACATGGCTCTGCATCCGCGGCGGCATGCGCACCAGCAGGAAGTCCACGTTGATCATGCCGCCACTGCGCACGGCGTAACCGGCCTGCAGGAAGCAGATCATCACGATCGAGACCGACACCATCTCGGGCGTGCCTTTCAGCGGGCTGTTGAATGCGACGCGGCCGATCACATCCGCGACGACGACGAAGGAAAGCAGGAACCCCAGCACCGCCGCTATGACCAGCAGGCACGTGGTGATCCAGTTATTCAGTCGCGTGATCATCGGGGTTGCCGGCTACCGATTGACGGGAACGCTGCCCATCGAACGCGGCGATGCGGCGGACAACATCCGCCGCATCGCCGCTGGAATGAATGACGGGACGGCGCGTTGAATACCAAGCAGTCCCGCTGCATCGTCACTTGATCTGGTAGCGCACCGGCCACTTGTGGCCGAGCTTCTCGGCTTCCTCGAGCGTGAGCTTCAGCACCTGACTCGCGGGCAGGCCCTGTTTGTCGAGTTCAGTGGCTTTCTGCTGCGGCCAGTCCTTCAGGGCGTTGGCCCAGTCCCTGCGCGTAGCGTCGGTGATCTTCTTTACGGTGACGCCGTTCGCCCGCAACTGCTCGAGTTGCTTGGGATAGGCTTCCTCGTTCACCTTACCGGTGAGGGTTTCGTATTCGCGCCCGACCTCGACGATGATGTCCTGCACTTCCTTCGGCAGCCTGGCGAAGCGCGCCTTGTTCATGGTGAGCGCGTGCCAGGTGATCGCACCGAAACCGGTCTCGGTATAGAACTTGCCGACGTCGTAGAGCTTGAACTGCACCCAGCCCGAGGGAAACATGATCCAGCCGTTGTAGACGCCGGTCTGCATCGAAGTGTAGGCCTCCGGCAGCGACGACTGCACCGGCACCGCCCCCGCGTACTCGAGCCACTTGAGGTTCAGCCCGGCGCCGGCGAGCTTCTTGCCCTTCAGATCCGCTACCGTGTTCCAGTCGAAGTTCGTGCCCAGGTTGTAGCCGTTGTCCGCGATCAGCGCGACCAGCCGCTGATTGAACTTGTCCTCCAGCACTTTGGACATATAGGGAGTTTTGTCGAACACCGCGCGGGCGATCTTGAGGCTCATCACCGGGCTCATGGTGCCGAACGGGAGCATCACCTGAAACGCGTGCAGCGGCAGGTTGGACGGCTCGAAGCCGAAATTATAGCCACCGAGGTCGATGATTCCGGACTGCACGCCTTCCAGCACATCGGCCACTTTGACGATCGAACCGCCGTAGGCCTCGATGAACTCCACCTTGTGCTTGGTGCGCGCGGCGACCCGCTTGCTCACCTCGGGCACGAAATACGTGGACATCAGGTTGACATAGGTCTGGACCACCGGATGGCCCGAGGCGATGCGCAGCTTGATATCCTCGGCCAGCGCGGAACCCGGCAGCGACAGGAACGATAACGACGCAGCGAATACGACGAACGACGCGGAAAGTGCGCGTTTCATAGGTAATCTCCCTTGGTGTACAGTCGGCGATCGTTGTTGTTTTTTGTAATGTTCGGGCTGTTCGATCGGCATGTCAACCATTTTGCCGCCGGGTGGTGACCAGATTGGATCCTGCGTCAGGCCGATTGATCTTTAATTGTCAGCCCAGTATGCTGGGCCGCTCCGACCTGGAGAGAACCGCATGGCTCGAATGATTCGATACTGCATCGCAGTGGTGGCCGCACTGGTGTTGCTTCCGGTGCAGGCGCAGACCTGGCCGGCCAAACCGATTCGTCTGGTGGTGCCCTTTGCTCCGGGGGGGTCGAGCAGCATCGTGGCGCGCAGCATCGCGTTCGAGATGTCGAAGACGCTCGGCCAGGAAGTGTATATCGAGAACAAGGGTGGCGGCGGCGGCAACGTCGCGATGCAGGATGTGGCGCGCGCCGACCCCGACGGCTATACGCTGATCATCGGCCACATCGGCACGCTCGCGGTCAACCCGTTCATGTTCGACAACCTGCCGTTCGACACCAACCGCGACTTTGCCGCAGTCTCGCTGCTCGCCAAGGTACCGAGCATTTTCGTGGTGCACGCGGAGGTTCCGGCGCGCGACATGCGCGAGTTCATCGCGTTGGCCAGGAAACAGCCCGGCCGGCTGTACTACGGCTCGGCGGGCAACGGCAGCGCAGGGCATCTTGCTTTCGAATACCTGAAACTGGTCGCGGGGATCGACCTCGTGCATGTGCCCTACAAGGGCACCGGGCCCAACCTGATCGATCTGGTCGCCGGGCGCACGCAGGCGACCGCCGCCGGGACACCGCCGCTGATGCCGCATGTCAAGTCGGGCAAGCTCCGCGTGATCGCCGTCGGGTCGCCGAAACGCCTGTCGGCGTTGCCTGAGGTGCCGACGGTTGCGGAGCAAGGCTACCCGGGATTCGAAACCACGCAGTGGTACGGGCTCAACGCCCCTGCGAAAACGCCCCCGGCCATCATCAGGCGCCTGGGCGAGGCGGCCGCATTGGCCGCCAGGCAGCCATCTGTGGCCGAGCGTTTCGCGGTGGACAACGCCGAGGCGGTAGGCTCGACGCCGCAGGAGTACGCCGACTTCATCCTGCGGGAACAGGCGCGCTGGGGCGAGGTCGTGCGCAAGGCCGGCATCAAGGCCAACTGATCGGCATATCGAAAACCCATCTCGCGTCGTGCTCGACGACGCTGCCCAAAGAATCCGCAACCCGCTCTGAACGCATCTGTCCTTTCGCTTGCGCCGGATTGCGAAGATTTTTCCGCGCTGATTTCCGCTTCACCAGTCCGGCGGTGGTGTTACTGTGTCATCGCCTGAATCGTATTGAGCGAATCACCGAGCGGAGGCGGACATATGATCATCGACACCATGGAAGCCTACGCATTCGCGCTCTCCGCGGGAGACAGCTACGCGGCTCAACTTGCCGCGATACTCAACGGCGTGGTCGAGGCCGGCGGCGGCGATGAAGCCGAACTTCCGGTCGAGGAACCTGACTTCTGAGGTTCGGCGACCCTGGTGCCGGTCAGCGCTACACCGGCAGGATTGCGAACTCGCATCGACGGTCTGTGCGAGGGAGACTATGGGTCAGTGACTGACCCGGAGGACTTCACGAACCCGGGTCAGTGACTGACCCGGGTAACGCCCCCGCCTGAGAGCAGGCGCACGCGCTCGCCGGGTCTGAAGTCCTCGTCGGCTTCCTGGGTGATGGCGCGGAGTTCGCCGCTATCAAGGCGGACCGTGATCTCGAGGCCTTTTTTCTTGGTGACTTCCCGCTCGATCGCCGAGCCTGCCATACCCCCCGCGACGGCACCGAGAATCGAGCCTACGGTCTGGCCTCTGCCGCCGCCGACGTTCGAGCCGGCTATGCCGCCGATCGCACCGCCGGCAATCGTGCCCACCGCGCCTTGGGAGCCCTCGATGGTCACCTGACGCACGGACTCCACGACGCCCATACGAACGATTTGTTCCTGGCGCGACTGGCGCGCGGAATAACCGCCGCCGGAGGAGCTTTGCGTGGCGCAACCGGCGACCAGCGTCGCAACGGCAAGCGCGGCGGCAACATATGCGATCGGATTCATGGCTATTTAGCTTCCCAAAGAAAATCGGCGCCAAAATTCTGGCGGTACAGTTCGGCAATTTCCTCGCGCGTTGCCTCGTGATTTTGCCCGCCGCGCGAGGCGATCTTGATCGCCCCCATTACCGCGGCGAGCTGCCCTGTGGTTTTCCAGTCGCGCTCGGTGGCAATGCCGTAGAGCAACCCCGCCCGGTAAGCATCGCCGCAACCGGTTGGATCAATAACTTCCTTGGCTTTAACGCAGGGAATGTCGATGCGTTGACCGTCGGCGTAAATCGTGGAGCCCTCGGCGCCGCGGGTCAGGATCAGCGCTTTGACCTTTTTCGCCAGCTCGGCCAGCGGCTGGCCAGTACGGTCCTCGAGCATCTTGCCCTCGTAATCGTTGACCGTGACGTAAGTCGCTTTTTCCACGAAGTCGAGTAGCTCCGCGCCGCTGAACATCGGCAGGCCCTGGCCCGGGTCGAACACGAAGGGAATTTCATGCTGCGCCAGTTCGCGCGCGTGTTGCAGCATGCCGTCGCGGCCGTCGGGTCCTACGATCGCGAGGCGAATGCCCAACCAGTCCGAAATGTGGTTCATGTGGGAGAAATCCATCGCGCCGGGATGGAATGCGGTGATCTGATTGTCGTCCAGATCGGTGGTGATGTAAGCCTGCGCGGTGAGCGTGTTCGCCAGCTGGCGTACCTGGCTCCTGGGCAGGTCGAAATGGTCGAGGCGCGTCAGATAGGGTCCGGCATCGTCGCCCACGGTGGCCATGATGAGCGGGTCGCCGCCCAGCAGCTTCAGGCTGTAGGCGATGTTGCCGGCACAGCCGCCGTATTCTCGACGCAGCTTCGGTACCAGGAAGGCGACGTTCAGAATGTGGATCTGATCCGGCAGGATGTGATCCTTGAAATGGCCGTTGAAGACCATGATGTTGTCGTAGGCTATCGAGCCGCAGATTAGGGTACGCATGCCAACCTCACGTCCAGTGTTCAGAGCATAAGGGCGATGGTTATACACCATCGCCCCCAGCACGGGTTATCGTCCATCGAGCCTCAGACTTGAGGGTTACGGCTGCCTGATGCCGGCCCGAATCGTAAAAACTCCACGCCGACTACGGGTAAAACAGATACAGCCGGTAGCCTGTCGCCTTGAGGGCCGAGGCTTCAATGAACATTTTTACCGGCAGCTCGCTGTTCGCCGGGAAACTTGTGTTGAGACTCGCTCCCTGGCCCAGGTAGTCACGCGGGCCAAGCACGCGTCTGGCCAGTGGCTGGTCCTGCAGGTCGGTGAGGGAAAGTTCGAGGGACGGATGCGACTGCGGAAAGGTCGCGCGGTTTCGCAGCGTCGCCGTCAGCACCATGACGCTCGGGTTGGACGGGTCAGCCTGCAGGTCCGAAGATTCGATGCTCATCAACTCGGCGCGCCGCGGCAGGGGCAGGTCGCAGCCGAAGCTGGCGCATAGTCTGGCGAGGAGCGGTTTTGTCTCCGGCAGAAGCAGCGCGATTTCGCCGCGAAAGTGGAATCCTGTTTGTGCGATAAGAACAAGCGCAAGCAGCACGCTGCCTGCCAACCAGCTTCGGCGGCGCAGCAACGCTCCCGGCGGCGACGCTTCGGGCTCGGGCGCAGGCGATTCGGGCCAGTCGATGAGTTGTGCAAGATTATCCGCGGATTCGGCGGCGCCCCCCGGACGCAGCCCCCGTTCTTCCGCGTGCATCGCCTCGCGCGCGTCGAAGACCGTGGTGCACTTGCCACAGCGGACTTTGCCATTGCGTGCATCAAGCTGTTCCGCGGTGACGCGAAACGTCGTGCGGCAAATGGGGCAGCGCGTGATCATCATGGCGCAGCCCTCCTCACGCCGGACAGGCACACCCAGTCCTCATCGCGGACCCGGGCCTCGAAGTCGAACCAGGGCGCGTAGCTGCTCTCGACCTCCTGCGCCTGGTGCTCGAGAATGCCTGAGAGCGCGATGCGCCCGCCGGCGCGCACGCACCGGGCGAGCAGCGGAGCGAGCAGCCGGATCGGATTGGCGAGAATGTTGGCTACCACGGCGTCGGCTTCGATCGTAAGCGGTGCGTGGCTGTCGTAGAATTCGCATTCGACACAATTGCGCCCGGAGTTTTCCTTTGCCGCGCGCACAGCGTTCGCGTCGATATCCACGCCGATGGCGCGCGCAGCGCCCAGCTTCATCGCGGCAATAGCTAATATACCGGAACCGCAGCCGTAATCGAGGACGGTTTCACCGCCCCGCAGGTGGCGCTCGAGCCACTGCAGACACAGCCGCGTCGTCGGATGGCTGCCGGTGCCGAAGGCGATCCCCGGGTCGAGCGATATCGCGATCGCGGCCGGATCGGGTGGCATGTGCCAGGACGGCACCACCCACAGCCGCTCGGAGATGCGGATCGGGGCAAACTGCGCTTGTGTCTCGCGCACCCAGTCACGCTCGGCGACCGCCTCGATTCGCAGGGCGGCGGGCACGGCGAGGCCGGTTTCGCCACAAGCCTGTTCGAGCAGCGCACGGGGATCGGTGCCTTCGGCAAGGAGCACGTGCAAGCGCAGCCTGGGCCAACTGGCCGTTTCGCCGGGCTCGTCGAAGAGCGGCCGTTCCAGGGCGGTGCCGGCTGCCGCATCCTCGCTGGTGACCGAGAGCGCGTTCAGATCGAGGAGTACGTCGGACAGCCGCCCGGCGTCTCCCGCATCGAGTTCGAACACGAGCAAGGCGAGCGCCATGCCGCTACCTCGATTCTTCGAGTTTCTTCGCCTGCGCCAGCTTCTGCTCGAGATAATGGATGCTCGTCCCACCCCGGATAAAGCTGGTGTCGAGCAGCAACTCCTGGTGCAGCGGGATATTGGTCCGGATTCCCTCGACCACCATTTCCGAGAGCGCAATCCGCATGCGGCGTATTGCCTGGTCCCGCGTGGCGCCGTAGGCAATGATCTTTCCGATCATCGAGTCGTAATAAGGCGGCACCGTATAGCCCTGATAGACGTGGGAATCGACGCGGATGCCGGGGCCGCCGGGCGGATGGTAGGCCGTGATCTTTCCCGGCGACGGCGTGAAACTGAACGGATCCTCGGCGTTGATGCGGCACTCGATCGCATGGCCGCGGACCTCGATTTCCCGCTGCCGCACCCCGAGTTTTTCGCCGGCCGCGACCCGGATCTGTTGCTGCACGATGTCGATGCCGGTGATCATCTCGGTCACCGGATGCTCGACCTGGATGCGGGTATTCATCTCGATGAAGAAGAACTCGCCGTTCTCGTAGAGGAACTCGAACGTGCCGGCGCCGCGATACGCGATGCGCTTGCAGGCTTCGATGCAGCGCTCGCCGATGCGCGCACGCTGGCGCGGTGAAATCCCCGTCGCGGGTGCTTCCTCGATGATTTTCTGGTGCCTGCGCTGCATCGAGCAGTCGCGCTCGCCGAGGTAAATCGCGTTCTTGTGTTCGTCGGCAAGCACCTGCACCTCGATGTGGCGCGGGTTCTCGAGGAACTTTTCCATGTAGACCATCGGGTTGCCGAAGGCCGCGTCGGCCTCGGCGCGCGTCAGGCTGACCGCATTCTTGAGCGCGGCCTCGGTATGGACGACGCGCATGCCGCGCCCGCCGCCACCACCGGACGCTTTGATGATGACCGGATAACCGACGCGGCGCGCGATCTTCAAGATTTCTTCCGGCTCTTCCGGCAGCGCGCCTTCGGAGCCCGGCACGCAGGGTACGCCGGCCTTCAGCATCGCCTGCTTGGCGTTCACCTTGTCGCCCATCAGACGGATCGTTTCCGGCCGCGGGCCGATGAATACGAAACCGCTTTTCTCGACCCGCTCGGCGAAATCGGCGTTTTCGGCGAGGAAACCATAGCCGGGGTGGATCGCCTGCGCGTCGGTGACTTCGGCGGCGCTGATGATCGCCGGGACGTTCAGGTAGCTCGCCGAGGAGGCGGGCGGGCCGATACATACCGATTCATCGGCAAGCTGCACGTATTTGGCTTGGCGATCCGCCTCGGAATGAACCACCACCGTCTTGATACCCAGCTCGCGGCAGGCGCGTTGGATGCGGAGCGCGATTTCCCCGCGGTTGGCAATCAGAATCTTGTCGAACATCACAGAACCCGGCGTGGCGCGGGACAGGTTGTGCCGGAGTCGCTCGGTTTCACGAACACCAGCCTGGGCCGCGACCGGTCGCGGCCCAGGTTCTTGCCGTCGCGGGCGCCGATCGGAAACCTGTCAAACATCGGTCACACCACCTGGAACAGCGGCTCGCCGTACTCTACCGGCTGGCCGTTCTCCACCAAGATCGCCTTGACCACGCCGTCATGGTCGGCCTCGATCTCGTTCATGAGCTTCATCGCTTCGATAATGCAGATGGGCTGCCCTTTCTTGACTGTGTCGCCGACTTCGACGAAAGGCTTGGCGCTCGGCGACGAAGATCGGTAGAAGGTGCCGACCATCGGCGCCTTGACGATGTGGCCTTCGGGCACCGCGGGTTCGCTCGGGGCGGGCGCTGGGCTGCCTGCGCCTGCGGTGAGCGCAGCCGGTGCGGCGGTCGTCGACGGCTCGGGCGTCACGAGGTACGGCTCCTTCGTCTGCCCTCCTCGCTTTACGATCCGGACTTTTTCCTCGCCCTCGGTGATCTCCAGCTCCGAGATGCCCGATTCCTCGACGAGGTCGATAAGCTTCTTGAGTTTTCTCAGATCCATGTGGGGGTCCTCCTCCGCGGCAGAAACTACGCCGGGCACTCAGGGTTCAGGGTGGGAGCGAAAATTAGTTGGGTTGTAGCGCGAACTGGAGCGCGAGATCATAGCCGCGGCTTCCCAGCCCGCAGATGGTCCCGACCGCAATATCCGCGAAGTAGGAGTGGTGCCGGAATTTCTCCCGGGCGTAGATGTTCGACAAATGCACCTCGATAAAGGGGATTGCCACTGCCGTCAATGCATCCCGGAGCGCAACGCTGGTATGTGTAAATCCGGCCGGATTGATGATGATGTAAGCAAATCCACGCTTTTTCGCCGCATGCACGCACTCGATCAATGCACCTTCATGATTGCTCTGGAAGCTTTCAACAGTCACACCATAGGCCTGTGCGAGCCGTGCGAGCCGCTGATTGATGTCTTCCAGGGTTTCTCTGCCGTAGATTTCGGGTTCACGTGTCCCCAGCAAGTTCAAGTTGGGGCCGTGCAGAACGAGGATCTTACGAGCAACGCGTTTGTCAGCGCGCGTTCGGCCAGAGGTGGAGCGGGTGCCTTTTGTTTTTCCCATAGCCGCAAGTTTGCCGCAGATCGGGGCAATTTGTCCATGTTTTCGCGGATTTTGGCTCCGAATCGGAGGGTCAGCCGGTAATTCCCTTGACCATCGCTTCCATTTCTTTCTTGGACATGCCGCCCAAATGGCTCTTAACGACCTGCCCGGACCGATCAAAGACCAAGGTATAGGGTAGTCCGCCAGCCTTGTTGCCCAGCTTTCTGGACAGATCGATGACCTCCAGGCCTCCGATAATGAGCGGATAGTTGATCTGGTACAATCGAGCAAATTCTCGTACTTTGTCGGCAGAATCGACGGCGATACCGACAATTTGCAGATCTTTAGATGCATATTGCGTCTGCATGTTTACCAAGACCGGGATTTCTTCCCGGCAAGGCTCACACCAAGTGGCCCAGAAATTGATCACCAGGATCTTGCCTTGCCATTGCGTAAGTTTTTGGATTTTTCCGGTTTCGTCGGGAAGTTCAAGTCGCAGCAGTTCGGTCACTGCAGCTACAGACGCTGGTCCTGTAAGAACCACACGATGTAAGAAGAACCCCGCCACGGCGGCGAGCACGGCAGCAGCCAGAACAAGAACCACGCTTTTAAGCGTCATTTGCGAGCAGTTCCGTCAGGGAGTTGATGCTGGCGCGGTCCATCGGTTTGCCTGCGAGCGCGGTCTTGAGCGTGCTGCGCTCATCGTTGATGCCATACACGGCAACATTTAGAACCACGTCTTCCCAGTCGAACTTCAGTACGGAGATGGGGCGTTCCCGGTCGCCGGCGAAGTGGCGTTGCAGGGAAACCTCATAGGCAATGGCATGGCTGAGCAAAAACAGTTCAACCGCCTTGTTGTCGTCCGTGAAGAGCTGAAGGTCGATGTCGCTGTAGCGGCCTGCCGTACCCTTGAGTACCGGGCCCGACAAGTAAGGGCGAAATTCCTCGAGCAACAGCATTGCCTCCAGTGCCCGGCCGCGCAGGTACCGGATCCGCTCGCGCTGCTCCTTGCCCTGATAAAGCGACTGGTAAGTTCGCAACTCCAGCTCGACTTCATCGTTTTTCGGCAGCGCCTGGGTGTCCTCCGCGCCCAGTTGCCGCGCGGCTTTGCGCTTGGCGAGCGCGAA
>Ga0163199_1002809_pt1 | contig 10611 bp, 11 predicted proteins | sample PL_2010_150m_FD_113537 | JGI IMG/M metagenome (GOLD analysis project Ga0163199, IMG submission 113537) | Freshwater microbial communities from Powell Lake, British Columbia, Canada to study Microbial Dark Matter (Phase II) - PL_2010_150m | ecosystem: Environmental > Aquatic > Freshwater > Lake ...
CGGCACAGCATCGTCATTGCGGCACAGCATCGTCATTGCGGCACAGCATCGTCATTGCGGGCTTGACCCGCAATCCAGCCGCGGCGTAACACTGGATCCCGGATGTTGAAACCCCGGACTTGATCCGGGGCCGGGATGACAAGCTGCGAGTCCGGGATGACGGCGTGGGCCTTTATGCGTGTCATGATTTATCGAACTTTCAACAGGGTACTCAATATGAAGTTTGCCACCTCCACTGTTCAAACCAGCTACCAGAGCCCGCTTGGAATCATGCTGCTTGCCGCAAGTGAAAAGCAAGTGGCGGGCATCTGGTTTGCCGGCCAGCGCCATCAACCCGATAGCTCGCACTGGGCGCGTGACGACCAGCACCCGCTCTTGCAACGCGTCAAGACCGAACTCGCTGAATACTTCGCCGGCCAGCGCCACGCTTTCGACCTGCCCTTGAACCTGGAGTGCGGCACGGCCTTCCAACAAGCCGTCTGGCACGCCCTGCTGGCCCTTCCCTATGGCAGCACCAGCAGCTACGGCGAACTCAGCAGTGCCATCGGCAAACCCAGCGCTGTGCGCGCCCTCGGTGCCGCCGTCGGACGCAATCCCTTCAGCATCGTGGTGCCTTGCCACCGCGTTATTGGAGCCAAGGGCGCGCTGACGGGCTACGCCGGTGGACTGGAGCGCAAAGCGGCCCTGCTGAAAATCGAAGGCGTTCTTTGAATCCAGTCCCATCTACCAAACCCTGGCTCGGCAAGTTCCTGTTACTGGCGGCGCTCTGGGGTTCGTCCTTCCTGTTCATGCGCCTGGGTGCCCAGGAATTTGGCGCGCTGCCCACGGCGGGTGTGCGCGTGGCGATCGCCGCCCTGTTCCTGCTGCCCTTGTTGCTGTGGCGTGGCCTGGGGCCGCAACTGGCAGCGCATTGGAAGAAGGTCTTCTTCATGGGCTTGTTCAATTCGGCCTTGCCCTTCGCCTGCTTTTGCTATGCCCTGCTGTCCATCAGCACCGGTCTGTCGTCGATCCTGAACGCTACCGTGCCCCTGTTTGGCGCGCTGGTGGCCTGGGTCTGGTTGAAGGACCGACCGCACGGCTCGCGCGTCCTCGGTCTGCTGCTCGGCTTTGCTGGCGTTGCGCTGCTGGCCTGGGATAAAGCCAGCTTCAAGCCCGACGCCAATGGTTTGTCGAGCGCCTGGGCGATCATGGCTTGCCTGCTGGGCTGCCTGAGCTACGGCATTTCTGCCAGTTTTACCAAACGCCACCTCGGCGGTTTGCCCTCGCTCGTCACCGCCACCGGCAGTCAGCTCGGTGCATCACTCGGACTGGCCCTACCCACCTGGTGGCTGTGGCCGCAGCACATGCCGGGCAGTAGCGCCTGGCTGGCCGTGCTGGTGCTGGGGGTGCTGTGCACCGGCGTCGCCTACGTCCTGTTTTTCTGGTTGATTGAAAACGTCGGCCCGGCGCGCTCGCTGACTGTCACCTTCGTCGTCCCGGTGTTTGCGGTGATTTATGGCGCGGTCTTCCTGCAGGAAACGATTTCGCTGTGGATGCTGCTGTGTGCCGCCATCATCGTCTGCGGCACCGCGCTGTCGGCCAATCTGATCAGGTTCAAGGCATGAATTCAGGGGTGCTTTTCGCCGCGCTGGCCTACATGGCCTGGGGATTGCTGCCGATCTTCTTCAAGCAGCTCTCCCACGTCAGTGCATTCGAGGTCGTGGCGCACCGCATGGTGTGGGCCCTGCTCTTCCTGCTGTGTGTGCTGCTGCTGCTCAAACGCTGGGCCTGGCTGCGCGACCTGACCCGACAGCCGAAGGTACTGGCAGCGTTTTCCGTCTCAGCCCTGCTCTTGTCGGTCAACTGGTCGGTCTATGTGTGGGCGGTCCAGAACGCCCATGTCATCGATGCCAGTCTGGGCTACTTCATTCTTCCTTTGGTGAATGTGGCTCTCGGATATGTCTTCCTCAAGGAGCGACCGCGCCGCGTGCAATGGCTGGCGCTTGCAGTGGCAGCAGCAGGTGTGCTGTGGCTCACGCTGCAGGCCGGGCGCCTGCCCTGGATCGCTTTGCTGCTGGCAGCGACGTTTGGCATTTACGGACTGCTGCGCAAGTTGGCTCCATTGGGAGCCCTGGAGGGCCTGACGCTGGAAACGCTGTTGCTTTCACCCTTCGCCGCTGGCCTGCTGGCGTGGTGGGCATGGCATGGACAGGGCGCTCTGGTGCAAGCGGATGCGTCCACCATGGCTTGGCTACTGCTGGCTGGGCCGCTGACCGCCATTCCCCTGCTGTTGTTTGCCGCCGGTGCGCGCCGAATTCCGATGGCAACACTGGGTATCCTGCAATACATCTCGCCCAGCCTGCAGTTGCTGGTGGGTGTGTGGCTGTATGGCGAGGTCCTGGCTCCCGTACGCGCCATCGGCTTCTGTTTGATCTGGGTTGCACTGGTCGTGTACAGCGTGGACAGCTGGTGGAGCACTCGCCTGCAGCAATCTCCCTAGATTTCGCTCAGGCGTTCAGCCACCCAAACGCGAACCTCACCATTGATTTGAATCAAAAGAAGCTGTTAGCAAAGGAGTAGGCTGGAACCGTCGGTTGGTGAATCTTGTTTGGGAGGGCAAGAGTTGGAGCTTATTCAACAAAGTCAATGTCCCGCCTCGGTTGGTCATGAGAGCAACAGTTCTGTCGCTTTTAAGCCGTCTGTGGCCTTTCTCAAGACATCGATCACGACGCTACTGGCTGGAGCGGTGGTCACCGTGATCGCTCAGCGTATTGTCGCACCCGACCAGATCGAGCGGTCACTGGCACCGCTGCTGGTACTCGTAATCGCTTTGCTTAGCAGGTATCTTCTGTCGCGCAACAGGATCGTGGCCGCCAAATACATCCTCGCAAGCGGCGTCTGGCTGGTGGTGGCAGCCGCTGCCTTGTTCACAGGGGGAGTGCTTGCACCCATCGTCATGACTTACCCGGCGATCATCATCAGCACCGCCTGGCTGCTCCATACGAGGGCGGCGTGGCTTATGACTGCTTTTACCGTGGTCGCCACAATGGTTACGGGTCTGGCTGGGTCATGGGCCCTGTTACCAACTTCGTGGCCCTCGTCAACGGTGATGTACGTAGGCGATCAAATTGTCATCTATGTTCTCTCGGCGACCCTTGCGGCCTTTCTGGTTCGCAGCTATAGAAGGCAGCTTGATGAACTGAACAAGGTCAGTTCGGCACTCAAGCAACACGCGCTCGACCTCGATCGGAGCAAATCGGAGCTGCAACGCGCCCAATCCGTCGCCAAAGTTGGCAGTTGGACCTACGACCTGATCGGTGACGAGATGACATTGTCCCCCGAGACTTGCCGGATCTTTGGCCTGCCCGAGGGAACCCGCGGGAGTCATGCCAGTTACCTCACCCGAGTCCATCCAGATGATCGACTCCTCGTTGAAAGTGCCTGGAACGCAGCTCTCAAAGGTGCAGCTTTTGATTGTGAGCACCGCATTTTGGTCGGCCAGTCGGTCCAGTGGGTCCGCCAGCGCGCCAAATTCGAGTTCGCATTGAACGGCACAGTCATCAGCGCCGAAGGTACCACGCAAGATATTACGGATCGCAGGCAAGCCGATGCGGCGCTGAGAGCCAGCCAGGAGCGACTGCAACTGGCTTTGAGCGGCGGTGAACTGGGGCTTTGGGACTGGCATATTCCCAGCGGCGAGGTCTTGTACTCCGAACACTGGTTCTCCATGCTGGGCTTGCCTAAGGGCGCGGCAAAGCTCGATCTGGAGAGCTGGATCAAGCTGATACACCCGGACGACCTGACAAGCGTGAATGTGGCACTTGAGTCCCACCTGAAAGGGCAGGTTCCAGCGTACGAGTGCGAGCATCGTGTGCGTCACCAGGACGGTCGATGGTTGTGGCTGCTTGATCGCGGGAGGGTCGTTGAATGGGACAAGACCGGCGCACCCGTGCGGGCTGTGGGTACTTTTTTCGACATCACGCGGCGCAAGCAAGCCGCGCTGGAGCTGGCAAGCAGCAAGCACCGCTACCAAGGCATTCTCCAAAACATGATGGACGCCTACTGGCGCGTTAACGAGATGGGCCGGATAGTTGAGGTAAACCAGGCCATTTGCCAAATGCACGGCTACTCGAAGGATGAATTGCTGCAGATGTCGATTTCCGACTTTGAGGTGATCGACTCGGCAGCAGACACGCGCAAGCATATCGAGACACTCATGCGCGAAGGGCGCGACATTTTCGAGAGCCAGCATCGGTGCCGTGACGGCAGGATTATTGACGTCGAGATCAGCGCCATCATGGCATCTGATGCGCCGGGCTGTGTCGATGCTTTCCACCGTGACATTACCGAACGCAAGGGCTTGGAGTACCAAATACGTGAGCTTGCGTTTCATGATCCACTAACCAAACTGCCCAACCGGCGTCTGCTCAATGACCGACTGGCTCAGGCCACGACGGCCAACAGGCGCAGTGGCTTCTACGGTGCACTGATCTTCCTGGACCTGGACAATTTCAAGTCACTGAACGACGAGCATGGGCATGGAGCGGGCGATCTGCTGCTGGTGGAAGTGGCAAGTCGACTGCGCGGGTGTGTGCGCGCAGCCGACACCGTTTCGCGCCTTGGCGGTGATGAATTTGTCGTACTGCTGGGCGACCTGACAACGGATCAGGCCCACGCCACAGAACAGTCGAACAAGCTGGCTGAGAAAATCCGCATCACCCTGGCGCAGCCCTACGTGATAGCCGGCAGCAACGAGTCTGAAGCCATCGAGCACCAGTGCAGCGCCAGCATTGGTGTGGTGCTGTTCTCCAAGGAGCACCAGAATCTGGAGAACCTTTTGAAGTGGGCCGATGCCGCGATGTACCGCTCCAAGGCCGAGGGCCGCAATCGCATCACCTTCATGGTCGAAAGGCGCAAGCAGCAGCGCGCCTGATCAACCGAAGTATCAAAGCACGGTATGACCGAGCGCAGGCAATTGACTTCTTGCGCTTTGCAGCGTCTCCTTCACGACCTCAGCCACAACAACGCCCATGCCCTGCGCGTGCTCTGCCAGAATCTGGCCCCAGGGTCCAATGATCATGCTGTGGCCCCAGGTCTTGCGCTCGTTTTCGTGCACACCGCCCTGGGCAGATGCCAGCACAAAAGCCAGGTTTTCGATGGCACGCGCGCGAAGCAGTATTTCCCAGTGTGCCTGCCCGGTCGTGAAGGTGAACGCGCTTGGCACCAGCAGGATGTCCGAGCGCAACTGGCGATACAACTCCGGGAAGCGCAAGTCATAGCAGATGCTCATGCCGATGCGGTAGCTATGGCCATCGATGGACGCCAGGTCAAAGGTCACGGGATGCTCGCCCCGCTCAAGAACGCAGGATTCGTCGTAACTCTCCGTTCCATTGTCAAAACGGAACAAGTGAATCTTGTCGTAGCGTGCCACGCACACGCCGCGTGGATCAAAAACCAGTGAGCTGTTGCGAGCCCGAACCGGGTCCGTCGTCGCCAGCGGCAGCGTGCCGCCAACGATCCATATCCCGAGTCTTCGCGCGCTCTGACTCAAAAAGTCCTGGATGGGGCCGCTGCCAAACGGTTCCTGCACCTTCAGTTTGTCGCCGTCCTGCAAACCCATGAGACAAAAATACTCAGGCAATACAGCCAGTTCAGCGCCCTGGGCAGCGGCCTGTTCCAGCAGTTGCCCGGCTTGTAGGAGATTGCGCTCAACGCTGGTTCCCGAGACCATTTGGATCGCTGCCATCTTCATAAAACATCTTCCTTGTGAGGTGCAAGCCCTTGTCATCCTGCCGGCTGACTGGCCGGGCCGTCGCTTTGCCATCGTATACCGACTTTGGGCCGCGGCGGGTCTGGCCGACAGGTAGTCGTGCGAATCATCTGGTACCCTTGACCGGATGTCTGTCCAACCCCGACCCACCATGGCCCCTGGCCTGACCGTGCTGCTGCTGTCCTTGCTGCTGGGCTTGCAGCCAATCACCACCGACCTGTACCTGCCGGCGCTGCCCTTGCTCACCGAGGGCTTTGGCGCTTCCATGGCACAAGCCCAGTTGACGCTGACCGCCCTGCTGCTGGCCTTTGGCGTGTCGCAGCTGATCTGGGGCCCGCTGTCGGACCGCTTTGGCCGTCGTCCGATTCTGCTGATCGGCATGAGCGCTTACGTGCTGGCCTCCATTGCCAGCACGCTTTCTTCGAGCATGGAAATGCTGATTGTCTGGCGCACGCTGCAGGGCGCCGCCATGGGCGCCGGCGTGATGTGCGCGCGCGCCATCGTGCGCGACCTGTACGCACCGGCGCAGGGCGCGCGGGTCATGTCCAAGGGCTTGAGTGGTCTGGGTCTGATCGCCTGCCTGAGCCCGCCGCTCGGAGGGCTGCTGGCAGACCTGTTCAATTGGCGCATCTCGCTGTTCACACTGAGCATCTTTGGAGCCATCAGTCTGGCCCTGATTGCCTTGCGCTTTGAGGAAACGCTGCCGAAGAAGAACCTGCAGGCACTGCAGGGCGGCCACCTGCTGCAGACCTGGCTGCTGATTCTGCGCAACCCCACCTTTATCGCATTTTCGGCACTTGCTACCGCCTCTTACGGTTGCCTGTTCACCTTCCTGGCCTCCAGTTCCTTTGTCTTCATCAAGGTGCTGGGGCTGAGCACAACCCACTACGGACTGCTGGTGTTTTCGATGGCTTTTTCCTACCTGCTGGGCACTTTCCTGTGCAGGTACCTGCTCAACCGTTTTGATGTGCGTCGGACCGTCGCCATCGCCGGCGTGCTGAGCCTGTCCGGTGGCACGATCGCGGGCGTGCTGGCGCTACTGGGATGGCAAAGTGCGTGGACCATCATGCCGCCCTTCTACCTGTTCATGCTGGGCCATGGTATCCAGATGCCCTGCAGTCAAAGTGGTGTCGTCGGTCCGTTTCCGCAGTCAGCCGGAGCCGCCTCCGCACTGAACGGATTTCTGATGATGCTGGCCGTCTTCCTGATCGGCAATTGGCTCGGTACCCACATGGACGGCACCATCTTCCCGCTGGTCTATGGCATCTGGTTCTGGAGTGTCATGGTCGCGCTGATCGCCTGGACACTGGTGCAAAAGCAGGGCAGGCGCGGTGCAAGCTGACATTCCCCGGCACTACATCGCTTTAGCGGGACCCACAGCCGCCGGCAAGACAGCGGCCGCCATGGCCATCGCACGTGAACGCGCGGTCGAGATCATCAGCGTGGATTCGGCGCTGGTCTATCGCGGCATGGACATCGGCACCGCAAAACCTTCGAACGCCGAACTGGCTGCAGTGCCACACCACCTGATCAACATCCGGGATCCGCTACAGGCTTACAGCGCAGCCGAGTTTGTGGCTGACGCGCTAGCACTCATCGCCGACATCACTGCGCGCGGCAAGTTGGCGCTGCTGGTCGGCGGCACCATGCTTTACTTCAAGGCCTTGCGCGACGGCCTGGACGCCATGCCCAAAGCCGACGCCAACGTGCGGGCCGCTTTGGCGCAGGAGGCGGCACTGCGCGGTTGGCCGGCGTTGCACGCCGACCTTGCCAAAGTGGACCCCTTGACGGCAGAGCGGCTGCAACCGGCGGACGCACAGCGCATCAGCCGCGCACTGGAAGTGTTTCGGATCAGCGGCCAAGCCATCTCCTCATTTCACACGGCCAGAAAGTTGAGCGCCGGCGCCGCAGCCAGCCCGAGTGAGCTGCTGATTTCACTCGAACCCACAGAGCGCAGCTGGCTGCATCAGCGCATTGAACAGCGCTTCGATGCCATGCTCGCTGGCGGCTTGCTCGATGAGGTAAGGGCGCTGCGCGCGCGCGGCGACCTCACGGCCGATCTGCCTTCCATGCGCTGCGTTGGCTACCGGCAAGCCTGGGAAGCGCTCGAAGGCCATTCACCGATGAGCGAACTGCGTGACAAGGGCGTCTTCGCCACGCGTCAACTGGCCAAGCGCCAGCTGACCTGGCTGCGCGCCATGCCGGAGCGCCGCGTCGTTGCCTGCGATGCACCCGACGCGCTCGATCAGGTGCTGGCGCTAGTGAGGCAGACATGAGCCTGGTGATCACCGATCTGAGCAAGCGCTACGGCGAGGTAGCGGTATTCAGCCATGTCTCACTGACCGTGGCGAGTGGCGAATTTGTCGCCATCCTGGGCGAGTCCGGCGTGGGCAAATCCACGCTGCTCAATTGCATGGCAGGTCTGGACAGTTGGGACCAGGGTTCGGTGCTGCTCGATGGCCTGGATCTGGGCAGCTTGAATGATGAGCAGAAGGCACGCTTGCGGCGCGAGAAAACCGGCTTTGTGTTCCAGGCCTTTCATGTGCTGCCGCATCTGGACGTGGCGCAGAACGTGGCGCTGCCGCTGTTGCTGCTCGGCCAGCCTGACGAGGCGCGGGTGCTGGCCATGCTCGATGCGGTTGGTTTGAACGGACTCGGGCCACGTCTGCCGCAACAACTCAGCGGCGGTCAGTTGCAACGGGTGGCCATCGCGCGCGCCCTGGTGCACCGGCCGTCCCTGCTGCTGGCCGACGAGCCGACCGGCAACCTCGACCCTGGCACCGCTGCCAAGGTGATGGACGCCTTGATTTCACAGAGCCGCCAGCATGGTGCCTCGCTGGTACTGGTAACCCATTCCGACGCGGCAGCGCGACGCGCGGACCGGGTGCTGCGCCTGACTGCGCAGGGTCTGCAGTCAGCGCGCGTACGACTCCAGGCCGACGACACCGATCTTTTGCAGCCCCAGCCGTTGTGAGGCACTCAGCACGGCGGCCAGCGTGTCGTACTTGGCATTCGGATGCGAGCGGATGTGAACCTCCGGTTGTTCCGCCAGTTGCCCTGCTGCCTGCAGCCGCTGCTCAAACGTCGCTCGGTCGGCCAGGGGCTGGTCGTTCCACAAGAGCTGATTCTCTGCCGTTACCTCGATTCTCACCACCAACGGCTCCTTGCTGAGCGGCGGCGGCAAGCCCGCCGGCATTTCCATGTTGACCGAATGCAGCTGGATCGGGATCGTGATGATGAACATCACCAGCAGCACCAGCAGTACATCAATCAGCGGCGTGATGTTCATGCCCGAGCTGAGTTCGGGTTCGGCCGCGTCGAGCGCTTCGTCAAAGTCAATGGCCATGGCGCGTCGGCTCGGTGACAAAACCAATGTGCGCAATGCCGGCTTGCTGGCAAGCATACAGAACCCGTGCCACGGCCTCAAAATCGGCCCGCGCATCGCCCCGGATATGCACCGCAGGCTGGGGCAACTGACCGGCAATCTTTTTGAGTTTCTCCTGCAGGCTTTGCGCATCGTTCAGGCGTGCGTCAAACCAGTAACTCTGGCCGGCCGCGTCGACGGAGATCAGCACCGTCTCGGGCTGGCTCTGGCGCAACTGGTTGGCCTGTTGCGGCAGGCGCACTGCCACCGAGGTGTTGATAACAGGAATCGTGATCAGGAAGATGATCAGGAGCACCAGCATGACATCGACCAGCGGCGTCGTGTTGATGTCGGACAGATCAGCGTCGTCCTGCACTTCATCCTTGAAGCTGATGGCCACCGATCAGCCCTCCCGGCGCGCAGCGGCCTTGCCTTGCTGGCGCTCCACTTCCACCAGCAACTGGGTGTGCAGCTCCGAGCTGAAACTCTTGACTGCGTGCAGCGTCACGCGGTTGCGTCGCACCAGCGCGTTGTAGGCCAGCACCGCCGGCACCGCCACCGCCAGGCCCAGGGCCGTCATGATCAGGGCCTCACCGACCGGGCCTGCCACTCTGTCGATCGAAGCCTGACCCGAAACACCTATCGTCACCAGTGCGTTGTAAATACCCCAGACGGTGCCGAACAAACCAACAAACGGAGCCGTCGATCCCACCGTGGCCAGGATGGAGAGTCCTTCCTGGCTGCGCATCTGCAGGCTGGAGACCGAATGCACGATGTCCTGACTCAGCCAGTTGCCCAGATCAACCTGCCCGGCCAGGCTGGCATGGCGGCGCCGTGCGGCCAGTGCGGACATCAACATAGAACAAAACGGGCTCTGCGTATCCATGGCTTCACTGCGCAGTTGCAGAGTTTCGTTGCGCGTGAACGCACTGTTGGCTGCCTGCAGTTGGGCCTGCAGCTGGCGCTGCGAGAGCCACTTGGCAATGATGAAATACCAGCTCAACAATGACATGAAGGCCAGCAGCAGCAAAGTCGCCCTGGCCACCCAGTCCCCCTGCGCCCAGACCGAGCGCAGACCGTAGGGATTGCTCACCACCTCGGCCACCGGTGCCATGAACGCCACCGCGCCGGATTGCGCCTGCGCCAGTGTGCCGACAAGCAGGCCCAGCAGCAGCAGCAAAGAGGCCGGCCAGCGTGGGCGGCGATGTGAAGCGTGAACGTTTCTTGACATGGTGGTTTCCTGAAAAAGGGTGTCTGACTATTTGCACTTGTCCATCGCAGCGGCGATCGGAATCGCAATGGCGCTGAGCAGACTGCCGCCCGCATTCGGGCCTATGCAATCGGGTTTTGCGGCACCGGCCATGGCTTCGCTCAAACGGTCGCGTTGCCCAGTGCCATTGAGCTGCTCGTTGGCCATTTCGGCCAGGCTACGCTGGCGCGGTGCATTTTTCATGCTGTAGGGATAGAGGTTGAGCGGTGCCGGCGCCCCGGAAGGTCC
>Ga0163199_1002810_pt1 | contig 10610 bp, 10 predicted proteins | sample PL_2010_150m_FD_113537 | JGI IMG/M metagenome (GOLD analysis project Ga0163199, IMG submission 113537) | Freshwater microbial communities from Powell Lake, British Columbia, Canada to study Microbial Dark Matter (Phase II) - PL_2010_150m | ecosystem: Environmental > Aquatic > Freshwater > Lake ...
GTGTGGCGTGGGCCAATGGTGACGCAGGCATTGCAACAGTTATTGAACGAAACCCGCTGGCACGATGTGGATTACCTCATCATCGACATGCCGCCCGGCACCGGCGACATTCAACTGACCCTGGCGCAGAAAGTGCCGGTCACGGGCGCGGTCATCGTCACGACCCCGCAGGACATTGCGTTGCTGGATGCGCGCAAGGGACTCAAGATGTTCCAGAAAGTGGGCATTCCCATCATTGGCATTGTCGAAAACATGAGTATTCACATCTGCTCCAGTTGCGGCCATGCCGAGCATATTTTCGGTGCGGGCGGCGGCGAGAAAATGTGCAAGGACTACAACACGGAGTTTCTGGGAGCATTGCCGCTCGACATCAAAATCCGCGAGCAGACTGATTCCGGTACGCCTACCGTGGTAGCGGACCCTGACGGACGCGTGGCAGGGATTTATCGCGGCATTGCCCGGCGCATCGCGGTGAAGGTTGACGAATTGTCGCAGGATTATTCCGAGCTGTTCGCCAAGATCGTGATCGAGGATAACTGATACGATGACCATAAAATCAGACAAGTGGATCCGCCGCATGGCGACGGAGCACGGCATGATCGAACCGTTCGAACCGAATCAGGTCAAGCAGCAGAATGGCCATAAGATCGTTTCCTACGGCACCTCGAGCTCCGGCTACGATATCCGCTGTTCGGATGAGTTCAAGCTGTTCACCAACATCAATTCGACCATCGTCGACCCGAAGAATTTCGATGCCAATTCCTTCGTTGACGTGAAAAACGATGTCTGCATCATCCCGCCCAATTCCTTTGCGCTGGCGCGCACCATCGAATATTTCCGCATCCCGCGCAACGTGCTGACCATCTGTCTGGGAAAATCCACTTATGCCCGCTGCGGGATCATCGTCAATGTCACTCCATTCGAACCGGAGTGGGAAGGGTATGTGACGCTGGAATTTTCCAATACTACTCCGTTGCCCGCCAAGATCTATGCAAATGAAGGCGTAGCTCAGGTGATCTTTTTCGAGTCCGATGAAGTATGCGAGACTTCGTACAAAGATCGCGGCGGAAAATATCAGGGTCAGCATGGTGTGACCCTGCCGAAAATCTGACGGGTGCAATATGCCCTGTCTGGTTGCAGTGTTCTGCAAAGCACAAACTGTTGCGGTCGCACCCTCTCCGGATCCCAATAGCTTCCCCTCAGGTTCGTCATAATCATCTGATATGAAATGGTTTTTTTAGCGGTGTCGCCAGCGGGTCGCAGCATCGTCTCTTTGGCCTAAAAAAACACTTGATTCCGTTGGAATGCGGGCTATAATCCGCATTTTTCGCAGCCCTCAATCAATAAAACACAGGAGGTCATCATGAAAAGCAAAGCAAACTACTTCGGCCCGGTTGATCTGGTCAATATCCATATTCCCGAAACGTAGCGCCTCCCGGAGGAAGACTCTCATGCAAACACGTACCACTGCTCTACGAAAAAAAGTAGAAGCCGAAGTTATATTCGACACCCATCCCGAAGTCAGCCTGGATTTTGAACATGTCCAGGCAGCCCTGCAAAAGGGCTACAACAAGCCGTTCCTGCTGGTTGACAGCAATATTGTCCGCAACAAAGCCCGCCGCTTCAAAGCTGTCATGCCGCGTGTGCATCCGCACTATGCAGTCAAGGCCAATCCCGATCCACGCGTACTGCAAGCGCTGATCGAGGAGGGTACGGGTTTTGAAATCGCCTCTATTGCCGAGCTGGATCTTCTGCTCAGCCTGGGTGTGCCGGCTGCGGAAATCTATTACAGCAATCCGATGAAGTCGCGGGCATATCTGGAATATGCCGCTGCCAAAGGTGTCGAATGGTACGTGCTTGACAGTGTGGAAGAGTTGCGCAAAATCGTCAGCGTCAAACCGGACGCAAAGATGTACATGCGCATCGATACCCCTAACATCGGCAGTGATTGGCCGCTGGCAGGAAAATTCGGCACCCATGTTGCCGAGATTAAGGAGATCATCCTCGAAGCAGTCAAACTCAAGGCGGATCTCGCCGGAGTGACTTTTCATGTCGGTTCGCAGTGCCGCAATCCACAGAACTGGCAGGAGGGGATTGATCGCGCAAAAAGAGTTTTTGCCGACATGCGTCATGCCGGGTTGAATCCGCGCCTGCTGAACATCGGTGGCGGCTACCCGGTGCGTCATGTCAAACCCATTCCTTCGATTGAAGTGATCGGGGAAGTGGTGAATGCGGCCATCGCCGATTTGCCGGCAGATATCCATGTCATGGCCGAACCGGGGCGTTATCTGGTGTCGGACGCAGCTTACTTTGTCTGCCGCGTGGTGGGCACCGCCACCCGCAACGGCAAGCGCTGGATGTATTGGGATGCAGGCATGTTTGGCGGCGTGATCGAGGTCACCGAAGGACTGCGCTATGAAATCATTACCGACCGCACGGGACAGGATATTTCCTGGTGCGTTGCCGGACCAACCTGCGATTCGGTGGACATCCTGATGCGCGACGAGATGCTGCCGGAAGATATCCAGGAAGGGGATTTCATCTATATTCCCAATGCCGGCGCCTATACCACCGCTTACGCCAGCAACTTCAACGGCTTCCCGTTGCCGGATGTGGTAGTCATCTAGTCTTTCTCGCAAACAAAAATGGCGGAGCATTGCGCTCCGCCATTTTTTTGCGTCTTTCGTCCACCGTTACGGTGGAGCAGTCCACTCAGATCTTGCGATCAAGCACCACAAAATGATATTCCAGCCCGTCATCCCCATCCAGCCGGTGTTTTTCACGGGAGATTTCATGCCATTCCTGCGGGTTGAATTCAGGAAATAGCGCATCTCCATCGAATTCCCGCTGAATCTCGGTGACATACATACGCTGGCACAATCCTAGAGCCTGCTGGTAGATCTCCGCACCGCCGATGACAAAGCTTTCTTGATCCATCTCTTTTTCTTCGCTGCAGACTTTCAGCGCCTCGGCTATCGAACCCACCACGATGGCGCCCGGGACCTGATAATCAGACTGACGGGTGACGATGATGCTGGTGCGGCCAGGCAACGGTCTGCCGATGGATTCATAGGTCTTGCGGCCCATGACGATGTGATGCCCCATGGTGAGTTGCTTGAAGCGTTTCAAGTCGGGGGACAACTGCCACGGCAATGCATTGTTTCTGCCGATGACGCGGTTTTTTGCCATCGCCACCAGAATGGAAAAGTGCGGTGGACTCATACCGCGACTGGCGCCTTGATCGGCGGGTGCGGGTCGTAGCCTTGCAGTGTGAAATCCGCATAGGTGAAATCGAAAATACTGTTGATCGCCGGATTCAGCTGCATCGTCGGCAGCTTCCTCGGTTCGCGGCTCAACTGTTCCTGCACCTGCTCCAGATGGTTGAGATAAAGATGCGCGTCACCGAAGGTGTGCACGAAATCACCAGGTTTCAGCCCGCAGACTTGCGCCATCATCAGCGTCAGCAGCGCGTAGGAGGCGATGTTGAACGGCACACCCAGGAAGATATCGGCGCTGCGCTGATAGAGCTGGCAGGAAAGTCTGCCGTCAGCGACATAGAATTGGAAAAAAGCATGGCAGGGCGGCAGTTTCATCTTGTTCAATTCACCCACATTCCAGGCCGAAACGATCATGCGCCGCGAGTCGGGGGTATTCCTGATCTGCTCGATCACCTGCGTGATCTGATCGATGTGCTGCCCGTCTGCGCTCGGCCAGGAGCGCCACTGGTGCCCATAGATCGGACCCAGATCGCCGTTCGCATCGGCCCATTCATCCCAGATGGAGACGCCGTTGTCCTTGAGGTACTTGGTATTGGTATTGCCCTGCAGGAACCACAGCAATTCGTGGATGATGGATTTCAGATGACACTTCTTGGTGGTGACCAGCGGGAACCCCTCCGACAGATCAAAGCGCATCTGGTAACCAAATACGGAAAGCGTGCCGGTACCGGTACGGTCGGATTTCTTGTGCCCGTACTTGCGCACGTGTTGCATCAGGTCGAGGTATTGGCGCATGGGGGGTCAGAGGTTGAAAGTCAGCGGGCAGTCTGGGCAAAAAGCTGCATCAAGTGATAATGGCATAGGGCGTATATAATGATAACTGATATTTTACAGGACAGCCGCCAATGCTTGCGACACTGACACAGAATGCTTCACCCCCAAGTCATTCCACCAAGGCAACACATATTCTGGTGATCTTGCCAAAACTGAACAAGTCGCCGGATAAATTCCCGGATAAACCCGATTTTCTGGGCAGGGACATACTGGAGGCTTTGTTGGCGCGGCGCAAGATGAAACCGGATGAAATCAGCGATGCACCGGTGAGTGCCAATCTCAAGAGCGGTGCGTTGTGTGCCTGGGTCATGCCGGACTTGAGCACGTCCAGATTCGAGCAGCAAACTTGTGTGCGCAAAGCCGTGCAATTGCTGCTGGAAGAGAATCCGGCAGCGATAGATCTTGCGGTTTACGGTGATGCCAAGCAGAAGCATGCATCTGCGGAATTGGCGCTGTATGCCGCGTGGGCTAACGGTGCGCTGCTACCATCGCGCAAAACCGGCAAGAAGAAGCCTGGCAGGAAAGCGCTCGTCGGCATCGCGCTGCACGGGCACAAGGAAGCCGATGGTTTTGCGCTGCTGCGCGCCAAGGCGGAAGGCAACCTGCTCACGCGCGAATTGACGATGCTGCCGCCGAATGAACTGACGCCGGGGGCTTATCGCAAACGCGTCAAGAAACTCGCAGCCAGTGAAGGCTGGAAGTGCCGGGAATTTGATCTCAAGGCGTTGCGCAAGATGGGTGCAGGCGCATTTGTCGCAGTGGCCCAGGGCAGCGACCCGGAAGACGCTGCCATCGTGCATTTGCAGCGCCGCGTAAAGGGCGCGAAGAAAACCGTGGCATTGGTGGGCAAGGGTATCTGCTTTGATACCGGTGGCAACAATCTGAAGCCGGCGCGCTACATGCATGGGATGCACGAGGATATGAACGGCTCGGCGGTGGCTCTGGGCATCCTGTTGGCCGCCACCCGCGCCGCTCTGCCGGTGAACATCGATTGCTGGCTAGCCATTGCGCAGAACCACATCGGCCCGCGCGCCTATAAACAGAACGACGTCATCACGGCATTGAACGGCACCACCATCGAAATCATGCACACCGATGCCGAGGGGCGCATGGTGCTGGCCGACACATTGACGCTGGCGGCGAAGCAGAAACCTGATGTGATGATGGATTTCGCCACGCTGACCGGCAGCATGCACGTGGCGCTGGGGTCGCGTTACAGCGGCATTTTCAGCAATCGCGATGATCTGGCGCAGCAGGCGTTGGCAGCAGGCAAATCCAGTGGCGAACGTATCTGGACATTTCCGATGGATGCCGATTACGAGACGGATCTGGAAAGCAAGATTGCCGACATCAAGCAATGCACCTTGGATGGCGAGGCGGACCACATCCTCGCTACGCGTTTCCTCAGCCGCTTTGCCGGCGATACACCATGGCTGCATATGGATCTCTCCGCCAGCAGCAGCAAAGGCGGGTTGGGCGCAGTAGGCAGCGACGTCACCGGCTTTGGCGTGGCGTGGGGAACGGATATGCTAAACTTGCTACCTTGATTTTGTGAGAGTAACGGTATGTCAGGCAATACCCTCGGCAAGCTTTTTTGTGTCACTTCCTTCGGTGAATCTCACGGCCCCGCGATCGGTTGCGTAGTTGATGGTTGTCCGCCCGGGATGGAATTATCCGTCGCAGACATCCAGCAGGAGCTGGATCGACGCAAGCCCGGCACCTCCCGCCATGTAACCCAGCGGCGCGAATCCGACACGGTGGAAATCCTCTCCGGCGTGTTTGAGGGCAAAACCACCGGCACGCCGATTGCGCTGTTGATCCGCAATGAAGATCAACGCAGCAAGGATTACAGCAAGATCATGGACACCTTCCGCCCCGGGCACGCGGACTACAGCTATTGGCAGAAATACGGCATCCGCGACTTCCGTGGTGGCGGCCGTTCCTCTGCGCGCGAAACTGCAGTACGGGTGGCAGCAGCGGCCATTGCCAGGAAATGGCTGAGCGAAAAATACGGCGTGGTGATCCGCGGCTACCTGGCGCAATTGGGGCCGGTGGAGATTCCATTCAAGCAATGGAAGATGGTGAAGCAGAACCCGTTTTTTGCCGCTGATGTCAGTCTGGTGCCGCGCCTTGAAGAATTCATGGACAAGTTGCGCAAATCCGGCGACTCGGTTGGTGCAAAAATCAGTGTAGTGGCCGAAGGTGTACCGGTAGGCTGGGGCGAACCGGTATACGACCGGCTGGATGCGGAAATTGCTTACGCGATGATGAGCATCAATGCGGTAAAAGGGGTGGAGATCGGCGCGGGGTTTGCCAGCGTCGCGCAGAAAGGCACCGAACATTCCGACGAAATCACTCCCGCAGGCTTCCTCAGCAACAACGCCGGCGGCATTCTGGGCGGCATTTCCACTGGCCAGGATATCGTCGTGAATCTTGCCATCAAACCCACTTCCAGCATCCGCCTGGAGCGGCGCTCGATCGACAAGGCGGGCAAGCCGGTGATCGTGGAAACTCACGGCAGACACGATCCCTGTGTCGGCATTCGTGCGACCCCCATCGCCGAAGCGATGCTGGCGCTGGTGCTGATGGATCATGCCTTGCGTCATCGCGCGCAGAATGCCGATGTGGTTTGCAAAACGCCAAAAATCCCCGGCAAAGTCGGCAAGAAAAAATCCGCGCCATCCAAAGCCAGGGCAAAGCCCATGCCCGCAGAAAACCCGGAACCGGATGAGGCCTGAAGCCCGATCTGACTGAGGTGGACGGCTCTCGCGTACAGGATGGCCTTGTGGTCATCATCCATCGCTACTATCGGCACACCCCATGAAGCAACGCTGGGATATTTTCTGCAATGTCGTCGACAACTTCGGCGATATCGGCGTCTGCTGGCGGCTCGCACGCCAGTTGACGCTTGAGCACGAGCTGGCAGTAAGGCTGTGGGTGGACGATCTGGCCAGCTTCGCCCGCATCGCGCCGGATGCCGATCCGGTTGCTGATCGGCAGCAGTTGCATGGGGTCGAAGTCTGCCACTGGCGGCAACCATTTGCCGGAGTTGAGCCGGCTGACGTCGTGATCGAAGCATTTGCCTGTGAATTGCCTGAGATCTATATCACTGCAATGGCGGCTTTGCCGCAGCGCCCGGTGTGGATCAATCTGGAGTATCTCAGCGCGGAGAACTGGGTGACAGGCTGTCACCGCCTGCCGTCGCCGCACCCGCGCTTGCCGTTGATAAAACATTTTTTCTTTCCGGGTTTTGTAGCGGGTACCGGCGGACTGCTGCGCGAGCAGGAGTTATTGCCGGCCCGCAGCGCGTTCGATCGCGTTGCGCAATCAGAGTTCTGGCAGCGGTTGGGCGTACCGGCGCGCAGGGCAGGGGAGCTGCGCATTTCCTTGTTCTGCTATGGCAGCGCGCCGCTGCGCGACTTGTTCGCAGCCTGGGCCGCCTCGACCGTGCCGGTATCCGTGCTGCTGCCAGTGCCACAGGGATCGGCCGTTGACGCAGTTGCAGGTTTCTTTGGCGCCGAGTCTCCTGGTGCTGGCGAGGTATTGCAATCCGGACAGTTGACGGTGCGCTTGATCCCGTTCCTGGAACAGAGCGAGTATGACAAGCTGCTGTGGGCCTGCGACATCAATTTTGTGCGCGGGGAAGATTCGTTTGTTCGTGCCCAGTGGGCGGCACGACCGTTTGTCTGGCAGATCTACCCGCAGGCGAACAACGCACATCAAGTCAAACTGCATGCTTTCCTCGATCTTTATACCGCAGGAATGCCAGCAGACATGGCTGCTGCAGTGCGTGCCTTGTGGCATGGCTGGAATGGCGCTGGGCAGCCTGGCAATACCTGGCCAGCCTTTGCCGCGCATCAGGCTGCGTTGGCTCAGCATGGTGAAAATTGGGCCGAGCAGTTGAACCGTTTGGGAGATCTGGCATCCAATCTGGTGCGATTCAGCCGGAATCAGATATAATGCGTGGTTTTTAAAATTCCGGATCGTCAGCAGAGGCATCCGCGTAGCATTTAACCCGCTAAATTCTCAGGAAGAAACATGAAAACCGCAATGGAACTCCGCGCAGGCAACGTCGTGATGGTCGGCAACGATCCGATGGTGGTACAGAAAGCCGAATTCACCAAGTCCGGCCGTAATGCGTCGGTGGTCAAGATGAAGCTGAGAAACCTTCTCTCCGATACCACTGCCGAGTCGGTTTACAAAGCCGATGAAAAATTTGACATGGTTGTGCTCGACCGCAAAGACTGCACCTACAGCTATTTTTCTGACCCGCTGTATGTGTTCATGGATAACGAATACAACCAGTTTGAAATCGAAGCGGACAACATGTCCGATGTGATGAACTACCTCATTGACGGCATGGAAGATGTCTGCCAGGTGACGTTTTACGACGGCAAGGCAATTTCGGTCGAACTACCGAACAGCGTCGTGCGCGAAGTGGAATATACCGAGCCGGCGGTACGCGGCGATACTTCCGGCAAGATAATGAAAGCGGCGCGTCTGAAAGGCAATGCTTTCGAGGTTCAGGTTGCCGCTTTCGTTGAAATTGGCGACAGGATCGAGATCGATACCCGCACCAACGAATTCAAGAAACGTGTTTGATTGCTGCTGTTTGCAATGGAAAAAGGCAGCCAAGTGGCAAGCCGCTAGTAAAAAGAGTTGAAAATAGGAACGCCCTGATTGGAAACGATTAGGGCTTTTTCTTATTCGGATTGCAAATCGGACTCGTTAAACCACCAACGATAGATATGGGATTTTGCCCTTGTCATCAGCGGGCCCCATTCGGACTTAAACTCGGCCTCGGTCTCGAAGGCTTTCTTACCATCATAAGCATACTCGTGTTCGAAGAACTGTCCTTGTAAGGCATCGCAATGGACGCATCCATTGGACATGTATTCTCTCTTCGCCGTTTTGCTGTAACGGGGTTTGACCACTCCGATCCCATGGCGTCTGAGCAGACTTGCGGGTAACAGTGACATCACGACCGCATTGCCATCGGGCAATGCTTGACTCAGATCATAGATCGATGTGGAAATGTCGGGGCATCCTGGGAGAGCGCGGCTGGCCGCAAAGTTCAGTCCCATCACCACGCCCGTCAACTTCTTACACCGCCAGCACGGGATTTCCACCTTACTGACTTCTAAGGGCATGGTCAGGCCCAAGGCTGGGGCAAAACGCAGTTGTCCTTTCAAGGCTCCTACGACGAAGGCGGATAACGGAATCGACGGTCCCCAGTGGTGAGTGTCTTCCTTGGTCTGCCCGACCCATTCCGGATGGTAAAAAGCCGGGGGAAGTAGGATGCGGAAGGTTTTCATCTCAGGCTCAAAAACTAAACGGAACGACGGAGTTTCTTTCCCAATTGGAAAATCCTTCTGCCGGAAGAACCACAAGCCTCGAACTCCGGCTTCATCGTAACGTTTCTGCCGCCTTGTGGTTTCGGCATCATCCTGGCGGCTCCATTGAATCTCGAAAGCAACCTTGGCTTTGCCTTTCACGGCCAATACATCGGCCCTCCATTCCTCACCAGAGGGCGTATTGCCTGCCTGTTCCGGTAAAGGAGTCCAATCGGTTCCTCGGATGGCGTCAACGATTGCCATCTTGGCTAATAGATGTTCCGCCGTCTCAGGAGCCGTCGTGCAAGAGCCGATCCGGGCATGGGCGAAATGCTTGGTTCCGAGTTTGCTGGTGCGGAGAACGACCGACGCATCACAGCAAGGCATCCGTAGGTCTTTCGCCTTGGCATTGGCCTTCCTGAGGTCTTCCCAAGCCTCGTCGGATTCAATGTTGAAGGAGTAGATTTCCTTTCCACCCCGAAGACATTTCAACGGCATTGGTTAAATCCTCTCGTCATTCGCATGGTCTTCGCATCCTATCCTAAACTGAGTCCTTTCCGATTTTGCTTCTGTGTTTTTCATCGCATTGATGAGCGATGCCGTTCGTCCTAAAAAGTTCTCCCACTTCCTTGACAGTCTTTCAGTATGTGAGAGGTTGAAGGTATGGAATCAACGCAATCCAAACCAAAACAAACCACACAAGGAGAAGCAAAATGAACCAAGCCATCACTCAAATCAAATTCGGAATGAATGAAGTCGTCACCCAGAACGCACAAACTCGTAGAACATTGTTCTTTGCCACGATCAGTGAAAAGTGGGTTTCCAGTCTTCTAAGTTTGATGGAAACATGCCATCAGATCGACCCAACCGAATCGAACGTCTGGAACCTGAAGGAAGACTCGGTTCCAGCAATCAAAGCGATACTTGCGGGAATAATGGATTCACCCAAGACAATTACTCCTCTGATGGTTGATTACATCGAGTCTCATCTTTCCAAGGATCAACAGTCTGTGGAACTCCAAAAAGCGATCTCGTTCGTGAGCGAGGAACTTCCTTCTTACGATGACCGCACTGTGGGAAATATGGAAGCAACTGTGAGAGCATATTTCCTGTAAACCTGAAGGATTTCATTGATTCCAAACCGCAATGGAAAAGTGGTTTACTGGATACGATTTCGTATCCAGTAAACCTTCTATAAAGCCCATTCCAGCAAGCCGCCCGGCCA
>Ga0163199_1002811_pt1 | contig 10610 bp, 6 predicted proteins | sample PL_2010_150m_FD_113537 | JGI IMG/M metagenome (GOLD analysis project Ga0163199, IMG submission 113537) | Freshwater microbial communities from Powell Lake, British Columbia, Canada to study Microbial Dark Matter (Phase II) - PL_2010_150m | ecosystem: Environmental > Aquatic > Freshwater > Lake ...
ATGTAAGCGCGCCCAAGCAGGCCATTGCGCTCGGCAGTCAGCGCGCGATCGACGAGCCCGAGGGCGTCCTCGACGGTCGGTCCGTCGAGCCGCGCCACGCAGACGACCTGCCCGCGCTCGGGTGCGACCGGGTTGTCGTTCTGAAAGAGCGGATTCGCCACAAACGCGTTGATCGGGTAGTTCGGCACTGCGAGCAGGCTTAGCTCGGAGTCGACGCAGCCGGCGTTGGTGCGATACTCCGAATGCACGGTGAGCCGGGGCACCTCCGCGAACAGTCCGCCATCGTGGTTGATCTTCAACGGCACGCCGCGGCACACAACGAGGGCTGTCATGCGGTGCCGGTTCGCCGCGACCTTGCGGCGGCCGACGCTGTCGGTGAGATCCATCGGAATCGCGTCGAGCCAGCCGCGGCGCAGCAATTCCTCTTGGAGCGGCGTCCAAATCGTCGCGATGAATTCGCGCCACGAGATCGTTTCCGAGACGGACATCGGCAGCGCGATTATGTTTTCGCGCGGCACCGCGCGCGCCTCGGCGTAATGCTGCGCCACGCGGATCGAGTCGGGATCGTCACGGCTCGCGAGCACCACCACCCGGGCGGCGGGGTCGGCATCCGCCGCCCGCGCCAACGCCACGAGGCACGCGATGGTTCCGAGAGTAAATGGGCGCAGCAGGCTCACGCGCGGCGACAGTGGGCAGGCCCCCGGGAATTTTCGAGAGCACAATTACAGCCCGACGAAGGGTGGTTACCCCGGGCGGCTCTGCCTGGGCCCAGCGCAAGATTCGCGCAGCATTCACGCTTCAATCCGACGCGGGGCGCCGCTACACATTCCGACTGTGCGCGAGGCCACCGCAATCTTGCACCGGCTCGAACACGGCGATCCAACCGCCGCGGGCGAATTGCTGCCTCTCGTTTATGGCGAGCTCCGCAGGCTCGCCGCCGCCAAGATGGCGCGCGAGCCCGCGGGTCAGACGCTGCAGGCGACCGCGCTGGTCCACGAAGCGTGGCTCCGCCTTGGCGGCGATGCGCAGCCGCACTGGAAGAGCCGGTCGCAGTTTCTGGCCGCGGCCGCCGAAGCCATGCGCCGCATTCTCATCGACAACGCGCGCCGCAAGCAGGCCCTCCGCCGCGGCGGCGCCGTCGAAAAACTGAGCATCGACGCGGCCGCCATCGAAGTGGCGTCGCCCATGACGGACGATGAACTGCTTCTGCTCAACGACGCGCTCGACGCCCTCGCCACCCACGACCCGCGCAAGGCCGACCTCGTCAAGCAGTGGTGTTTTGTTGGCCTCACCGTGCCCGAGGCCGCGGCGGCACTCGGCATCTCCGAGCGCACCGCGAGCCGCGATCTCGCCTACGCGAAGGCCTGGTTGTTCGATGAGATGAAGCGGCTGCGCCAGTAGGGGTGGAGCGCGTTGCCCCCAACGCGCTTTGAACTGCTGCCGCTTGTCGGCCGGTCACGGCTCCAGTCAGAAAAATTCTGCCGGCATGGCGGCTTTTGTCCGCAAATTCCGCGTAAGAGGACGAACCCCATCCTCACATGAAAATCGCCCTCCTGCTTTGTTCGCTCTTCCTGGCCGCGGCGCTTGCTCCGCGCGTTTATTGTCAGAGTCCGCTCGGTTTGACCAACGATCCCACGCAGCCGTCCGACCCGGACGACGGCGCGCCGCTCACCGAACCGCGGCACATCGGGATTGGAATGACGCCCGACGACGTCGTCGTCGCCATGCACGGCGAGCCCAATGAAAAACTCTCGGCGCACATCTGGGTTTACTGGCACTTCCAAGTGCCACGGTCGCGGGAACTCCAGAAATACGAAACCCTCGTCGTCCATTTTTCTCCTGAGCGCGTCCACAAATACCGCCTGGTGGAGCGCAAGATGGTGGCGGCGTTGCTGGCCGACATCCGCAAAACCCCCACGCCGGGCCAGCCGGAAATGATCAGCGAATGCCCCCGCGAGCCGGAACCCGGCGCCATCGCCCCATCCGTGGCGCCGCGACGAATCGGATGCGGAATGTCGCCTGATGACGTCGTGCGGGCGATGCAAGGGACCGCCGATGAAAGGCCCGCGCCCGATGTCTGGATCTATTGGAATTTCCGCGCCGACGCCGATCCGGCCACGCCGCAGCCCGACACGCTGCTGGTCCTCTTCGCGGAAGGCCGCGTCGCCAAATACCGCCTCGTGCCCCGCCAAGTGGCGCAGGCCCTCGTCGATGAACGCAAAGCCTGAACGCGCTGCTGCCGCCGCCCGGCTGCAGCCTTGCCCTGCACGTTCTCCGGCCTTAACCTCCCTGCTCCCAGCACACGCGCGGCAGCGGCAGTCGCGGCCGCGCACCATCCGACCATGAGTCGTCCCGAGGAAATCTTCGCCGACGCCGTGACACTCCCCGCCGCGGAACGCTCTGCCTATCTCGAATTGGCGTGTGCCGGCGACGCTGTGCTGCGCGCCCGCCTGGAAGCGTTGCTTGCCGCCCATGCCGACGCCGAGCGCGCGCTCCCCTCCCCGCTGGTCACCCGCAGCATTGTCACGCCCGAGGAAAAGCCCGGCGATCGGATCGGTCGTTATCATCTGCTCCAGCAGGTCGGCGAGGGCGGCTGCGGCGTGGTCTGGATGGCCGAGCAGGAGGAGCCCGTTCGTCGCCGCGTGGCGCTCAAGGTCATCAAACTCGGGATGGACACCAAGGAAGTGGTCGCCCGATTCGAAGCCGAGCGGCAGGCGCTCGCGCTGATGGACCACCCGAACATCGCGCACGTGTTCGATGCCGGTGCCACCGCCACCGGTCGGCCGTTCTTCGTCATGGAACTGGTGCGCGGCATTCCCATCACGCGCTTTTGCGACGACAACAACCTCCCCAACCGGGAGCGCCTGCGGCTCTTCATCCAAGTCTGTCATGCCATCCAGCACGCGCACCAAAAGGGGATCATCCATCGCGACATCAAACCGTCGAACGTGCTCGTGACCCTGCACGACGACGTGGCCGTGCCCGTCGTGATCGACTTCGGCATCGCCAAGGCCACCCAGGGCCGGCTGACGGACTCGACGCTGTTCACCGCCCTCGAGCAGTTCATCGGCACGCCGGCCTACATGAGCCCCGAGCAGGCCGAGTTCAACGCGCTCGATGTCGACACCCGCAGCGACGTTTACTCGCTCGGTGTGCTGCTCTACGAGTTGCTCGCCGGCCGACCGCCCTTCGATCCGAAGGTGCTGGCCAACGCGGGACTCGACCACATCCGCCATATCATCCGGGAGACCGATCCACCGCGACCCTCGGCGCGCGTCCGCACGCTATCCGGAGAGGAGCGCACGACCGTCGCCCGGCTCCGCGGCATCGCGCCTGCGCAGCTCCCCTCGATGCTCAGCGGCGACCTGGACTGGATTGTAATGAAGGCGCTCGAGAAGAACCGCGGGCGCCGCTACGAAACCGCCAACGCTTTCGCGACCGACATCGATCACTTCCTCGCGAGCCAACCCGTGGCCGCCCGCCCGCCGAGCGCGGCCTATCGAATCCAGAAATTCGCCGCGCGCCACCGTCTCGGCCTCGCCGCCGCGGCAGTCGTGATGGTTTCGTTGGTCGGCGGGTTGGTCGCCTCAACCATCTCCTACCTGCGCGAAAAGGCGGCCCGTCGCCGGGCCGAGTTTGCCGAGCAGACCGCCGTCGAGGCGCGCCGCAACGCCGATCAGCTGATCGCCTTCATCAATACGGATATCGGCGGAGAACTCAACGAACTCGGGCAAACGACGGTGGTGCGCAGGCTGGCGCGGGAGATCCAAGATTACTACGAGCGACTGCCATCAGCGTTGCAGACCCGCGAAACCAAAGCGGCCGAGGCGTTGGTGCTAACAGGAATCAACACCTCCGGCCCAAGAACCGGCAATCGTTCGCCCGAGGTTGGACCCGGCGGCCCTACACTCCGCACCCAAGTTGCGCAGGCAGTGCGGATCATGCAGGAGCTCGAAGCAGGCGGACCGCTGACGCCGTTCATGCGGATTGCGTCCGCCAACGTGAGCTGGGCGCTGGCCGCCCAGTATTCCGGAGAGTTCAAGCGAAACCTCGCGATCGACGTCTACACCGCAGCGGAGAGAACCTTGCAGCCGGCCTTGGCCGACCCGCGGTGGGGTGAATGGGCCGGCCGGTTTACGACCCAAGTGATCGCAGCCAAGGCAATCCTCCTCGCCGCCCCGACTGTTAACCGGCCACAGGAGGCGATCGCCGAGTTCGAACGAGCGCTGGCACTCGCCAGCATCGCCGATCGCAATCCGTCGCGCAACCGCGCCAATCTCTCCACCGTCCTGCTTCAACTCCAGTTCAGCGGCCGACTGGGGGCGATGGATCCAAACCGCCGCGCAGAGGCACGGCGTCTCCACGCCGACGCCCGGGAGCGGCTGCGCCGGCTGGTGTCACAGGCACCGTTGTCGCTTCCCAACGCCCGGCGTGAACTTGGATCCGCGGCTACGCGAACCGCCGAGCAAGCACGCCTGCTCTGGCGCTTCGATGAATGCGAGTCCGCACTGGCAGAAGCCCGCGAACTTCTTTCGCTCTTGGGAGGCGGTGGCTCCGAATTGGCGCTGGCCGTCGCGTGGGGCGACGACTCCGGCAGCGGGCAGTTTACCTACGACTGGCTGCGCGGTGACTTCACCGCCGCCGAGGCCAGCTTGCGCAAGTCGATCGAGTTGTGGCCGCGGAGTGGAACGGGCTCCCAGCCCCAGAGCATGCTTGGAACGGTGTTACGCATCCACGCACGGCTTCATGCCGCTGTCGGCCGAGACAGCGAAATTGACCCGCTGTTGGCCAAAGCGGATGAGGTCCGTCAGGGCTTCTTCAAGGGCCAGCCGAAATTGACCGAAACCGACCGACTGAAATATCGGGCTTACGACGAATGGAAGCGCCGGAAGGTCGAATTCAACCGGCTGAACTGGACCGGGATGCGGGCGAGCGCCGAGCAGGTCCTGGCGGTCGGGGCGAAGACCAACTTTGCCGACGCTGAAGTTCTAGCCAACCTCGATGTGCTGGAGTTCGCGCAACGCGACCTGGTCGTCGCCGCGTTCGAATCGGGCGACTATGCGGCGGCCCGCCGTGCGTTGCAGGACTGGGCTCCGCAAATCCCGCCGCTGCCGGGCTTCGCTGAAATCCAGGACCGTTTCGAACGGCTCGGCACCGCGCTCACACGCATCCACGTGCTGGCACGGGCGGGCGAGATCGGCACCGCCCGCCAGGAACTGGCCTCCATTTGGGGCGAGGTGGAGGCGGTGTTTGCGGCCGGACCAGATCATTTGTTCAACCAAGTGCAGACAGCGCGGGCGCTGGCGATTCGCGCCGAAATCGAGGAAGTCGACGTAGTGGCGAAACGCCGTTGGCTCGAGCGCGCGGCCGGTTACCTCCGACCTGCGGGCGCCGCCGGCCGGCTTACGCGCTACGAGCGCGAAGTCCTGCTGGCTGGAATCGAAAAGAAACTCGCCGCGCTGCGGGTGGCGGAAAAACCGTGAATCCGTTGCGACCAACTGAGCAGACCATCTTTGCAGAAGCGAGCGCGCGCCCGGACGCGGAGCGCTCCGCTTACCTTGATGCCGCTTGCGGCGGCGATGCCGCGCTGCGGGCGCGCGTCGCGGCCCTGCTCGCCGCCCACGCCGACGCCGAGCGCGCGCTTCCGGCACCACTCATCACGCGGGCCATCGTGCCGGAGGAAAAACCTGACGACCGGATCGGCCGGTATCATCTGCTCCAGAAAATCGGCGAGGGCGGTTGCGGCGTGGTCTACATGGCCGAGCAGGAGGAGCCCGTCCGCCGGCGCGTGGCGCTCAAGGTCATCAAGCTGGGCATGGACACCAAGGAAGTGATCGCCCGATTCGAAGCCGAGCGGCAGGCGCTCGCCATGATGGATCATCCGAACATCGCGAAGGTCCTCGACGCCGGCGCAACGGCCTCAGGTCGGCCGTTTTTCGTGATGGAGCTGGTCCGCGGCGTGCCCATCACGAAGTTCTGCGACGACAGCAACACGCCCACCGCGCAGCGACTCGAACTCTTCATCCAAGTCTGCCATGCGGTGCAGCACGCCCACCAAAAGGGCATCATCCACCGCGACCTCAAGCCCTCGAACATCCTCGTCTCTCTCAACGATGGCGCGCCGGTGCCGAAGGTGATCGACTTCGGCATCGCCAAGGCCACGCAGGGCCGGCTCACCGACTCGACTCTGTTCACCGCGCTCGAGCAATTCATCGGCACGCCCGCCTACATGAGCCCCGAGCAGGCGGTGATGACCAGCCTCGATATCGACACGCGCTCCGACATCTACTCGCTCGGCGTGCTGCTCTACGAACTGCTGACGGGCCGCACACCGTTCGACCCGGCCGAACTGGCGCAGGCCGGGCTGGACGAAATGCGCCGGCGCATTCGCGAGACCGAGCCGCCAAAGCCCTCGACGCGGCTGAGCACGATGCAAGGCGAGGCGCTGACCGCCACGGCCCATCACCGGCAGACAGAGCCGCCGAAGCTCCTCAGCCTCATCCGCGGCGACCTCGACTGGATCGTGATGCGCTGTCTCGAAAAGGACCGCGCGCGACGCTACGCGACGGCGAACGGCCTCGCCGACGACCTCCTGCGACATTTCGCCAACGAGCCGGTTATGGCGCGTCCGCCGGGCCGGCTATATCGGTTTGGCAAGCTCGTCCGCCGCCACCAATTCGGTTTCGCCGCGGCCGGCGCGATCGCCGCCGCACTCGTGATCGGTGCCACCGTCGCCACCTGGCAGGCTGTCCGCGCGAAGGAGGCCGCCGAGCGGATGCGGCTCCAAGCCTACACCTCCGACGTGCGGGCCGCCCAAACCGCATTGGATCAGTCCAATCTCGGGCGGTGCCGCGAACTGCTGAAAGGGCATGTGCCCCTGCCCGGTCAGAACGACCTCCGCGGTTTCGAGTGGCGCCTGCTCTGGGGCGAGAGCCGGAGTCACGCGTCGGCCGAGTTCACGCACAATAGTTACGTCTACCAAGCGCTGCTCCTGCCGGATCGCAAAGCCCTGGTCACCCTATGCACCGACGGAACGTCGATGGTCTGGGACCCCGTGGCCAGGCGGGTTCTCCGTCGACTGCCTCCAGTGACGGCGAGCGGGACAATCACGGCCAGGATCGCCTGTTCGCCGGACGGATCTCTGCTGGCGACCTGTCTGGACGACGGGGTTGCCCTCTACGAAACGAAATCGTGGACGGTGGTGAGGCAGCTTCCAACAACCGCCGCGCACGCCGCATTCACTCCGGACTCAAGGGAGCTGGTTCTCCTGAACAACGACCAACTCACCTTCTGGAATCTGGCCTCCGCTACACCCATGTCGGCGGCACGGAAGCCCGGCATGATTGGGGCTGTTTCATACCAGAGGATGGTTTTTTCGCCGGATGGCTGGTTGATGTTCGTGAACGTCAGGTTCCCGCATAAGATCGAGGTCTGGGAGGTGGCTTCGCGTTCGCTCACGCAGACTCTAACAGATGTGGGAGACTGCTGCTCGATCGCCGTTTCACCGGATGGCCGCTGGCTGGCCGCCGGCCGCTGGGAAGGATCGGTTTCGCTCTGGACCCTGCCGGACTTGGAACTGGTGGCAACCACCCAAGCTCATCCCGGCGTCATGCTGGCGGTGGCGTTTTCGCCGGACTCCCGGCTGCTCGCGACGGGGGGCAACGATCAACTCATCAAACTCTGGCGGGTGCCGGACTCGCGCGCCGCCCCGGAGCTTGTGCTTCACGAAACGCTGAAGGGCCACGGTGATGAGGTTTGGAGCCTGGCCTTCTCGGGCGACGGACAGCAGCTCGTCTCCGCCAGCAAAGACCAGACGGCGCGGCTGTGGCCGGTTGTCGACGAGGGGCGCAAGCCGGTGTTGTTCGACATTTCTCCGGCCAACGACCCCCTCTATCGGTGCTACCTGTCGGCCCGCCATGGGCTGATCTGGGCGGGTGGCATGGATGCCTCCCTGACCGGCTGGGATTTCCGGACGGGCAAGGCGACCCGGTCAACGCGCGTTCCAGAGGATTCAAAAAGCGCGTGGGCCCGGTGGATGGACGTCTGGGGCGGGCGCCGGATCTACGACGAACAGGGCAAGGGGGTCGCCGCCTGGGATCCGCTCACCGAACGCTCCGAGCGCCTGCTGCCCGGGGTGGATTCGTCTGGCCTACTCGGAGTGATCGCGCAGCAAGGGCGCACTTTCCTGATCCTTCGGAGGGAGAATCCGCGGCGGGTCGAAGCGTGGCTGCCGGGCGAGACCAGTCCGTGCCGTGAACCGTGGACCCGGGCTCTGGCGGCGCTGAACCCGGACGAGAAGTTTCACTGCGTGCAATCACCGGACGGAAAACTTTTGGCCATAGGACGGAAGGCCCCGGATTTCTCCGTGGTCTTAACCACGCTCGACGATCCCCCGGTCTTGCAGCGGCTGGTCGGACATCGGATGCAGCTTTACGGGTATGCCTTCTCGCCGGACTCGAAGCAACTGGCCGCCGGGAGCTGGGAAGGAACCCCCCGCGTCTGGGATTTGGCCTCTGGCAGGCAATGCCTCCATCCGCTCCACGGTCATCGGACCGGCGTGATTCATCAGGAGTTCACGCCAGACGGCCGGACGCTGCTCACCGTGGGCGGGGACGGGATTCGGTTCTGGAACGTGCAGAACGGCCAGGAGATGCTCGTCTGGCCCGGACGCGACGCGGGGGAAGGCGAGTCCCGGTGGGAGTTGCGGTGGCTGGTGCCACCCGATACCGCGGACGGTTTGCTGACGATGTCGTGGGAAGGTAACAAAGTGCGGTTCACCCCCGTGCCGGCGTTGGCGGCCATCGATGAGGAAATCCGGCGTGAGGCCGATTTCGCAGCGGCGGACAAGCAGCACAGTCCATGATGGCCCGACGCGGAGCGCGCTTGCGCGGTGGATGACTCCTGTCGCAACCTAGCGAGACCGGCAGGTCTTCCTCATGTGGCTCTACACTCTCATCGCCCTCGGCGGCGCGCTCGGCAGCGTGGCGCGGTTTGCGCTCAACGGCGCGATTTCGTCGCACTTCGGCGAGACGTTTCCGTGGGGCACGCTGCTCGTCAACGTGAGCGGCTCGTTCGTCATCGGCTTTTTCGCAACGCTCACCGGGCCCGACGGGCGCGTGTTCGCCGGCAGCAATGCGCGGATGTTTTTCATGACCGGTGTCTGCGGCGGCTACACGACGTTTTCGTCGTTCTCCCTGCAAACGCTCAGCCTCGCCCGCGAGGGTGAGTGGTTCCGCGCCGGCGCCAACACCGTCGGCTCGGTCGTCGCGTGCCTCGTGGCGGTATGGCTCGGCCACGTCGCCGCCAGCTACCTCAATCAATTGAAAGGGTCTTAACCGAACCATGGAACTCCCGCACGATTCCGTCCTGCTCCGCATTTTCATCGGCGAGTCCGACCGCCACGGCGGCCACCCGCTGCACGAAGCCATCGTGCTCAAGGCGCGGGAGCTGCACCTCGCCGGCGCGACCGTGCTGCGTGGCGCGATGGGCTTCGGCAAATCGAGCCGGCTGCACACGGCCAAGATTCTCCGCCTGTCGGCGGATCTGCCGCTCGTGATCGAGATCGTGGACAGCGAGGAGAAAATCAACGCCTTCCTCCCCGTGCTCGACGGCATGATGGGCGGCGGGATGGTGACGCTGGAGAAAGTCCGCGTCATCCACTACCGCGGCGGCGCGACAGTGAGCACCTGACGGCCGCATCTGTCATTCTGAACGCGGTGAAGAATCCAATAGGATTCCCGCTGGCGAAGATCGTGCTGGATTCTTCGCTGCGCTCAGAATGACAAACGAAGTGAGCTTCTTGGCCGCCCTCTCATACCAGTCGCCTGTGAGATCTGGATTTTGTAGGGCGGGGTCGCTGAACCCCGCCACAGCAGCTTGAACGCAACCCGGACGGCGGGATTCGGCGATCCCGCCCTACAACTCTGAAGTCTGAATGTCACGGGCGAATGGTATCAGAACAACACACGATCAGCCGGGCGACGACCGTGCGGCGTTCGCTGGTCGTGGCGCTACGGATTCGTCGCCTTCTTGCGTGGGCGCGTCTTTTTCTCGGCCGGCTCGGACTTGGTGGGCGCCGAGGCTTCGTTGCGCTTCAGGAGCGCCGCCCGCAGGTAGGTGTCGGGCACGGCGCTTTTCCACGCCGTCACCCAGATCGCCGCGAGCATCCCGCCGCCCTTGAGCAACTGTCCCTCGATCAGCTCGCGGCCCTCGGGCACGACGGGCTCGTCCTTTCCGTGGCTGAGCTTGCCGGCCTTCTCGAGCTGGTAGACGGGCCCGACGAGTTGGTGCTGCGCCAGCAGGTAATCCATCACGGCCGCAAACATCGGATCGCGCCCGTCGGGCCGCGTCGCGAGCGAGATCGGCTGGGCCGGCACGACGCGCGGCGCAACCCCGGCGAACCTGATGCCCGCCTTGGCGATCAGGCCGGCGTCAACCCACGCATGAATACCGGGCCACGTGGTGTAGCCGTGCGGGTTTTCGCCGACCCAGCCGTTGTGGTGCTTGGTCGTGTGCAGCGGCTGGGCGCAATCGCCGACATAGTGGCCCATCACGCCCATCAGGTAGACGAGGTCGGCCTGCGCATTGGCGACTTCGTCGGGCGTGCCGAG
>Ga0163199_1002813_pt1 | contig 10607 bp, 8 predicted proteins | sample PL_2010_150m_FD_113537 | JGI IMG/M metagenome (GOLD analysis project Ga0163199, IMG submission 113537) | Freshwater microbial communities from Powell Lake, British Columbia, Canada to study Microbial Dark Matter (Phase II) - PL_2010_150m | ecosystem: Environmental > Aquatic > Freshwater > Lake ...
CCATTTGGTTTTGACAAAAGTCACACGCATGGGTCTTTTCTGGCGCACTTGCTGACTGCTTTTACGTGCTTTCAGCACTGTTGCATTTGAACATCCTAGAGCTTCAAACGCAGCGGCCATTCGCGCTTGCAGCTTTGGCAAAAAAAATTTCTCACCCCCTGCAAGCTGACCGGCCTTCTTTGCCCCTTCATAAAAGAATTTAGTCAACCAAAACACCGCCAGACTTTCGGGACTTGGCTCCACTGCGGTTGTCCTATCCAGCATCTGAAAACAAACTGCGCTCATGCAAGGAGCACAGAAATTGACAGATGCAAATATTCCATTAACCAAACGCGAACGCTTGTTCGGCCACTGACATGCAAACCATGTCAGATGCACAACTGAGCACACGTGATGTCGCAAGCCGACTTGGCATCTCCACCAGCGATCTGGCTGAACTGCGTCTTAAAACGGGCGAGTTGCCCATTGAGCAAGATGGCCTGAAGCTTTTTTATAGCGCCGAAAATATTCAAGCGTTCGAGCGCAGCGAAGCACTCAAAGTCATGGAACGCGTGCTTGCAAGCCAATCGCCCCTTGCAACACTCACGCGCATGGCTCAAGTCAGTGGACTGACACGGCTCTACATCGCAGGGCAATTAGTTGCGCCCACAAGCGAAAATCCAACACAGTCATCCACCCTTGACCTTCCAGCTGCGCTAAAGCGAAAACAAACCGAGTCGCCTGACGGTTTGTTGACCAATGACACGCACAAGGGTCAAGCACTGCCAGCACTGGCGCATGTGCCCACTTGGTATTTGGTGCATACCAAATCAAGACAAGAGCAAACGGCGATTGAAAATCTCCAGCGCCAGGGATACAGCTGCTTCATGCCCACCCTCATGGTGCAAAAGATTCAGCGCTCACAAATGAGGCTGACCTCTGAGCCCATGTTCCCTCGGTACGTGTTTGTCGCTGGCGACGCATTTTTCAAAACTAAGGGCTCTTCCCCCATCCGCTCCACCATGGGCGTTCATGAGTTGGTCCACTTTGGCATGCGCCCCGCGGTGATCCAGCTTGAACTGCTCCAAGCGATTTTTGAACGTCAAAAAGCGCATCTCAAAGCCCCGGCCCCAGCTTTTAAAAGCGGTGACAAGGTCGCCTTGATCAACGGTCCATTGGCTGGGCTTGAAAGCATTTACCAAGCTCAGTCTGGAGAAGAGCGCTCCATGATTTTGCTCAACCTGTTGAGCCGCCCTACAAAAGTTCAAGTTGCCACCAATTTACTCACAAAAATAGCATGACCGATGAAAACGCGACAACAGTGTTTCGAGCAGCGCAGTACGTGCGCATGTCGACCGAGCACCAGCAGTACTCCACGCACAACCAAGCTGACAAGATCAAAGAATATGCCCAGCGGCGCGGTATTGAAATTGTTTGCACCTACGCAGACGACGGCAAAAGTGGTTTGTCCATAGGTGGCAGAGCCGCGCTGCAAAAGCTGATTTCGGATGTGGAAACAGGCGCCGCAGATTTTGAGTTGATCTTGGTCTATGACGTCAGTCGCTGGGGACGATTTCAAGATGCCGATGAATCGGCGTATTACGTGGTGGCGAAATTTATGTTCTCTTAAAGCCTTTGATGCCTGTGTCATGAAGGCAACGCCAGTGATTGACACAACATAATTTTGAGATTGTGCTGACAAGTCTTTTCACTCTGGAGACCTGTCATGTTTGAGACTCTGTATTCATCTCCCCTGGCTATTGATCGGCATCGCTCTGGCGCACTGTCACAAGAGCGCGTGCGCTACTTGAAGCACTGTGCCGATCACGGAGCTGTGATTCACACTCAATTCCAGCGAGCAGAACTTCTGCTCTGGCTCGCTGAGCGCATCCAGCCAGTGGATCACGCTGGTGTTGATTTAGCCCGGCTACAGGCGCTAATTCAGGCCGATCCAGTTCCATCCCAAAGGTATGCCGTTCAAGCAACCAAGCACGGTAGATGCTGGCTCAAGTTTTTGGGGTGGTGGCATCAATCATCTGAACCCGTTGCATTTGCTGCCGACCTCGCACAATTCGTTGCATGGATGCGCGACGAGCGCGGCTTGGCAACCTCTACCGTCATTCAGTGGAAAGCCGCAGCAACGACTTTTCTTCGGTGGTTTGGCAGCAAAGAGCGTGACCTCACAACATTGCACCCCAATGACATCGATGCCTACTTCTTGACCTATGGCAAAGGACGTTGGTCACGGGTTTCCATCAGTTACACGACCGCAATGCTGCGCACCTTTTTACGTCATCTGGCCAGCCGGGGCAGATGCAGTCCCACACTTGCCGATGCCATATTTGGCCCCCGGATGTATGCCTTGGAGAAGGTTCCGCCAGCCCTCAGTTGGGAGGATGTTCGCCGAGTGATCGCTGCGATTAACTCCGATTCTGACGGCGACATTCGCGACCGTGCCATATTGCTATTGATGGCCGTCTATGGGCTGCGGCGCGGTGAAGTAGCTACCTTACGTCTGGACCAGATTCACTGGAATGCGCGAGAACTAAACATTACCCGACTCAAGCGCAGCAAGCCGCAAACCTTTCCTCTTGTCGAATCAGTCGCCCAAGCACTTGCGTGCTACATCGATACCGTGCGTCCAGTGGCACCTTACCCAGAAATATTCCTGCGCCTGCATGCTCCGCATGTACCGATGATTGCACCCAGTTTTTACTGGTTGGTCAGTGACCGCCTGCGAGCCGTTGGCCTCCAAGGGGCAAAGCTGGGACCGCACGCGCTGCGCCATGCCTGTGCTAGCCGTATGTTGTCACAGGGGCTTACGCTCAAGGAGATTGGCGATCATCTGGGTCACAGCAGTTCACGCTCCACCATGACCTACACCAAGGTCAATTTGACGGCGTTGCGTGAAGTCGGCGACTTCGACCTGGGAGAACTTTAATGAAGACTTCGCAAGTCATTGATGCCTATTTGGCTGCGCGTCGTGCACAGGGCGTGCGTTTTAGCAGTGCCACGCGTGTGTTGAACAGCTTTGTCCGACAAACAGGGGATACCGAATTGGAACAGGTGAAGCCCGGTGCTGTGGCCGATTTCCTGAAAGGAACAGGGGAGTTGAGCACGACTTGGCGCAATAAATACTGTTTGCTGTCTGGCCTGTATCGTTTTGCGATCGCTCGTGGCTATGCCTCAGCATCACCCCTTCCAGAGCGATCCCCCAAGCTGCCACCACCGCACCCGCCCTACGTTTATTCGACTGACGAGTTGCAGCATTTGCTCGATGCGACGGCAACGCTCAAGGTCAACAATAGCCCAATTCGGGTCCAGACCTACCGAACGTTGCTGCTGATCATGTACGGTACTGGATTGCGGGTGAGTGAAGCCATTGGCTTGCAACTGCGCGATGTGGATTTGAATGAGCGACTGTTATCCATTCGCGACACCAAGTTCTACAAAACTCGCATCGTGCCAATAGGTCCTCGGCTAGCAGACACCATTAAAGATTACATGGAACACAGGTGCACATTGCCTATGCTTGAAGGCCAGGACGCCGCATTGCTTTGCTCACGCACTGGTCACCACCTCTGGTATCAGGATGTGATCACGCAGTTTCAGCGAGTGCGCACCTCGGCCGGCATTGGTTGTCCACCGGGTGCAAGCCGACCGCCTCGGATGCACGATTTGCGCCACACTGCGGCCGTTCATCGGGTTGTCGCGTGGTATCGAGATGGCAGGGATGTCCAAAAACTGTTGCCACAGTTGGCGACCTATCTTGGTCATTCTGAGATCAAATCGACCCAGCGCTATCTGAGCATGACTCCCGAACTGCTGCAAGAAGCCAGCAAGCGCTTTGCCACTTATGCGGTTCAAGGGGGTGATCATGCGTGAACGTGACCTACTTGGCCCTTGGGTTCGGCGTTTCTTGCTGGAGCATCTGGTGGCCGACAGAAATCTCTCGCGCAACACCCAAGTGAGCTACAGGGATACCCTGACGATTCTCTTGCCATTTGTCAGCAAAAGATCCTCACTGGCGGTTGACCAAATGAAAGTGGGCGACATCTCTCCAAGTGTTGTACGCGCGTTTCTAGAATACGTGGAACATGAACGCCACTGTGGCTTGATCACCCGCAATCAACGCCTTGCCGCCATTCGCTGCCTGGCTTACTTCGTTGGGGCGCATGCACCAGAGCATCTGGCATGGTGCACTGAGGTTCGATCTATACCGTTCAAAAAAACGGTGAAACGAGTGATTGACTACCTCGACAAGCCGGAGATGAATGCTTTGCTGGATGCCCCGGTTCAGAGCACAAAGCTGGGTAACCGCGATCATGCCATGCTGCTGTTCATGTACAACAGTGGTGCACGGGCTGATGAAGTCGCTGGCCTGTGCATTCGTAATTTGCAGATTGGAACGTCACCGTCTGTTCGGATTCTGGGTAAGGGCAACAAGTGGCGGGTTTGCCCTCTTTGGCCCATGACCGTCGAAGTCCTGCGTGCTCAGATCGATGGCCGAGCAGACAGCGAGCGCGTGTTTCTTGGTCGAACCGGCGAACCAATTACACGGTTCGGCGTTCACCGACTGGTGACGATCTATGCAGCTATGGCCCGCCAAAAAGTCGAGGCCATGCGTACCAAACGAGTGAGTCCGCACACGATTCGACACACCACGGCCGTTCATTTGCTGCGATCTGGCGTGGATATCAACACAATTCGGGCATGGCTGGGTCACGTGTCGTTGGATACGACCAATATCTATGCTGAAGTGGATTTGGAGATGAAAGCGAAGGCGCTTGCCAGTATTGATCTCTCGGACTTGACAACTAGGGTCACAAAGCGTTCAGCGCTACCGTCACTGATGGAGTTCATGCGCGGCTTGTAAGCATGACAACAGTCTGAAATTTATGTGCGGTGCTGATGCCAAAAGAGCAGACCCTACAGCCGTCGAATCTGCCGCCGCAACATAAATTTCGCCACCACGTAATAGGCGTTATGTTTTCGAAAACATAAGGCGTATTACGAATACATCTGTAAACGCAAGGGCATCTCCGTGGCCTACGTAGCCGAGCAGTTTGAAAATGATGGCTCGCCCGTCTCAACCATTGTCAAGGGCGTCAAGCGGGCCATGGCGGGAGAGTACAGCCGTGAACTTTCAGCCAAGGTATTTGCGGGCCAGTGCCGACTCATCGATATGGGCTTTCGACAAGGCGGCTCGGCCGGGTTTGGCCTGCGCCGGATACTGATTGACCAAACCGGAGCGATCAAGAGCGAGCTCAAACGGGGCGAGCACAAAAGCCTGCAAACCGATCGTGTTGTATTGATGCCGGGTCCTGCGCATGAGGTGCAAACAGTCAACCAAATGTTTCGATGGGTCATTGAAGACGACCTGGGGCTAACTGAGATCGCCAAGCGTCTGAACAGCATGGGTGTTTGGACGGACTTGGATCGTCCCTGGACCTACAGCACCGTCCGACAAGTCATCACCAACGAAAAGTACATCGGCAACAACGTCTATAACCGGCGCTCGTTCAAGCTAAAAAAACTCCATGTCAAAAATCCACCAAAAATGTGGATCAGGAAAGAAGGCGCTTTTGAGGGCATTGTCCCTTTAGAGACGTTTTTAACAGCCCAAGAAGTACTGGCCGAGCGCAATCAACGGCTCACCGATGACGAGCTGCTCGACCACTTGCGTCGCTTGTACACCGACTGCGGCACCTTATCGGGCTTCATCATCGATCAGGCGCCTGGCATGCCTGGCGCCCACACCTTCGCCCAGCGCTTTGGCAGCCTCAGCAGAGCGTACGAATTGGTGGGTTTTCATGCACTGCGCAACCATGGTGCCTTGGAGATCAACCGCCGATTGCGTCAGCTTCATCCGGAAATTGTCACTCGCACAGAGCAAGCCATCGCGCAGCTGGGCGGACAGGTTCAGCGAGACGGCAAAACAGATCTGCTCACCCTTAACGATGAACTGGTCATCAGTCTGGTGCTGGCCAGATGCCAGACCACCGACAGTGGACTGCAACGGTGGCGAATCCGCTTTGATCACTCTGGATTGAATCCCGACCTGACCCTGGCCATCCGTCTGGATGCCGATAACGCTTGCGAGCTCGACTATTACTTGATCCCCCGCCTGGATCTGCCCCATCAGGAAATTCGACTCTACAACCGAAACAGCACCGACTTTGAATGTTTCCGGTTTGATGACCTGAACTTCTTTTACGGCATGAGCCAGCGTGAGCGCCTGAAACGGTTGCAACGCAAATTGTGAAAACTGAACGTCAATAAGGAATTGCCAATGGACCGATTAATCCAACACCCCCCCGCAACATCAAGGAGCACACAGTGAATCCCAATACCCCAGAGAACGTAACCATGGTGCCCATTGGAAGCATCGAGGTCCTCAATTCGAGAGATCGGAACATGAAGGTATTTGAAGAAATCGTCGAGAGCATTCGATTGATTGGTCTGAAAAAACCCATCACCGTGACCCAGCGCACAGATGCCAACGGTGAAATCACCTTCGTGCTGGTGTGCGGTGAGGGACGCCTGAACGCATTTCGAATCCTTGGTGAGACCCACATCCCTGCCCTGGTGGTGGACGTGAGCGATGAAGACGCCTTCATCATGAGCCTTGCGGAAAACATTGCAAGGCGGGGCTACAGACCGCTGGAAATTTTGGCCGACATTGAGCTCTTGCGTGACCGGGGCTACTCAGCCGATCTCATTATTCAGAAGACGGGTTTGTCCCCTAAATATGTTCGCGACATCGTCTTCTTGCTCGAGCAAGGAGAAGAGCGCCTGATCGAGGGTGTTCAGCGCGGCACCATTCCGCTGACTACAGCGCTGGAGATTGCCCGCGCCAGTGCCAACGACCCGCAAAATGCCAATGGTGAAGGTGGTGAATCCAATTTAGGGCAACTCCTTCATGAGGCCTATGAAAACGGACAGCTCAAAGGCAAACAAATCATCGAAGCCAAACGATTGATTGAAAAACGGCAAGAGTTTGGGCCTGGTTCCCCCAACGCAGGGCAGATCAAGCCTCCAACTTCCAGCTACAGCTTGGTACGCGCTTACCAAAAAGAGGTCGAGCGCCAACGAAAAATGGTCCTCAAAGCTGAGCACGCTCACCAGCGTTTGCTGCTGGTCGTTCAAGGCCTGAAGAAACTGTTTGCCGACGAGAACTTTGTCACCTTGCTGCGCGCCGAGCAGCTGGACACCCTGCCCAAATACCTCGCTGAACGAATCGACCACTTTGAAGGAGCCACTGCATGAATTCGATCAACAACGGACAGGCCAAAATCGCCCAGATTTATCCACTGGTATTGGACCCGAATGAACGTGAATCTCAACAAAGCCAGGCGGAGCCAACAGATCAACTGCTGAGCACTTTGCTCGGATTTGATATGGAAACTTGCCAAGTCGCCCTGGATTGCCTGCTGCCCAGCAAAAAGGTGGTCAATGGCACCATGAGCACACGCAAGTACAAGCAGGTGGTTTCCTCCATCAGTGAAATCGGACTGATTGAGCCTTTGTCGGTCATTCCTGCCGACAGTGAGAGATCAGAATACCTGTTGCTGGACGGACACCTGAGGGTTCTGGCGCTCAAAGAGTTGGGCATGGAAACCGCGCCCTGTCTCATCGCAAAAGACGACGAGACTTTTTCCTATAACCACCGGATCAACAGACTTTCCACGGTGCAAGAGCATTACATGCTGCGCCGCGCCATCGACCGGGGCGTCAGTCGAGAGCGCTTGGCAAGGGCCTTCAATGTGAATCTGAGCGCCATCAACCGGCGCGTCAATTTATTGGAAGGCATTTGTACTGAAGCGATTGATCTTTTACAGGACAAGCAATTCACGCCAGATGTGACGCGCATCCTGCGAAATATGAAAGGGGCCAGGCAGGTGGAAGCAGTAGAGCTCATGGTTTCAAGCAACACCATCACAGTGGCCCACGCCGAAGCCTTGCTCAAAGCCACCCCACCGGAATTGCGAACAGATGTTCGCCCACTTGAGCGAGACAAATCATCGTCCATCGAGCAGCTGGTCAAACTTGAAAAAGAAATGAGTCAAGTTCAGACGCAATACAAAGACGCCGAGCAGAACTACGGATCAGACCTGCTCAATTTGGTAGTGGCCAAGGGCTATCTGACTAAGCTGCTTGTCAACGACGCGGTGAAAAGCTACATCCTGCGTCACGAGCCCGAAATACTTGAACAATTTGAGCTCGTTGCCAACACAGTCAGCATGGAGGAAGCCTTGCATCAGCAAGTCATTGACCTCGAAAACGAGTCTGCGAATGACATGTAACACCGGTCATTTCTTGCCTCCAAAGGCGAGCAATTCGAGTCTCAAGGGTGTCGTCGAGGTTTGGGGGCAAAAAACAGGGTCAAAATTTACATAATTGCCCCAACACTCTTCCAGTTACATTATGTAACTCAGCTGCAATTACACGAAATATTTCACACCCATAAAAAAACACCATAAGCAATTGATTGTTTAGGGTATTTTTAAAAGCTTGTTTTTTCTTAGTCCGCAGCAGTAGCAAAGCATCCCTCTTTACTACAAAAATTCCTTTTAAACCAATGACCTACCACTAGGCGTTTTTGCTCAGTTACAAAAATGTAACTCTCACAGCTAGACTGCACTCACCTCCGTTGGGCTGACACCTCGCATACCTTCTGAGTGCTTCATTTGGTTTTGACAAAAGTCACACGCATGGGTCTTTTCTGGGGCACTGGTTGACTGCTCGTGCATGCAGTCACCACCACTGACTAAAGCGTTGAGGCAAGCACCTAAGCTTTTACACATTCGCCATTGCTGTATCGGCACCCCCTGCACCCCATTTGGCTTCAAACCTAGTCACACGCACAGGTCATTTCTTGCGCCCTTTTTGACTGCTTGTGCCAGTCAACACCTCAAATTTCTGCAACACTGCGGGCTACAAAGCCGCTCCCATGCGCCCTTGCAGCCGAGTCAAAAATTTTCACCACACCTCTAAACAGCCCTATTTTCTTTGCTACAATATGGGTCTAGCAAGTTAGGTGCTGACAGTTACATCAGTCCTTCACTTACTGCGCGGAGTAGCACCATACAGGTGACACCCCCGTGGCAAGTTTCTTGCTAGTCAAACCGAATATATTCCTCGATAGCTCAGTCGGTAGAGCGCCGGACTGTTAATCCGTAGGTCCCTGGTTCGAGCCCAGGTCGAGGAGCCAAAACCCCTTTAAAAACAACGACTTAAAACGTTGTTTTTATTTGGTTTATTAATTACACGGTTATTACACGAATATTAAGTCTGCCGCTGGTTGCTTTTTTCAAAAAGTCGTTGTAAAGTGCTGACATGCGTGTAATTGGCACTGAAACCGTCATCGTAAAGCCTGAGTTGATTAGGCTGGAGCGTCGTGACGACAGCAAGAAATGGCAAGTTCACTACAAGCTGGAGAATCTCAAAACTTGGTTCCGTCGCAGCACTGACACAGCCAATGTGAAGGAAGCTTCAAAGATAGCTGAACGCATGTGGATGAAAGCCACCTTCGATTTGGAAGAAGGCCGCCCTGTCACCAGCAGAAAGTTCAAGCCAGTGGCGGAAATTGTCCTGCACCGCTTGGAGGCTGAAATTGCCGCAGGCACAGCCAAGCCCAGCGCACGTGACTATGTATCAGCTATTAAGTTGTATTTGATCCCCTTCTACGGTCTTTACAACGTGGATGGCATCAAGCCTGCCGTGATTTCAGAATTCCATGTGTGGCGGCGCGACAAGGTTGGACGCGAGCTCTCAGGAAGTGCTCAAAACAATCACAACGCTGCGCTGAATTTGATTTTTGATGAAGCCATTGAACGGGGCTACTTAACCGCCTACGAGCGGCCCATGACCAAGAACACAGGCGTTGAGAGTGACCGTCGTGCTGAGTTCAGCCATGAAGAGCTGGAAACCATGATGAAGTACGCAGCCAAGTTCATTTTAGATGGCCGCACTGCTCGCACAAAAATCATCCGTGAGCTGCTGGCTATCTATGTGCCCTTTATGGCCGCTACGGGTATGCGCCCAGGTACAGAGGCGGAATTCTTGGAATGGCGGCACATTGATGTGGAAGTACGCGACGGACAGCCCATCCTGCATTTCCGCCTACAGCGCGGCAAACGCGGCGCACGTAACTTTGTAGCCCACAACAGCTGTTGGCTGCTGCTAGAGCGCCTACGTCAGCTCAGTCCGGACTTGTCAGACATGACGCTGGAAGAGGTTTTGAAAAAGCGCATTCCAAAGCTGTTGTTCCGGCTCAGCGATGGCTCCGTGCCCGATAACTGGAACAAACCCTTCCGACAGTGGCTTGAGGACTCAGAGCTGCTCAATTGCCCTGTCACGGGCAAAGAACGCAGCCTGTACAGCCTGCGCCACTACTACGCCACCCAGCGCTTGCTGGAAGGCATCCCGATTCACGACTTGGCGGAACAGATGGGCACATCCGTTTTGATGATCACCAAGCACTACAGCCACTTGACGCCATTGATGAAGGCCAAACAATTTGCGGGGGTTGTGGACGAGAAAGCCAGTACGGAAGCCGCACAGATCAAAGCCATCATGACGGCGCAGATGGCCAACAACAACATCATGAATTTGGTGCAGATGGG
>Ga0163199_1002814_pt1 | contig 10607 bp, 6 predicted proteins | sample PL_2010_150m_FD_113537 | JGI IMG/M metagenome (GOLD analysis project Ga0163199, IMG submission 113537) | Freshwater microbial communities from Powell Lake, British Columbia, Canada to study Microbial Dark Matter (Phase II) - PL_2010_150m | ecosystem: Environmental > Aquatic > Freshwater > Lake ...
AGCCGACACTAACCATGAATTTTCAGGTCAATACTTCGCCATTCGCCGGCAAGGAAGGCAAGTATGTCACGAGCCGTCAAATCCGCGAACGTCTGCAGAAAGAACTACTCGCCAATGTGGCCCTGCGCGTCGAAGACACCGAGGATGCCGACGTTTTTCTGGTCTCCGGCCGAGGTGAACTGCACCTGACCATCCTGCTCGAGAACATGCGGCGTGAAGGCTACGAACTGGCCGTGTCGCGTCCGCGCGTGATCCTGAAGGAAGTCAATGGCGAGAAGCTAGAACCATACGAACTGCTCACGGTCGATGTCGAAGAGACCAACCAAGGCGGTGTCATGGAAGAACTCGGCCGCCGTCGTGGCGAATTGCAGGACATGCAACCGGATGGAAAGGGCCGCGTGCGGCTGGAGTACCGAATCCCGGCACGCGGGCTGATCGGTTTCCAGGGAGAGTTCATGACCTTGACAAGGGGCACCGGCATGGCCAGTCACGTATTCGACGATTACGGTCCGGTCGCCGGAATCATGGCGGAGCGGCGCAATGGGGTACTCATATCGGCCGAGAACGGCATGGCCGTCGCATATGCATTATGGAAACTGCAAGACCGCGGTCGCATGTTCGCGTCCCATGGGGATCCACTCTACGAAGGCATGATCATCGGCGTGCATAGCCGCGATAACGACCTGGTGGTCAATCCGATCAAGGGAAAACAGCTTACCAATGTTCGCTCTTCTGGCACCGATGAAGCGGTGCGGTTGGTGCCGCCGATACAGATCACCCTCGAAAGCGCGGTGGAATTCATTGCCGACGACGAACTGGTGGAAATCACGCCCAAGTCCATTCGCATTCGCAAACGTTTCCTGTCTGAAAACGACCGCAAGCGCGCCAGCCGCTCGGCGGCGTGAGAAGCATGCTGTCGCATCCGAAGCCGCATTTGTCGTTCTGCGCCGGCTTGTGGGGGATCAGCAAGGCGTATTCTCCCCTTGTTCGTACCCTTGCTCGTGGGTCGTGTCCTCCCGCCAAGCTCCGCCGTTGGATTCCAGGGTTGTTCGGCTTAAGTCTTGAGCGCGTAAATCGCCGGTAGGTTACGCCAGGCACCTCCGACGTCCATGCCGCATCCGAAAACGTAGCGGTTGGGTAGCTGAACTCCCTTGAAATCGGCCGCAATCGGCTTGGGACTCCCGGTCTCCTTTTCGGCCAGCACCGCCGTCCAGCAGCTGTCAGCGCCGAGATCCAGCAATCGCTTCCTGATTGCCGCCAGCGTGATTCCTTCATCCAGGATGTCGTCCAGTACCAGCACGGTTCGCCCGACCAGCGGTGTATGCGGTTCCGTCAGCCAGGAAAGCTCGCTGCCCACGATCGAATTGCCATACCGAGTGGCGTGCAAATAGTCGCATTCGAGCGGGAACAGCAATTTCGGCAACAGTTGCCCGGCGAAGATGACCGCCCCGCCCATGACCGTCAGTACCACCGGATGTGCGTCCTGAAGCCGAGCCGTAATTTCACGAGCGAGACGCGCAATGGCGAAATCTATCGCCTCTGACGAGCAGATCAGCTCAGCCTCGGCGAGGATGATACGCGCTTCGTCCGGCCCCATCACCGGCCTCGATTGGTAAGGTAAGCCGAGAACTCGTCGCCAACCTCGGGATGGCGCAGACCGAATTCGACTGTTGCCTGGAGGTATCCCAGCTTGGAGCCGCAATCAAAACGCACGCCGGCGTACCGATAGGCAAGCACCTGTTGCTCGGCCAGGAGCGCCGCGATGCCGTCAGTGAGCTGAATCTCGCCTCCGGAACCGGGTTGAAGCTGCTCCAGGTGCTGGAAAATGCGCTGGGTCAGAATGTAGCGCCCCACCACGGCCAAAGTGGAAGGCGCATCCTCCGGCTTTGGCTTCTCGACGATGCCGGTGATTCGTTCCAGGCGGTTTGCAACGGGCTGCGCCGCGACGATGCCGTAGCTCCGGGTGTCGGCGCGCGGCACTTCCTGCACGCCGAGTATCGAACATTGGTAAGTGTCGAAAGCATCGACCATCTGGCGCATGACGGGCGGTTCGCCAACCAGCAAGTCGTCGGCCAGCAGCACGGCGAATGGCTCTTCACCTACCGCCGGTCTGGCGCACAGGATCGCGTGGCCGAGCCCAAGCGCTTCCGCCTGACGGATGTAGATGCAATTGATGTCCTTCGGCAACAGGTTGCGGACGAATGCCAGGGTCTCGAGCTTTCCGCGTATTTCCAGTTCGCTCTCCAACTCATAGGCTTTGTCGAAATGATCTTCGATGGAACGTTTGCTGCGGCCCGTGACGAAGATCATGTCCGTGATGCCGGCAGCGACGGCCTCCTCAACGGCAAACTGGATCAGCGGCTTGTCGACGATCGGCATCATTTCCTTGGGACTTGCCTTGGTCGCCGGCAGAAAGCGGGTGCCGAGGCCCGCGACAGGGAACACCGCTTTGGAGATCTTCTTCATGTATTCAGCAGTTCCAGCAGTTGATTTTCGTCGAGTACGCTCACGTCCAATTGCAGTGCCTGCGCCAACTTGGAGCCCGCCTCGCTGCCGACGACGAGATAGTCGGTCTTTTTCGACACGGAACCGGCCACCCTACCGCCCAGTGACTCGATCCGTTCCCTGGCCTGTTCCCGCGTCAGAGTTGGCAGTGTGCCGGTCAATACAAAAATCTTGCCGACGATGGCGGAGGATACCACTGCTTCTGCCTTTTCTTCCGTCCAATGGACTCCTGCGGCTTTCAATTGCCCGATCACTTCCAGGTTATGTTTCTCGGTGAAAAATCGGGCGATAGAAGCTGCCACGACCGGCCCCACGTCGGGTACCTGCTGGAGATCATTGACACTAGCTCCCGCGAACAGGGCCAAACTGCCGAAGTGCCGCGCCAGATCCTTGGCTGTCGTCTCACCGACGTTGCGGATGCCGAGGGCATAGATAAAACGGGCCAGGGTCGTCTGCCGGCTCTTCTCGATGGCCGTCAGGATATTGCTGGCGGACTTCTTCGCCATGCGTTCCAGGCTGATCAGTTTTTCGATGTCCAGCCGGTATATATCGGCCGGTGTCCTGACCATGGCATGATCGACTAGCTGTTCGACCAGTTTGTCGCCGAGGCCCTCAATGTCCATGGCCCGGCGCGAAACGAAATGCAGCACGGCCTGCTTGCGTTGTGCCGGACAGTAAAGACCACCGCTACAGCGCGATATGGCTTCATCTATGGGCTTTTCGATTTGCGAGCCACATACCGGACAAACCGCAGGCATGATAAATTCTGCCGCCAACGCCATGCGTCTCTCCTGCACGACGCCAACAACCTCCGGAATTACGTCGCCGGCGCGGCGTACGATCACCGTGTCGCCAACCCGCACATCCTTGCGCCGGACTTCATCCTCATTGTGCAGCGTGGCATTGGAGACGGTGACGCCGCCGACGAACACCGGCGCCAGGCGCGCCACTGGTGTCAATGCACCTGTCCGGCCGACCTGCACTTCGATCGCCTCGACCGTGGTTAGTGCCTCCTCGGCGGGAAACTTGTGAGCAACCGCGAAGCGCGGGGCACGCGAAACGAAACCAAGTTTCTCCTGATCAGCCAGACAATTGACTTTGTACACCACGCCGTCAATGTCATAGGACATATTGCTGCGAGCGCTGCCGAGACGTTGGTAATAATCGCACAAGCCTTCGATGCCCCGCACGACTTGGCGCTCTTCGGCCACTGGAAGCCCCCATGCGGCAAGTCGATCCATCAGCGCCGCATGGGTAGACGGCAGAGAATCGCTTGACCCAGCCACGCCATAGGCAAAAAAACGCAGTGGCCGCCTCGCCGTAAGTTTGGGATCGAGTTGTCGCAGGCTTCCGGCCGCGGCATTGCGCGGATTGACGAATTCCTTGGCCCCGGCAGCGCGTTGTTGCTGGTTGAGATTTGCGAAATCATTGCGAAAGATCAGCACCTCACCGCGAACCTCCAGTCGTACCGGGATTTGCCGGCCGTGAAGACGTAATGGGATATTCCTGACGGTCCGGAGGTTGCGCGTTACGTCCTCCCCGGTAAAACCATCACCGCGGGTCGCACCTTGAATGAACACGCCGTTCTCATAAATCAATGTGATTGCCAGTCCATCAAACTTGGGTTCGACCGCATACTCGACTTCGACTACGCCGAGACCCTCCCTGCACCGACGGTCGAAAGCAGCGGTTTCCTCTTCGGTAAACGCGTTATTCAACGACAACATCGCCACGCGATGCCTGACCTGGCCAAATTCCGACAGCGGAGCTCCACCTACCCGCTGCGTCGGAGAATCAGGCGACGACAGTTCGGGATATTCGCTTTCGAGTTGGACCAACTCACGGAACAGGCGGTCGTACGCCGCATCAGGAATAGCCGGTGTATCCAGCACATAGTAGGCGTAGTCATGACGCTCGATCTCGCTGCGCAATGCTTCGGCACGCTCGGCAACGGCCCGAGAGGCGGTCATCACGGAATCAGGAATACAGCCGCAAGGCGCGCCGGCCGCCGGCGGGAATTTCGCGTGCCGACAATCTTTCCTGGAATTCGCCGATTTTGGCGCGGATTGTGACGAGCATTTCATCGGACAACGGTGTACGCTGATCATCCACAAGCGTGCCTTCAAATGCCACCTTCAGCTGGCGGGCAACCTCCAGCAGGCGATCGAATGCATGGCTGCCGTCAACCACGCGTGGAACATCAACGCTGAGCGTCACGCCGTTCAGACTCAGCGATCCCAGGCCATCGGCGAAAGGTTTTCCGCCCAGATCGCTCAGCGTAAACAGCGTCTGCCCCGAAGTATCTTCGGCGTGAAATACTCCATCATCCTTGAGCCACAAGCTGGTTTCGGTCGCCAGATCGATCAGTCGAACGGCAGCAATGGGCTGGCCGGCGAGATTCACCACATTCAGGCTGATCAACCAATCCACCGAGGCGCAAAACTCGTCGAGCGCTCGCGCATGCGCGAGGACCACGGACGGAGCTGGAAACTCGGCAACCACTTGAAAATCCTCGGCCAGCCGCCTTACCCCAGCGTAAAAACTGGCGAGTTCGACTTCATCGATCGGACCATTCCGGTCGGCGATTTGCAGGGCAGCGCGCAAGTGTCGGTAGCTGGTCGCATCATGCGCACGAATATGCCGCCATTGTCCGCTGTTCTCGTCCAGGCCGCTCCATCGCAAGCGTTCCTCCAGCCCGCCGAGCAGTTGGCGCTGTGCCGCCCAGAAGAGCGGCGCGGCGACCATTTCCGCTGCCTCAAGGCGCACGATGCAGTCGATAAAATCATCCGCAAAGTCGACGGGTGGCTCGCTATCGCCAGGCTCGCTGGTGGGACCAATATCGTCGGATGCGGCAAATGCCGGCTCGATGCGCTGGGGAGCGGGATTGAATGCGTCCGCAGCGGTTTCATCCGCACCCGATTCACCCCTCATCAGAAGGTCTACCGGTTCCGTATTGCCAAGCGACTCTGCGAGCTTGCGCTGGCGGTATCCCTGCCAGGAATTGTAGCTCCATACACCGACTACCGCCGTCAATCCGGCGCCGATCAGGCTCAATTGCAATTCACTCAGCATGCCGAATGTCCCAGGTAGACACTAGATAGCAACCTCTTCAGGCATTTCGCTGATGCGTAGCGCCTCCTCCATGTCGACCTCGACCACGCGGGATACGCCCTGCTCCTGCATGGTGACACCGACCAGTTGCTGGGCCATTTCCATGGCTATTTTGTTATGACTGATGAAGAGGAATTGGGTCTGTTGCGACATGCGCTTGACCATGCTGCAAAATCTCTCGGTATTGGTATCGTCGAGCGGCGCATCAACCTCGTCAAGGAGACAAAAAGGAGCCGGATTGAGCTGAAACAGGGCGAACACCAATGCAGTCGCGGTGAGGGCTTTCTCGCCACCGGAAAGTAGATGGATGCTACTGTTTTTCTTGCCTGGGGGCTGCGCCAATACCTGGATGCCCGCATCGAGAATTTCGTCGCCAGTGAGAATCAGCCGTGCTTCCCCGCCGCCAAACAGCTGGGGGAACAACGTGCCGAAATGGCCATTGACTGCGTCATACGTCTGCTGCAACTGTTCGCGGGTTTCATGGTCGATGCGGCGGATCGCGTCTTCCAGCGTGCCGATCGCCTGGTTCAGGTCTTCCGATTGGGCATCGAGGTAGCCCTTGCGCTCGCGCGCGATATCCAATTCCTCCAGCGCGGCGAGATTAACCGGTCCAAGTGCCTCGAGTTCCTCGGTACAGCGGAGAATGTCGGCTTGCAGGGTGGCTTCCTTGAGGCCGGGAACCAGTTCCACCAAGAGTGGGGCCTCGTCGGCGTCGCCGTTGATATGCACCTCGGCGAGTCGTTGGACGAATTGCACTTCGTTAAGTTGCGCCGCCTGTTCCTTCAGGCGCAATTCGTTGATGCGTTCACGCAGCGGATTCAGGCTCTGCTCGATGCGCAGGCGGTCCTCGTCGATCAACCTCAAGGCCGTGGCGGCCTCTTCCAGGGCATTGCGGCGGCCGGCCAACACGGCTTCACGCCCCTGACGCGTTGCCAGCGCGGCCTGTAGGCTCGCCTGTGGCGTCGCGTCGCTAATGCCGTTCATCTCGTTTTCGGCAGCCGCCTTATCGCCGGCGACGCGCTCCAATTGCCCGCGCGCGGTGGCGCTGACACGGCCATTGTCTTCGAGTTTGCCGAGACATTCGCGCTCGGTAAAACGCACTTCCTGCGCCTCGCGGGCCAAGGCCTGCTCCTGGCTGCGCGCTTCGCGCAGCGTCGTATCGCAGTTGCGCTGGACTTCCATCACCTGATCCAGGCCGGCCCGTGCCACCTCGAGCTGCTTGTGGAATCTTTCTGCGTCCTCTTGCGCACGCTGCAGCTCGGCGCGTTCAATCCCTTCGCCCTGCGCAATTTCCTCAAGATCGCGCACGAGCTGTGCGGTTCGTTCGTCGAAGCGGGCCTGTTCCTGCGTGAGTCTGAGCGCCTCGACCTGAGTGACATGGACCTGCTGCTGTAACGCCTGAATCTCGATTCTGTTGCCGGCCATCTGCGTCTGCAGGTCCGACAATTCTCGTTCGGCCTGCTGGTGAGTCTCATGCGCCGCCGTCTCGTCCAGCGCATGTTGGGCCATGTCCGCCTCAAGTTCGTCGATCTCGCGCTGACGCTCGATGACGCCGTGCGTGCTGGCATCCGGCACATACAGCAACAAGCCCTGAGCGGTCAGCACGTGTCCGTCGCGATTGACCCAACTGCGCCCGGCTTCGACGTGCGTGATTTGCGCGCCAAGATCCTCGGTGACGGATACGCCAGCCAGCCACTCGTCGAGTACCGAGGACCAACGGACATCTTCGCAGCGGACTTTGAGGCGCAAGGAGTCAGCGGCTGCTGATTGACCAACCGCCCCATTCGACAGGGCCAGCGCGAATGTCGTGGGCGGAGGCTCGAGTAACGCCTGGCCGACGGCTTGCGGCATCGCCGAGAGCGCCGTCAGGCGCTCCCGCAATACCGCTTCGAGCGCCGTTTCCCAGCCTTGGTCAACCTGAATCTCCCGCCACAATGGCGTTGCAGCCGCGAGACCAAGTCGTTCCAGCCACTCGCCAAGCTTTTCAACGCCCCCATGCTGCATGACTCGGCTTTGCAGTTGCCGCAAGGCGTCGCGCCTGGCACGGGTATCGGCCAGGGTGCGATGCGCCGCCTGCAACTTTTCGCGGGTCGCACCGGACCGCCCTTCCAGGACGGGCAGACGCTGTTGTGTTTCGACCTGACGCTGCTGCAGCAATGCAAGAGCGCCCTCGGCATTCGCCATGGACGCTCGATTGGCCTCGAGCTTCTTGTGATCGGGTTGGTCGATGGCCTCCCGTTCCTGATCCAGGCGCGCGCGACGCTGGGCATAACCATCCAGTGCGCGCTGGGCGTGGATGCGATTAGCTTCGCTGAGTCGGGCGCCCTGTTCAGCTTCATTGACAGCACGTCGCGCCGCAGCACTGGCGATTTCAGCGTTACGCACGCGCTCCTCGGCCTGCGGCAGGCGTGATGCCGCTTCCGCATGACGGGCGATGCTTGATTCCGCGCGCAGCCGCGCATTCTCCAGAAGTGCCTGCCAGCGCACGGCCTCGCGTTCAAGTTCGAGGCGCTGGGCATTCCAATGCGTGTCTTCGACGGCCAATTGTGCCAGCCGGGTTCCCAGCTTCTGGCGAGCCTCATGCAGATGATGGATTTCTGACTCGAGCCGGTTCACCTCGGCCTTGGCGCCGACCATCTCGCTCTGCGCGGCATGCAAGCCATCGCTAGCGGCGAAGTGTGATTCACGCGCCTGTTCCACCCTGGCTTCCAGTTCGCGCAGCTGAGCGGTTTCGGCGTCGAGGCGCAACATGCCTTTCTCCAGCTCGCGCGCCATGCGCTCGCGCTCGGCGCGCGCGGAGTTGCGCTTCTTCAGCCACAGCAATTGCTGGCGACGATCATGCTGCGCCTGCAATTCGCGATATCGACGTGCGATCTCGGCCTGGCCTTCAAGCCTACCAACCTGGCCTCCCAACTCGTTGCGGATATCCTCGACACGCAGCAGATTCTCGCGTGCGTCGGCCAAGCGATTCTCGGTCTCTTTGCGGCGTTCCTTGTACTTGGTGACCCCGGCCGCCTCTTCGAGGAACAAGCGCAGTTCCTCCGGTTTGGCCTCGATGATGCGCGAGATCATACCTTGCTCGATAATGGCATAGGCGCGCGGACCAAGACCAGTGCCGAGAAAAACGTCAATGACGTCGCGGCGGCGGACATGCAGGTTATTGATGTAATAGCTCGAGTTGCCCTCGCGGTCTAACACGCGCTTGACCGCGATTTCCGCGTACTGCGACCACTGGCCGCTCGCGCGACCCTCGGCATTGTCGAAGCTCAACTCGACGCTGGCGCGGCCTACTGGTTTGCGGGTTGCCGAGCCGTTGAAAATCACGTCCTGCATCGATTCGCCGCGCAGCGCCGTTGCTTTGGACTCGCCCAGCACCCAGCGCACCGCATCGATGATATTGGATTTGCCGCAGCCGTTAGGCCCGACGACGCCGACCAGTTGACCGGGAAACAGGACAGTTGTTGTATCGACGAAGGACTTGAAGCCGGCGAGTTTGAGCTTGGTCAGGCGCACGTCAGAGGGCTGTTCGAAGTGTGGTGTCTGGTTCGGTCAGGGACCGCAAGGAGCGTTCGGCCATCGAAGCGCCGGGCACCCTGCGAAGATCGGGCATTATAATGGAAACCTCCCGCGTTTCCCTCTCGCGACCTCCGCCCCACCGCCATGTCCAAGCAGCCCGTGAAACCCCTGGAAACCTTTGCCAACCCCGCGCCGCACCGGGATTACCGGATCCACATGGAAATCCCGGAATTCACCTGCCTGTGCCCGAAGACCGGCCAGCCGGACTTCGCCACGCTGATCCTCGACTACGTGCCCGACAGGCGTTGCGTCGAATTGAAGAGCCTCAAGCTGTATATCTGGGGCTTCCGCGACGAGGGACACTTTCACGAAGACGTCACCAACCGCATCCTCGACGATTTGACGACGGCGTTGGAGCCCCGCTTCATACGCCTGACGGCGAAGTTCCATGTGCGCGGCGGAATATTCACAAACGTCGTTGCCGAGCAGCGCAAGAAAGGTTGGAAGCCGGCGGCGAAGATTGAATTGGCGAGTTTCGAGGGGCAATCGAATACGCGCGGTCGGTAGTACATCAATTTGGTGCCTTCATGGCCCTGTATCGACGCTGTTTGGCGCAATTCACAAGAATCCGATACCCTTCGCCCCAATAAGCTGGGCGCCGATTTTTCCACCCCCGTCCACCATGTTATGCAAGGCTTCCTCGAAGAACCCGAATTCGAGCGTCGTCATTTTCGCTTCCAACATCTTTTGCGTTGCACGACGCACCAGTTCTTTCAGGAGCGCGGGACTGGCCTCGCTGGTTTTCTGACTGACACGGGCAATGACCTCTTCGGAGATCGGAATTGACTTGGCAAAGTGACCAAGCAAATGGCGTCGCTCCTCGTCTTTTGGTAAACCAACTTCAATTGCCTGATCGATACGCCCGGGCCGAGATGCCAGCGCAGGCTCAAGCACATTAGGTCGGTTGGTAGTCAGCAGGAACAGCACTTGTGAATCGGGTGTCAGTCCATCCATTTCGTTGAGCAGGCAATTGAGCAGGCTGGGGTGGGTTTGACCATGGAACTCACGATTCTCCGCGATCAAATCCACGTCTTCGATCACGATCAAAGACGGTGCCATCCATCGCGCAGCCTCCATGATTTGGCTGATCAGGCCGAAGCTATCCGGTGTAAGAATGAAGCGTGTGTAGCCCTGTAATTGCCCAAGCAGATAACGTATCAGCAGCGTTTTTCCGGTTCCCGGCGGCCCATAAAGCAGTACGCCCTTGCGAGTCGAGAAACCGAGTTTGGACAGGGCGTCGACCTGGGCGACAAATCCCATCGTATTGCTGTCAAACAAATCAGAGGTCCGCTGATCCAAGATGATGTCTTCCTTACTGACGGTCATTGGAGGGACGCGTTTGAAGTCGAGGGCACTCTGGATCAGCATGCCTTCCGGTACATTGGAATCAGGGATCAGGACTCGGCCCCGAAAGG
>Ga0163199_1002815_pt1 | contig 10607 bp, 12 predicted proteins | sample PL_2010_150m_FD_113537 | JGI IMG/M metagenome (GOLD analysis project Ga0163199, IMG submission 113537) | Freshwater microbial communities from Powell Lake, British Columbia, Canada to study Microbial Dark Matter (Phase II) - PL_2010_150m | ecosystem: Environmental > Aquatic > Freshwater > Lake ...
CCATCCCCGAGCCCCTGCGCTGGCTGGAACCCAGCGAAACAGAAACGCGCAAGCTGCACGCGCTCGAGGAATACGGCCTGATGCACGTCAAATTATACGAGGACATCTCACGCTACGGACGTATCGCCACCACCTATGATTATCCGGTACTGGTCAACGGCCGTTACCTGATGCGGCCGTCGCCGATCCCGAAGTTCGACAATCCGAAGATGGACCGCAACCCGGCCCTGCAATTATTCGGCGCGGGCCGCGAAAAGCGCATCTACGCGGTGCCCCCGTGGACATCGGTCAAGAGCCTGGATTTCGAGGATCATCCATTCGAGGTGCAGCGCTGGGATGAAACCTGCACCTTCTGCGCATCAGCCGACAGCTTCCTCGACGAAATCGTCACCGACGACGAGGGAGGGCGCATGTACGCCTGCTCCGATTCAGACTATTGCCGCCAGCAGCGCGCATTGCGCACTGATCAAGCACTGACTGAGACTGAACAAGAATGAGCACCCTGCCGCTGTTGCGGGTGCAGGGCGTCGGCAAGCGCTACGGCGAGCGCAGCGCCTGCCACGATACCGCATTCGAATTGTATCCGGGCGAGATCATCGCCGTTGCCGGCGAATCCGGATCGGGCAAGACCACGCTGCTCAACTGCATCTCCGGCCGCATGCGGCCGGACGCGGGCCGCGTCGAATTCGCCACCCGCGAAAGCGGACTGCAGGATATTTACGCGCTGTCCGAACCGCGCCTGCGGCTGCTCGCGCGCACCGACTGGGGCTATGTGCACCAGAACGCGCGCGACGGCCTGCGCGTCAACGTCAGCGCCGGCGCCAACGTAGGCGAGCGCCTGATGGCCGTGGGTGGGCGCCACTACGGCCGCATCCGCGCCACCACCGTAGAGTGGATGCGCAAGGTCGAACTCGATCCGGAACGCATCAATGACCTGCCGACGACGTTTTCCGGGGGCATGCAGCAACGGTTGCAGATCGCGCGCAACCTGGTGACCCACCCGCGCCTGCTGTTCATGGACGAACCCACCGCAAGCCTGGATGTATCCGTGCAGGCACGTCTGCTCGACCTGCTGCGCGAACTAACCCGAACGCTCTCGCTTTCGGCCGTCATCGTCACCCACGATCTTGCGGTGGCGCGTCTCCTGGCGCATCGATTGATCATCATGAAACAAGGCTGCATGGTCGAGGCCGGGCTGACCGACCAGGTGCTGGACGACCCGCAACATCCTTATACCCAGCTGCTGGTTTCCTCTGTCCTGCAAGCCTGAGGAATCTATGGAACCGATGATCCGCGTCTCCGGCCTCACCAAGACCTTCGTCCTGCACCATCAGCACGGGGCCAAACTGCGCGTACTCGCCGGCGTCGCGCTATGCGTTGGGAGCAGTGAATGCGTCGTCCTGCACGGCCCCTCAGGCAGCGGCAAGAGCACGCTGCTGCGCTCCCTCTACGCCAACTACCGGGTACAACAAGGGCAGATCCTGGTGCGCCATCGGGACAACTGGCTCGACATGGCCCGGGCCACGCCGCGCGAATTGCTGGATGTGCGGCGCGTGACCATGGGCTACATCAGCCAGTTCCTGCGCGTGATCCCGCGCGTCCCGGCGCTAGACATAGTGAGTGAACCGCTGCGCGCCGCCGGTGTTGCAGACGCATTAGCGGAGAAAAGGGCGCAGGAACTGCTCGGCCGGCTGAACATCCCGAAAAAACTCTGGTCCTTGCCGCCGGCCACCTTTTCAGGCGGCGAGCAGCAGCGCATCAACATCGCCCGAGGCTTCGCCAAAACCTTTCCCATCCTGCTGCTCGACGAACCGACCGCGGCACTGGACGCCGGCAATAGGAGCGTGGTTGCGGAAATGATCGAGGAAGCGCGCACAGCCGGCACCGCCATCGTCGGCATCTTTCATGACGACGAAGTACGAAACCGGGTAGCGTCCCGAATATATGCGCTCAATCCCTACGAAGAGGCCATCGCATGAACCGAGAACTGACTATACGCAACGCGCGCATCGTTACGCGGGAAGAAGAATTCCTCGGCACGCTGCATGTCGTCGACGGCCGGATATCCGACGTCGCGCGGGGCACGACGGCCACCGCCGCCGAAGACTGGAGCGGCGACTACCTGCTCCCCGGCCTAGTGGAATTGCACACCGACAACCTGGAAAAGCATTTTGCGCCGCGGCCGGGGGTGTACTGGCCAGCCATGCCGGCGGTTCTCGCGCACGATGCGCAGATCGTAGCAGCAGGCATCACCACCGTGCTCGATGCCATCGCCCTGGGCGATGTCAGGGACGGCAGCACGCGCACCGAGCAATTGCGCCCCATGCTCGGTGCTCTAGAGCATTGCGGCAACCGCGGCTTGTTGCGCGCCGAGCACCTGCTGCACTTGCGCTGTGAACTTTCCTATCACGGCCTTATCGAGCTGTTCGAGGGCCTGGCGGATGAACCCCGGCTGCAACTGGTTTCGCTGATGGATCACACCCCAGGCCAGCGCCAGTTCGTCAACCTCGGCAAACACCGCGAGTACTACCAGGGCAAGCATGGATTGAATAACGCCGAAATGGACGCTCTCGCGATCAGCCAGCAGGAAAACCACCTGCGCTACAGCGCGTCGAACCGCCGCGCCATCGTTGAACTGAGCCGCAACCGCGGCGTGCCTCTGGCAAGCCACGACGACGCCACCGATGAGCATGTCGCAGAAGCCGTCGAGGAAGGCGTGGTGATTTCGGAATTTCCCACCACGCTCCTCGCCGCGCGCAGCGCGAGGCAGCACAATCTCGGCGTGGTGATGGGTGCCCCCAACGTGGTGCGCAAGGGCTCACATTCGGGCAACGTATCGGCGCTGGAACTCGCGCATGAACGGCTGCTCGACGGCTTGTCCTCCGATTATGTGCCGGCAAGCCTGCTGCACTCCGCTTTCCTGTTGACCGAACTGGCAGGCTGGGGGCTGCCCGAGGCCGTCGCGGCGGTGAGCTTCAATCCGGCACGCCTAGCAGGACTGGACGACCGCGGCGAGATCGCGCAGGGAAAGCGCGCCGACCTGATCCGGGTGCAAGCCGACAGCCACGTCGCCTCCGTCACGGCATCGTGGCGGGAAGGCAAGCGCGTCCTCTAGCGTGTTGGCTCATGAATCCCTGGCGAACTGCACCGCCACGCCCCAAAGGCCTGACGCTCGGTCGTCGCTGCTTGACGATTGACCCAACTCTACCTAACGATCAACCCACTCAAAAACATCAATGTCCAAAACCACCTATTGCTACACCTGCAACGCACAGCATCCGATAGAAGAAATGCGCCAAGTAGTAACAAAAAAGGGAATCAGATGGCGTTGTATCAACACGATCAAGGCTGCCCGCCAGGCTCTTGCCCAACGCCAAACGTTCGGGTTGCAGACGACAGCCAGGAATAAGACTGCCGCCAAATCGAGAGGACTCTGCATAGCGGCCATGCGGCGAGACTCGACTGCATGAGTTCCTCGCGGATCGAAAGGGTCCGGGCCGCGCGCGAAAGCCAAACTCGACGCAGCGGATACTCGAAGGCGCGCCTAGCAGCGCATAGACCGAAGGCCCGAGGCGCGCGACTTACGTATGCCAGCGGCGCGAAGGCCGACAGCGCTCGTCAAACAGCAGCACCATCTTCAAGCGGCGGCAATACTATTCCTTAAACTTCGCCCTGATCTCGGCGAACTGCTTTCGCCACGACTTCAGCTGCTCGTCCTCCCGCTCCAGCTGTATCGCGATGACCTCCAGCGGGCTGAATTTGTCGTTTCGCAGCTTACGCGTAAGCTTTTGCCCCATCCTCGAGAACAGCAGTTCGGCCTCTCTTCGGGTGAGTGCTTTTGCTTTTTCGAGATACTCTTTTGTCGGCGCTTTCATTGTCTTCCCTGACGCTCCTTTCCTGAAGCAAGAAACTCGACGAGCTGCATATCCCGGCAGACGAGTTGAGGTTGCAAATAAGTGCATAGCAGCTTGCGTGGCGCATTCTACACCCCGAGCGCCGAGATATTGTTACAAGTCGCTTCGGCTGAAACACTGCGGTTAGGTCTATGTAACAAGACCGTAATGCTGGCTTGCTAGCCTACGCGATTGCTGCGCTGACATTGGTTGAATGCGGATTCTCTACATCTCGGATGTGTATTTTCCTCGCGTTAACGGGGTCTCCACGTCTATTCGCAGCTTTCGCCGAGAGTTGCAGGCAATCGGCCACGAGGTGGTCGTCGTCGCCCCGGAGTATTCGCAGTCGGCGCCCGCCGATGAAGCCGGCATTGTCCGCGTGCCTGCGCGCGGCGTTCCGCTCGATCCCGAAGACCGCCTGATGCGCAGCCGCGCGCTGCGGGAGCTCCCGGCGCGGCTTGGCGCGCGCGCGTTCGATCTGGTGCATATCCAGACGCCGTTCGCCGCGCACTATGCAGGACTGCGGATCGCACGCGACCTGGGCGTACCTTGCGTCGCCACCTATCACACGTTTTTCGAGGAATACCTCTACCACTATGTGCCTTTCGCGCCTCGCGGACTGATGCGCGCGCTGGCGCGCTCCTTCTCCCGTCGGCAGGGCAATCAGGTCGACGCCTTGGTGGTGCCCTCGCGTGCGATGTTGTCGACCCTTACCGCCTATGGCGTGCGCTCGCCTATGGCGATATTGCCGACCGGTCTTTCGCTCGACGAATTTGCGGGCGGCGACGGGGCATCATTCCGTCGCGCGCACGGCATCCCCCCTGAACGGCCGGTCCTGGTGCACGTGGGGCGGGTTGCTTTCGAAAAGAACATCGATTTTCTGCTGCGCGCATTGGATTGCGTACGTTTGCGCTATCCCGACGTACTGCTGCTTATCGTTGGGGAAGGTCCGGCGCAGTCGCGCTTGAAAGACATCGTGCATCGACTGCGACTCGAAGCGAACGTGCAATTCATCGGATATCTCGATCGCACCACTGCGCTGCTCGACTGTTATCGCGCCGGTGACGTGTTCGTATTCTCTTCGCGCACCGAAACGCAGGGACTGGTGCTGCTAGAGGCGATGGCGCTCGGCGTGCCGGTGGTTGCAATTGCGGAGATGGGCGCGATCGACGTCCTCGAAGCCGGCCGGGGCGCAGTAATGGCGCCACCTGAGGAGCACGCGTTTGCCGATGCCGTCTGCAAGCTTCTTGATTCGCCGTCGCTGCGCCGCCAGCTCGCCGCGGAAGGCCGGCAATATTCGACCCGCTGGGACGCTGCGCTCCAGGCGCGACGCCTCGCGGAGTTCTACGCCGGGGTTCTCCGCGGAAAGGCTGCCGCCCTTGCCCTTGCCGCACAGGCGCCTGCGTAGGGGCCCGGCAGTGCGTTTGGCGCTGCAGCGTGCTCGATCATTAATGACGGCGTCCAACTCGAGAGCAGGCGCGCGCGGCCACGATCACTCCGACAGGATCTGAGGAAGCCCGAACGGGCGCATCCACTCTTGTTCCACCCGGTTCTGGTGCACGTCGATCGGCGTGCCCTCGATGCGCGCCGGTTGCTTCGCCGTTTGCGCGAGCGCCTGCCGCCCAACCCGGGCGCGCCAAGCGTCGATGCGCTTCGGGTCCAGGGCAAATCGAATCACCGGATGCGCCAGCCGGTTCCGATTGACTTTGCTACTGTCCTGCTCAGGCGGTTCACATTTCCGCGAAAGCCACGCACGCCTGGTTGTGGAAATGACTTCAGCGATGATTTGCACCATGTCAGCGTTCTGTTCCACTCGGCCCGAGGCCGGGAACTGGATATTTTGATCGATCATGATCACCCCGTCCTGAATGTATCGTCGTGCTCTAGGCTAAGCCGACACGGCCCCGCCGCACACGCGTCAAGATAACGCTCCAAAATGACAGTGTGTTGAAGGAAATATTAAGTTTCACCGGCGCCGGACTGTACCGCTTCCGGTGCGCAGCGCCGGACTGGACGCGTTGCGTCCCGCGGCGTTATCGCTGCGCCAGCGGCATCACGCGCGCTAGCGCCGCGGACTCCGAATGCGGCAATTCGGCTTGCAGCGCTTCGTGCCGCAGATCCGCGTCAAGGACGTTGTCATCCTGCCAGCGCACGAGCTCCATGCGCCCATCGTCATGCTCGACGACGGCGCTGCAGCTATCGACCCAGTCGCCACAGTTGATATAGGTGATGCCGCCGATGTCCTTGATGGCTGCGCTGTGGATGTGTCCGCAAACGACGCCGTCGAACTCCATCAGGCGCACGTGATGCGCCACGGATTCCTCGAAACCGTAGACGAACTCTAGCGCGCCCTTGAGCTTGCGCTTGGCGTAGTCGGCGAGCGACCAGTAGCCGCGAAGGTGCAACTTTCTTCTGATCCAGGACGGCAGTACGTTCAGCCGCAGCAGCAGCCCGTAGGCGTAGTCTCCCAGCGAGGCCACCCAGCGGTGATAACGCGTGACCTGGTCGAATTCATCCCCATGGATCAACAGGTAGTGCCTGCCATCTGCAGCCGTGTGGGCCGCTTCGCGCACCACGCGAATGTCGCCAAAATTGCTGTCCACATATTCGCGCAGCGCCTCGTCGTGGTTGCCCGGGACGAAAACCACTTTCACTCCGTGACGTGCGCGCTTGAGCATCTTCTGCACGAATGTATTGTGCAAAGGCGGCCAGTAGACGCCGCGCGCCAGCGACCAGAAATCGATGATGTCGCCCAGCAGGTACACGTGCTCGGATTCATAGGTACGCAAAAAGGAAAGCAAGCGCTCGGCCTGGCAGGCGCGGGTACCCAAGTGTATGTCCGACAGGAAGATGGACCTGACCCTGGGCACGGCTAGCTGGCGGGCTTGCGCCCGATATAGAGGTAATAGGGCACGCGCAGCCCGGGCAGGTAAGGCACGCGGGCGCTGCGCTTTTCGCAGCAGACGGGTTCGGTGCGACCGAGCAAATAGGGCAGGTGCCGCGGATCGAGCATGACGCCGTCGTGCCTGAACCAGCGCCGCCAGAAGCCGCGCGCAAGCCCACCATGCCATGCGCGGCCCGTAAGCGGGCTGCGCGGCGCCTCGTAGAAATCGACCGCGCCCAGCAGGCCGCCCGGCCGCAACATGCCGAGGGCGTTGTCCGCTGCGGCGCGCCAGTCCGGAATCATGGTGAGCGCATAGGAGAAGTACACGCAATCGGCAGGATGCGGCGGGCGATACGTGGCGGCATCGGCCTCGATCACCTGCGCCACGCCGGGCCAGCGTGCGCAGCGCCGGCGCGCCTGCTCGAGCAAGGCCGGGCAAAGGTCCACCACCTCGATCCGCGCGAACGTAAGTAGGCGCGGGCCGAAGTACTCGAGATTGCGCCCGGTGCCGCCGCCCAGCTCGATCACCGTTGCGCCAGGCGGCGGCGCAAGCCGGCGGATCAGGTCCTCGCGACCGTGCAGCAGGCGCTCGCGAAACGCGTCGTAGTGCGCCGCTTGCGGGCCGTAGAAGGCCTGCAGGCGTTCGGCATGGCTGCCAGTGCCTGCGCTACCGCGCGCCAGCTGCAGCAGGACACGCGCCTCGGCCATCAGACTCACGTGCGAAGATCCGCTATATGAAAGCCGGCGTAGGTGTGCACCCGATCGTGCGGCTGCAAAGCCGCAGACAGATCCGGATGCAACTGCAGTCGGGCGCTCACGGCACGACCGTCGCGCAAGCGCAGCCCGTCGAGGTAGGCCGGATTCTTGTGCGCGCTGCGGAAGATGATGCGGGCATCGGGGGTGGCGCGCTCACAGATGGCCTCCCACTCCTCGGCCAGCGCATCCGGGTAATAGCTGCTCATCCAGTCCATGTGGTCGAGCAGGACGAACCGGGAAATGCGTTCGCGGGTTCCCATCAGGAATTCGGTAACGGTGCAGGTATGCCCCTGGATACGCTCGGCCAGCCCGCTTTTCAGTGCAGTGAAATTTTCCGCCCGCAGATATTCGGGGCAGCATGTCGGGCTGTAGCGGCCTCGCAGATAGAGGGTCCAGAAATAGTTTGTCCACACCGGCAAACTGCGGAACACGTAGTCGACCGCTTCTCGCACGAATCCGGCCACGCCGCCCTGGTGCTGGCGTTCCACTTCCTTGCGTTGCGGATGCGGCACGCCCAGCATGCTCATTGTTATCTGCTGCGACAACGCCCAGTTCACCGCCGGGCTCCACAGCTGCGGCTGAATATAGCGCTCGTAGATCCGGCGCTGATCAGCGAGCGAGCGCGCTTCGAGCAGCGTCTCTACGCCCGCGCGCAGGCCCGGCCTGAGACTCAGGTAGGCACGAAAGCCGCGCGCCACCAGGCCGGACAATCCATGGTAATAGAAACTGTCGCGGGGATCGGACTGCCAGAACCAGTGGCCGTGGCGGTCCCAATAGCCTCGCGCGAACGGCGGCAATCGATCGCGCAGCACCTCCCGATACAAGAACTCGAACCGGGGATGGCGGCCGGCGCCGAACACGGCGAAGAAATCCTCGAATTCAAGGTACTTGATGCCCGCCAGCTTCAGTTCCAACAGCGCAATTTGACGCGGATTGGCGTCCACCGCGTGGATGCACGCCGGCGCGACCAGCGCGTAGTCCAGTACGTTGCATCCGGCGCTGGCGATCACCAGCATGCGATCCTGCGGCCGCAGGTCCAGCGCCAGGCGGTCGATTGCGGGATCCTCCCAGCAGGTGTTGTACACCAGCGAGCGGGAATAGATGGCGTCGAAGACCTTCTGGTCCAGCCTGTCGATCAGCGACTGCGCCTGCTTTGCCAATTTGCGTCCTTTCGCCGAAGCCGAGCTATGGGAATCGGCGCGAGGTTAACGCAGTTGCATGACAGGACCGTGACTGCGCTGCAGCAAACTAACCGGCAGCCGGGCCCAAATGCCCCGCAGGCTATGCTATCGCTCGATACCGTCTATCGCCTTGCGGCAAAGCGCGACGATGCGCCGATACACGGTCTCGCGTTTCTTGCGCGAGGTGTACTGCGGTATATCCTCGATCTTCTTGATGGTCTTCTTGCACGCGAGCAGCAGGTGCTTCGAGCCGGCCACGAGTTTGGGATTTCTCTGGATAGCATAGATGTCCTTGCGCGAAAGGATTTGCAGCACCTTTTGTTGCGCACCCGTAACTTTCATGTTTTTCATCTATCCTCCCGTTAGGCGGTTGCTGGCTGCGCCCGCACTCTTCAGCGCCCTGAAACGAGCATCCGAATTCGCCCCGCGCATCGACTGGCGTTGCTTCATCGCAGCATGGCAATTGCATGGCGGACCCCGCACTAGGATTGCGCCAACCAACTTACCCACCATTTCTGTGGATATCGCTGTGCAAAACTGCGCTACAAGCGTCCAACCCACCGATTCGCAAGCATTTATTCGAACTGCTCAAATAATAGTCTGGCACGAATGGCGTTACAGGAAGATGACAAGGCGCCTCGCGCACCTCGTCCGCTGACCCGTTCGCGCGAAAAAAAACCGCGGCCGTAGCCGCGGCGCAAGAACGCCCTTCCCTGGGAGGCGACGAAGGAAGGGCGGCGATCGTCGGGACTTAAGCCACCCTGCTCTTCTTGACTTTGATCGGCCGGCGGCGGCTCGCGGCGCTCGCGCGGCCTTGGCCGTCCTTACGCCCTGCCTCGCGGCTACCCGCATCCTCCACGCTTGCGCTCACAGCGCTGAACCCGGCCGGCGCGCTTTCATCCGGCGATATGCCGACCGCAGCAAGACTGCCGTAGAACGCGGACCTGGCAATACCCAGATTGAGCGCGGACAGACGCTCGAGCGCCTCGAGCTGGGTATGCGCAAATTCCATCAGGGATTGCATGCCCGCCAGATGCAGTTCGGCGTATCGATTGGGACTGAGGTACATGGAACGTCTCCTTAAGGTGATCGGTTACGGGTCCGCGCACGCGCCCGGATGAATTCAGGCGGCTTTTGCGAAGAAATGCTGGGCGTAGCGTGCATTGATGTTCGCCAGCGGCAGCAGGATCAGCAAATCGGCCACGTTGAAATCCGGATCCCAGGCCGGCTCCCCGCAGATCCAGGCGCCGACATTGAGATAGCCCTTGACAAGAGGCGGAAGACTGGCCTCGCACGAGGCGTCCAGGCGCTCCAGCGGCAGCCTGCAGCGCGGAAACACGCGATATTCAAGCGGGCACAGGTGCCGGTCCTTGATGCGTTCGAAGATCGACGCCGCCGCGTGGCCGCCGTCACCCATGCTCAGGCTGGCGCAGCCGATCAGGTGTTCGTAGCAGTTCTCCATCATGTAGCGCGCGAGGCCCTCCCACAGCAGAAAAATCGTGGCGCCCGAACGGTAGTTCGGATGGATGCAGGAACGCCCGACCTCCACCAGGTTGGGCCGCAGGTGCGCCAGGCGCCCCAGGTCGAACTCCTGTTCCGAGTAATAGCCGCCGATACGATGCGCGCTGCGCGGCGGCAGGATGCGGTAGGTGCCGACGACTTCATTGGTCTCGTCGTCGCGCACCAGCAGGTGTTCGCAATGCGGATCGAACCGGTCTTGGTCGACCCCGGGCCGGACAGTTTCGATGCACGCCCCCATTTCCCCGGCGAACACCGCGTAACGCAGACGCTGGGCCTCGACGATTTCGCTTTCGCTCCGCGCGAAGCCCACGCTCAGCTTGCGCCGCGGCTTGCTCACCTGCTGCAGTTCTCGGTTCAGCATCGGTCTTCTCC
>Ga0163199_1002816_pt1 | contig 10603 bp, 11 predicted proteins | sample PL_2010_150m_FD_113537 | JGI IMG/M metagenome (GOLD analysis project Ga0163199, IMG submission 113537) | Freshwater microbial communities from Powell Lake, British Columbia, Canada to study Microbial Dark Matter (Phase II) - PL_2010_150m | ecosystem: Environmental > Aquatic > Freshwater > Lake ...
ATTTCGGCGCGGCCTCGGACGGCGACGGCGACCGCAACATGATCCTGGGCCAACGCTTTTTCGTCACCCCCTCGGACAGCCTCGCCATCCTCGCCGCCAACGCCACGCTGGCGCCCGGCTATGTCCAGGGGCTGGCCGGCATCGCCCGCTCCATGCCGACCAGCGCCGCCGCCGACCGCGTGGCGCAGGCGCTGAATATTCCCTGCTATGAAACGCCCACCGGCTGGAAATTTTTCGGCAACCTGATGGACGCCGGCAAAGTCACGCTGTGCGGCGAGGAAAGCTTCGGCACCGGCTCCGACCACGTACGCGAAAAGGATGGCCTGTGGGCGGTGCTGTTCTGGCTCAACATCGTGGCGGCCCGCCAGCAATCGGTGGAAGCCATCGTCCGCGAGCACTGGGCCAAGTTCGGCCGCAACGTCTATTCGCGCCACGACTACGAAGGCCTGCCGCTGGACGCCGCCAACGGCGTGATGAAACATCTCCACGACAGTTTCGCCACCCTGCCGGGCACAGAACTGGGGAGCTATAAAGTGCAGTTTTGCGACGACTTCAGCTACACCGACCCGGTGGACGGTAGCGTCAGCACCGGCCAGGGCGTGCGCATCGGTTTCAGCGACGGCTCGCGCATCGTGTTCCGGCTGTCCGGTACCGGCACCGAAGGCGCCACCCTGCGCATCTACCTGGAAGCCTACGAACCGGGTGTGAGCAAACATCATCTGGATGCGCAGCAAGCGTTGGGAGAATTGATCGAGATTGCGGCGAGCATTTCCCAGTTGCGCCAGCGTAGCGGGCGGGATCAGCCGACGGTGATTACCTGATCAATCAACATTCGTCATTCGGCGCAATGCCCTTCGGGGATTGCGCCCTACACTTGCGGAGCGCCTTAAGAATCGCTCACCAACAGCCCGCGCTGCGTTTCGTCCAGGTAACACCATTCACCTTCGGCCAAACCCAGCGCATCGAGTTTCAGCGCGCCGACCGCCGTCCGGCGTAATGCCACGCAATGGTTGCCGGCGGCGGCCAACATGCGTTTGACTTGATGGTATTTGCCCTGCTCCAGCACGATTTCAAGCTGGTGGTCGGCGAGGATGCGGCAAGTGACGGCGGCCAAAGGGGCGGGTTCGTCGTGCAGTTTTACGCCGGACAGGAGTTGCGCGACCAATTCGGGCGTCGCCGGGTCGTGCGTGGTTGCCATATAGACTTTGGGAATGTGCCGTTTGGGCGATGACTGGGCATGAATAAACGCGCCGTCATCCGACATCAGTAACAAGCCGGTGGTGTCGTGATCGAGGCGACCTACCGGTTGCACGTCGCGCCGGGAAAATTGTTCCGGGAGCAGACTCAGCACGCCGGGGTGGTGGCTGGGTTTCCTGGAGCATTCGAAGTTGCCGGGCTTGTTCAAGGCGATATACACCTTTTCGCGATAGACCCACTCTTCGTCGAAGAGCTTGAACGCGAGGCCGTTGGTTTCGATCGCGACACGGCAATCGCTAACGGTAATGCCGGCGATGCTCACCTCGCCAGCGTCTATCAATTCACTGCACCACTTGCGGGTGCCAAAGCCCTGCGATTGCAGGATGCGATCCAAGGTCAGTTTGCTCATGGCGAGACTTTAACCTAGAAATCGCAGTCCGCGTTAGATGGGTAGCGCTGCGCTCAACCCATCTACGGGCTCAGGCAGCCTCCGCCAGTGTTTTTCTCCCGCGATTCAGCGCCGACAGCAGGGCTTTCAGCGACGCGCTTACCGTATCGCGATCCACTGCCGCACCCGCGATGCGCTGGCCGTCGAGATTGATCTGCACATAGGCGATCGCTTCGGCATCAGTGCCGGGGCCGATGGCGTGTTCGCTGTAATCCACCACGCTCATCTGCTGCCCGCTATGGCGCATCCAGCCGGCGATGAAGGCGGACAGCGCGCCTTCGCCCTCGCCGCGTAGCTGCTGTTCGACGCCGTTCTCGACGATCCGCGCGGCGATCACGTCCTGCCCGCCGCTGCGCTCCAGGCGGTAATCCTTCAGCGTTAGCGGTCCGCCATCGGCGACGAAATGCGCCATGAACAGTGCGTGGATGGTGGCGCTGTCGATCTCGCCGCGGCGCCCCTCGCTGGTTCGTTGGACGATCTGCGCCAATTCCACCTGCATCCAGCGCGGCAGGTTCAAGCCGTAATCGCGCGCCAGCACGAACGCCACGCCGCCCTTGCCCGACTGGCTGTTGATGCGGATCACCGCCTGATAATCGCGCCCGAGATCCTTGGGGTCGATGGGCAGGTAGGCCACTTGCCACGGTTCGTCCGGCTGCTGTTTGCCCAGGCACTTGTTGATCGCGTCCTGGTGGCTGCCGGAAAAGGCGGTATACACCAGTTCGCCGATCCACGGGTGGCGCGGATGCACGGGAATGCCGGTGCATTCGCCCACCACCTGGATGATCTCGTCGGGATGGGAAAGATCGAGGCGCGGATCGACACCCTGGCTGTAAAGGTTCATCGCCATCGTGACGATGTCCAGGTTGCCGGTGCGCTCGCCGTTGCCCAGCAGCGTCCCCTCGACCCGCTCGGCGCCGGCCAGCAGCGCCAGTTCCGCCGCCGCCACCGCGCAGCCGCGGTCGTTGTGGGTATGCACCGAAATCACGATGCTGTCGCGGCGGCTGATGTGACTGGCGAAATATTCCACCTGGTCGGCGAAGTGGTTCGGCGAGGCGATCTCCACGGTGGTCGGCAGATTGATGATGCAGGGGTGCTGCGGGGTCGGCTGCCACACCGCCAGCACCGCTTCGCACACCGCCAGTGCGTAGTCGGGCTCGGTACTGGTGAAGCTCTCGGGGGTGTATTCGAACACCCATTCGGTTTCCGGGTGTTGCGCCGCCTCGCGCTGGACCCATTCGGCACCGCGCCGGGCGATCGCGGTGATGCCGGCGCGATCCAGGCCGAACACCCGTTCGCGCTGCACCGTGGAGGTGGAGTTGTAGACGTGCATCACCGCCCGGCGCGCCCCGCGCAGCGCCGCGAAGGAACGGACGATCAAGTCCTCGCGCGCCTGCACCAGTACCTGCACGGTCACGTCGGCGGGAATCTGGTCTGCCTCGATCAGCCAGCGCACGAAGTCGTAGTCCGGCTGGCTGGCCGAGGGGAAGCCCACCTCGATTTCCTTGAAACCGAGCTTGACCAGCAACGCCCACAGCCGGCGCTTTTGCTCGACGCTCATCGGTTCGAGCAGCGCCTGGTTGCCGTCGCGCAGATCGACGCTGACCCAGCGCGGCGCTTGCTCGATGGTGCGATCCGGCCACTGACGCCGACGGATAGGGGTTGCCGGGGCGGGGCGATATTTGCGGTGGTCGAAGGATTTCATGGGTATTCTCCTTGGTTACGGGGACGTCGGCTTTGCCTATTCGTGTGGGATATATCTCTATGCACACAAGTCCCATCAAGCCGTTCGTACTGAGCTTGTCGAAGCATGAATGGCTTGATGCGGCGATGATTTTTAATCCGTTCACCCTTCGACAGGCTCAGGGCGAACGGATTAAAAATCTGGTTAACGGGTAGGAGAAAGATTAAAGCAAATTCCGCAGCAGGTGCTTGCGAAATTAGCCTGTCAGCGGATTTTTCTAGAAATAATATTGCCAATAATTATAAATTATTGGTATAAAGCGCTTTTGATAGTCGCTTGGTGGCAAGCCTATGGAACTCGACCGTTACGATCAACGCATTCTTGAAGTGCTACAGGTAGAGGGGCGCATCAGCAACCAGGAGTTGGCCGACCGCATCGGCTTGTCGCCCTCGCCCTGTCTGCGCCGGGTGCGCACCTTGGAGGAGTCCGGCCTGGTCACCGGCTACCGGGCGTTGCTGGACGCGAAGAAGTTGGGCTATACGCTGATGGCGCTGATCCACATTTCGATGGATCGCCATACCCCGGAACGTTTCACCAATTTCGAGGCAAGAATCGGCGAATTGCCGGAGGTGCTGGAGTGCTTGCTGATCACCGGGCAGGACGCCGACTACCAGCTCAAAGTCGTGGTGCGCGACATGGACGGCTACCAGGAGCTGTTGCTCAACCGGATCACCCGCATCGAAGGGGTATCCGGGGTACACTCCAGCTTCGTGCTGCGCCGCGTGGTGGACAAGACCGCGCTGCCGGTCGGCATGGGGTAGCGGTTGCCCACTGCCAAATCAAGTTTATTGGCTTATCCCGAAAGCAAGAAAATGCTCAAGAAACTCCTGTTCCTGATGTTGCTCCTGGCGCTGTCCGGCGCACAGGCCGAGCAAGGCGACGGAGACTCGTTCTGCAAAGCCAGCGTCGATCCGTATGGCGTACCGGTCGGCAAGCCCGTTTGGTGGGTCGTCGACGGCCAGCATTTTCTCTACACCCAGGACGGCGAAACTTTCGCCTTTCCCGGTGCGGAAATGACTTTCTGTCTCGACGAATCCTGCACCATGCGCCATCGTTTCGCGATCCGCAAACCCCTCAATCTTTCCCAGGCGGCGCAACAGTTGGCGGGGCTGAAAGGCGAATTGCAGATGAAGAAACTCGCCGAGCTGGCCGGAAACCCCTGACCGCAAACCGGGTTTGTCGGAGGCCGCCCCTATTCGGTCCGCGTCTGGTTGATCAAGGTTGCGATGAGTTCCGCTTTCTGGAACGGCAGCGCATGGTCGGCGCCCGGTATCGAATGGCAATGCCAGTCGCTGCGCGCGGCGGCGATCTGGTGGCAGAGTTGGTGGACGTCGGGGTGCGAGCGCGCGCCGATAAAGCTGCTGACCTCGGCTTGGGCGGCGACCAGCGCGTGGCGGTCGAGGTGTTGGCTGGCGCTATAGACGCATTCGATCGCGCCAGCCAGCCCGGCGGGGCGGTGGGATAGGCGGCTACGGACGATTTCCTCGTTGGCCGAGCCGCGCGTGCGGTTGGGCGCGACGGCGTCGAGGAACAGTTCCAGTCCTTCCCCGACATGCTCCAGGTGGCGCAGGCGTTTGGCCGCATGGAGCATCAATTCGCGGCTGACCAGGGTTTCCGCGTCGCTCATCTTGCCCAGCAGCGCCGGTTCGAGCAGGTAGGTTTTGCCCACCACCGCCGGGCGCGCGGTTTTGAGCAGCATGGCGATCAAGCCGCCGAAGGAATAGCCGCCGAGATCGAAGGCCGTCCAGCCGAGGCGATCGAGCAAGGCGGCGACATCCGCCACCACTTCTTCGGCGGCGAAATCATGCTCGTGGTGGTCGGGGTAGCGGGTCTTGCCGGCGCCGCGCAGGTCGGGTACCAGGATCTCGTTCCAGTGGGCGAGGTGGGGCAGGATGCCGCCCCAGGTGATCTTGCCCGCCACCCCGCCGCCGTGGAGCAGCAGCAGGCGCCGGGGGGGCGCGTCGTCCCGGCGATAGAGGCGATAGAAGACTTCCTGCGTCGGCAGGATCAGCGTGTCTTTGACGGCGGGTTCGATCAACCCTTGACGACCGGAATCTTGCCGATTTTCATGCGCCACTCGGCGGGGCCGCTGGCGTGCACCGATTCGCCGTTGACGTCGACGGCCACGGTGACCGGCATGTTTTCCACGGTGAATTCGTAGATCGCTTCCATGCCCATTTCCGGGAAGGCCAATACCCGCGCCGCCTTGATCGCCTTGGCGACCAGGTAGGCGGCGCCGCCCACCGCCATCAGGTAAACCGCACGGTGTTTCTTGATACTCTCGATGCCGGTCGGGCCGCGCTCGCCCTTGCCGACCATGCCGATCAGACCGGTCTGGGCCAGCATCATCTCGGTGAACTTGTCCATCCGCGTCGCGGTGGTGGGGCCGGCGGGACCGACCACTTCGTCGCGCACCGGATCGACCGGGCCGACGTAGTAGATGAAGCGCCCGCTGAAATCCACCGGCAGCTTTTCGCCCTTGCCGAGCAGGTCGGCGATGCGCTTGTGCGCAGCGTCGCGCCCGGTGAGCAACTTGCCGGACAACAGCAGGGTTTCGCCGGGTTTCCAGGCGGCGATGTCGGCGCGGCTGACGCGGTCGAGATCGACATGGCGCGCATCCGGCGCCGGTTGCCAATCGACCTTGGGCCAGTTATCGAGATTGGGCGGTGCGAGCACGGCGGGGCCGCTGCCGTCGAGGGTGAAATGGATGTGGCGGGTGGCGGCGCAGTTGGGGATCATCGCCACCGGCAAGCTGGCGGCGTGGGTCGGGTAATCCCTGATCTTCACGTCCAGCACCGTGGTCAGCCCCCCCAACCCCTGCGCGCCGATCCCCAGCGCGTTGACCTTTTCCACCAGTTCCAGGCGCAATTCCTCGATGCGGTTGCTCGCGCCGCGCGCTTTCAGTTCGTGGATGTCCACCGGTTCCATCAGCGCTTCCTTGGCCAGCAGCATGGCCTTTTCCGCGGTGCCGCCGATGCCGATCCCGAGGATGCCTGGCGGGCACCAGCCGGCGCCCATCGTCGGCACGGTTTTCAGCACCCACTCGACGATCGAATCCGACGGATTGAGCATCACGAATTTAGATTTGTTTTCCGAGCCACCGCCCTTGGCGGCGAGGGTGATTTCCACCTTATCGCCCGGCACGATGTCGTAATGAATGACTGCCGGGGTATTGTCGCGGGTGTTCTTGCGCGCGCCCGCCGGGTCGGCCATGATCGAAGCGCGCAGCACGTTGTCCGGGTGAGTGTAGGCGCGGCGCACGCCCTCGTTGATCGCATCGGCCAGATTCATCCCGCTTTCCCAGCGCACCGCCATGCCGACCTTGACGAAGGCCACCACGATCCCGGTGTCCTGGCAGATCGGACGCCGCCCTTCCGCGCTCATCCGCGAGTTGGTGAGGATCTGCGCAATCGCGTCGCGCGCGGCCGGCGATTCCTCGATCTTATAGGCTTCGCCCAGCGCCTGGATGTAATCCAGCGGATGGTAGTAGGAAATGTATTGCAGCGCGTCGGCGACGCTGGCGATCAGGTCTTCCTGGCGGATCGTGGTCATCATCGGGATTCCGGCAAAAAATAATATGATACGTCATCTCGTTTTTGCTTGAACAGGAATCAGGTTTTGCGTCTTCCCTATTCCGACCGATTGTCTGGCGCAATTTGCGACTGTACAATAAACGTTAACGCTTTTATTAAGGAATTGCCATGGCCTTGCGAACGAGTGACATCGTGCCGATCAGCGAAGCGCGCGCCCGACTAACGGAGCTTGCCGAAGAAGTGGTTGGCGCGGGTGCGGAAAAAGTGCTGACCAAGAACGGCTCCAGCTTTGTTGCCATCGTCGATGCCCGCAAACTGGACTACTACCATGCGCTTGAAGAAGAACATGCCGGTTTGGTTTTGTTGGACGAAGCTGAAACGGGCTTGCGGCAACTTCTTGCCGGACAGCGCGTGGCGAACGCTGAATTGATGGCGTCCTTGTCGGATCAATGAACCTGCCGCTCAACGCCCGGGTCGAAGCTGCCCCGTATTTCCTCAGTAACCTGGAAGCGGCTCAGCGGTTTTTCGTTGAACAAGATGCGGATTCCGCAAGCGAACGCTTGCGCAGGCTAAAGGCAGAGTTGCGTGAAATGATTGCCGTGTTGGGTTGGTCGCCAGCTAGTGGTCACCCGGCACGTTTTCTCAGCGGTCGTTCTGCTCAAGCGCGGTTGAGGGCTGACGCAGTTCAGCAGCTTGCCGCTCAAGCAGGCTTGCCGACTTTGCGCGAGTATCTGGTAAGCCATCACATTGTTTTGTATGCATACTCCAAGACCGAGGTGGTGTTGCTGGCGTTGAAGCATCAACGGCAACTGACTTATTTTGCAGAGGGTTGAGGGTTGATTTTTTTGGCGCAATAACAATTGCACCTTACGCGGTCGGGCGGATCGCGGCCATCATCGGGATTCCGGCAAAAAATAGTATGATACGACCTCCCTATTTTGCTTGAACAGGAATCATGGTTTACGAGTTTCCCGATGGTATTTTTGCGGTGGACGCGGTTTACAACCGGCGCCACTGCCATAGCGCCATCCACGTGCTGGTCGAGGGCGGCACGGCGGCGATCATCGACACCGGCACCAATTATTCGATCCCGATGCTGCTGGAGGTGCTGCGTCAAAAAGGCATCGCACCGGAACAGCTGGCCTACGTGATCGTCACCCATGTCCATCTCGACCATGCCGGCGGCGCGGGAGAGGCGATGCGCTGCTTCCCCAATGCCAGTCTGGTGGTGCATCCGCGCGGCGCGCGCCACATGATCGACCCGTCCAAGCTGGTGGCGGGGACGGTCGCGGTGTATGGCGAGGCCGCGACCCGGGCAATTTACGGTGATATTTTGCCGGTGGAGGAGGCGCGGGTGATCGAAGCCGGCGACGGTTTCACCCTCGATCTCAACGGACGCAAGCTGGTGTTCCTCGATACGCCCGGCCATGCGCGCCATCACTTTTGTATCTACGATGAAAAAAGTGCCAGCGTTTTTACCGGTGACACCTTCGGGATTTCCTACCGCGAGTTCGACGTGGACGGGCGTCCGTTCATCTTTCCCACCACTACCCCGGTGCAGTTCGAGCCCGAGGCGCTGCATGTTTCCATCGACCGGCTGATGGCGTTGCAGCCGCAAGTGGCCTATCTCACCCATTTCAGCCGCGTCACCGGCCTGGACAGTCTGGCCGCCGATCTGCATCGCCGCCTCGACGATTTCGTCGCGTTGGCGCGCCAGGTTTCCGGCAGCGGCGAGGAACGCCATCAAGCGTTGATGACCAAACTGGAAGACTATTTCGTCGCCGAGCTGGTCGCCCACGGCTGCAAGCTGGCGCGCCCGGAAATCGTCGCGCTGTTGGCCGCCGATTTCGATTTGAATGCGCAGGGCATGGAAGTCTGGTTGGATAAATCTTAAACAGATTGATTGAGCCGCAGAGGCGCAGAGTAAAAAACGATGAGTTTAACGTTTTGCTGTTCCTCATTTAATTCTCCGCGTCTCTGCGCCTCTGCGCCTCTGCGGTTAAGCAATTGCCTTTTATAGGATAAATAATGCTGGATGTCGTCGCTGCCGTGATCCTCAAGCCGGACGGCCAGTTTTTGCTGGCCGAGCGTCCGCTCGGCAAGGTCTATGCCGGTTACTGGGAATTTCCCGGCGGTAAGGTCGAGCCGGGCGAAACCCGGCTTGCCGCGCTGGTGCGCGAGTTGCACGAGGAACTGGGAATCGAGGTGGATGTCGCTACGCCCTGGCTGACGCGGATTTACACTTATCCGCACGCCACCGTGCGCCTGAATTTCTTTCGCGTCACGCGCTGGCACGGCGAGGCGCACGGCAAGGAAAACCAGCGCATCGACTGGCAGATGCCGGATGCGGTCGCCGTTGCGCCGCTGCTGCCGGCTAACGGGCCGATCTTGCGCGCGCTGAGCCTGCCGCCGCTGTATGCGATCAGCCATGCCGCCGAACTGGGCGAGGCGTGTTTCCTCGAACGGTTGCAAGTCGCGCTGGACAACGGGCTGAAGCTGGTCCAGTTGCGCGAAAAGCAGTTGCCCGCCGCCGAGCTGGAGCGCCTGGCGACGCAAGTGGTGGCGCTCGCCCATGCGCATGGCGCGCGGGTGCTGGTCAACGGCGACCTCGAACTGGCGCGCAAGGTGGGCGCCGACGGGGTGCATCTGGCGGCGGCGCAATTGCTGGCGCTGACGCAGCGTCCCGAGGTCGAATGGTGCGCCGCCTCGGCGCATAATGCGGCGGAACTGAGCCGTGCCGCCGAACTGGGGCTGGATTTCGCGGTGCTGTCGCCGGTCAAGCCGACCTTGAGCCATCCCGGCGCGACGCCGTTGGGGTGGGAGGGCTTCGCCGAACTGGCGGCGGGGATGCCGATGCCGGTGTATGCGCTGGGCGGGATGAGCGGGGCGGACATCGCGGATGCCTGGCAAGCGGGCGCGCATGGGATTGCGCTGCAGCGCGGTGCGTGGGTTTAATTCGGCGCGTGAATGCCACCCTCTCCCGCGCTGTCGCGCACCCCTCTCCCTAACCCTCTCCCACAAGTGGGAGAGGGAATAAACGCCCTCTCTCCCTTTGGGAGAGAGTTGGAGAGAGGGTTAGGGGGAGAGGGAAATTGAGGAGGTCTGATGGAACGTTTCACCATTTCACTCGACGAACAGCTGGCGCAGCAATTCGATGCCTTGATCAAGCGGCTGGGTTACCAGAACCGTTCCGAGGCGGTGCGCGACATGCTGCGCCAACGCCTGGAATCCGAGCGCATCGAGAAGGCGCAGGCGCCGCACTGCATCGCCAGCCTGAGCTACGTCTACAACCACCACGAGCGCGATCTGGCGGCGCGTTTGATGACGTTGCAGCACGATCACCACGATCTCAGCCTGTCCACCATGCATGTCCACCTCGATCACGACAATTGCCTGGAAACCGTGATCCTGCGCGGCCCGACCGTTCAGGTGCGGCGCTTCGCCGATAGCGTGATCGCCGAGCGCGGGGTGCGCCACGGCCAACTCAACCTGGTGCCGGTGGATATGGACATGCAGCACCACCATCATGGCGAGCACGTCCACAGTCACCCGAAAACCTGAGCATGTCCGCCGCCCGCCGTTTGTAGTGGTCTAATTTCCGTGGACACCTCGATAGGTGGAAAATTCACCTGTAGAGGAGAAATTGATGATTCAAAGACGTAGGACGTTTGATACAAGCTTCAA
>Ga0163199_1002817_pt1 | contig 10601 bp, 11 predicted proteins | sample PL_2010_150m_FD_113537 | JGI IMG/M metagenome (GOLD analysis project Ga0163199, IMG submission 113537) | Freshwater microbial communities from Powell Lake, British Columbia, Canada to study Microbial Dark Matter (Phase II) - PL_2010_150m | ecosystem: Environmental > Aquatic > Freshwater > Lake ...
CACCGGTATCAATGGTGCCAACCCGCTTGGTTTTCTCGCTGCCCTCGGAGCCTTCCGCGCCACCCAGAAAATGAGGGCCGCCTCAACCGTTTACTTGAGCTGGCACCCCAGCGGAGGATCATGGCAACCCGTGTTGCATACCGCCGCAGCCACCACAACGGAAACATGGCTTGAGGCATTGCACGCCTACCTAAAGGCGCAAGCGAATCATCCGGCACTGACCGTCGCCAACAACCCAAAGATGCCGCAAGTTATTTTTCGTCGATATGCGCAAGTGGCGCAGCAAAGTTGGCTCGATGGTTCGAATGAATCGTGGGCGTCGTTCGTCGCAGCATTTGGCAGCGATGGCGTAGTGGATGAAAAAAATCAGACTGAAGACACCGCGTTCCGAACCATGAGCGGAGCAGGACATCAGCATTTTCTCCTCTTCATGAACGAGCTGACCCGCGATACCTCCGCAGTCCAGTTGAAGGAAGCTCTCCTCGGGCCGTGGGCATACCGCGACACGCAATTCAGCATGCGCTGGGACCCGGAAGACGACCGCCGCTATTCACTCCGTTGGCAAAACCCCAGCACCGATCCCGCACGCAATGTTCGTGGTGCCAATCGTCTCGCCATCGAAGCGCTGCCTCTCTTTCCAACGATGCCCACGGGCACGCACCTCGTCACGACAGGATTCATCGGCCGCAGGAGCAGCGACACTTTCTGGACTTGGCCCATTTGGGAACAACCCATTTCGGTCGATACCTGTCGCTCTTTACTCGCTCACGCCGACCTCGCACGACAGGAGCCGAAATTATCGAATCTCTCGTCACTCGGTGTCGCCGCTGTTTTTCGGAGTCAGCGCATCACCACAGGTAAATTCCGCAATTTCACACCAGCGGTCGCTACAGGAATCTGATCTGCGCCTTCACTTGAGCACGCCGGCCGACGATCCCTCAGCACCGCTTGGGGAGAGCATTGTCGAGCCGCTGCCGGCGCGGATGCTCAACGAATTCGTCTATTGCCCGCGGCTGTTCTACTACGAACACGTCGAGGGCGTCTTCGTCCACAACGCCGATACCCGGCGCGGCGCCGCGCTGCACAAACGCGTGGACAGCGGCAAGGGAGACTTGCCGGTGGCAGTAGCGAAGAAATCTAAAACCGACACCGCGACATCGGGAGCGGATGCCACCCCGGAACCCGAAACCCCAAGCCCGGAACCAAGCGAATCGGCTCAGGCCGCCGAGGTGATTCACTCACGCTCCGTCTCGCTCGCCTCCGACCGGCTCGGCGTGACGGCGAAGATGGATCTCGTCGAAGTCCGCACTGGCGCGGAAGGCGATTTGTTCGCGCCGCTCACGGTTTGCCCGGTGGATTACAAAATCGGCTCGCCCCGCGAGGGCGACAACGGCCCGGAAATCTGGGACGCCGATCGTATGCAGCTCGGGTTGCAATGCCTCATCCTGCGCGATCACGGCTACACGTGCGCGGAGGGTGTCATCTATTATCGCGGCACGAAGCAGCGCGTGATCCTCGCGGTGACGGCCGAGTTGGAGCAGTGGATCATGGCCCAGATCGCGGCTGCGCGACGGGCGATGCTCGGCCCGATCCCGCCGCCGCTCGTCGATTCACCCAAATGCGCGCGTTGTTCGCTCGTGACCATCTGCTTGCCGGATGAAACGCGCCTGTTACACGAGGCGCCGGCGCATCCCGACGACGAGGATTTTCCGCCGGCGCAGGAGACATTCGGGTTCGAGCGGGAATTCGGCACGGTCAAAGAGCTGCCGGGAGCCCACGGCGCGAACACAGGCAACGGTTCCTCGGCCGATGCGGTGACCCCGGCCCGGCGTCAGCCCCGACGGTTGATCGCGGCGCGCGACGACACGCGTCCGCTCTATATCGCGACGGCCGGCGTGAGCGTCGGCCGCAAGTCGGAACTCGTGCAGGTGCGCGAGAAAGGCGAGGTCGTGGCGGAAGTGCGCATCAGCGATCTCAGCCATGTCGCTATCTTCGGCGCGGGCACGGTTTCGACGGCGCTGATTCAAACGCTGTGCGAGAAAGACATTCCGGTGAGTTACTTCTCGAGTGGCGGCTTTTTCTTTGGCCTGACGCGCGGGCAAAGTTTGAAGAACGTGTTCACGCGCATCGAGCAGTTCCGCGTGGCCGCAGATAGCGTCGAGTCGCTGCGGCTGGCGCGGCTCATCGTGCATGGGAAAATCCGCAATCAGCGCACGCTGCTGATGCGCAACCATGCGGCGGCGCCCGCGCTCCCGCTCGCGCGCCTGAAGCACGCCGCGCAGGCGGCGCTCGAAGCGGAGAACATCGCGGAATTGCTCGGCATCGAGGGCGCGGCAGCGCTGGTCTATTTCGAGAATTTCGCCGGCATGATCAAACTCGCTGACGATCCGGACGAGGCGATCGTCGGGGAGCAGAAAGCAGGTCCGGCCGCCCTGGCGGCGTCGCCGGGCAGGCCGCCGCGGCGAGCGGGTAGCGACGCGGCCGGGCAGCAATTTTTCACGTTTGATTTCACGCGGCGAAACCGGCGTCCGCCGCGCGACGCGGTGAACGCGCTGCTCTCCCTCGGCTACAGTCTCCTGGCGCGCGATTGCACCGTGGCGGCGCACGCGGTGGGCTTCGATCCGTATGTCGGCTTCTATCACCAGCCCCGGTTCGGGCGGCCGGCGTTGGCGCTGGATTTGATGGAAGAATTTCGTCCGCTGATCGCGGACTCGGTGGCGCTCACCGTGATTAACACGCGCGTGATCAGTCCAGGTGATTTCGTGCGCGCGGGCGATGCGGTCAACCTCAGCGCAGAAGGCCGGAAGCGATTTTTCTCAGCGTATGAACAGCGGCTCAACACGACCATCGTGCATCCGGTCTTCGATTATCAGGTGAGTTATCGGCGAGCGCTGGAATTGCAGGCGCGGCTGCTGGCGAAGACGTTGACCGGTGAGATCGAGCAATACGTGCCGTTCACGACGCGGTGAGAATGAGGGCATGAACAGTCGGGCGCAGCATCGACAAGCGACCAAAATATATTCAGAAAATGAGACCGACGCGCGCGTCATAGACAGCCATGCGCCACACCTACATCGTAAGTTATGATATTGCCGATCCTAAGCGGTTGCGGCGGGTGTTTCGCATTTGTCAGGACTATGGTAATCACCTGCAATTTTCGGTGTTCGAGTGCGACCTGAACGGGACTGAACGGGTGCAGTTGGAAACAAAGCTAAGGGAAGTCATCCATCACGAGTTGGATCAGGTGTTGTTCATCGCGCTCGGGCTAACCGAAAGCCGGGGTGATCGGATCATCACGGCGCTGGGGCAGGCGTATCATCAATTTGACCAGCCCTGCTATGTGGTGTGAGATGCGAGAGTTCTTTGACAGCGAACCCGCGAGCGCGAAGATGGTCGTCATTCGCGCCGTGTCGCTCGCGCTCTGCGGGAGAAGAAATTACGTAAGAAACGGGTGCAGTTCGAACACTGGAATGGCATGTATTGGAGACCTGCTCGCAAATCGTGCGCTTGCCTCTTTTCTCTCCGGTATTTGGGTAGGAGGCGTCGCCGCGCTCGTGAGAGCGCGGCTCCATTGAAGCGCCAGCGCGAAAGTAGCGAATGACGTAGGGAGTCGCCGTCGCCGCGCTCGTGAGAGCGCGGCTCCATTGAAGCCTGGAGGGTGAATGCGGCTAGGTGGAGCTTGTTGGGTCGCCGCGCTCGTGAGAGCGCGGCTCCATTGAAGCCTCGTCATAGCGGATTTGAAACCGCAGTTGACCGCAAGTCGCCGCGCTCGTGAGAGCGCGGCTCCATTGAAGCAGTGGTGAAGCGCGGACTTGTGGGCGACACCTCTGATGTCGCCGCGCTCGTGAGAGCGCGGCTCCATTGAAGCCAGTCCTGCATTCAACGTGGGGCAGACCAGCCAAGGCGTCGCCGCGCTCGTGAGAGCGCGGCTCCATTGAAGCAATTGAGAGATTCACTGAGCGCAGGGGCAGCCGTGCGGTCGCCGCGCTCGTGAGAGCGCGGCTCCATTGAAGCACTTGAGAAAACGTGAGCGTCGAGCCATCCTGAACGTGTCGCCGCGCTCGTGAGAGCGCGGCTCCATTGAAGCAGGGGCAGGAAGGTGCAGACGGGATCGGTTTTCATGGTCGCCGCGCTCGTGAGAGCGCGGCTCCATTGAAGCCTCGATGTCGCCATCAACGCCAGCGGCTACATCACGGTCGCCGCGCTCGTGAGAGCGCGGCTCCATTGAAGCGGTGACAGAATTTGGAGAACCGTCTGCGGCGCGCAACGTCGCCGCGCTCGTGAGAGCGCGGCTCCATTGAAGCTAAACGGTGTCTTTCGACCAGTTCCCTGTGTAGGAGTCGCCGCGCTCGTGAGAGCGCGGCTCCATTGAAGCTCCGAAGGGTTGCACGCACTGGAAACCATCGCGAAGTCGCCGCGCTCGTGAGAGCGCGGCTCCATTGAAGCGGCATCGGAGTTCACGTCGCCTACGTCTCAAAATGGAGGTCGCCGCGCTCGTGAGAGCGCGGCTCCATTGAAGCGGTGACGGCGGTGGTGATGTTAACGTTGAGCATACGGAGTCGCCGCGCTCGTGAGAGCGCGGCTCCATTGAAGCCAATCGCGAAAATGGCCGGTCAACTGTCAGGCGATAGTGTCGCCGCGCTCGTGAGAGCGCGGCTCCATTGAAGCAACATCCCGATGAGCGTCGGCTTGAGGTCATACGTCCGTCGCCGCGCTCGTGAGAGCGCGGCTCCATTGAAGCCCGCAGGTTGTTGATTTTCTGCTCGGTCGCGACAAGGTCGCCGCGCTCGTGAGAGCGCGGCTCCATTGAAGCGCATGTTACAGTATGCTGCCGTTTACCAACGTGGCACGTCGCCGCGCTCGTGAGAGCGCGGCTCCATTGAAGCTCGATGCCCGCAAACCGCACCCGATACGCGAGCCGCAGTCGCCGCGCTCGTGAGAGCGCGGCTCCATTGAAGCCTGGGGAATCGAACGCGACGATATGACGGGCAAGCCGTCGCCGCGCTCGTGAGAGCGCGGCTCCATTGAAGCCCTCCGGTTACGTTGTCTTGTGCCAATCCGGCGCGCGCGTCGCCGCGCTCGTGAGAGCGCGGCTCCATTGAAGCTCAGGACCCGACCAGCCCGATAGTCTTGTCCGCGCGCTTGCAGAGTAGGTGCAAAAACTCCCCATCCTTGAGATTAAGCGCATCGTAGGCCACGGTGCGACCGACGTCCGCCACCTCCTGCAATTTCTCGGCCGCGTTTTTGAGCACCATGCGCGCGTTGCCGTTCTCGAACACCTCGCGGATGTGCGCCTCGGTCACTTCCTTTCTCGGTTGTTTCCCGCCGCTGTCAAAGTCGTCCCAGTTGAAGTTTTCGACCGGCGCAAAAAGCCCGTTGCGCCGTTCCCACACGCTGCGCTTGGTCAGCTCGCCGTCGTTGTTCTTGCAGTTGGTGAAGACGACCCGCCGGTCCTCGGTGTCATCGCTCGCCGGCTGGATGACGAACACCGCGCGTGGCACGCTCGTCAGGACGTAAGAGCCGGAAAGCAGGTTCAACAGGCTGCGCCCGCTCGCCTTCTCGCCCATGCGCGGCTTGCGCGTGTGCGCCACGATGCCGAGCGACGGGCAGTCATCACCCACCGGCAGACAACTCCGCAGGCGCTCAAAACCCTCCCAATAGTCCTTCTCCATCGAGTCCTTCACGCACTGGTTCCACGGGTCAATGATGATGATGTCGGGCTTGAATTTCAGGATGGCCGCCCGGAACTGGGCGAGAAAATCACGATCCGTCATGGCAAAGCCGTAGGGCGGCACCGCGGACACAAGCACCCATTCGTCGAGCACGGCACAATTCAGATCGCCAATCTCCATTTTCAACCGGATGCGGCCGTTCTCCGCCTGGAGGATCATCGTCCGAAATTTGCGATGCACTTTCAGCCCGAACCAGCCCGCCCCGGTGGCGCCCGCCACCGCCAGGGCGACCGCCGCCCGGCTCTTGCCCACGCCGGGCGCGCCACCGATCACGAAAATGCCGCCACGCACGATATGGTAATTGCCGACCAAGTTTGAGCCGTCCGGCACCTGGTATGAGCTCAATTCAGTGGGCGTGAAAAACTCGAGCATCACGCGCGGCTCACGAACTGCCACCGGTTCGTTTGTCCGTCCGCCATCCTCCCTAGCGAATTCGGCGGACGGACCCGCGGACAGGGGCTCGTCGGCGAGTAGGTCGTAGAAACCCGGTCGCATTGGTGCGGCGGGCAGAACGCCGGTATCCGGTTCGGTGCCGTTGACACCGATGCCGGCTTGCTCGGCGCTCATGGCAGCACCGCCCGGAAGCGATAGCAGTCCGCGCTCTCGAAGCACTCAGCGGAGATGTGGCACACGTCGTTCAGGTCTTTCCCGGGTGTGCCGTCGTCCTTCTCGATGCCGGAGAGGTCAAACGCCGACACCGTTGCTCCCACCGCGCGCAACTGCCGCGCCCACGCCATCGCCGCCGTGCGCCCGGCGTCGTCGACGTGAGGATAAAGCACAACTTGCTTGCCGTGAAACCGGGCGAGCGCGTCGCCGGCCACGCGATGGTTGGCCGCGCCCAGCATCGCAACCGGCGCGACAGCCTCCGTCCGGCCCTCGATGATCGCAAAGTGCCAGAACGCCAGAAAGTCCGGCGCGCCTTCCAGCCATGCGACTTTCGGCGAAGGCGCCGCCTCCAGCGTGCCGACCGGCCAATCTTTGCCACTGCCCATGCAGTGTGATTTCCGCTCGGCCAGCCGGCCAAACGCCGGCCACGGCGCGCCGTCGAGGCGGCGAAACTCGACGAGCTTCCGGCGCTGGTCAGTGATGGCCCAGAACGGCTTACCCCAGAGCGCGCCGAAATGGAGGAAACCGCGTTCGCCTGCGAGCTGCACGGCTTCCGGCGCGAGATTGCGCAGCGTGGCCAGTCGCGCGCGCTCGCTTGCCGTGCCCGGCCGCAGCTCCGGCCACGGCGTGCCACCGGCGGCGACGGCAGGCTCGCGCACGATGCCGAGGCGCTCGCGCACAAACGCGATGGCGCCAGCGATGTCCGAACCTTGTGCCTTCTTCACGAGGTCAAACACGTCGCCCCCCTCGCCAGTTGCCTGGTCTTTCCAGCGAGCGCCCTCGGCGAACACACTGAACGACGGATGCGCGTCTCCGTTCTTGTGTTCGCCGGGAAACGGCGACCGGCAGATTTTCGCCGGCTCGCCCGCGAGCCCCAGGTCGCGCCACGCCCGCGCGATGCCGTAACGCGCTTTTAACTCCACCAGAGTTTGGTCGCTCATGGTTGTGGCCCCTCCGCGCCGACGGGCCGGAGTCTCTTGGCCGCTGCAATGAACGCGTAGGCCTCATCCTCCGTGAGAAACTGAGCAAGCGGTCGGTAGTCCATCGGACGACCGTCAAGCCAAGCCCGGAAATTGCAGCGCATGGCGCTGTTTGCCGGAATTACATGGAAGCAGTGTTGCGCATCGCTCCACTCAACGAAGAAATCGGCCGGCCCGGCGCTTGGCGCTTGGTTGGGCATCTCATTTGGATGGGGGCCAATCATGGCGATTTCCTCCGTGGTGAGAATTTGTCGAGAGCCAGGAGGAAGTAACTGGCAGATTCCCGAGTCGGAAAGATGCCGAGCAGCAGCCAGCCGCCGTCTCGGCCGTCTAACCAGTCTTCAAAGCTGCGCCGCAAGTAGTCGTCCAAAGGGCAGACATCCGCCCCGCCGCGCTGGGGCGACCAGCATGCAGCCCAAAGAATCCGGTCGTCCTCTTGGCAATCATCCCAAGAAGGAAATTTATCAGGCGCGGCGCATGTAACTGTGGCACTCATGACGCCACCTCCGTTCCGACGCCGACTTTCCTTCCAGCCCGCTCAGCGAGGGAGTAAAGATAATCAGCCAGGGATTTTTTCACGATGAGCCGCTTGCCACGCATGGCCCCCGGCCGGCGAATCGTGACTCCACATATTACTCCGCGGTCGAGTAGCTCGACGAGAGTCGTGCGGCTCAGATTCGAGAACCGGCAGCGCTCTCTCGGACGTGGCAGAGAGAGAAATTCTGCCTCAGTGATTGAAGAAGCAGGCATCCAGCCTTTCGGCAGGTTACCCGCGACGGTAGGCGGGGTTGTTACGAAGCCGACCCGCTCGGCGTTAAGAACGTTTGAGTTCATGACGCCATGATACGCCCAAGCACCGGCGAATGCATTCCAAGGCGCCGGACAAATGCTCTGAATCTAGCCCTTACTTTGTCCTAACAATTCTCGTGCGATTCAACGCCCTCGCTTCGCGCACCTTGCGCTTTGCATACTTATCCGCTGTGTTCGTCATCAGTTTTTCACCCTTGGGAAATTCAGTCTGCTGTATCTCCAACCGAATAGCGGCGACAGTCTTTCCTGCTGCCTTCGCCAACCTCTTCTCAACTGGTGCAGCTTCCAATACGGCATCCTCGCGCCAATATTTCTGATTTCCGCCCTTACGAAGCTGAATGCATTTCTGCACATATGTTTTCAGACTCCGCAAAACAACATCGGACGAATCTCTCCAAGGCGAGGGGCGCGTAGAGGCAATTTCCGTTCCGATCTGGTGGAACAGGAGGTAGAAATTTTCATGCAGTTTTTGGGTATTCCATATTCCTATGCCTCCCGCCACTCCTACTGCTTCATCAATTGAAGCGTAGATCAAATCTCTGCCGAGCGCCTTGTTCAAAAGCACTTCGCGCCGTTTGGCATAGGTATCCGGTGCTTTCTCTAGAATCCGATCAAGGATTTCCGCTTTGCTGGCATTGGGTTTCATACGCGGAAGTTGATTTGGTTTGGCGACGTTGGCGTTCTCCTCGTTCATGCAACCGGTCTCTACCCCGGCCAGCCCACCGTCAAGAGATTCGATGCTCTTCCGTCAGCATGCAGCCTCCGTGACTGTCGCCACTCGTTGTGTGCGCGGCGCGGAGGAGGCGGACGGATTCAGTCTGACCGATGCACCGCAAAGGCGGAGGCATCTGCCCCGCCACTCACCGCCCGAACAACGACTCCCACGGGCACCGCACCGCCGCGCGGAGCCTCATCGCGGTCGTGATCAGGATATTCGTTTGCCCGGCCTCAATCTTTTGCAGCGTGCGGATGTTCAGGTCCGCCAACTCCGCCAGCTCCTCCTGGGTTACCTGCCGGGCCATGCGCTCGCGGCGCAGGTTCGCACCAAACGTGGAAAGCTGTCTTGATACGGTGTCGCGGGGCACGCCCCATCATGCCGTAGAACGGCCATTGACTGAACGGCACAACATGCCGTAAAAGCAAACCAGCCTTCCCGGAGGCGCCAAGCTCCCCCCGGGGAAACCGAGACTAGGTCGAGACACGAACCATGACAGAGCGCGAATACCTCCGACTACGCGACCGCATCTTCGCGCTCAGAGGTCGACGACCAAGTCCATGGTGCGATCACCACCCGAAGCTCTCGGAAGAAAGCTTTCGGCAAATCTGGGAACAGATATCCGCAGGAACAAAGTCACCGAAAGGCTGGAATGAGTTTTCGGAGAATGCGAATAGTGCCAAGCACCGACTACTCCGGTATGTGTTGGAGAACGGTCCATTTGTCTTTGAAAACGGGCAATGCCTATTCATCGACGTTGCGCTGTTTCAATGGGAGGACTGGCAGTGGCCCCGTATTCCAGTTATGAACGTCACAGACCTCGCACAGGATGCATTTCTGACAGAATTCGACCGGGAGCCTCGTGTTTACCTCAAGAAGTGGATTTCAGAGAATTGGTCCACTGGGCTTTTTTACGCGGCGTTCCTCGGCGTCCTAACCATCATACAATTTCTCTGGAGGCGTGAGTAGCAGCGAACCATTGCACGACATGGCAACGATACCTGGAGCGCACCAACGCCAGCGTCGAGACCGTGAACCCCGCCGCGGCAATTCGCATGCTGGCAGCGCGTCAGGTGGGCGTAGCGGTTCCGTCCGCCGATATCGTAACGTCGTTGCAAAACGAGAGCAGAACGCTAATCGGGAGCCGGCTCATGCCTGCATGACCTTCCGAGAATTAATGCGATGAACGCGATCGAGAAACCCGACCAACTGGCGCTTTCGTTGATCGCTACGCCGTTGACCGTTGCCGAAAAAGTGGCGCGGCAACTTGCGGCCGAATTTCGGGCGCAATTAATCGCGGTTGGCGAAGCGACGCCGTTGCCGACGGCCCTCGACGACATGAGCCTTGCATGCCTACTGCTCGCCGACGCATACGGTTCCCGCTTCACGTCCTATGCGGTCGGCGAATTTCGCGACTGCCACGAGGCCACCAAGAAACGCTGGTGGGGGGACGGGTTGCCGTGGCGCTTGGCGATGCGCTGTTGTCGGACCGACGACCCGCAGCTACCTAACGGCTGGGGCGAACTCGCCACAAATCTGGACCACGGCAGCTCGAACATCAGAATGTGGATGTTTGACCTCGCTTGGTTGGTCCGTCGTCGGCTCACGGCCGAACAAGTGGTCGATCGGCTGTTTAACAACGTCGCCAACACGCTTGGCTTCTGGGACAGGGCGCTTGGTCTGAGTCGGGAGTTTTTCGAGTCTGACGCGCAGTGGCTTTTCGCATTGAGCAACCACGAGCCGGACGGCTTCGAAACC
>Ga0163199_1002819_pt1 | contig 10600 bp, 10 predicted proteins | sample PL_2010_150m_FD_113537 | JGI IMG/M metagenome (GOLD analysis project Ga0163199, IMG submission 113537) | Freshwater microbial communities from Powell Lake, British Columbia, Canada to study Microbial Dark Matter (Phase II) - PL_2010_150m | ecosystem: Environmental > Aquatic > Freshwater > Lake ...
GACTGAGTGGTGTACTGCAACCGCACCCGTATCCGTTCGGCACGGGTAAAGGTGGGGTTTACGTTACTCTGCCCTCCCGTGTCGTAATTTGCGACGGCACGCGGCAGGTAGCGCACCTGTGCGCCCCCCCTGAATACCCGCAGCAACCAGTCGAAATCGGCATTGATGCGGTATTCCAGATTGAACCGGCCAAAGCGTTCGAACACGCGCTTGCGCGCGAACACCACCTGATGGCACAGGTCGCCATAAATCAGGTTGCGGGCATTGACCCGGCCGTATCGGCGCATGAAGGCGCCGTCCGTAGAGCGATAGATGGCATCGCCGAATACCAGATCGACTTCGGGCTCGGCCATGAAGACGCGGGCGGCAGCCTCGACCACACCCGCATCCACGAAACTGTCATCGGCATTCAGGAAGTGGATGATCTCGCCGCGCGCAAGGTCAATGCCCTTGTTCATGGCATCATAGATACCCTCATCCGGCTCCGACACCACCGTGCCGGTGATGTCGCCATAATGCGCCACGAGGTCCTGGGTGCCGTCGTTGGAACCGCCGTCGACCACCACGCTTTCCAATGGCCGCCAGGTTTGGGTACGCACGGAATCCAGTGTTGACTGGATAGTTCCTGCTGCATTGAAGCAAACTGTTACCACACTAATTAATGGATTCATCACCTCATTTCTCACTGCGGCAGGTCCATCCGTGGCTTGAGTCTTGCCGCCACATTGACCAGACGGCCGCCAGGCATTTTGTTCACCTGTAAGTGGCGTTTGGCGAAAACTTCATCGAAGGAAATTCCTGTCAACCTTTCGAGCTTGCCGCGCTTTCGGAGCAGCCACGGCCAGAGCCCCTTGGTGCGACCCTCACCCCACTCCCAGTGATCTACCGCAAACAGTCCAGGCTGCTCCTCGATCCGCCATTCTTCGTCCACTTGGAAACCTGTATGGGAGACAAGATCATGGAAAGAATCCATGTCATATTCGCGGGCAAAGAAGTTCTTCCCGCCCTCCCCCCGCTCATAGACTGGGCCATCCATATAGACCACGCTCCGCTGGGCCTTGCATGGCACCGTCAGCACCAGGGCACCCTCAGGTCTCAGCACGCGGCGGATATCCTGAAAGGCCAACACGTCCCCCCCTACCTCCGGGTAGATATGCTCCAGCACGGAGATGGAGACCACGGCATCGAAGGTCGCGGCCGGCCAAGACAGATTGCGCACGTCCCCCAGACCGTATTCAACGTTTCGCAACCCCAGCGTATCGGCGATGGCACGGTAGGGTTCCACCTCACTTTCAAGGATGTTGATGTAGCTAAACTGTACTTCCGGGTGGCGGGCGGCCAGATGCAGGGTGAACCACTGGGGAGAGGCCACATCCAGAACCTTCTGGCCGGGGCTAAGCGCGAGCATTCTCAGGACCGCCTCGAATTCCGCCCAGCGCATGTAGTCGATCGGACGGATGATGGCTCTGGCCGCGAGCTTTGCGGCACGCGGGTCCTGGCAACGAGCACCATCGATCCCCCGCGCCAGGCGACGGATATCGCTGGCGCCGGAACTGACGTGCCCAAATGTCGTGCTGTTCATTGCAACCTCCCACGACGGTAAACCGATTCCACCTCGGCCAGGCGCACACGGATATCGCCCGCGAATGCTTCGACTGGTCCTGCGCCCTGGACCGCCATCGGACTCGACAGGGCAGCCGCCAAGGCTGTCATGTCGTCGAACAAAACCAACTGTCCTGGGTGCCGTCTTTGGAGCCGTCATCCATTATCACGCTCTCCAGCGGCCGCCAGGTCTGCGCACGCACGGAATCCAGCGTCGCGGCGAGGGTGCTGGCGGCGTTGTAGCAGACGGTGATGACACTAATTAAAGGTTTCATGTAGGAGTTGGCCACTTTATCCACCTGCATATGCGATTCGTCTGATCTAAGCAACATTCTCGTGAAAGACACAAAAAACTCGATATCGAATTAATTCTCACGAACAGCCTCCATGTAAATTGAGTCAGGCTTTCTAGGTGTGCCATCTACTACATCCAATTGGTACATAAAGAATAAGTCAATCTGACTTTGGTGTGCTTGTAGTGGCTTAATATCCAAAAATCCGTGTCTTTTGAATAAACGCGCCAAGCTATATCTGTCATACATCACTCGATGTATTTCCCCTGTGTTTCTAAACATGCCTTGTCTAAATGATTGAAGCGCCTCCTTCCCCATCGTTAATGCAACCACCAACTCTGTAATTTTTAGCCTAAGTTTCCTTGAAATCGTCTTAATCTTTCTGGCATACGAAACTGAGCGCCTCGAATTCTCTATCTGATTGGTCAAGTGTCTATCTTTACGTTCAATTATTTCTAGCGCCTCTAATCCGCCCCTGGATAGAACAAAATCCATATCCTGAATTACCCCAGAAGACCATAAATTCCCTAGCTCGCCACCGGGTCGTTCTCTTACCACTTGGTCAAACATCTCAAGAATCGAATAGTCATACCTGAACTCGTTAACAACGTTCCCGGCAACCAATTCATTAAGGTATTTAAAGTAGTTTCTGCATATTGCTTCGAGGTCAGGCACAACCAGACGTAATACACCCCCACTTTTCAATACACGCTTACACTCAGAAACAAAGTAATCAGCTTCATCTTTTCTCAAATGCTCTAGCACGTGAGATGAATAACAGACATCGATGGATTCATCATCAAAAGGCCACCCTTTGGTAAGGTCGTGCTCAATTACTTCCGGGAACCTTGAAACGATGTCCATGTTTATCCAGTTGGGATGAAAAATATTTCCACATCCCACATTTATCATTTTCTTCTCCATAACCAGTCTTCCGTAATTTGTATTCTGTGAACTTTGCAAGTTTGAGAGGTAAGTGGTGTTTTGTTGATTTAATTGCTTCGATATACCGCTTCGATATTGGACAGTAACCGTGTTACGCTGGCCGTAAAATCAGATTCAAATGGTTTGATGGGCGGCATTTCGTTGGTTGTCTGCAAGGCGGCTACCATACTTTCGAATGTTTCACATAGCTCCAGTTGTCCAGGATACCGTTCATGCATGCTGAGCTCGGGAGTCCCCCCTCGCCGCAGGGCCAGCACCGGCCGGTCCAGCGCGAGTGCTTCCAGGATGGTGGTGCCGCAAGGCTCCTCACATACCGAGGGCACCAGCGCTATCTTTGCCCTCTTGGTCAGACGCACTACCTCGCTGTAAGGTGTCCAGCCGAGAAACTCGACCCATTCGCCGGTGAAGCGTTGCCGCAGTCTGGCCAGATCCGGCCCGTCCCCGGCCACGGTGACGCGCCGGCCTTCCGGCAGACGCCCTTCCAGTGCGGTAAGGAAGGCACCCACGCCTTTCGCCTCGTCCACCCGCGTGGCGATGAAGATATCCGGCATGGTCTGGTTGCCACCGCTCTCGGCCAACGCCACAGTAAGCGCCCGGGTATCGGCGAAGTTATGCACCACATGCACACCGGCCCCGTCCAGAGATCCCAGGGTACGAGCAAGGTTGTCGCGCAGAAACTGCGATACGAAGATGACCTTGTGGCGCTGGAACGCCTGCTTCACCGCAGTACGCCATCTGGCGACGCTGGCCGCTGACAAGGCCCGCTGCGCGGCGTTGGGTTTGGCCGTGGCACAACCGGTGCAGGCGCGCGGATCGGTCTCGCGGCACACCTCGCCATTGCGGAAGCGGATATGGGTCAGACAGTCGCTGCCCTGGTCGTGGCGCGTCTGCACGAAATTGAGGTGTTCCGGGATATAGTTGGCCAGGATGGGCAGGTGGCCGTGGTAGTGGATGACGTCGTAGCGATCCGCCACGGCGAGTATGGCACGGGCAAAGCGGCGGGCCAGAAAGGCGCGGCGGTAGTAATTGAAGAAGCCGAGCTGCCTCTCCTTCCACTGCGCATGTTTGACGTTGAGCGCCGGGAAAAAGTGCCCCCGGAAGGCCACGTCGCCAGGCCGTTGCTCGTGGGGCCAGTGGTTGTTGCCGAACAGATCGACCTGATGCCCCTCCGCAATCAAGGCGTTGCCCAAGGCGACGGCATGCTTGCCCAGGCCGCCCAGCTTGGGATGGGGGATGTCCTCGGAAACCAGGAGAATGCGCAATCCGCTCATGCCTCCCGCCTTGCCATCAGCCAATTTGACACGGCGCTCTTGTCTTCCTGGCGCAGCACATACCGGTAACCCAGCATGCCCATGCTGCCGAGCAGGAACACGGCCACCACCATGGCTCCCGGCAGGCCGGGTTCAAACTGCCGCGTGAGCCACCAGCCGGCCACGGCGGGAACCAGCGCACACGCCAGCGCAGGCGCAATGCCCTGGACGAGATAAGTCATGAGGGGAACCGGCACCGTGCGGCCATGCACATAGACCAGGAACAGGGTGCCCATTACAGCGGATACCAGCAGTTGGCTGATGGCGGCGCCTAGCAAGCCCATCTGCCCTACCAGAAGATAGGTAATGCCAGTTCCGATGGATGTATGGGCTATTGCAAAGAAACCACTCACTTTCGGGTGGCCAAGGCCATAACTGACTTGGGTAGGAAGATTGGTAAGCGTGTTAAAAAATGCAGCTGCAGTGAGAAGCATTAGAATATCAGCACTACGTTGTGCGAAGTCTTCGCCCATCCAGAATTTGAGCAGCATGTAGGCGAGCACGATCAGAAGCACCGCGATCACCCCATTGAGAAACACGGTATAGCGAACGGCCACCAGATAAAGCCGGCGCAGCCGGTCCATCTCGTCTTTGGCGGCCAGGGCGCTGGAAGCCGGGAACATCACCGCGCCCAGGCGATAAGTCATGTTGAAGACGCGGCCGACCAGGGTGAACGGCACCACATACAGGGTCAATGCCTGCATGCCGGCCAGGGCGCCGATGATCAGCTTGTCGGCCTGGAGATAGGTGACCGAGGCGATATTGTTCAAATAAGCGAAGCCGCTGAAGCTGAGCACTCTGCGAACGATCTCGCCTTCCGGCCTTGCCCACCGGTATTCCGGCAACAGCCGGTGATTGCGCCATCCAAGCAAAACCACGTTGATGATGCTGGCAACCAGCCGCACCACCACGACCCCGACCAGCCCGCCACCCATGAGTACGACCCCGACTGTCAACAAGGGTACGAGCACGCCGAAGCACGCCTCAAAACCAGCGGAGATATCGTAGCGCCCCAGACTCTGCGGAATGCTCTGCAGGTAAAACTGAAGCTGGCCAAACAGGAAACCTGCGCCGCCGATGCGCAAGGCCAGGGTGGTGGTGTCGTGCAGCGCGGGGGGCACCTGGAAGATCTGGCTCACCAGCCAGGGAGCAGCCAGGACAATGCCCACTCCACCGACCATGCCGATGAGCAGATAGATCAGCAGCCCCAGGGAAACGACCTGGGCAATTTTTGTTTTCTCGCCTCTGGCGTGGAACTCGGCCAGGTATTTGACCGAGCCCGAGGTGACGTTGACATCGATGATGGCGAAGTAGCCGACGATCGCGACGATCAGCGCCAGCACGCCGTATTCGGTTTCGCCAAGCTGGGCCACGATGATCGGCAATGTGACCAGAGTGACCAGCGCAGGCAGCGCGGCGCCGCCAAAATTAGCCAGCGAGTTGCGGACGATTTCTGCTCGCATGGCTTAGTAGGCTGCCTTGTACCGCGCCAGATAGGGCAACACCAGCGCCAGCCCCAGTATCTGCATGGTGCGGTACTCGATGATGGGCGTACCGAAAAACAGATTCGGCAGGAACATGACCAGCCCGATGATACCTGCCCCGGCCAAGGCGCGCATTTCCGGCGAGTCCAACTCCGACTGGGCTCTGAGTGCGGAGTAGGTCGAAGCAAGCAGCGCCCCGGAAAACAGCACCAGGCCAATCAGGCCGGTTTTCAGCCAGACATGCAGAAAGCCGCTGTGCATATAAAAGAAGCGACCACCATGGAAAGCCACCTCGGCGCGGGATGAAGAGGTATATTCACCCCAAGTGCCCATACCCAGAATCGGGTTGCGGAAAATGGATGCAAGAGCGAGTTCGAGTTCCACAAAGCGCCCCGATTGCAGGCTGACACTCCCCCCCGACGCCATATCCGGGAACAGGCGGGCCAGCAGATCGTCCGATGCGCTGAACTGGAAGCGTTCGGACCAGAATATGCCCAAGGTAATCAGCGTGAGTCCAAGTATGGGAGCAAGCTTGATAAAGCTGATTCGATGACGGTGCCAGTAGATGAAGACCAGTCCGGCTGCGACCAGGCCAAGCCAGGCTGTCCTGCGGAAGGACAACAGGATGACCAGCACCCCGGCAATCGCGATCACCCAATAAAAAAGCCGCCGGTTCGAACTGTCGCCCTCGCTTCCGTCAACCAGTCGCCACGCCGCCAGGAAGGCGGCCATGCCTGCCAGCACACTTTCGTTGATGTCGAAGAATGTCAGCTTGACGGCGATTTGCTGCACATTGGCATAGTAGTTTGCCGGATCGCCGTCGAGAAAAACATACCTGAACAAGCCCCACAGACACCTCGCCAGAACGCAGGCCAGAAACAGCAGCACGAGTTCATTGACGGATTTCTGATCCCTGAAGACGCGGAGCATCACATAAACGAGAACGGTCATATTGAAGACATTCAATACGCCAGAGCCATGAATGATCATAAAGAAGCGTTCGTCCAGATACAGGCCAACCGGGACATGCGCCAGAAACAGCAAGCTGAACAGAAAAAGAAATATCCTTATGCCCGCCTTGGGCGCCTGATACTTATTCCACAGGGAATCGAACAGGACCATCAGACCAAGCCAGTAAAGATACAAGTTAACAAATCCAAAAAAAAGCCTGCCACTCCCCCGGCTATAAATGGTGGTGTCCGTTGCCTCGTCACCGACGAGACCATACGTGGACCCCGTAAAAAATATCAAAACCGCCAGATACGGATACACGAAATAGCGGGCATATCTGCCCGCCAGTACGGCTGAAATGGGTAGCGTCAGGCCGAGCAACAGCGGCACGGCGAGAAACACCAAGTAATAAAGAATCTGGATCGTGTTCATCACACTGTCACGGTTGATTCCGTTTATCCGGCATTCCGCTGGAAGTCAGCTTAAGCTGACGTCAGCCCTTCATGCATCGGTGTTTTTGCTTTCCACCTCATCGCATTCAGCCGCCCCACATCCATCAATTTCCTCGGCGTACCATCTGGCTTGCTGGCGTCGAATTCGATTGCACCCTGATAACCCACCACGTCTTTTACGGTTTCGGCCAGTTCGCGGATGGTGAGATCGTGCCCCACGCCGATGTTCATCAGCGGCGGCAAGCCATCGTTGCGGTCGGCGGCGAGCAACGGCTTGAACTGTTCGTCCGGCAGGTTCATCAGGTAGACGCAGGCGTCGGTCATATCTTCGCTATACATGAATTCGCGTTTCGGCGTACCGGTACCCCAGATGGAAACTGCAGGGGCAAGTTGCAAGTTGCAAGTTGCAAGAAGGCAGTCTTTCAGGTCTTGGGGAATGGGGCCGTTCTTGGCTTCGTCCTGTTCGATGGCGAGCCAGTTGCCCTCAGACGCGAGTTTGGCCAGATGGAACTTGCGGACCATGGCGGGGATCACGTGCGAGTTCATCAGATTGTAGTTGTCACCGGGGCCGTACAGGTTGGTGGGCATGACGGCCAGGTATTGCGTGCCGTATTGCCGGTTGTAGCTCCAGCACATTTCGATACCGGCGATCTTGGCCATGGCATAGGGGCGGTTGGTAGGCTCCAGCGGGCCAGTGAGGAGGTACTCCTCCTTCATCGGCTGCGGGGCGTGCTTGGGGTAGATGCAACTGGAACCGAGGAACAGCAAGCGCTTGACGCCATTCAGATACGCGGCATGGATGATGTTGGTCTGGATAGCAAGGTTGTCTCGGATGAATTCTGCCGGAAAGGTGTTGTTGGCGTGGATACCGCCGACCCTGCCCGCAGCGAGAAAAACGTAATCGGGTTTTTCCTGGGTGAAAAAAATCTCGGTGGCTTGCTCGCTGGCAAGGTCTAGTTCGGCGTGGGTGCGGGTTAGCAGACTGGTGTAGCCTCGCGCCTGAAGGTTGCGCATGATGGCGGACCCAACCAGGCCACGGTGGCCGGCGATGAAGATTTTGTCAGTAGGATTCATTCTGATAGACCTCAAATTCCCGTTGATTCGGCAACAGTCGGCAAGTTGCAAGTTGCAAGGTTACAAGGGGCAAGTTACAAGGAAATTACAAGGTACAAGGAAGGTGCAAGTTACAAGCTCTTTCCTCGCAACTTGAGACTTGTACCTTATGTCTTTTGCGTACGTACGGCCTGCATCAACCCATGGAGCATGCGGGAGATTTCTTCTACTTCCTTTATCCATTGCATGCCGGTTTCGCGTTCGATGTAGCCAATGTCCATTCCTATGTACAACTGGGTTCTCAATTCGCCTGCCGAACCCTTCGCATAATTCAAAAAGTTCGTCGTTTCCTTTGCTGACTCTCGTTCATAGCCTTCGGCAATATTGGAAGGTATCGATAGCCCGGCCCGAGTGATCTGGTCGCGAAATCCAAAATCCTTCAGATCCCGAAGTGATTTATATAGCTCCGCACTCAACCGCGCCGACCGCTTCCAAACCGCCAGATCCTCAAACCGAGCCACGTCTCCTCCTTGAAACTTGCAACTTGTAACTTGTAACTTGCAACTTGCCCCTTGTAACTGTGTTTATTCGTGATAATCGTAGGCAGAAAAGCCGTGCTTCTTGACGAGTTCATCGCGTTCCGCACTTTTGAGATCTTCGCGCACCATTTCAGTTACGAGTTCCTTGAAAGTGGTTTTCGCTGCCCAGCCGAGTTTTTCCCTGGCTTTGGTTGGGTCACCGAGCAGCGTCTCGACTTCGGCCGGGCGGAAGTAGCGCGGATCGACTTGAACAATAGGGAGTGGAGAGTGGGGAGTGGGCGCACTTCCCGCTTCCAATTTCCTGCTTCCCACAACCAAATACCCTTTTTCATCCAGACCATTTCCTTCCCAACAGATATTCATGCCCAACTCGCGCGCGGCGGCATCAACGAAATCGCGCACGCTGTATTGCACGCCGGTAGCAATGACGAAGTCCTCGGCCTGGTCCTGTTGCAGCATCAGCCACTGCACTTCGACATAATCACGGGCATGGCCCCAGTCGCGCTTTGCATCCAGATTGCCAAGGTAAAGGCAGTCCTGCAAGCCAAGTTTGATGCGCGCCAGAGCACGGGTAATCTTGCGCGTGACAAAGGTTTCGCCGCGTATGGGGCTCTCGTGATTGAATAGAATACCGTTGCAGGCATAGAGGCCATAGGCTTCGCGGTAGTTGACCGTGATCCAGTAAGCATAGAGCTTTGCCACTGCATAGGGGCTGCGCGGATAGAAAGGCGTGGTTTCCTTCTGGGGGGTTTCCTGCACCAAGCCGTAGAGCTCGGAAGTGCTGGCCTGGTAAAAGCGGGTTGTTTTCTCAAAACCGAGGATACGGATGGCTTCCAGGATGCGCAGGGTGCCGATACCGTCGGCATTAGCAGTGTATTCGGGGGTTTCGAAGCTGACCGCGACGTGGCTCATGGCGGCGAGGTTGTAGATTTCGTCGGGCTGCACCTGCTGGATGATGCGGATCAGGTTGGTCGAATCGGTCAGGTCGCCATAATGCAGGATGAAGTTGCGTTGCGAGACGTGCGGGTCCTGATAGAGGTGATCGATGCGGTCGGTATTGAACAGCGAGGAACGCCGCTTGACACCGTGGACAATATAGCCTTTCTTGAGCAGGAATTCGGCAAGATAGGCGCCGTCCTGGCCGGTAATGCCGGTGATGAGTGCAGTTTTTTTCATGAGATCAGTTGAGTTGGAGGCTGCCGTTCAGCTTTTGCCGGTATTTGGGCGCCAAAGCGGCAAGCATCTGGTTGGCGAATTGAGTCTGCATTTCATACGCGTTGGCCGCTTCGGCGTCGATGGAGGACACCCGGATCAGCATGCCGTCGGGGATCTCGCCGTTCAGGCCGTAGCCCATTTCGGCGAGTTTCTTCTGGAAGCCGCCCTGAAACACCCGGTCGCCAATTGTTGTCCAGTAGGTAACCGGTTCATTGCGCTGGCCCAGACTGGCCAGGATGCGGGTTACCGGGATCGGACCGCTTGCAGTGACCAGTGCGCCAGCCTGTTTGTCTTGCAGCGTAAATCCCTGTGCCGGATAGCAGACTTCCGGGTAATGCATTTGCATGCCGTCTCTCTGGTCATCCCCGTAAGCTATGGAAAGCATGATGCGGTATCCGTTTGTGTTCACGTAGGTGCGGCTGAGCGTCTGAGTGTAGATCTGGTCGATCATTTCCTGCTGTTGCGGATCGACAATTTGTACCGACTTATACTGCTCTTCGCGCCATTCACCAAACGTGCGCGGAATCATCGCTTCCAGATCGATAGCCGGACCTTGTTCGGCGATCTTGTGAGTCGGACGCAGGGCCAGCGTAAGGCCGGAGGCGGCGAGCATGAGCGCCAGAAGAATAAAGTTTCTGAGCCAGATATTCATCGTTTTACGCAGTACCCGGCACGCTGTTACGTTCACGACGCAACTTCACGCTTAATTGCAATAGCGTATCCACCCCGATAAACAGGAACAGAGCCGTGAGGAAC
>Ga0163199_1002821_pt1 | contig 10596 bp, 9 predicted proteins | sample PL_2010_150m_FD_113537 | JGI IMG/M metagenome (GOLD analysis project Ga0163199, IMG submission 113537) | Freshwater microbial communities from Powell Lake, British Columbia, Canada to study Microbial Dark Matter (Phase II) - PL_2010_150m | ecosystem: Environmental > Aquatic > Freshwater > Lake ...
GCGCCGTGCGTCGCCCAGCGCGTGTGCGCAATGCCGGTGTGGCCTTCAAGTTTGCTGGCGCTCACCTGCTCGGCCAGCTCAGCCACGCGCGAGGTGCTGCGTGCCCGCTGCAAGCCATTGGCCACCACCGCCACGCCACAGGAGTCATAACCGCGGTACTCCAGTCGGGCCAGTCCCTGCACCAGGATAGGGACAATATTGCGGGTAGAAACTGCGCCGACGATGCCACACATAGAATGCTCCAGTAAATGTAGGCCTAAATGGTAAAACTACGTCAGAGAAATTTGTTATCTAATTGTTAACAAATTTGGCGTTTTATTTCATATTTGATTGTTTGTGAATATATTGCAATAATAATAAGCATTTATGAAATATACTTTCATCACAAGGCGCTCAAGAACATCAGTTCGGCATATCACGTAGAACTACCTAAGCTTTAACCCGGTGGCGCCTTGCAGCGTAAATCGATAGCATGCGGGTACTCGCCGGACGAGCGAGCGTCTGCTTATTTGCCCTTGTGGCCGGAGATCCATTTGTCAGCGGAATTCATACTGGAAACACGTGGACTGACCAAAGAATTCAAGGGATTCGTGGCAGTCAACCAGGTCGACCTGAAGGTCCAGCGCGGCCATATCCACGCGCTGATCGGCCCCAACGGCGCCGGCAAGACCACGTTCTTCAATCTGCTGACCAAGTTCTTGCACCCCAGCAGCGGCAGCATCAGCTTCAACGGCATCGACATCACGACCGAAAAACCGGCGCAGACGGCGCGCCGTGGCATCGTGCGCTCGTTCCAGATCTCAGCGGTGTTTCCGCACATGACGGTGCTGGAAAATGTGCGCGCCGCGCTGCAGCGCAATCTGGGCACGTCCTTTCATTTCTGGAAATCCGAAAGCACGCTCACGCACCTGCATGGTCGCGCGCACGAGTTGCTGGCCGCGGTGGACCTGCAGGATTTCGCTGACGAACTCACGGTCAATCTGCCTTATGGTCGCAAACGCGCCCTGGAACTCGCAACCACACTGGCGCTGGAGCCCGAACTGATGTTGCTGGATGAGCCAACGCAGGGTATGGGCCACGAAGACGTGGACCGGGTCACGCAGCTGATCAAAAAGGTATCCGCCGGGCGCACCATCCTGATGGTCGAACACAATATGAACGTGGTGGCCAAGATTGCGGATCGCATCACGGTGCTGCAGCGCGGCGCCATCATTGCCGACGGTCCCTATGCTGAAGTCGCCCGCAACCCGCTGGTGATTGAAGCCTATATGGGCACCGTCGATACCGCTCTCCAAGGTGCTCATTGATGACCACTGAGCTGCTGAAAATCCAAGACCTGCACGCCTGGTATGGCGAATCGCACATCCTGCATGGCGTCAACCTGACGGTGCATGAAGGTGAGGTGGTGACACTGCTCGGGCGCAACGGCGCCGGGCGTACCACCACCTTGCGCGCCATCGTCGGCTTGACCGGCAGGCGCAAGGGCTCGATCAAGATCAGGGACGTGGAGGCGATCCAACTGGCGCCGCACAAAATAGCGCGCCTGGGCGTCGGCTACTGCCCCGAGGAGCGCGGCATCTTCGCCAGTCTGACGGCTGCAGAAAACCTGATGCTGCCACCCACCATCGCCGCTGGCGGCATGAGCGTGGAAGAAATTTACGACATGTTTCCGAACCTCAAAGAGCGCTCCAGCAGCCCTGGCACGCGTCTGTCGGGCGGCGAGCAGCAGATGCTGGCAGTGGCGCGCATCCTGCGCACCGGCGCCCGCCTGTTGCTGCTCGACGAGATCTCGGAAGGGCTGGCGCCTGTCATCGTGCAAAAGCTCGCCGAGATGATTCTGGCGCTCAAGGCCAAGGGCTATACGATCGTGCTGGTCGAGCAGAATTTCCGTTTTGCAGCACCGCTGGCAGACCGCTTCTACGTCATGGAGCACGGCACCATCGTGAAACAGTTTGCCCAAGCCGAGCTGAACCAGAACATGGGCATGCTGCAGGAATACCTGGGCGTTTGACCCTCTTGGCGCCACCCTTTTCAACCCATTTTTCCACCCTCAACTCAACAGGAGACACCATGAAACTCAAAACCCTCGTCGCCGCCATAACCCTTGGCTTTGGCGCTTGCGCCTTTGCCCAGGCTCCCGGACCGGTCAGAATCGGTTTCATCACCGACATGTCCAGCCTTTATGCTGACATCGACGGCCCGGCCGGCGGTGAAATGGTCAAGTGGGCCGCTCAGGATTTCGGCGGCAAGGTACTGGGGCGCCCGATTGAAGTGCTGACGGCTGATCACCAGAACAAGGCAGACGTTGCCAGTTCCAAGGCCCGTGAGTGGATGGACAAGGAAGGCCTGACCCTGCTGATTGGCGGCACCAACTCCGGTACTGCGCTGGCCATGAGCAAGGTTGCTCTCGAGAAAAAGCGTCCTTTCATCGTCATCGGTGCCGGCTCGGCCCGTCTGACCAACGAGGACTGCTCACCCTACTCAATACACTACGCCTATGACACCGTATCCCTGGCCAAGGTCGCTGGCAATGCGCTGGTCAAAGCCGGTAACAAGAGCTGGTACTTCCTGACGGCTGACTACGCCTTTGGCTACTCGCTTGAAGGCGATGCCGCCACAGTGGTCAAGGCCAATGGCGGAACCGTGGCCGGTGCGGCACGCCATCCGCTCAATGCGTCTGATTTCTCGGCTTTCCTGCTGCAGGCGCAATCCTCCAAGGCGCAGATTCTGGGCCTGGCCAACGCCGGCGGTGACTTCACCAATGCGATGAAGGCGGCCAAGGAATTTGGCATTACCAAGAGCATGAAGGTTGCCGGATTGCTGGTGTTCATCAACGACGTGCACAGTCTGGGCCTGTCCAATACCGAAGGTCTGCAACTGGCCGACAGCTGGTACTGGAACCAGGACGACGCCTCGCGCAAATTTGCCAAGCGCTTCTTCGAGAAATACAAGCGCATGCCGTCGAGCCTGCAGGCTGCCGACTACTCCGCTGCCGCAAATTACCTCAAGGCCGTACAAACTGCCGGCACCACCGACACCGACAAGGTCATGAGCACGCTCAAGACCATGAAGTTCGACGACTTCTACGGCAAGGGTCAAATCCGCGCTGACGGCCGCATGATTCACGACATGTACCTGTTTGAAGTGAAATCGAGCAAGGACTCCAGCACGCCCTGGGATTACTACAAGATGATCGCCAAGGTCCCCGGCGAGCAGGCCTTCACCACGGTGGCCGAATCCAAGTGCTCGCTGCTGAAGAAGTAGTCTGACGGGAAGCGACGCATCTTCATGGAAATTTTCGGCATTCCCCATCAGGCCTTTCTGGGCCAGCTCTTGCTGGGACTGGTCAATGGCGCGTTCTACGCCATGCTCAGCCTCGGCCTGGCCGTCATCTTTGGTCTGCTGGGGGTCGTGAATTTCGCGCACGGCGCGCTTTACATGCTGGGTGCGTTTGCGGCCTGGATCATGCTCGACAAGTTCGGCATCAATTACTGGGCGGCGCTGCTGCTGGCGCCGCTGACGGTGGGTCTGCTGGGCGTCGTCATCGAACGGCTCTTTCTCAAGCATCTGTACAAGCTCGATCCGCTGTACGGATTGCTGCTGACCTTTGGCCTGGCGCTGATCTTTGAGGGGATTTTCCGCGAACTCTACGGCGCCTCGGGCCAGAATTACGACGTGCCGGCCCTGCTCTCGGGCGCCACCAATCTGGGCTTCATGGTGCTGCCCAACTACCGTACCTGGGTGGTGCTGGTGTCACTGCTGGTCTGTCTGGGCACCTGGTACCTGATAGAGCGCACAAGGCTGGGCGCCTATCTGCGCGCCGGCACCGAAAACGCTCCGCTGGTGCAGGCCTTTGGCATCAATGTGCCGCTGATGGTGATGCTGACCTACGGCGCCGGCGCTGCACTGGCCGGCCTCGCCGGTGTGCTGGCCGCGCCCATCATCCAGGTCAATCCGCTGATGGGCTCGAACCTGATCATCGTGGTTTTTGCGGTGGTGGTGATCGGTGGCATGGGCTCCATCATGGGTTCCATCGTCACCGGTCTGGGTCTGGGCGTGGTGGAAGGACTGACGCGCGTCTTCTACCCGGAGGCCTCCAGCATTGTGGTTTTTGTCATCATGGTGATCGTGCTGATGTTCCGACCGGCCGGCTTGTTTGGCAAGGAAAACTGATTCATGACCCCCGCTGCCAAACTGATTCGTCTGACCTACATCGCACTGCTGATACTGGCGCTGCTGGCGCCCATGATCGGACTCTATCCGGTGTTTGTGATGAAGCTGCTGTGTTTTGCCATCTTCGCCAGCGCCTTCAACCTGCTGCTAGGCTTTACCGGCTTGCTGTCCTTCGGGCACGCCGCCTTTTTTGGATCCGCCGCCTACATCACGGGCTGGCTGATCAAGATGCAAAACTGGACACCCGAGCTGGGCATTCTGGCCGGCATGCTGGGCGCCGGCGTGATCGGTGTCGTGGTGGGACTGGTGGCGATCCGGCGCCAGGGCATCTACTTCGCGATGATCACGATGGCGATTGCCCAGATGGTGTTTTTTGTTTGCCTGCAGGCATCCTTTACCGGTGGTGAAGACGGTTTGCAAGGGGTGCCGCGCGGCGCTTTGTTCGGCCAGTTCTCACTGGCCTCGGATACCGCCATGTACTACCTGGTGGTGGCCGTGTTTGTGGCCTGCTTTCTGGCCATCTCGCGCATCGTGCATTCACCTTTCGGGCAAGTGCTCAAGATGATCCGCGAGAATGAGCCACGTGCCATTTCGCTGGGCTACCAGGTGGACCGCTACAAGCTGCTGGCCTTTGCCCTGTCGGCAGCGCTATCGGGCCTGGCCGGGTCGCTCAAGACCCTGGTCATGGGTTTTGCCACTTTGTCGGACACGCACTGGTCGATGTCGGGCGAGGTGATCCTGATGACGCTGCTTGGCGGTGTTGGCACTTTTTTCGGTCCGGTGTTTGGTGCCGGCATCGTGATTTCGCTGCAGGACATGCTGGCCGACAAGGTGGGCTCCTGGGTCAACGTGATCATCGGCGTCATTTTTGTGCTGTGCGTGCTGGCGTTTCGCAAGGGCGTGGTCGGTGAGTTGCAGGCCTTTCTGGAACGCCGCCGCGTCGCCGCCAAGCTGCCGACGCCTTAGGCTGAACCTGTCTGCAGCGCCCTCAGAATGACTTCGCTTGTTCTGGACGCCACCGACCTGCAGTTGCTCGCGCAGTTGCAGAGCGACGCCGCGCTGAGCAACCAGGCGCTGGCTGAACGTCTTCATATTTCGCCGCCAACCTGTTTGCGCCGCGTCAAACGGCTGCACGAGGCCGGTCTGATCGAGCGCGAAATTGCCATCCTGAGCGTGGACAAGCTGGCCTCGCTGGTTGGCCACGGACTGTGTGCGATTGTCGAAATCACCCTGGACCGGCAGGACAATGCAGCCCTGGAGGCGTTCGAGCAGCGCGTGGCGGCGCAGGATGCCGTGCAGCAGTGTTACCGCGTCTCACCCGGGCCCGACTTTTGTCTGGTGGTGCACTGCGCCAACATGCCAGGGTACCTGGCGCTGGTGCAGCAGCTTTTCACGGCCGATGCCAACGTGCGCAACGTCAAGACCTTTTTCAGCGTCAAGCGCAGCAAATTCGGCGCCCGGCTGCCGCTGCCCGAATTCCGGAACAAGTGAGTCTCGCCAGTTTGCCGACTCAGTCGTAGAACCAGGCCGTGGCTTCTTCGGTGGCCCATTGCAGGGCCAGGTGGGTGTCATCGAACAACATGCTGCACAGCTTGCTCGTGGTGCCGGGCTCGCGCGTCCAACCCTTCAGGGCGATGCCGATGCGTCGGCGGTCGCCGCCCATGCGGTAGGTCAGGTCGCCGTATTCGTTGACCACCCGGCAGAGCAGCGCGACGAAGGCGTTGACGACCACGCGTACGGGCTTGCCCTGCTCTTTGGCTTGGTTCTGCAACGCACGCACAAAGCGCAGCAGGTAGTCCAGCTTGCACACGTGCGAAAAGGTATTGGCAAACTGGCGTACGTTGGAGCCCTGAATAGCCATCAATTCGCGTTCGATCACGATGTCCAAACCCTCGTCCTGGTACTCGGGCAGGCCGGGTTCGGCCAGTATGCGCTGTAGGCGCGCCACCGCCCGACCGACGCCGGTGTCGGCCTCTATCAGCGCTTCCCGAAACGCCAGACCTTCAGTGGGCTGCGTGCCCTTGCCGCCCGAAGGCATGGCCGCAGCGGCACGCCTCAGATCAGCCATCATGTTTCGAATCTTGGCCTCGCGCACCTGGATGGTTCCGGCAATGTCGGCCAGAGTGATGCGCAAAAACAGGTGCAGGATGCCCAGACGCTCGGCCTCCGACATCTCGCGCATGGGAATCAGGTCCACCAGCGCAGCCAGCGAACTCTCGCCCGTGCTGAGCACACCGAACACGTCGTGGAAACGGATGATGTGCAAGAACAGCCAGTGGTCCAGTTCGGTGCTGAACATGGCGCGCAGTGCCCCCTGCTCGGGGCTGTACAGCAGGTGGTAGTAGCCGATCGTGGTGTGACGCTCACGCTGGATGATTTTGCCGATATCGTGGTAGAGCGCCGCCACCGCAATGTAGCCATGGGCTGCCCTGGCCGACCAGCCACGTCGCTGCATCTCGGGCGACTCGAAGATCGCCTGGTAGTCGCACTCCAGTTCGGCCATCAGGAACAGGAGCTCGTCGTCATCCGTCTGTACCACGCCACTCAGGCCATGCTGGTTGATTTGCAGCGCCTTCTTCACCACCGCGCGAACGTGTCCCGGCGTGTCCCGATTGTCCTTGGGGTCGCGCTCGTGATCTACCAGCCCAATCAGATCGCGCCCGAAGGGCAATTCGGCCAGCAAGGCGTCCGTTGGCCAGGGCTCAACGGCCAGAGCGGGGATCAAGCGTGCAAAGGCCGACTCGGGCGGAAAGTGTGGCTGGACGATGGCTGGGTTTCGATCTGAATTCATAGCCGTGAATCCTACTGCAAAGCTATTTATTTTTCTTCGGCCGCTTCCAGTTGGGAATGCTGACCTGCCTGGCGCGCGCCACGCTCAAGGCACCTGGCGGCGTGTCCTTGCTCAGGGTCGAGCCGCCGCCCACGGTGCCACCGGCACCCACGGTGAGGGGCGCAATCAGCACGCAGTTGCTGCCGATGTGCACGTCGGCCTCAATCACGGTGCGGTGCTTGTTGGCGCCGTCGTAATTGGCGGTGATGCTGCCGGCGCCAAAATTGACGCGCTCGCCAACCGTGGTGTCACCCAGATAAGCCAGATGGTTGGCTTTGGCGCCGCGCGCCAGACTGGAATTCTTGACCTCGACAAAGTTGCCGATATGCACTTCAGCGCCAAGCCTGGTGCCCGGACGCAGCCGCGCATAAGGCCCGACCAGTGAGCCCGCGCCAACTTCGATGAAGTCTTTCGAACCCGGCGCACCGCCCTCAATGTGGCTGAAGGCGTGGATGACAGCGCCGGCACCCATGCTGGCATTCGAAATCACGCAGTTGGCGCCAATGCGTACATCATCAGCCAGTGTGACCTGGCCTTCAAAAACACAGTTCACGTCAATGGAGACGTCCTGCCCGCACTGCAGGCTACCGCGCACATCGAGCCGCGCCGGGTCCGCCAGCCGAACTCCCTGCTCCATCAACTGCAATGCGGTCCGCCTTTGACAGGCGCGCTCCAGTTCAGCCAGCTGCAGCGGACTGTTGACGCCAGCCACCTGCAGGGCATCGCTGATCTTGTGCGCCACCACCTCAACACCATCGGCGACCGCAAATTTCACGATGTCAGTCAGGTAATACTCGCCCTGGGCATTGTTGCGGTCAAGCCGCGCCAGCCACTGCTTGAGTTGCCGGGCGGGCAAGGCCATCATGCCGCTGTAAACCTCGTTGATGGCACGCTGCTCGGCAGTGGCGTCCTTTTGTTCGACGATGGCTTGCACCGCCTGGCCACGACGCTGGATGCGGCCGTAGCCGGTCGGATCGGCCAAGTCAATCGTCAACAGGGCCAGTTTGCTGTCGCCACAGGCAGCAATCAATTGCCGCAAGGTGTCGGCGCGAATGAGCGGCACGTCGCCCGACAGGATCACCACCACCCCGTCGTCACGCAGCACCGGCAACACCTGCTGCACCGCGTGCCCGGTACCCAGCTGAAGCTCCTGACGCACGAAGTCGAGATCAAAGCGTCCGGCGCCACCGCTTTGACCAGCCAACGCGGCCTCCACTTCTGCGGCGCCATGACCGGTAATCACGATCACCTGGCGCGCGGAAAGTTCGGCCGCAGTATCCACAACATGTCGCAACAAAGCGCGTCCGGCCAAAAGATGCAACACTTTAGGCAATTTGCTTTTCATGCGCGTGCCTTTGCCGGCCGCCATGATCACCACATCCACAGCGCCTGGCGCGGTGGCGTTTTTTGAAATATCACTCATGCCCATCCCCCATCAGTCAACAAGTCGATTCCTGAAGCTCGGTCACATTATCGGTGTGCTGCTGGCCGTGCTGATGCTCTCGGGCTGCAGCGCTGTCAAGCTGGCCTACCACAACGCCCCCGAACTGAGCTACTGGTGGCTCGACGGCTACCTTGATTTCACGCCAGCCCAGTCAAGCCGGGTGCGCAACGATCTGACGGCCCTGCAGAGCTGGCACCGTCAGCATGAACTGCCTTTGTACGCGGCGACGCTGGAAAAGCTGCAAGGCATGGCTGGCGCCAGCGTGAGCGCGGGGCAGCTCTGCGCCGTGGCTGACGAACTGCGACCGCGTCTGCAAGCGCTGCTCGATGGCGTCGAGCCCACGGTGCTGGCAATCGCACCCACGCTGACGCCACAACAACTGACACACCTGACGCAGCAGTTTGACAAGCGAGCCGAGAAGTGGCGCCAGGAATGGCTTGCCGGCAGCGCGCTGGAACGCAGGGAACGCCGCCTCAAGCAACTGCTGGAGCGCGCCGAGTCGTTCTACGGTCGACTCGACAAGACCCAGCGTGCGCTGCTGCAAAATGCCGCGGCCGGTTCTCTTTTTGACGCCGACTTGAATCACCGCGAGGCACTTCGGCGCCAGCAGGACACGCTGCAGACCTTGCGCCGCGTGCAGGGCAGCAAGCCCGACGAACCCGGCGTCCGGCTGGAAATGCGCGGCCTGATCGAGCGTGCCATGATTTCTCCTGATCCAGCATACCGAAACTACGCAGCCCGGTTACAGCTTGAGACCTGCAGCACACTGGCGGCCCTGCACAACAACAGCACCGCAGAGCAGCGGCGCCACTTGATGGAAACCATGAAAGATTACGAGAACGATGCCCGCTCTTTGATGGCAAACCCGCGCTGAAGCAGCCTAAGATCAGGCCATGGCCATCAGCGTGTTTGACCTCTTCAAGATCGGCATCGGACCGAGCAGCTCCCACACCGTGGGCCCGATGCGGGCGGCGCGCCTGTTCGCACTGGCGCTGCAGCGCGAGGGTCTGCTGGAGGCGACGAGCAGCCTGAAATGCGAACTTTTCGGCTCGCTCGGTGCCACCGGCAAGGGGCACGGGTCTGATACCGCCGTCATGCTGGGTCTGATGGGCCACCAGCCCGACACCGTGGATGTGCAGGCGGTTCCGGCACTGGTGGCGGCGGTGCGCAGCAGCAAGCGCCTGTCTTTGCTGGGGCAGCACGTCATCGACTTTCACCCCAACGAGCACCTGCTGCTCAATCAGCGCGAGGCCCTGGTCGAACACCCCAATGGCATGAAGTTCAGCGCCCTGGACGCTCAGGGCAGGCTGATGAAGGAGAGCAAATACCTCAGCGTCGGCGGTGGTTTTGTTGTCACTGCCGGTGCTGCCAACGAGGCCGTGCTGCACGCCTTCGAGAAAACGCCCCACCCGTTTGCGTCGGGCGATGAACTGCTGCGCCTGTGCCAGACCCACCAGATGCGCATCAGCGAGCTGATGTGGGCCAACGAGCGCAGCTGGCGCAGCGATGTGGAGATCCGCTCCGGCCTGCTCAACATCTGGCGCGTCATGCGGGAGTGTGTAGCGCGCGGCTTGACCGAACAGGGCACGCTGCCGGGACCGTTCAAGGTGCAGCGGCGCGCCCCGGTGCTGGCGGCGCAACTGCGCGAGCGGGCCGAGCGCGCACTGGCAGACCCGCTGTCGGTGCTGGACTGGATCAACGTTTACGCCTTTGCCGTGAACGAGGAGAACGCCGCCGGTGGCCGCGTGGTGACGGCGCCTACCAACGGTGCGGCGGGTGTCATTCCGGCGGTACTGCACTACTGCGACCGCTTCATCCTGAACCAGGGCCAGCGGGGTGCTGCTGCTGTCGGTGAGGACGCCGTGATCGAGTTCCTGATGACGGCCGCCGCCATTGGCATGCTGTACAAGCTCAACGCCTCCATCAGCGGCGCTGAGGTCGGTTGCCAGGGCGAGATTGGCGTGGCCTGCTCGATGGCCGCAGCCGGACTGGCGGCAGTGCTGGGTGGCAGCCCGGAGCAGATCGAGAACGCCGCCGAGATCGGCATGGAGCACAACCTGGGTCTGACCTGCGATCCGATTGGCGGGCTGGTGCAGATACCCTGCATAGAGCGCAACGCCATGGGCGCCGTCAAGGCCGTCAACGCCGC
>Ga0163199_1002822_pt1 | contig 10595 bp, 11 predicted proteins | sample PL_2010_150m_FD_113537 | JGI IMG/M metagenome (GOLD analysis project Ga0163199, IMG submission 113537) | Freshwater microbial communities from Powell Lake, British Columbia, Canada to study Microbial Dark Matter (Phase II) - PL_2010_150m | ecosystem: Environmental > Aquatic > Freshwater > Lake ...
GCATAAACCATTTTTTCCCACTTAGATGTTTCAAAGAAAAACTGAGTCGTTGCAAAGGTTGCACCTAAACGCTCTTTGCGCAGCAAAACGTCGATGTCTTTCTTCTCATCGCCATTAGATGATGGATGCCCATCTGGAAATGCAGCAACTCCAATATCAAAACCACCAAACTCGTGAATCAGTTGCACAAGTTCATCGGCGTGTGTAAATCCATCTGCCGTTGGAATCCACGGTGCTCGCGGACCGCCAGCTGGATCTCCGCGAAGGGCCAAAACGCCTCTTATGCCCGCGGCGCGATACATATGCAAAATTGAGATAATTTCTTGTCGACTTGATCCAACGCAGGTGAGATGAGCAACCGTTGGAATCTTAGTTCGATGAGTGACTTCTTCAGTTACTCCAATCGTGCGATTTCTAGTTGATCCACCTGCGCCGTAGGTCACAGATACAAACTCTGGTGCCATGAATTCAAGGGCCTCTAGAGCAGCCCACAACCGAACTTCACCCTCTTCATCCTTTGGAGGGAAGAACTCTAATGAATACGAAGTGCGGACTACCACGGTGTGAGGGTACCGTTAAGGAGTGAGTTCCCAGGCCAAGGCAACACTTCAAGAGATTCGTGATGCCGTCGAGATAGAACTTGCCGCCTTTCTTAGCGAGCAATCAAAATTACTTGTATCGATTTCGAGCGATTTAGCACCAGTCGCTGGAGCCCTCTCCTCTTTTCTTCTAGACAGTGGAAAAAGATTACGACCCCTGTTTGCTTACTGCGGTTACGTAAGTACAGGCGCCGAAGTCACAGCTCCAATCATTAGAGCTATTGCAAGTCTTGAACTACTTCAAGCCTGCGCGCTTATTCACGATGATTTAATGGATGGCTCCGATATGCGCAGGGGTAAGCCTTCAATCCATCGCCACTTTGAATCACTTCATGTGCAAGACGAGCTCGAAGGTTTTGCTCCTGCATATGGTTCAGCCGCCGCCGTTCTATTAGGCGACTTAGCTCTGGTCTGGTCAAATCAAATGCTTAACTCGGCAGGACTAACTTCCACTCAGCTCCACGACGTCATGCCCATTCATGACGAGATGCGAACAGAGTTAATGGCCGGACAATTCTTAGACATTCATGAGCAGACGCAGAAAACTACCGATTTAAATCGATCCAAAACCATTGCGCGATATAAATCTGGCAAATACACAATTGAACGACCTCTGCACATCGGTGCAGCTCTCAGTGGTGCCCAATCCCCCGAACTCTTTGCGGCCCTATCTGCTTATGGCCTTCCGCTAGGCGAGGCTTTTCAATATCGGGATGATTTGTTAGGTGTCTTCGGAGATTCAAGTGTTACAGGCAAGCCAGCAGGTGATGATTTGCGTGAAGGTAAACGGACTGTCCTTATCGCGCTAACCGATAAAGAATCTACCGAAGTTATGCGTGAGACAAGTCGGAAGTACTTTGGAGCACCTGATTTAGATGAGCACGGGGTCAAGATTTTGCAAGAAATTATCGTCTCGACTGGTGCGAGGGAAAAACTAGAATCAATGATTGATGAACTCGCCGAACAAGCGTTAACTGCCGCAGACAATGAGCTCATTGGCGAAAATGCACATCCCCTACTTCTGGAACTCGCCAAAATTGCAACTAAGAGAAGTGCCTAGGTGGCGGCTCGCGTTAAAGGTCCAACCGATCATGTCGTAATTGTTGGGGCCGGGCTTGCAGGTTTAAGTGCTGCACTGCGATTAGCTGGCGCCGGACGAAAAGTTACGGTCATCGAACGCGAAAGTGTGCCAGGTGGGCGAAATGGTTTACTCAACAAAGATGGTTACGCATTTGATACCGGTCCTAGCGTTCTCACAATGCCCTCATTAATTCAGGATGCCTTTAACTGCGTGGGTGAAGATATGAAGGACTGGTTAGAACTTATGCCAGTGTCGCCTTTATATCGAGCTTTCTATCATGACGGATCACAAATTGATGTACATGCAAACACTCAAGAGATGGAAGCAGAGATAGCTTCCAAAATTAGTGCAACTGAGGCCGAGGGTTACCGTAAGTATGTAGATTTTGTTACGAAGCTCTATAAGTACGAAATGAACGATTTCATTGATCGCAATATAGATTCACCCCTTAACTTGTTGACTCCAAATCTTGCGCGCTTGATTGCCCTCGGGGGCTTTCGCCGATTAGCGCCTAAAGTAAATCAATTTATGAAGGACCCACGCCTGCAAAAGGTTTACTCATTTCAAGCTATGTATGCCGGCGTTAGTCCACAACAGGCCCTTGCTATCTACGCCGTCATCGCTTATATGGACTCAGTTAATGGGGTTTTCTTCCCTAAGGGTGGCATGCATGCCGTACCTCGAGCGCTAGCCAGCGCTGCGCAAAAACATGGTGTTGAATTCAAATACAGCACAACAGTTTCCTCCGTCGAAGTAACTAATGGTCGTGCAAAAGCTGTATTGACCGAAGATGGTCAGAGAATTGAGTACGATGCGCTTATTCTCAACCCTGATTTACCAGTTGCTTGGCGCGACCTGTTGGGTAAAACTCCCCTCTCAGTTAAGCGACTGAATTACTCTCCATCATGTGTAACTATGTTGATCGGTTCATCAAAGAAATATGACTTCACGGCGCACCACAATATTCACTTTGGTAAATCCTGGGATGGCGTTTTTGACGAGCTCATTACACAGAAAAAGCTAATGAGTGATCCGAGCGTGCTTGTAACTATTCCTTCTAAGGATGATCCCAGTCTTGCACCGGTTGGAAAACATTCGTACTATGTTCTTTTCCCCACCCCTAACTTAGATGCCGATATCAACTGGACGAAACAAGCAAAACCATATCGAGATCACATGATTTCAACCTTAGAATCTCGGGGATACAGTGGGTTTGGTGATGCTATTGAGACAGAGGTTGTGACCACTCCTCTAGATTGGCAGGCGCAAGGGATGGAAAGAGGCGCTCCATTTGCAAGCGCACATACATTTTTCCAAACTGGTCCATTTAGACCACGCAACATGGCCGCTGGAATCGAGAACGTTGTTTTTGCTGGATCTGGAACTCAGCCTGGAGTTGGTGTACCTATGGTATTAATTTCCGGGCGTTTGGCAGCTGAGCGCATAGTTGGTCCAGTTAAGTAAATGGATGAGTTAACGGCTGCGGGAATCACCGATCCCACATTGCGCGATTCCTATGCCGAATGCAAACGCCTCAATGCCTTACATGGCAAGACTTACTTTCTTGCAACCTTGTTGCTACCAAAGGCAAAACGTCCCTTTGTCCACGCCCTATATGGATTTGCTCGCTTTGCCGATGAAATTGTTGATGATCTCGAATCAACATTAACGACCAAAGAAAAGGCAGTCGCACTTAGAAGTTGGGGCGAGGGGGTTCTGTCAGATTTGCGCAAAGGAACTAGCCAGGACCACATTGGGCTGGCCTTAGTTGATACCGTCAATCGATTTTCTATTCCTCATCAATATTTTGAAGCCTTCTTGCACTCAATGGAAATGGATTTAACCGTCCAAGAGTATGAGACATATGAAGATTTAATGGAATATGTCTACGGTTCGGCGGCCGTTATTGGTCTAGAGATGGTGCCAGTCTTGGGGCCATTGCATAATGATGCTTTTGAAGCTGCAAAGAAATTGGGCATCGCATTTCAATTAGCGAACTTCATCCGTGATGTTGACGAGGATTTAGATCGCGGCCGTATATATCTGCCGATTGCAGAAATGGATAAGTTTGGAGTTAGCCGCGAAATGCTTGAAGCACGCGTATTAACTCCACAGATTATTGAGCTCCTTAAATTTCAGATTACTCGAGTGCGCCAACTCCAAGCAGAGGCTGCCCCGGGAATTGCGTTATTGGAGCCCTCAAGTCGGCCATGTATTGAGGCAGCAAGTGAACTGTATTGTGGCATTGTCGATGAAGTTGAAAAAATTGGCTACGACATATTCAGCAAAAGAGCTAAGACTTCTACTATGCGCAGAATTAAAGTTGCTGGCGCCGCTTTTCTAAAGCTCCGATTCGCATCCAATTAGTCAAAACACCCAGCACTAAAGCAAAACCAAAGAGTAAATCTTCAATCGGCGCCGATGCGATTCGCAGACCAACTATTGTTGCAGGGTTGTACATAACGATATTGCGAGAAGTGAGCCACCAATTAGTTAATAACTGAAAACTAAGAATGATTGCATACGATGTCCAAAAAACTCTCCGCTTCAACAATTGAGTCCTTGCCACAAGTAAATCAAATAGAACGGCACAAACTACGGCCACGATTGCCAGCTGCGTATAGCTCATAGCGGCCAATCTTTCTTCACGGTGCGTACGGCTTCAATTGTCATGATTGCTGCAATTGGTACGAAGAAAAAAAATAGGTACTCTTCCAAAGGAATCCCAAAGGGGCCATAGATTCCAAGCACTTGAGCCTTATCAAATCGCCAATGACTACTCTTAATTGCATAAGCATCCCAGATGATAAATATGCTTGCGATGGGCCATATCGCTTGGAGCGCACGTTTGATTCGCGCGAGAACGCGTACCTTCAGGAAAATTTCTAACCAAAATGAGCCAACTACCGTGAAGGCAATCATGGCCATATAGGAGAGCTTTAGCACGAAAGTAACGTTACTCTACGAAGTACGGGAGCCCATAAAGGCTGAGAGGGTCTGAGATTCAGACCGACCGTTTGACCAATCCGATAATGCGGATCTGGAAGGGGTTTAGACAATGTCAAAAATTCTATTCACAGCCTGGGGCTACGATGTTTCATATCTGGAATTCATTTCCGCAGTGACCTCATTTGTTGGGGTATGGCTTGGAACTACCGGCAAGCGAATTACATGGCCGTGGTGGGCATTGAGCAGCGCCCTTTACATGGTCTTCTTTTATGACGTAAAACTCTATGCAAGCTCAGTACTACAAATTGTATTTATTCTTGCCGCACTGTGGGGCTGGCGTGATTGGGCGCCAACTGGTGCCGTACCAAGTGCCCTTACACGCCGACAAATTTACTACTGGAGTTTAGGAACTTTAGTTACTACAGCTGCTCTTACTCCAGTTCTTTCAAGAATCGGTGCAGCTGCAACTTGGTCCGATGCATTCTTACTCATTGGAAGTTTAGTTGCGCAGATTCTCATGGTTTTTGAAAAATATGAATCTTGGATTCTATGGTTGATTGTGGATGCGGTAGGAACAATTGAGTATGCAGTCCTTGGCTATTGGTTTACGGCAGTGTTGTACTTCGCTTTCACGGTTATTGCCGTTATTGGTTGGAAACGTTGGTATGACGCTCGTAGCAATTGATGGCCCTGCCGGAGCCGGAAAAACGACGTTAGCTGTGCAGTTTTACGAAAAATTTAGTGAAGACAATACGGTTTGCGTTATACATATGGATGATTTATACGATGGTTGGAATAATGCTTTGAGCGATCAACTCACTCAGAAGCTTGCAACGATTAGCAATGCCCACAGAAGAGGTGAAGTCTTTGAAGTGGAGATTTTCAATTGGGGCACGATGAGATTTGATGAGGTCCGACGTTACGACCCTGCCGACATCCTAATTCTTGAAGGTGTCGGTGCTGCCCAACTCGTGGTGCGCCAAGCTGGTGCAACCGTCTATTGGCTAGATATTTCACCTGAAATCGGGCTTGCCCGGGTATTGGCCCGCGATGGAGTTCACATTGAAAGACAGATGCGTGAGTGGCAAATTCTTCAAAATTCTCATTTTGCTGCAGATTTAACCCGTGAAAGTGCAGACCATATTCTTAACTCACAGTAGTTTCTGGCGCGCCCACACCCAGTTCTAAGGTGCATTCCATAAAATTCACACATGTCTGATCTAACTGGAGAACTAATTGATAATCGCTATCAATTAATTCGCCAAGTTGCCAACGGCGGAATGGCCTCGATATATGAGGCGATGGATACCCGACTTGATAGAAAAGTCGCAGTGAAGATAATGCATCCCCACCTCGCGCAGGACGAGGCATTTGTCAATCGTTTTATCCGTGAAGCAAAAGCTGCAGCTGCACTTTCGCACCCGAATATTGTTGCCGTTCAAGATCAAGGCTGGAATCAAGGTGGCGTCCCGGCTGTTTTTTTGGTTATGGAGTTCATCGAAGGCAGCACTTTGCGCGAATACCTTAATGAGCGCGGACGATTTGAAGTAAAAGATGCAATTAACTATTTAGTTCCAATTGTAAGTGCGCTAAGTGCTGCGCATTCGATTGGAATCGTGCATCGAGATGTAAAGCCTGAAAATATCATGATCTCAAAAGAGGGCCGCGTCAAGATCGCTGACTTTGGTTTAGCTCGGGGTGAACTCATTGGCTCAACAATGACCGCTGAATCTAGCGTTATTTTAGGATCGGTCTCATACCTATCCCCCGAACAAGTCCAACGTGGAATCGCCGATGCACGAAGTGATGTCTATGCGGTCGGCATCGTTGCCTTTGAAATGCTAGCTGGACAAAAACCATTCATTGGCGATTCGCCAATTCAAATTGCTTACATGCATGTCAATCAAGACATTCCATCGGTTAAGTCAAAGAGGAAAGATATTCCCGAAGCCCTTGATACCTTAATTAGTCGAGCCACAAACCGAGATCCCGACCTGCGCCCGCGTGATGCCGGTGAGTTCCTTAAGGCCCTAGAGAAAATACAGGCCGAGTTAGACCCCAAAAAGAATCAGCTAAAACTTGATTTGGACTTACCGGTTGAACCGATTCGCGAGAAAGCTCGAACGAAAATCAAGCAAGAAGTGATCAAAGAGGAAACTGCTCCAATAGTTGAAACAACGAAGGAGATTGCGCGAAAAGAAGACCGGAAACGCAAGACAAGTAAACGCGTTAAACGCAATCGAAAGGTGGCGCTTCTTCTTGCAATCGGCCTAGGCATTGGCGGTTGGTATGCCATCATCGGTCCGGGTTCGCGAATTGTGGTGCCATCAACAGTTGGCGGTTCATATCAAGATGCCCTTGCCGCCTTTAATCCCCTCGGAATTACGAATGTAGTCACTGAAAAACGTTATGACGAAGAAATTGCCTCTGGAACCATTATTCAATCGCAACCTCCAGGTGGGGGTCGAATCGATGTAGGTGGCAAAGTCACGCTGCTCATATCCGAAGGTCCTGAGCGATACACGATAGCCCCTCTTGTCGGATTAACGCCTGACGCGGCGATCGCTACTCTTTCAAAGAGTCCGTTGAAAATTGGAACCACTACTCAAATCTTTAGCAAAAAAATCCCCAAGGGATTTGTCATCTCCTCTGATCCGGGCGCCGGGACTAAAGTGAAGAGAGACTCGGTCGTTAACATTGTCGTCAGTAAAGGCGTCGAAACAATTGCTCTAGTTTCATATATCGGCAAAAGCAGTGATCAAGCCCTGAGCGAACTAACTGATGCTGGATTCGTTGTTACTAGTACGTATGCCTTTGATGAAAATATTCTTGCTGGAACTGTTCTCTCACAATCACCGCCTGGTAATGCCGATGTGGCTAAAAATTCAAAAGTGATTCTTGTTATATCTAAGGGAACGCAATTCGTCTATATCCCAAATGTCTTTTCTATTGAAGCGAGCTTGGCGGTTAAGGCACTCGAAGATCTAGAGCTTAAAGTTGTTGTGAAGAAATTAGGTGTAAAAAAGACGAAGAAAGTCACGAATATTTCACCCAAAGTTGGTAGTAAAGTCACGCGTGGCAGTACGGTCACAATTACCGTAGGGTAGCCCGATGCCAACTAAGTTGCCTCGTATCGGTGCTCATACTCCAACAACCGGAGGCATGGCAAAGCGTTCGATTGAATACGCTAAAACGACTGGCGCTGAAGTAATTCAAGTCTTTGCCTCTAGTCCGCGGATGTGGGCAATGCCTGCAGCTAAACCCGATTTAGATGAGGCTTTTAAAATTAAGGCCGCGGAATTAGATATCGAAACGTACGTACATGCTCCCTTTCTTATTAACTTGGGTTCACCGACTGAGGCTACGTATATCAACTCCCTAGCTTCAACTGCATACTCGCTCGGCCGTGCAACTGATATCGGCGCTTTAGGAACAGTGATTCACACTGGCTCAGCAGTTGATTCAGCTCACGTCGATAAAGCGTGGAAGCAGATCCACGAAGGCATGATGCCAATTCTCAATGCTCTAGCAGATGATGCACCATTTCTCTTACTGGAACCAACTGCTGGACAGGGTCAATCACTTGTTAAGAAACTAGATGATCTCGAGAACTATTTAAAGGCACTTGAGTACCATCCCAAGGTTGGAATCTGCCTTGATACCTGCCATGTCTTTGCCGCTGGCCATGACATCTCTGTTAAAGGTGGAATGACTAAAACTTTAGATCTGCTCATTGAAATTGCGGGAGTTGAGCGATTCAAGTTAATTCACGCCAATGACTCAATGGATGTTTGTGGTGCGCTGAAAGACCGTCACCAAAATATCGGTGATGGCCACATCGGAGTCGATGCATTTGCTGAGCTCCTTGCCCATCCAGCCGTTTCAAATGTCCCCCTAATTTTGGAAACTCCTGGCATGGAAGAAAAACACACCATTGAAGTCGCGCTCTTGAAAGCCCTTCGTAAGAAGAAATGAGTAGCGCCGAGCACAAGTGGAAGTTACAGATGGCCCCTTGGGCACTCTTATCTGTTTCAGTTGCTTGGGGACTCTCTTTTATTCTTATGAAAGATGCCATCGCGCGCCAAAGTGTTAATAACTTCCTTTTTACACGCTTTAGTGTTGCCGCCTTAGTTATGGTACTAATTCGTCCAAAAATATTTAAACTAATCGATCGTGACATCCTGCTGCGGGCAGGGGCTGCTGGAGTCTTTCTAGGTAGCGGTTACATTTTGCAAACTTTAGGTCTTGCGCGCACGGGAGCGGCTATAACAGGATTCGTAACTGGTCTTTACATTGTATTGACACCATTGTTCGCATCGATTTTCTTGCGTCAACGCGTTGGCCGCTTTACTTGGAGTTGCATTGCAATTGCCACTCTTGGCTTAGCGCTGCTATCAATTCATGGCTGGTCCATCGGCTTAGGCGAACTACTTACCTTTTTCAGTGCAATATTTTTCGCTCTCCATATTACGGCTTTGAGCAAATGGAGCTCGGGTCGTGATACATACGCCATGACGGTTGTTCAACTTACAGCGTGCGCCGTTATTGCCGGTCTTGCCTCGATTCCCGGGGGTTACCAGCTACCGCCTGATTCAGGAGTATGGGGCGTCGTAATCTTCACAGCCGTCTTTGCAACTGTCATTGCTTTCATTATTCAAACGTGGTCCCAAGCGCATATGAGCGCCGTAAAAGTCGCCGTAATTTTAACAATGGAAGTTGTTTTTGCCGCGCTCTTTGCAATTCTCCTTGGTGGAGAAAGGTTGACGATTAAAAGCTCAATCGGAGGTATTTTGGTTGTAAGTGCAATGTATTTGATTGTCGTCAAAGAAGAGAAGTAGGCTAACAACCATGACCATAGACCTGCGATCAGATACCGTAACTCGACCATCACAAGGTATGCGTGATGCAATTGCCAGCGCACCGGTGGGTGATGACGTTTATGGAGATGATCCAACAGTTAACTCTCTAGAAGAGCGCGTTGCAGCCATGTTTGGAAAAGAGGCTGGTTTATTTACGCCGTCGGGTTCCCTAGCAAATCAATTAGCAATTCGAATGTTAGTAGCACCTGGACAAGAATTACTTGCTGAAACAAATTCGCATATCGTCCGCGCTGAACTCGGCGCAGCTGCAGTTTTTAGTGGAATTACAACGAGAACTTGGCCGGCAATCGATGGAGTGCTGAAAGCATCTGATGCCCTCGATGTCGCCCGTCCGGATTCGGGCCCTTACTTAGTTTCTACTGCCGCAATTGCAGTTGAGAACACACATAACTTTGGCGGCGGAACTGTGCAATCAATACATGAAATCGCCGCCCTACGTATCGGTGCCAATGAAATGGGATTGGCGCTTCATCTAGATGGCGCCCGTATCTGGAATGCCCATGTTGCAAGTGGCATTTCATTCTCTGATTACGGACAGTATTTCGACACAATTAGCGTCTGTTTATCAAAGGGTTTAGGTGCCCCTGTTGGTTCAATCATGATCTCGACAAAGGAGCGCGTCGCACAAGCGCGTATTTGGCGCAAACGTTACGGCGCTGGAATGCGACAAGTCGGAATCTTGGCAGCGGCTGGACATTACGCACTTGATAAAAATATTGAACGGTTAGCCGATGATCATCGTCGCGCAAAGGAAATTGCGATTGCATTGTCAACTATTGATTCGACCCTGATCGACCCAGCTCATGTTCAAACGAACATTGTTGTCTTAGACCTCAAGTCGATACCTTTAACGGCAACAGATTTAGCTCAACGTTGTCGTGAAGCTGGATTATGGATAAGCGCCTTTGGGCCTAAGTTTGCGCGTCTAGTAACGCATATGGATTTTGATGATGCTCAATGTGCCGAAGCAATTGAGATTTTAAAGAAAGCCCTCGTGGCTTAATAGCCACTCTTTTTTATCTACTCCGTAGGCATAATTTCCTAGCGCTCCACCAGTTTTTACGATTCGATGACACGGCACAACCA
>Ga0163199_1002823_pt1 | contig 10594 bp, 11 predicted proteins | sample PL_2010_150m_FD_113537 | JGI IMG/M metagenome (GOLD analysis project Ga0163199, IMG submission 113537) | Freshwater microbial communities from Powell Lake, British Columbia, Canada to study Microbial Dark Matter (Phase II) - PL_2010_150m | ecosystem: Environmental > Aquatic > Freshwater > Lake ...
GACAAAAAACTCATGATCCCCTAAACAAAATCCATCCCAGCTCTGTAGGGGAGACCTTTTAAATGCCGGATCTGATTATCAGCAACTTGCGCGTTCACCCTCCCCCCAGTTGCTAAAGTCGGGTTAAACTATCCTTGGCATGCAACTCGCCGTGTCCAGCCGTTCCGCGCTTCCCCGTTACCAGTCGGGCGACATCCGGTATGTGGTCAGCCTGCCCGACCCCGGAACCGAGAAGGAACCGCTTTCGCTTCCGCGAAACTCCAGAAAAGTCCTCCAGCTCCGGTTCCATGATGTCGATGACATTGAGATGCTCTCCCCTCAATACCGCAAGTGCCGGGCGCCTCAGAAAGAGGATGTCGAGGAGATCATCCGGTTTTTCAATGAAATCAACGATGAGGAATCCGGACGCGATGACCAGTTCGCTATTCTCGTTCATTGCGAGTCCGGACTGAGCCGCTCCGCAGCCTCGGCGATCATCGGACTCACTTGCCTCGGCTACGATGCCAAGACCGCTTTTGACATCGTCTGCGAAGCCAACCCGCACAGCCTTCCGAACCGCCGGATGCTCCGCATCGCCGATTCGATTTTTCAAAACACGCACCTCTATCAGATCGCGGAGGACCACCGCGCGGCGCTCTTCAATTATGCCGGCTATGAGGATCCGGTGAAAACGATGGAGCGCGATTACCGGAAGAGCCTCCGGTGCAAATGGGACCGGATGATCAAGAAGACCGCCAGATTGCTCTCCCGCCTCCGCGGATCTTCTGGCAGCAGCGCTGTTAGAAAACTTCCCTCACACGCCCATTAGAAGATCCATTTTCCGCAGATTCCAAGCGCGACAGGTTGATAAAGCCCCTCCGCAATAGGCTGACATGCGGGGGCATCCTTCTGGATGCCGGGGCTCTGCTTCGATCAGATGTTTCGTGCCTCGGACACCTCCGCCCGGGCCAGTTCAAAATTTTCCCGGGCTTTCCGGATCAGCTCCGCCGCACGATCCAGCGTTCTTCGATCTTTGGCGTCCGTTTCCAGTTCCTCCATCAGACTGCTGACCCCTTGAAAACCGAAGTTGAGCGTGCTCCCTCTGATCATGTGGGCGAGTTTCGCAACCTTGTCCGCATCCCCATCCCGGATTGCCTCATCCAGGGATGCAAACTGCCCGGGAGCGTGTTGAAGAAACTCCAGATAGATCGCGACAAACTCCGGCGCATACCCGAACGCCATCATATCCAACTGTTCCCAGTCGATCAGCTTGCTCGCTTCGCCCATCCACCACACACAACTGGATTTGCCGCTGGTCGTCAAAGCCATCTTTTCCGGCTCCCCCGGCGCTTTCAAATGCCGCCATTGCATTCAGGCGGGGAGTTTTTAAAACAATTGACCCGGATCAATGAAAATCCCGATGAACGTGGAGAGCATGGCAAGTTATGCATCACAGGATCGCCTGCGCGCTCCTGTCCGCTGACCTCCAAACATCCCGCCGGGAAGCTCGGGCTTGCCCGGCAAACCCAATAAATTTTTTTATGATCAACGTGACAAAGCTTCTTTGCGGGGGCGCGCAGCCCGGCGAATTGCCGGTTTTCAGCGGGGGGCGCCAGGGCGCAAAATCCGGTCCGCAGCGCAGGCCGGTCGTTGTTTGGAGCATCACGCGCCGCTGCAACCTGCGCTGCGAGCACTGCTACTCCGACTCCATTGCGAAACAATATCCCGGCGAGCTGTCATTGCAGCAGTGCATCGATGTCATCGACGACCTTGCGGACTACCGGGTTCCGGCCGTGGTCCTTTCGGGAGGGGAGCCGATGTTGCATCCGCACTTTTTTGATCTGGCCGGCTACGGGGTTGCTCGGGGTTTGCAGATCAAGGTGGCGACCAATGGAATGCGGATCGATTCGCACAACGCGCAAAGGTTGAAGGACCTCGGGGTGTCGTATGTCGGCATATCGCTCGATGGAATCGGCGGAAGCCACGACAGTTTCCGGGGCCGGAACGGCGCGTTTGACAAGGCGGTGGACGCCTTCCGTCACTGCCGCGGAGCGGGGCAGAAGGCCGGCCTGCGGATCACCCTGAACCGGCGTATAGCCGGCCAGCTTCCGGAGATCCTGCGGTTCATCGAGGAGGAGGACATTCCCCGGGTTTACTTTCGTCATCTCGTTTACGGGGGCCGCGGAGAGAACCCCGGCCCGCTTCCAGCGTCGGAGGCCCGGACAGCGCTGAGAATGATCGCGGAGGCTGCGCTGCGCTGGAACCGCGAAGGGAGCGCACGGGAGGTTCTGACGATGGATCAGCCGGCCGACGGGGCGTTTTTCTGGCTCACGATGCTCCGGAAGAACCCGGAACGCGCAAAAGTGATCTGGAGTGCTCTGAGCGGGAGAGGTGACGACGGCCACTCCGCAGGCCTTGGGATTTCCAATATCGACAGCCAGGGGGATGTCCATCCCGACCAGTTCTGGCGGGACCACACGCTCGGCAACGTGAAAGAGCGGACGTTCAGCCAGATCTGGAGCGGCGCCCGGGACGAGCTGATGTCGGGACTCCGGGACCGCATTCCCAGGCTCCAGGGCCGTTGCGGGTCATGCCGGTTCAAAAAGGTCTGTGGTGGGGGCGCCCGGGTTCGCGCCTTCCAGAAGTTTGGCGACCCTTGGGCCGAGGATCCCGGTTGCTACTTGAGGGACTACGAGATCGAATCCGCCGGGTTGTCAGCCTGATTCCATGTCGATCAGGCTGGTCGGAAAAGGCCTCCGCGTCCCGGCATGTAAAGCGGCAGCCCGGTCCGTGAACTGATTCCGTCAAACACCTCGTCAGTGGCAAAAATCCGGATTCCGTCGTGAAGGGCGATGGAGGCGACGAGTGCCTGGTTCACGGGAAGCGCCAGGCCCGCATCAAGGCAGTTCCATGTCAACCGGGTCGCGCGATTCCAATCGTCATCACCGCAAGGGCGATCAGGCAGGAAGGAGAGATGGCGGCTGATTATCTCCCTGTCTTCCTTCCGGGCTCCCCCGAGGACTTTCAACCGGACCGGCGCGCAAATCAGGGCTTCGTCTGCTTCGAGCAACCCTTCAACAGCCAGTTTGATGTCGAGTCTCCCCTCGCGATGAAGGGCTTCAATCCAAACCGATGAATCCACGAGAACCATGTTTACCAGAGGGGACTTTGCTCCTCCTCCTCGGCTGGTGATCCCTGCTCCGGATAGTCGAAAGCCCCTTCCCGGAGCAAGCGTCCAAAGTCCCGCGCCTTCTCCCGCCGGACATACTCCGAAACGGCTTTGGCCAGAGCCGGGCTCTTGTTCTTCTCTCCCGTCATGGCCATCACGTCACGCAAAAGATCATCATCAATATCAACGCTGATTCTCATTAAATAGAAATATGATTCAAAAAGAATCAAAGCAATACAAATTTTGAATCATTATGCATCATTTTGTTATCGCAAGCTCCTCTGCTGGATATGTCCAGATCTCGGAAAGGGTCGGATGGTAGTGAGGGATAGAGGCGAGATCGGCAGCGGTGGCGTGGAAACGCATGGCGACGACGATTTCATGGATGAGTTCGGCTGCTTCAGGACCGACAATCGATGCGCCGAGAATTTCTCCGCTGCGGGCATGGGCGATGAGTTTGACGAATCCGTGTGTTTCGCCCATGACAAGGGATTTTCCGTGGTCGTCGAACGGGTATCTGGCGGTGGCGAAGGGAATCTCAGATGTGGAGAGTTCGTTCTCGCTGGCTCCGACACATGCGAACCCGGGCTCCGTAAAAACAGCAAAGAGGTTCAGTCGGTAATCCATGCTTTCCAGAGGTTCCCTGCTGGCAGAGAGAAGCCTGGCGGCGTTGCGGGCGGCGACCTCCCCCTGCTGGATCGCGACATGGACGACCTCAAGTGGGCTGCAGACGTCGCCCGCCGCAAAAATGTGGGGAAGAGAAGTTTGCTGGGACAGGTTCACCTCAATTTTCCCGTCCTGCAGGCGCACGGGAAGGCCAGTCGGGATCATGGCATGGCGGCCCAGGGCGTTGAGGATTTCCGATCCGGTGGCGGCAGCCTCCGCGCCATCCTTCAAATAAAAGACCCGCTTTTTTGTCCCTGAAACTTCGACGCGCAGGAGTTTTGTTCCGGTGACGACCTTGATGCCGTCCTGCCGGAGCCCGTCCGCGAGTGCCTCCGCGCAATCCCGGTCTGTTCCGCGAAGGATCTGCGGGCTGCGTTGAATGATCGTGACCCCGGCCCCGAACGCACGGCAGTAGGATGCCATTTCCAAGGCGACCGGTCCGCCGCCAAGAACGATCAGGGAGTCCGGGATCGATTCCCGGTCGAGCAGGTCATCACTAGTCAAAGGGGTTGCCTCGGACAGGCCGGGAATTGGAGGGACGGACTGCGCCGATCCGGTGGCGATGAGGATGCTTTTTGCCCGGAGCAAAACATCCGCACCGTCCGCCAGTTGAACGGTCATCGAGTGGGGGCCGGTGAATTCTGCGGTTCCACGAAGCAGGTCGAATGGTCCATTTTGAAGCTGCGCACCGCGATAGCCGGCAAACTCAGCGATAAGGCTTCGCTTGCGGGCGATGATCGCCCCGGGATCAAAAGAGGGGGTGCCGGCCGAGAGTCCGAACTTGGCTGCGTTGCGGATCGCGCGGAATCTTTTGGCGGATTCCAGCAGGGCTTTGCTGGGCATGCATCCCCGGAGAATGCAGAGTCCGCCGAGTTCCCCGGCCCCCTCGATCACAGCAGTTTTAAGGCCGAGGGCCGCGGCGGACCGGGCACCCGCAAAACCCGCGCTCCCGCCGCCGACGACCACGAAATCGTATTCGATCATCCTGCCATTGAGACAGATGATGCCGGCGAACGAAATGGCAAAATCCGGCCACTCTCACCATGATGAGGGCATCGTTCCTATGTTACGAATTCGTTGAAAATCAGAGCTTCCCTTCGCCGAAGGGCTTGGGTAGTTGAACGCGCGATGCGTCAGCCAAGAACCATTCTGTCAATCGCGGGAGCTTTACTCATCGCTGGGGTGTGCCTTGGTGCCGGGGATGCCTCGCTGGCGACCGGGAGGAATTTCGCCCCGTTCACTCTGTTTTTAAAACCTTCGCTGCAGATGAGTCCGCTGCCCGGTTGGATGCAGGGGCCTGCTGTTGTGCAGCGTGAGACATCGACCATTGAAATTCCAATTCCCGCACTATGGAGTTCCCCGTCGGCGGACTTCTATGCCCTGACAGTTGTTTTCGACGACTGTGGGGACGGAGGCCCTGCGGTCGAGTGGCGTGCGCCGGACGGATCAACCACCACCATCTGCGGGGGGCTTGGAGAGACGGGAATTTCACTTGGAATGAATTCGAGGACGATCCTTCTTCCCCGCACCCTGACGCGGGAGGGGGGGGGGTTGCTGGTTTCCTACTACGCCAAGTTTGACGGGCTGGTGAGTTTGTCGGTGCGCCCCGCACGGGAGGACCTCCTGGCTGTCCTTGGCGGACAGGGAGATCCTGTTCTGGTGGACGAGGCGTTGCGCGTTTTCGAGCGCGGCGAGGTCGATGGCCGGAAAGAGGTTCCGATGACCGGAGATGTCCGGCGGGGATCCATCGTGGAGGCGGAGCTTTCTGCGCAGGTGGAAGAATTCCAGAGCGAGGTGGAGTTTGTTACGCCCATGGAAGGAACGATTGAAGGTGCGATGGTCCGGCTGGATGTCCTCGGACTCGACCCGGAGGCAACAATCGACGTCCGGGTAAATTCGATTCTTGTCGGGCAGCTGAATTTTCCCGCTTTCCGGCTCGATGATCCGGCGCTCGTGCCGGACAGCCTCGGCAGGCTGGTCATCGCCGGGTGGAGAAACGGCACCGTGTTCCTTCCGGCGCACCTTTGGCAGCAGGGCGACAATTCGGTTGTGCTGACCCTGCACCGTTCGGGAGCGGAAACCGGGCGGCCGGTTTTTATCCGGAACGCGATTCTTCATGTCCGCTTCGGAGCGGAATCCGCCAGTGTCGAAAATGCCGAGCCGGATCTTTCCCTCCCGGATCCGATGGTTCCCGACATCAACGAGCCTCCGCTTCCGGAGATCGTAACGGGAATCCGCTGAGCCGTTTATCGCCCCGGAATTATCCGCGGGCCATGCGACGGAGAAGGGCGTCGGCCATGTCCGCCGGGGTGGCTGCCACTTCGATCCCTGCCGCCTGAAGGGCTTCGATTTTTCCGGCGGCCGTTCCCTTGCCCCCGCTGACGATGGCGCCGGCATGACCCATGCGCCTTCCGGGAGGCGCTGTGGCACCGGCGATGAAGGCGGCGACCGGCTTGTTGCAGTGGATCCCAAGCCACGCGGCGGCCTCTTCCTCGGCGGTTCCGCCGATCTCGCCGATCATGATCATCGCCTCGGTGGCCGGATCGTCGTTGAACATTTTCACCACATCAAGATGGGAGGTGCCATTGATCGGATCGCCGCCGATGCCGACGCAGGTGGACTGGCCATGTCCCCGGCTGGAGAGCTGCCAGACCGCCTCGTATGTGAGGGTTCCGGAGCGGGAGACAACCCCCACCTTTCCGGGCTTGTGGATGTAGCCGGGCATGATCCCGATCTTGCACTGTCCGGGCGTGATGATTCCCGGGCAGTTCGGTCCGATGAGGCGGCTGGGCTTGTCCTTCATGCCCGCGCGGACGCGCATCATGTCGAGGACGGGAATGCCTTCGGTGATGCAGATGACGAGTTCGATGCCTGCATCGACCGCCTCCATGATCGAGTCCGCGGCAAATTCCGCCGGGACAAAAATCATCGTGGCATTGCAGCCGGTTTCCCTTCGGGCTTCGAGCACGGTGTCGAAAACCGGGATCTTGTCATCAAAGATTTCTCCGCCGCGCGCCGGAGTGACGCCTGCGACGAGGTTGGTGCCGTATTCCATGCACTGCCGGGCGTGGAAACCGCCGGCTTTTCCAGTGATCCCCTGCACGAGCAGGCGGGTGTGTTTGTCAACGAGAATGGCCATTTTTTATAGAATGCGAAATGTGGAATGCGAAATGGGTTTTATGCCGCTTTGGCGGCGGCTACGACTTTCCGCGCCGCATCGGCAATATCGGTGGCGGCCTCAAGCGGGAGGCCGGACTCGGCGAGCATCCTGCGTCCCGCCTCCACGTTCGTGCCCTCGAGCCGGACGACAAGCGGGACCGGAAGGTTCACTGCCTTCACGGCGTTGATGATGCCCTGTGCGATGATGTCGCACTTCATGATACCTCCGAAAATGTTCACGAGGATAGCCTTCACCCTTTGGTCCGAGACCAGGATTTTAAAGGCCTCGGTGACCTGCTGTTCGGTGGCGCCGCCGCCGACATCGAGGAAGTTTGCGGGCTCCCCGCCGTTGTGTTTGATGATGTCCATCGTGGCCATCGCGAGCCCCGCCCCGTTGACAAGGCACGCGATGTTTCCGTCCAAGCCGATATAGCTGAGGTTGGATTTCGACGCCTCAAATTCGCGCGGGTCCTCCTCCTCGATGTCGCGGTAGGCGACGATTTCCGGGTGGCGGTAGAGCGCGTTGTCGTCGAAGTTGAACTTTGCGTCGAGCGCGAGCACCTCGCCCCCCTTCGTGATCACGAGCGGGTTCACCTCCACCATCGAGCAGTCGCAGCGGAGGAAAAGCTTGTAGAGGCTGGCAAAAAGCTTGCAGGCCATCCGCATCTCGTTCGATGCGATGCCGAGCAGTTTGGCGAGCTTGCGTGTCTGATAGGGTAGGAGTCCGAGGAGAGGGTCGACCGGCATGCGCACGATTTTCTCCGGGTTGTGCGCGGCCACAGATTCGATGTCCACGCCGCCTTGGGTGCTTGCCACGATGACCGGCGCCGAGATCGTCCGGTCGATGAGAATCGCGAAGTAGAGTTCGCGTTCGATCTCGACGGATTTGGAAACGAGGACCTTCCGCACAATGCGACCCTGCGGTCCGGTCTGGTGGGTGACGAGCGTCTGGCCGAGCATTTTTTCCGCAATGTCGCGGGCCTGATTCGCTGTTTTGCAGAGATGAACGCCGCCTTGGAAGCCGTTTGAAAACGTGCCCTTGCCGCGCCCCCCGGCGTGAATCTGCGCCTTCACGACGAGATTGTTTGTCGCCAGCGAGCGGGCGACTTTTTCGGCTTCCTCCGGAGTCGATGCGACTCCGCCGGGCGTGTTTGCGACTCCGAATTTGTCGAGGAGTTCTTTGGCTTGGTATTCGTGAATGTTCATCAGTAGCGGACCGGATATATACAAGACGCTGATCGCCGCGCCACTTCAAAGTTCGGCTTTTCGGAATGTCGTATAGGTTGACTGCAATTTTCCGCGGAAGGCCTGCTTGTTTTGAAGCCTTCGATTGCCGCGAAAGGAAGTCCCCATCATGGAGATCGGTTTGCCGGTCCCCGTTGGACCCGACAAGCCGCAACACATTCAATGTGACAAAATTGTAACATTCGTGCGGTTGATGGCAGGGGCCCTGCTGCCTACCAACCTTGGTCGAAATGTATCCAAAAGAAAGGAGACCATCCCGGGTCCCTGCGGGGGTTCGGGTGAGGGGGCTTGTTGTCGCAAGCCTCGCCTTGGTTGCTGCCTTCTCCCTTCCGCCGGCTGCATTAGCGCAAGACGTTGCAAACGAACCTCCTCCGACAAAGACTGTGGTCGATCAGATCAACGCCCAGAATCCCGCTTCGCTTTACATCAAGGAATACCGGGTCATCGGGTCGCGCACGCTTCCCCGGAGCGAGGTCGAAAAAGCGGTTTACGGGTATCTGGGTCCGGGGCGAAGTGAGGAGGATGTTGAGCAGGCACGGGCGGCGCTCGAGAAAGCCTATCGGGATCTGGGATACCAGACGGTGTCGGTGAATGTGCCGCCCCAGCGCCCGACCCGTGGGATTATCGTGCTGCAGGTCACCGAGGCGCCGGTCGGCCGCTTGCGCGTGCACGGGTCGAGGTTTTACAGCATCGAGCAGATCAAAAAGATGGCCCCCTCGCTGGCGGAGGGAACGGTGCCGAATTTCAATGATGTCCAGCGGGATATCATCGCCCTGAACCAGCTTGCCGACCGTCAGGTCACGCCTTCGCTGAAACCCGGAGTGATTCCCGGAACGGTGGATGTCGAACTGACTGTCAAAGATAAGCTGCCGCTGCACGGGAGCGTGGAGTTGAACAACCGCTACAGTGCCAACACGACTCCGCTGCGGCTGGATCTTGCTGTTCGATACGACAACCTCTGGCAGTTGGGGCATACGATCGGGGCGGGGTTCCAGATTGCTCCGGAGCGACCGAGTGACGCGCTCGTCTACTCCGCGTATTACATCGCGCGGCATCCGGCGGTTGACTGGCTCGGGCTCATGCTGCAGGCCACCCGGCAGAACAGTGAGGTGTCCACTCTCGGTGGAGGCAATTCCCTTGGAAACGGCGAGATCTACGGCGGGCGGTTCCTGGTCAACCTTCCTTCCAAAAAAGGATTTTTCCATTCCGCGAGCCTTGGCATTGACTACAAGCATTTCACGCAGGATCTCGCCCTCGGGGATTCGGTGATCGCCTCGCCGGTCGAATACTGGCCCTTCAGTATCAGCTACAACGCGGCTTCGATCGGAAAGTATTACCAGACGGAACTCAACGCGGGAGTCACATTCAGTTTCCGGGGAACGAGCGCCCAGGAGCAGGTGGAATTCGACAACCGGCGCTACAATGCCGACTCCAACTTCTTTTATTTTCGCGGGAGCCTGAGTCACACTCAAAAGCTGCCGTGGGATTTCCAGCTGTTCGCGGAAGTTCAGGGCCAGGCTTCCGCCAATCCGCTGCTGGACACCGAGCAGTTCAGCCTTGGCGGGATGAGCACGGTCCGCGGGTATCTGGAATCCGTCGTCGTCGGGGACAATGCGCTTTGCGGCTCCCTGGAGCTCCGCACCCCTTCACTCCTCGGATGGCTGGGTGAGGGACACGAGATGAGGGTGTTTGTTTTTCTCGATGGAGGAGTTGCCACGCTCAACGATCCGCTTCCCGAGCAGACCTCGAAGTTCAACCTCTGGAGCTACGGGATCGGAAGCACGATCAAGATTTTCGACCACCTGAACGGCGAGTTCCTCATCGGCGTTCCGCAAATCACACAGGCCCCCTCGCAGGCGGGCCAGCCGCTTTTCACTTTCCGCCTCTGGGCCGAACTCTGATCACACATGAACAACCGAACGCTCTCCAAAATTCTTTCAGCGGCTCTGCTTCTCGCCTGGGCGTCCGCGGCACCTGCCGAGGACTGGTGGAACAAGGAATGGACTGCGCGAAAATCCTTCACCGTGGATACCGGGAAGACCGGTGTGGAGATGACCGACCCCGCCGGCACGAGCCTTGTCCTGATCCGCCTGCATCAGGGAAATTTCAATTTTGCGACGGCGAAAGAAAACGGGGCCGACCTTCGTTTTGGCGCCGAGGACGGAAATACGGTCCCCGAACATCAGATTGAAAAGTGGGACGCTCTCATGAACGAGGCCTTCGTCTGGGTGAAAGTTCCCGACATCAAGGCGGGTTCACAAAATAAGTGCTGGCTCTAGTCCGGTGTCGAGGGTGAGAAAATCGAGGAAGGCGGCGACCCTAAGGCGGCCTGCGATGCGGCCACGGTTACTGTCTAGCATTTCACATCGCCCACAC
>Ga0163199_1002824_pt1 | contig 10591 bp, 13 predicted proteins | sample PL_2010_150m_FD_113537 | JGI IMG/M metagenome (GOLD analysis project Ga0163199, IMG submission 113537) | Freshwater microbial communities from Powell Lake, British Columbia, Canada to study Microbial Dark Matter (Phase II) - PL_2010_150m | ecosystem: Environmental > Aquatic > Freshwater > Lake ...
ACGGGTGCATTCCCAATTTTCCGGCCACGGAAGGAGAGATGAGACGGGCTTTCAGCCCTGATCGGTTTTGGGCCGGAGACCTGGGGCGTTGCCCCAGGCTGGTATAAAGGCGCGCCTTTGGCGCTTCCCGCATTGTCGCGTTACACCTCGTTGAGGCGGGATGGATTTTCTTCTTGAAGCGGGTGAGATGAAGCTGAGGAAGCGCCAGCCGTGGCAAAAGGGGCAAAGCTCCGACGTAATACCAGCCTGGGGCAACGCCCCAGGTTCTTAAAATACGAGAGCCATAGGGCTGAAAGCCCGTCCTATTTGACCTTAATCTCGGAAAATTGGAAATGCGCTCTGAATCAACAGCAGGTCAGCAACGGCATACAGTTGCTAATGCGGGCGATATCGACAAGGGCGGTGGGGAGATGGGTGATATGCAGCTCACGACCGCGGCGACGCGCCTGGTCGGTCCATTCCAACAACAGGGCTAGGCCGCCGCTATTGGCGCGGGTGACCCCCGAAAGATCCAACAACACTGGACCCGCGCCGTCAAACAGGGCAAGACTCCGCGACAGAAGACCCTCCACCGTGGAGAAGTCCAGGACCCCACTGATCGTGAAGGCGCCCTCGCCGCGGGCCACCAGTTCCGCATTGCTCATGCGTTGCCTGCCTGGTTGCGAGTTTTTAGGGCCTGGATCAGACCGGCGATGCCCCCGCGGCGAATCTCCTCGGCAAAGCTGCCGCGGTAATTGGCCACCAGACTCACCCCGTCGATGACCACGTCATAGACTTTCCAGGCGCTTTCCTTCAGGTACATCTGGTAGTCGATGGGCACCGTAGGGCCGCCCGGCTGGTTTATCTCGGTCTGCACCAGGATCCGACCTTCCCGGCTGGGTCGCAACGGTAGGATACGGATTGCCTGCCCTGAGTAGTTGAGCAGGGCCTTTGCGTAGGTGCGCACCAGCAAACGCCGGAACTCCTCCACCAAGACTTGACGTTGGCCCGCGTCAGCCTGGCGCCAGAAGCGGCCCATGGCATATTGGGTGATGCGTTCAAAGTCGAAATTGGGCACCACGATCTCGTCGACCAGACCGTAAATGATCTGGGGGCGGGCATCGATTTCCGCCCGACGTTTCTGCAACACTTGCAGCATACGATCGGTAGTGTCCTTGACCACTGCGGAGGCCCTGTCCGGCGTGTCCGCCCGCGCCGCACCCAACAGCACCAGGCCGAGCACTAGCCCGACCAGGGACAGTGCGCTACTTGCTCTCACTCTTCTTTTCAACGCCACCCTCTCCTGCTCCTGCCTTACTAAATAGTAGCTGGCCCACCAACTGCTCCAGAACCAATGCCGACTGGGTATGGATCAGCTCATCGCCGTTTTTTAGGTATAGGTCACCGCCACCCGGATCGAGTCCAATGTACTGCTCCCCCAACAGCCCCGCCGTGAAGATGTTGGCAAAGGTGTCGTCTGGGATGCGGTCGTATTGCTTATCGATCCGTAAGGTAACCACTGCCTCATAGGCCCCCTGATCCAGGTCGATGGCCTCTACCCGGCCGATGCGCACTCCCGCCATGTTTACCGGCGCACGGACCTTGAGGCTGCCCGCATTGTGGAAGCGTGCCTTGAGTTGATAGCCATCACTGCCGCTGGCGGTGCTCAGGTTGCTGACCTGCATGGCCAGGAAGAACAATGCCACCAGGCCGGCCGCCATAAAGGCCCCCACCGCGATCTCTATGGCCCTTTGCTTACCCATCCCTACCCTCCGAACATGAGCGCTGTTAGCACGAAATCAAGCCCGAGTACCGCCAGGGCCGAATGTACCACGGTGCGGGTGGTGGCGCGGCTCACCCCTTCCGAGGTGGGTAGCGCGTCATAACCTTCGAACAGGGCAATCCAGGTACAGACGATGCCAAACGCGAGGCTCTTGATTACCCCGTTGACCAGGTCGTCCCGCAGGTCGATCTTGGCCTGCATCTGGCTCCAGAAGGCCCCGTCGTCCACCCCCAACAGGCCCACCCCTACAAAATAGCCGCCTAGTATGCCCACCGCGCTGAACAGGGCCGCGAGCATGGGCATGGATAGGAACCCGGCCACGAAGCGCGGCGTAAGGATGCGCCGCACCGGATCCACCGCCATCATCTCCAGCCCCGAAAGTTGCTCGGTGGCCTTCATCAGGCCGATCTCGGCGGTTAGGGCCGAGCCGGCCCGGCCAGCGAACAAGAGGGCCGTTACCACCGGCCCCAGCTCCCGCACCAGGGACGCCGCCACCATCACGCCTAGACTCTGGGCGGCGGCGAATTGGGACAGCACATAATAGCCTTGCAGGGCCAATACCATGCCGACAAATACCCCGGAGACGGTGACGATCACCACCGACAACACACCCACCACATAAATTTGTTGCACCAGCAGCCATGGGCGTACCGCCAGATCCGGGAACCCACCGAGGATGGCGAACAGCAGCAGATGGGCCCGCCCCAGCCGCTCTAGGATCGCGAGCCCGATTCGCCCCAACCGCGCCAGTAGATCAGGCATGGGCGAACAGATCCTGGGCCAGGTCTGGGGCCGGGTAATGGAAGCGCACCGGCCCGTCCGGCAGGCCATCCATGAATTGACGCACCCAGGCGGATTCCGATGCCCGCAAGGCCGCGGGGGTTCCATGTCCCATGACCTGGCCATTGGAGATGAGGTAGATCTCGTCAGCGATAGCGGCTGTCTCCTGTACGTCGTGGGATACCACGATGCTGGTGAGTCCACTGGCGTCGTTGAGGCTGCGGATCAACTTGACCAGCACCCCCAGGGAGATGGGGTCCTGGCCCGTAAAGGGTTCATCGTACAGGATCATCATCGGATCCAGGGCAATCGCCCGGGCCAGGGCGACCCGCCGCGCCATGCCCCCGGACAGCTCGCTCGGCCGCAGATCCTGGGCGCCACGCAGGCCCACCGCCTCCAGCTTGAGTAGCACCAGTTTGCGAATCATGGTCTCCGGTAAGCGGGTATGCTCACGCAGGGGATAGGCGACATTCTCAAACACGCTCAGGTCGGTAAGCAGGGCCCCGCTCTGGAACAGCATCCCCATACGGGTGCGCAGACGATACAGGTCGGAGCGACTCAAGGCATGTACATTGAGCCCGGCCACCTCGACCGTGCCGGCCTCCGGGCGCAACTGCCCGCCAATCAGCTTGAGGAGCGTGGTCTTACCGGTGCCGCTCGGTCCCATGATGGCGGTTACCCGACCGCGGCGGATGTCCATATCGGCCCCATCGAAGATGATGCGCGTACCGCGTCGGAACCGTAGCCCGCGGATGCGCACCAGCACTTCACCGGCTGCCACCTCCACGGTCGCCGGGCCGGTGCCCGCGGACAGGATTGGCGGGGGTCGCCGGGAACCGGGTCTGATCCTCATAATAGGGCTTATCCAACTTGCTACGACGGCAACACCAGGGGCCATTCTGCAATTGCAGCTTGGCGAGCGTCAAGCCGATGCCTGCATGGGATACAATTCAACGCGATGCGCTGCTTGATCCAAGGGGTTGTCCAGCGCAAAGTTCGTCACCATCTGCTGAACGAATAGGCCGTGCAGCCTCCATCAGCGAAGGAGTCCTCCGTGGAAGAGAAGTATGTCGATGTCGCCATCATCGGGTCTGGCAGTGCCGGCCTGTATGCCCTGAGCAAGGTACGCCCCTCGGGCAAGAGTTGGGTGCTGATCAACGGCGGAGAGCCGGGCACCACCTGCGCCCGGGTGGGCTGTATGCCCTCCAAGGCCCTGATCCAGGTCGCGGAGGACTACCACCGGCGCACTGTACTCGGGCGTTACGGGGTGGACGGCCATCAGGCCCTGGACCTGGACATCCCCACCGCCATGATCCATGTGCAGGATCTGCGCGACATCTTCGTGGATCGGGTAATCAGCAACAGCACCGATGACATGGGTGATGAGTTCGTGCAGGGTTATGCCCGTTTTCTTGCCCCGGACCTGCTGGAAATCGACGACGGCAGACGCATCCGCGCCCGGCGCATCGTCATCGCCACCGGCTCCCGACCCGTGGTGCCGAAGGCCTGGCGGGACTTCGGCGAGCGCCTAATCACCACCGATGATGTCTTTGAACAGAGCGATCTACCCCGCACCCTAGCGGTGATTGGCATGGGCACCATCGGTCTGGAATTGGGTCAATCCCTGCATCGACTGGGCGTTCAGATCACCGGCTTCGACCAGCTTGATACCCTGGGCGGTGCCCAAGATCCAGAGGTCTGCGCCTGCATCCAGGAAACCCTTGGCACGGAATTCCCCATCCATCTCGGCCACCCGGTGGAGATCGACGCGGAACCGGACGGTCGTCTGCGGGTCAGCGGGGGGAGCGTCACGGTGATCGTGGACAAGGTGCTGGCCGCCATCGGGCGGGTGCCGAACCTGGAATGCATGGGGCTGGAGCACCTGGGTTGTGCCTTGGACCCGCGTGGCGTCCCCCTGTTCAACCGCCACACCATGCAGGTAGGCGACCTGCCGGTGTTCCTCGCCGGGGATGTCAGCGGTGAGCGTCTCGTGCTGCACGAGGCCGGTGACGAGGGTCGCATCGCGGGCCACAACGCGATGAGCGAGGAGATCCAAGGCTTTCGCCGTAAGACGCCCCTATTCATCAACTTTTGCGATCCCAACATCTGCATCGTGGGGACGCGCTACAACGAGCTGGATCCGGCCACCACCGCCATTGGCCAGATCCGGCTCGCCCCAGTGGGCCGGGCCCTCATCATGGGCAAGAATAGGGGTATTATTCGCGTCTACGCGGAGCGGGCGAGCGGTCGACTGCTGGGCGCCGAGATGATCACCCCCAAGGGCGAAAACCTCGCTCACCTGCTCGCATGGGGCATCCAGCAAGGCCTCACCGTGGGCGAGTTGCTGCGTATGCCCTTCTATCATCCGGTGATTGAGGAGGCCCTGCAGGCGGCCCTGTACGACCTCTACAGCAAGGTCGAGACAAAGAATCCGGGGGACATCACGGAGCTGGTGCCGTTGTAACCGGTTGTTAGGCGTAGGAAAGGCAGCGAAAACCGGGATAGCCAATAACGTCAGACTGCCAGATCACTTAGATCAATATGGATTTCATTCTGACAGATCACGCCCACAAAAGATGCCTGCGCCGAGGTATAAAGGGAACATGGATAAGGCAGGCATTGGAAAATCCAGAAGTAATTGAAGAGGACACTCACGATTCCGATCTTATCCATGTGCTCTGGTCAGTGCCAGAAAAAGGATTTCGTATTCTCCGAGTTATCTACAATGGAACCGTACGTCCAGTTGCAGTGGTTACCGCGTTTTTCGATTCAAAGGCGAAAGCATCGTGAAACTCGAATTTGATCCAACGGCGGATGCCGCCTATTTTGAGATTTCTGCTGAGCAGGTAGACAGAACAGAGGAAATCGAACCAGGCATCAATGCTGACTATGATGCTAAGGGGCATCTTGTAGGTATAGAAGTTCTTTTGGTAAGCAAAAGAAACCTATCCGAACCCTTTAAAAAAGTAGCTTGATTCATCTGACGAATGTACGTGAGAGCTCATGCAGCCGACCCCGCGCAATCCGCCGCGTTTTGGTTTGATCGCTTGTCACAGGCGCGGGGCGGCTGATGGCTGTCGTTCACTGGACGCGCTGGGGCCAGGCGGCGATAAGCACCACCAGTGCGCCGATCCAGGCCGCCGCCAGCCAGCCGATCACGCCATCGTAGCGCCCCACCAGGCCGGCCCAGGGGGCGCCGTAATCCACGTCGCTGTAGGTGTGGACCACTTTGATTACCAATACCCAGCCGGCGTGCAGGCCCATGCCCCACGCAAGCCCTCCCGTGCGTTCCCGCACCAGGGCGAGCAATATCCCGACCAACAACAGGGCGATGAAGCTATCCAAGTGCTGGAGCTGAAAAACTGCGGGAAAGGCGCCGACCAGACTACTAAAGGCTGCCGTTATGGTAATCGGCAGGCCGGCGGGGATGGGTTGGGGTTCGAAGAAGTGTAGGACCGCGTAGAGCAGGCTGGAACCGATGATCGCCCGAGTGGCGCTGCCGCCATGGCGGCGCAAGGCGGCGAACAGCCCCCCCCGAAAAAAGGTTTCTTCCACCAGGGCGACCGCGAGTCCCGCCAGGAGTCCCTCGGCGATCACCTGGGGCAAGCGCCCCAACCCCACGCCGGGGGTCGGCACCCGCACCCCGAGCGGCAGCAGGGCCATGGTCAGGCAAAGAAGGATGCCGATACCCAGCAGCAGCCCCAGGGCCAAGGCGCGGCGAAACGCCTTTCCGGTCATTCCGTATCCCAGGGTGGCGCGATCCGCTAGGCCGAGACTCTTGAGGAAGGGCCAGAATCCGAGTAAACCCAGGATCATGCCGACGCGCCCGATAAAGGCATCAATGGGGACGGAGGCGGCTAGGGTTTCGGCCAGCGGGACGTACAGCAGGGCTGCCAACGCATACGCGCCAAATAAATAGGCGAAGAATTGGAGTATTGGCCCCATAGCTTAGTTTTGAAGTGACTGGGCCGTGGGTGGGGCGAGATGCGAGCGTGGCAGAGGCGGCGCGGTCAAGGTTGCCTCCGCAGTCGATATACCTTTTCCACCAGTGCGGACAGGCCCTTCTGCCGCAGCCCTGGGTTTTCCGCCAGGACATCTAGGTGATATAAGCGATCACAAACGAACTCCGTGGCATAGAACGCCCGCACCTCTTCCTCGGTCACGGTAAAAGGAGGACCCTGCATCTCTCCCTCCGGGTACTCCAGGGTGACCAGCAAAATAGGGGTAGATCGCGGCAGCACCATTTGTAGGTGTCCGGCATAGCGCTCGCGCATCGCGGGGGGCAGGGCCACTAGGGAGGCGCGGTCGTACACCCCCGTGCAATCCCGGAGATCGGCGGAGGTGAGATCAAAGAAATCGCCGCACAGCAGGGTGATCCCGTCACTCTCCCAGACGGCGAAGGGTCCGCGCTGGGATACCCGCGGTTGCAGGCCATTTTCCGCAAAGAAGTCCCGCACCGCGATCTCGCTGACCTCCACCCCCAGCACCGAGTGGCCGCAAGCACGCAGCCACAGCATGTCCCGACTCTTGCCACACAGCGGTACAAACACCGGGTCGTTTGGGGACAGCTCCAGCCGTTCCCAAAATGCCATCAGGTGGGCGTTCAGCCCCTCTTGGTGGAAGCCGATCTGATTCAACCGCCACCGCTCGCGCCAAAATGTTAGATCCATAGTATTCGCTGCCCCTATTGGGATTGATTGCATGGGTCGATGTGGGTGTGAACCTATACCCCTGCCAGGGCGATGCTGCTAGACTGAGCTGCACTCGTGGTCCTGATTAGGGTATTGACGTAGGCATGCCCCGATGGCCCTCGATAACCGGCATGGCCAACCCCCGAGTTTCCCATTCTAGTCGCACAAGGACAGTCATAAGTCATCATGGGCATGGGAAATAAGGATTTAATTACGCAACGGTTTGTGGTTGAGGAGATTTTAGCAATGATTACCTTTGAGCAGCTGCATAGCCAGAACCACGAAATCACCGAACTGTCCAATGTCTTCCTATATCTGGTCAAAGAACGTGCCATGTGTGACACAGAGACCGCATGCAACATCTTCTTTGACTATGTGGAGAAGGTTCGAGAGCACCTGGAGTTGGTGGACAAACACCTGTACACCAAGCTGTTGAACAGCCCGGATAGCATTGCCCGCCAGAGGGTGGACCGGTTCATGTCCGGCTCGCACGAGATCAAGCACCTAGTCAAGGACTATCTGAACGCCTGGTCGCGACCTGGGCATAAGGTGCTGCTGGTGCGCAACCATAAGCGATTTGTCCAAGATACCCAAGATATGATGGACATCGTATTGGATCGCCTGCAACGCGAGACCGAACACCTGTACCCACTGGTCCGTAAGGTCACCGGCAACGACAAAATCGCTGCTTGACGAGGACGCGCAGGGAGGCGTGTCAGATCCGCCGTTGGGCTGGCGCCTCACGCGTCGCGACCTGGACGCCGCGCTCATTATGGGATCCTTTTGCATGACTTTCCGACCCTGGTCTCTGGCGTTATTCCTGCTGGCCCTATGGACCGGGGGCGGGGTGTCTGCTCCGGCGACCGAGGCGCGCCCCTCGGTCTATGTCCTGGACATCGACGGCGTCATCGGACCCGCGACCAGCGACTATGTGGATCAATCCTTGGCCCAGGCCGAGGCCCAGCGGGCGGAGCTCGTGGTCTTGCGCATGGACACCCCCGGCGGGTTGGACACCGCCATGCGCACGATCGTCAAGCGCATCCTCGCCTCCAGCGTCCCGGTGGCCGCCTATGTAGCCCCGTCCGGCGCCCGGGCCGCCAGCGCGGGCACCTATATCCTGTACGCCAGCCATGTCGCCGCGATGGCTCCAGGTACCAATCTGGGCGCTGCCACCCCCGTGGAATTGGGGGGGCTGCCAGAGGTCGGCGGCAAACCCAACGGAAACGACTCCGCGTCGGACCCGAAGGCGTCGATGCCCGTGGACGCCCATAGGACCAAACTGGTCAATGACGCCGCAGCCTACCTACAGAGTCTGGCCCGGTTGCGCAAGCGCAACGAGGCCTGGGCCGAGCAGGCGGTACGCATGGCCTCCAGCCTGCCGGCGGAAGATGCCCTGCACCTGGGGGTCATAAATCTGCTCGCCACCGATCTCGATCAACTGCTGCGCCAGTTGGACGGGGTCACGGTGAATCTGCCCAGCGGACCCCATGTCCTACGCACCGTGGGCGCCGAATATCTCGTCCTAGAACCCGATTGGGGGAATCATTTGCTCGCCGCGATCAGCAATCCCACCATGGCCTATATCCTGATGCTGCTGGGCATCTATGGGCTGATCCACGAATTCTCCAACCCTGGAACCCTGTTGCCAGGGACCGCCGGCGCGGTTTCCTTGCTGCTGGCCCTGTACGCCTTTCAGGTGCTGCCGGTCAATTACGCCGGGCTGGCCCTGATCCTGCTGGGCCTGCTGTTGATGGTCGCGGAGGCCTTCGTACCCAGTTTTGGCGCCCTGGGGGTGGGTGGCGTTATCGCCTTCATCTTCGGTTCCCTGATCCTGATCGATACGGGCCAGGGCGGGCAGGGCATATCCCTGCCCGTGGTGCTGACCCTAGCGGCGATCAGTGCCGCAGTCATCCTGCTCGTAACGAACCTGGCCCTGAAGTCTCGACGCCTGCCGGTGGTAAGCGGCGCGGAAGAACTGCCGGGGGCGCGTGGCGTTGCCGTGGAGGCCTTTACCGGCGAGGGCACGGTGCGGGTGCGCGGCGAATTATGGAGCGCCCGCGCCAATCAGCCCCTACGCCGGGGCCAAGCGGTGCGGGTCGTGGAGCGTGACGGTCTGATTCTACTGGTCTCCCCTGAGAATAAAGAGGGTAATGCCCCATGATATTTCAACTTTTCACATTTTTGTTTGTGGTGGTGCTGCTGTTGCTGCTGGCATCGGTCAAGATCCTGCGGGAATACGAGCGGGGCGTGATCTTTCTGCTGGGCCGTTTTTGGCGGGTCAAGGGGCCGGGGATGGTGGTCGTGATTCCGGGCATCCAGCAAATGGTGCGGGTGGAGTTGCGCACGATTGTGCTCGACGTGCCCACCCAAGACGTGATCTCCCGGGATAACGTCTCGGTCAAGGTCAACGCAGTGGTCTATTTCCGCGTGATCGACCCGCAGCGGGCCATTATCCAGGTGGAGGACTTTATGCTGGCCACCAGCCAACTGGCCCAAACCACCTTGCGCTCGGTGCTCGGCCAGCACGAACTGGACGAAATGCTGGCGGAGCGGGAAAACCTCAACAGCGCCATTCGCGCCATGCTGGATCAGCAGACGGATGCCTGGGGCATCAAGGTCTCCAATGTGGAGATCAAGCATGTGGACCTGGATGAGAGCATGATCCGCGCCATTGCCCGCCAGGCGGAGGCGGAGCGGACCCGGCGCGCCAAGATCATTCACGCCGAGGGTGAACTACAAGCTGCGGATGCCCTAGCCCGGGCGGCGGAGGTGTTGTCCCGGCAGCCCCAGGCGATCCAATTGCGCTATTTTCAGACCCTTACCGAGATCGCCGGCGACCGTACCTCCACCATCGTGTTTCCCCTCCCCATGGACCTGCTGGATCCGCTGCTTAGGGCAATCGGACATAAACGAACCGAGGAATAGGTCGTGCGGCAACCTGCGGGGGCGGCCCTCAAGGTTCTGAATCCGTATCCTGGGATGGCCTGCCGTATTCCAGGCGTAGTCGCACCCGCAGGCGCCGCAGCGACTCGGGATCGCAGTTGTCGGTGGTCAGGATCAGGCTGTGCCGGTGTCTGGGATCCGTGCGGAAGTTGAGCACCACCAGCGGAAGGGTGACCAGGCTGTCTCCCTCCAGCTCGGCTGGGCGCCACTCACCCGAGGCCAGGCGCAGGGTCCAGTCCCCCTGCCCATCCCACACCGCCTCCCTAATAGCCTGGGGTGAACTGCGTAGGACATGCAGCCTCAGCTCAGCCCAGAACCGATTGACTAACACGCCCGCCAATGCCAGACGCCCCCAGACGGGCAACGGCAAGCCGCCAATGACCAAAAGCGCCGCGACGTGGGCGAGCACCAATCC
>Ga0163199_1002825_pt1 | contig 10590 bp, 9 predicted proteins | sample PL_2010_150m_FD_113537 | JGI IMG/M metagenome (GOLD analysis project Ga0163199, IMG submission 113537) | Freshwater microbial communities from Powell Lake, British Columbia, Canada to study Microbial Dark Matter (Phase II) - PL_2010_150m | ecosystem: Environmental > Aquatic > Freshwater > Lake ...
CGCACATGCACGGCGCTGTGCCACGAACAGGGAGTCGAATGCGGCACGAATGCACAGTCGCCAGGACCGAATTCGGTGGCACGTCCGTTCTGATCGGTGAGCGTGACTTTCCCTTCCAGGATGTACATCAACTCGTTCACCGGATGCGGCACCTGCCTGCGGGTGTAGGGCGTCGAATCCCAGAGGCCGATCCGCGTCCGTGCCGGCGCATCCGCCAGCACCGGATGGCTGCGGCATAGCGGCTCGGGACTGAGCAGCACCTCGGCAGCGGGCGGCGGTGACGGCTCAAGATCTGCCGCCAGATCCACCCGCTGCAGCAGCGCCGCCGGCGTGGTGGCCGACACGGCGCAGAACATCCAGCGAGTGTCGCCATCGGCATGGATGCGCAGCGCCTGCCCGCGGCCAATGACGACGGCTTCGCCAGCCGAGACCCGTATTTCACGCACTTCGGTGCCTTGGCCTTCCAACGTCAATCGCCCCTGTTCGACGATCATCAGTTCCGTGTGAGGAAAGCTCTCGCAGTCCAGCGTGCCACCCCAGCGTACATGTCCGACCGCCATGTTGTCCGCACCCGACCAGGCGATCCGGCGTTGTGCTCCGAAGGGATCGGCCGGGCCGAAGGCCTTTGGCGTGAGTACAGTGTCTGTGGCTGGTATTGCAGAGCAGCGAAGAGCGAAATATGAATTCATGGGGGAATGTCCATTAGGAAAAGTTTGGGCGACCATCACCCTTTATCGTCAACTGCCGCTATGGCGTCGATCTCAATCAAATAGCCATGGTGAAGCTCGGGGACAGGAACGACGGAGCGTGCCGGTCGCGCGTCGCCCAGTACCGAAGCATAGACGGCATTGAAGCGCGGCCAATTCTCCACGCCCACGATATAAGCCGTCACCTTCAGAATACGTTCTGGCGAGCCGCCAGCGGCACTGACGACCGCCAGCAGATTGCCGAGCACCTGCCGCACCTGATCCTCGAACGGCGCCTCGGGGGCGTGGACGCCGTTGGGACGCACCGGCAGTTGGCCCGACACGTAGAGCACGCCGTTACAAATCGTTCCTTGTGCGTAGTGTCCGGCCGGTGCGGGTGCCCTGTCGGTCACTACCATTCTTACGCCACCCTTGTCGCTATTGTCCATTTACCATCCTCCGAATCGCGGCCATTCAGCTTCTATGACATCGGAGCTTCCACGAACGACCTGGTAGCTGCGGTGCTGGGCTGCGGTGGCGCATGCATGATTGGGCAAGATGCGAACGCGGGTGCCGATCGGCAACTCGGGAAGTACCGAGTTCGAACCGGGCCGTACAGTAATGATGCCGTGCTCCTGATTGGCATCCGACATCAGCAGGTCTGCATAAGGATTGCCGTGAACGTCGCAGACAATGCCGTAACCCTGATTGACCTTCTGCTTGACGGTGCCAAGGTCTTTCGACATCGCCATCCATCCCGCATCGATCAGAATCCAGCCCTTCGCCGGCTGATGACCGATCACGGTCGCCAGTACCGAGACGGCTATGTCGTCTATGGTGCAGACGCCGATGCCGGCCATGAACAAGTCGAAGAATACAAATACACCGGCCCGCACTTCGGTGACGCCGGAAAGGTCCCGGCTGAAATGGGCTGTCGGCGTCGAGCCGACACTGACGACTGGACAGGACATGCCCGCCTCGCGGAGGACCGTGGCGGCCCCGACCGCGCCGGCCCGTTCCTGTTCCGCACATTGTTCAAGTGCCTTGCTGCCCTGGGCAGTATAACTGCCGCCGGCGTGTGTGAGTACGCCGCGCAATTCTGCACCATTGCCGTGGAGTTCGCGGCCGATCTCAAGCAGGCGCGCACTGTCGTCCGGCGCCACTCCGGAACGGTGGCCGTCACAATCGATTTCAATTAAGGCAGGAATGCGAGTTCCATTGGCGCGCGACGCTGCGGTAACCGCCCTGGCCTGCTCGATGGTATCGAGGATCACGGCAATATCGATCCCAGCGGCCCGCAAGGCCAACACACGATTGAGCTTGGCTGGGGCGATCCCGACGGCGTAGATGAGATCTTGTACGCCGGCCGCTGAAAATTGCTCTGCCTCCTGCAGCGTTGACACGGTCGCAGGGCCGGCGTCGCTTACCATAACCCGCCGCGCCACATCCACCGACTTTGCGGTCTTGAGATGCGGTCGCAGTGTTACTCCCAGATTTGTCAGGCGTTCTTTCAGGCGTTTTACGTTACATTCCATGCGATCCGAATCAAGGATCAGGCATGGGGTCTCGATCGACTGAAGTGTGGCCGCCCTCGCGTCGGCTGGTTGGGTTCTAGCCTCATCAAGCAAACTGTGTACTCCTATTCGAAGAGTTGAACAAACCAGCCGGTAGCGACTATGAAGTTGTAGAAATCGCCGAACGGTTAATATCGAACACGTCGATCGGCGTGGTGGTTTGTCCTGTGGCAATGAGTTCTGCCATCACGTCGCCGGCGCCGGGACCGATCTGGAAACCTGCGCCACTGAACCCGAAGGCGTAGTAAAGACCACTGGTTGTCCTGCTCGGGCCGATGATCGGCTGCGAGTCCGGCAGGTAGCCCTCGACGCCGGTCCACACGCGAATGATGTGCAGGCGTTTCAACTCCGGCGCCAGGCGGCGAATCTGCCTGAACTGGTTCAGGGTATTGCGCGGCATCACATAGGCGCGGCAGACATCGGGATAGGAGGGATTGCGCAGGCCGCCACCTATGATGATGTTGCCGCGAGGGATCTGACGGAAATAGAGATCCTCCTCCTTCACCGGCGACACCACACCGACGGCGCAATGGATGCTGTAAGGCACCGGCTCGGTCACGCACATCGTCGGGCCATGGCTGGTCAGGGGAACGGGTTCGCCGAACTGCGTCGCGAAGCGACTCGACCAGGCCCCGGCGGTCACCAGCAGCGCGGGGGCGCGGAAGGTGCGGCCATCGCTGCTGGTCACACAAAAGTCGTCGCCGTTCTTTTCGACGTGGAGGATTTCGCAGTTCTCGACCACCGTCGCGCCATTGCGCCTGGCCGCGCGCGCCAGTGCCGGTGCAGCCAGGCGCGGATTGGCATGGCCGTCGAGCGGCGAGTAGGATCCGCCCAGCACTTCCGGTCCGAAAAACGGGAAGCGTTGGCGCAAGGCCGTGCCGGAAACGACTTCGAGGTCCAGGCCGCGAATCCGGGCTTCCCTGGCGTAGCTGACGAAATCGTCAAGAATTTCCGGGCGATCCCGGTAGCAGACGCGGATGTGGCCTTCGGCGATATGCTCGACGTCCTCCCCGACCAGTTCATTCATGCGCCGCCAGGTGGCGCTGGCGCGGTTGGACAATGCCAGGTGCTCGAGGGGGCGCCCCTGGCGGCGGATGTTGCCGAAGTTGACGCCACTGGCCTGCTGGCCCACCAGTCCGCGCTCGAGCAAGGTGACCGAGCGTCCGCGTTGCCGCAGGAAGAAGGCGGCCGACGACCCGACAATGCCGCCGCCGACCACCAGCACGTCGCTCGCCACTGCCTTCATGGTGCGTCCGCCTCGGCGCCCATCGGCAGCGGTTTGACTGGTGCCTGGCCGCGCAATCGGCCGACCTGCTCGAGCGGAACATTCGCGGCATGGGCAACGATTTCCGCTGCCGCATTGGCGCAATAGCGCCCCTGGCAGCGGCCCATACCGACGCGGCCGAATGCCTTGACGCGGTTGGCCTCGACCGCGCCGGTCCGGGCGACGATGTGCCGCAGGTCACCCGCAGTAACAGCTTCGCAACGGCAGACGACCGCTTCGTCAGGCAGGCACGCCGCCAGGTGAGCAGGCCAGGGAAAGGACTGCCGCAACCCCTGTGCGAAGCGCTCCAGACGCGACAGGACGCGTCTTTGTTCGCCAAGCATGTCCTCGTCGACTGGCTGCTTGAAGTCCTGCAGCAGCGCCGTCGCCGCCAGTAGTCCGCTGACCTCGGCGGCGTTCGCGCCGAGGATGCGCGCACCGTCGCCGGCCAGGTAGACGCAGGAAACGGAACTGCGTCCCTGCGGATCGATTCTCGGCAGCCACTGCCGTGTTGCGGTATCAAAATGAAATTCGCAACGCGCCAGGTCGGCGAGTTGAGTCTCCGGTCGCAAGTGATAACCCATCGCCACCGCATCGCAGGCAACACTGCGGATTTCGCCGTTGGCGTCCTTGAATGAAAGACCGTCAACTCCGCCCTCGCCGGTCCCGCTGATTTCCAGCGGTTCGACGCCGCTGTACATGGGTACGCCGGCGCGGCGCAATGCCAGGGTCAGGGCCACGCCGTTCACCAGGGCACGCGGCAGTGCCAGCAGCTTGGGCAGCGCGGCGAGGCGCAGCGACCAGGGTGAAGTGTCCAGCACCGCCGCGACGCTCGCTCCCGCCTTGAGGTATTGCGCTGCCACCAGATACAGCAACGGGCCGGTGCCAATGAAGACCACCTGCCGGCCAATCGAACAGGCCTGGGCCTTGAGGGCGACCTGGGCGCCACCCAGGCTGTATGTCCCGGCGAAGTTCCAGCCCTTGATCGGCATCAGCCGGTCAGTCGCGCCGGTGCACAGCACCAGGGCATCGAAGGGCAACTCGCTCAGCCGGGATTCGTGCAGGACAAACACGCGACGCTCCGAGATGTTCCAAACCAGCGTGTCGGGCAGGTAGTCAATATGCTCACGTAATGCATCGAACGAACGATGCTGCGATTCGGCGCGGGTTGCCTCTGTGCCATAGAGTGTGGCGTAGGAACGCTTGAAGTTGTCCGGCTGGCGGCGGTAGATCTGACCGCCGTCGCGGCGATTCTCGTCGATCAACGTCGGTCGAATGCCCGCTGCCACCAGCGTTTCGGCGCAGCGCGTACCGGCCGGGCCGGCGCCAACGACGATTACGCGTGGTCCGACCATGTCGCCTCTGGCTGGCGGGTGCTGATGTCCATGCCCTCTTGCAATGGCGTCGAGCAGGCCCGTAGCCGCTCACCATCCGCGGTCCACACCCAGCAGTCCTGGCAGGCACCCATCAGGCAAAAGCCGGCGCGGTGGCCATCGCCGAACTCGGACTCACGCAAGTGTCCGCCGGCAGCCAGAACCGCCACCATCAGGGTATCGCCCAGCAAGGCCTGCACCGGCCTGCCGTCGATGCGGACGGTGACTTGCGGGCGCTCGGTTTCCGCCAAGCGCACGAATCGCCCGTTCATTTGTGGTCTGGCTCCATCAAGCGCTGGTTTCCTGTCGCAGTACCAGTTCGGGCCCGGAATGATGACAGAGAATCTCGCGACCGTCGGCCAGCACCCGCGGCGACGGCGGTGTGACGTTGCATAGGCCGTCGATGCGCGCCGGGCAGCGGCCGACGAAACTGCACAGTCCAGTTGCTCCGCCAGACCCGCTGGACGCAGTCGCCATCACGGGTAGAGATTGTGCGGCGCCGAACTGTTCCAGCCAGCCGCAGCGCAGTTCCGGCACCGACGAGATCAGCACTTCGGTATACGGGTGGAAAGGCGGGGCCATGAGCGCCTGCCGGCTGCCGGCCTCGACCTTGTGTCCGGCATACAGCACAACGATTTCGTCGCAAATCGCCCGCACGGTCGAGATATCGTGGCTGATGAACATGTACGATACTTTGAGTTCCCCGCGCAGTTCCGCCATCAAGTCAAGAATCGCCGCGCCGACCACCGTGTCGAGGGCGGACGTGACTTCGTCGCAGAGGATCAGTTCCGGCTCGGCCGCCAGCGCCCGGGCGAGATTGATGCGCTGTTTCTGTCCACCCGACAGTTCTCCGGGAAGACGGGTTGCAATCTCGGCCGGCAATTGAACAAGGTCCAGCAGTTCGGTAATTCGGTGTGCGCAAGCGTCGCCGCGCAGGCCGCGATAGAAGGCCAGCGGTCGTGCGAGTATGCGTGCGATGCTAAGGGACGGGTTGAGCGCGGTATCGGCGTTCTGGAAGACGATCTGGACGCGTCGCAGTTGCTCCCGGGTCCGCCCGGCAAGCGATCCGGCCAGCGGTTCGCCGTTGAACAACACCCGCCCGCGCGCTGGCGCCAGCAGACCGGCGATGACTCGCGCCAGGGTCGATTTGCCGGATCCCGACTCGCCGATCACGCCCAGCGTCGTGCCACGCTCGATCACCAGGCTGATTTCATTCAGCACCGGTGAGGCGGGAATCCCTTGGCGATCGGTCTTGCCATAGCCCGCGACCAGATTCTCGATACTCAGCAATGGTACGGGGACTTTCGCCGCAGGGGCCTCGAGTTGTTGGCGCAGCCGCGGCACGGCGGCGGCCATCAGCGTCTGGGTGTAGCTGTCCGACGGTGCGCCTAGGACCTGCGCGGTTGCTCCGGATTCACGTACCTCCCCGTGGTTCAGAACCACGATGTTGTCCGCCATCTGCGCCACCACCGCCAGATCGTGAGACACGTAGACCGCGGTTGCACCGCGTTCGCGGATGACTTTCTTGAAGGCACGCAGTACGTCGATCTGGGTCGTCACATCCAGAGCGGTAGTCGGCTCGTCGAAGATCACCAGGACCGGGTCGGTGATCAGCGCCATCGCCGCCATCAGGCGCTGTAACTGGCCGCCGGAAACCTGGTGGGGATAACGCCGACCGATGGTCTCGGGGTCCGGCAGCGTCAGCGAACGAAACAGGGCCACCGCCTTTTCCTCGGCGGCAGCGCGTGACATCAGGCGGTGGAGCAGGGCCGGCTCAATCACCTGATCCATGATCGATATCGCGGGATTGAAGGCGGCCGCGGCGCTCTGAGCGATGTAGGTGATCCTGTTGCCGCGGATCGCGCCGAGTTGCGCCGGGCTGAGCGACAGAATATCCAGATCGCCGATGCGAATCGAGCCGCCGCTGACGCGGCAGCCGCGCCGGGTATAGCCCATCAGTGCCAGGGCGATGGTGGTCTTGCCCGAGCCCGACTCTCCGATCAGCGCCAGCACTTCACCTTGTGGAACGGAAAAGCCTGCGTCGGCCACGATGGCCACTTCTTCGCCCTGCTCATTGCGCGTGGTGACGCGCAGGCCGGTAACCTCTACTAGCCCGCCCATCTCAGTGCTCCGCACCGCTTCGGGCATTGCCGCGCGGCAGGTTGTCGATCAGCAGATTCACGCCGATCGTCAACATGGCGATGGCCAGCGCCGGCATCACCACCGCCGGCGCGCCTTCACCGAGGCCGGAGATATTCTCGCGCACCAGCGAACCCAGATCGGCATCCGGCGGCTGGACGCCGAGGCCGAGAAAGCTCATCCCGCTCAGCAGCAGGACGACGAACATGAAGCGCAGGCCAAAGTCGGCGAGTATCGGGTGGATCATGTTCGGCAGAATCTCGACGCAGGCAATGTAGACGCGACCCTCGCCGCGAACCCGGGCGACCTGCACATAATCCATGGTGTTGAGATTGACTGCCAGGGCGCGGGCAATGCGAAAAGCGCCGGGCAAGTAAGTCAGCGCCGCCGTCAACAGCAGCAGCGGAACGGATGAGCCGAAGGCGGCCACCATCACCAGTGCGAATATCTTGCTGGGGATAGAGATCAAGGTATCCATTGCGCGGCTGACGAGTTCATCGATCCAGCGTCCGCTGACCGTCGCGAACAGGGCAATGCTTGTGCCCAGGCTGCTTGCTGCCAGCGCCGCCGCGAGCGCCAGACCCACCGTAAAGTGGGTGCCGTAGAGCACCCGGCTTAACATGTCGCGCCCGAGATAATCGCTACCCAGCGGAAAGTCAAGACTCAACGGGGCGAAGACGTCATCGGCAACAATGGAACCGACCTCGTGGGGAGCCAGCAGCGGTCCGAAGATCGCCAGAAGTAGCCAGAACACTACCAACGCCAGACCGATCCGGCCGGAAAGCGCCAGTCTGCTCACGAAATTGCCCAGCCAGCGCATCAATGACCCTTCAGCTTCGGGTTGGAAACGATAGCGCACACGTCCGCAATCAGCACCAACGACAGGTAGACGGCGCAGAAAATCATCGCGCTGGCCTGCAACAGGGGCATGTCGCGGCTGGTTACCGCGTCGACCATGAGGCTGGCGATTCCCGGATAATTGAATATGGTTTCGACGATGATGGCGCCTCCCAGCAGGTAGGACAGGCTGAGCGCGATGGCGTTGGCGATCGGCCCGATGGCATTGGGCAGCGCATGCCGCAGCACCACCCGTGTCGGCCCGGCACCTTTGAGGATCGCCATCTCGACATAGGTCTGCTCAAGCTGATCGATCAGCGCGGCCCGGGTCATGCGAGCCATCTGCGCGACGATGACGAAACTCAGGGTCATCACCGGCATCGCATATACGCGCAGAAACTGCGCCAGCGTCGGGTTGTCTGGCGGCGAGGAGAGGGCCGACAGCCAGTGCAACTTGACCGCGAAGAGCAGCACAGCAAGCGTCGCAACCAGAAACTCCGGTACCGCCACCATAGCCAGCGTGAACAAGTTGACGATGCGATCGACTCGCCCGCCGCGAAACATCGCCGACAGGATGCCGAGCAGGAGAGCCAGTGGGACCGAGACGGCGGCCGTGGTTCCGGCCAGCACCATCGACTTCGGCAGGCGGCTGGCGATGAGTTCGCTAACCGGCAGGTGATTGGCCAGCGACTGGCCGGGATCTCCGGAAACCAGGCCGGTAAGCCAGCGCGCATAGCGGATGTGACCCGGCTGGTCCAATCCTAACTGGACACGCAGGGCGGCCACGGTTTCCGGCGTGGCTCCCTGCCCCAGCGCTTCCTCGGCGGCATCGCCGGGCAGCAGCGAAGTGATGGCGAACACCACTGCCGACACCAGCAGCAGCGTCAGGGCGGCGACACCGATGCGTCGTGCCACGAGGAACAGGATGGTATTCATGCCTCCAGCCAGACATTATCGGCGAACGAGTAGCCCATCAGGCCGCCCAGGGGGATCGAGCCGTAGCCCTTGATGCGCTTGTCGTAGCCGTCGATCAGGCTGATGAACACCGGAATCCCGACGCCGCATTTTTCATGCACCAGTACCTGCATGTCACCATAGAGTTGCTTGCGTTTCGCCTCGTCGGCCTCGCCGCGCGCCGCCAGGAGCAACTGGTCGAACTGCGGGTTCTTCCACCCCGACACGTTCCAGGGCGCATCGGACTTGAATACTAGACTGAACAGCAGATCGGCTGTCGGTCGCGGGTTCCAGTTGCCGAAGCCGAGCGGGTGCTTCATCCAGTGACGCGACCAGTAGCCGTCCGCGGGCACGCGATTGACTGCCAGCTTTAGGCCGATCTTCGCCGCCGCCTCTTGCAGCAGCGACGCCATGTCCACCGAGCCAGTAGCTGCGGGGGAGGCGTACACCGGAAGGCGAATGCCGAGCAGACCCGCTTTGTTGAGATGAAATCTGGCACGTTCCGGGTCGTAAGGCCGTTGCGGCAAGCCGGCAAGATGGTAGCGATTGCTCGGCGGGATCGGCTGATCATTCGCAACCACCGCGTAACCTCTGAACAAGGCTTTGCGGATCAGTTCGCGATCCAGCAGGTACTTCATCGCCAGGACGAAATCCGGGTTGTTGGTGGGCGCCGCATCCTGGCGCATGATCAGGTCGGAATACAGGCCGGACTGTGTCTCCAGCACGGCGTGGGTGGACGACGCGCGAATGCGCTTGGTGGAATGGGGGCTGACGGCGTTGATGAGATGAACATCGCCCGACAGCAGGGCATTGACCCGCGACGACTCGTCGGCAATGCCGATCAATTCGATTTCGTCCAGATACGGCTTGCCCGGCTTCCAGTAGTTCTCATTTCGCACCCCGACGGTACGCACGCCTGGCGAAAACTCCTTGCACTTGTAGGGGCCTGTTCCGATGGCACTCCGAAAGTCGCTGGTGCCGTCCTTGATAATCAGAAAATGCGAGGCTGCCAGAAGTGCGGGAAGGTCGGCATTCGCACTCGTCAGGCGGATCTGAATCTCGTGGGGTCCGCTGGCCCGGACCTCTTCGAATTGTTCGGCGATGGTCTTCATCTTCGAGCCGGTCGCCGGATTCTTGTGGCGGAGCAATGAGTACACCACGTCTGCCGGCGTCAGCGGCTTGCCGTCGTGGAACTCGACGCCCTTGCGCAGCTTGATGGTCCAGAGCGTCCTGCCGCTGTTGGAAATTTCCTCGGCGAGGGCCAATTGGGCATTCAGCTGCTGATCATATTGCGTCAGCCCGCTGTAAATCATGTAGTGCCGGACATAATCCGTCGATAGCGACGCTTTGGCCGGATCCAGCGTGTCGGCTGTGGAACTCGAAACGCTGGCCACGCGGATGCGCCCACCCTTGCGCGGGACGGGCAACTGGGCAAACGCTTGCCCGGGGGCAACCAGGATTCCGCCCGCGGTCGCCATTAATCCGGCACCCAGCAGGGTGCGCAGAACCTGCCTGCGATTCGGATCGGAGAGCGGCACGGGCTTTTCGTCAGAGCCCGACGATGGCCGGCAGGCCGCCGATGTCCTTGATTTCGTGATAGCCGTAATAAGGGGTCGATGGCCCGTGACCGCGGTCGACGTATACGGTGTTGCGTATGCCGATGTCTGAGGCGGACATCAAATCGTAGCGCAGGCTCGACGACACATGCAACAGGTGCTCCGGCCCGCAGCCGAGTTGATCGAGCATGTACTCGAAGGCCTGCA
>Ga0163199_1002827_pt1 | contig 10586 bp, 10 predicted proteins | sample PL_2010_150m_FD_113537 | JGI IMG/M metagenome (GOLD analysis project Ga0163199, IMG submission 113537) | Freshwater microbial communities from Powell Lake, British Columbia, Canada to study Microbial Dark Matter (Phase II) - PL_2010_150m | ecosystem: Environmental > Aquatic > Freshwater > Lake ...
ATACTGGTGCGCGGCGAGAAACAGCAGGCTGCAGCCCACGATCTTGATGGTGTTGCTGATGAACATCACCCGCCACTTGGGCATGGAGTCGGCAAAAGCGCCGACGAAAGGGGCAAGAATCACGTAGAACAGCACGAACACAAACTTGAGCATGGGAGTGAGATAAGCGGGCGCATGCAGGTCTATCAGCAGTGCAATGGCAATGACCAGCAACGCATTGTCTGCCAGCGACGAAAAAAATTGTGCCGCCATGATGGTATAGAACCCGCGTTTCAAACTATTCCTCCGGAAATTTTCTCATCAGCAGGCGCTGGATCATACAATAGCGATCCACCCCTGTTTTTGGGCAGCGGGTTTTATACCATGAAACCGCTGTGGCGACTAACTGTAACGGCTTTAATGATGAAACTCCCGGTAGACACTATCCCGGTGAAGGGATTTGTGATTGAATGGCCGGCCAGTCTCTCTACCGATACCATGCAGAAAGCTGTGGCGTAGCAATTCTGCAATGACATCCTGCTAAAAATCAAACAGATGCCACGTCCCATTCAAGCCCTGATCGATCTTTCCGCACTTGAACAAAATCTGTCCGCAGTTCGCCGCCATGCGCCGCGCGCGCGCGTAATGGCAGTAATCAAGGCTGATGCCTATGGTCACGGATTGCTGCGTGCTGCCAGTGCTCTCAAGAATGCGGATGGGTTTGCGCTGCTGGAACTGGATGCTGCGATACGTCTGCGGGATGCGGGCTACCGCCAGCCCATACTGCTGGTTGAAGGTTTTTTTTCCACAGAAGAATTGGCACTGATCGAGCAATATCATTTGAGTGCCGTGATTCACCACAGCGAGCAGTTGGCCATGTTATCTGCCTTCAAGCGGCGCGGTGGTCTGGATGTGTTTCTGAAGCTTAACACCGGCATGAACCGCTTGGGATTCGTGCCTGAGCAGTTCCCCGCCGCGCTGGAATTCCTGAGAACCAGTCCTGCTGTTGGCCAGATCACATTGATGACCCATTTCGCCCGCGCCGATGAGCTCGCTGGCGAGGATAGTGTCAGTGCGCAATTGCAGCGTTTCAACGCTGTCGCCGCCGGACGGAATTTACCGTGCTCGCTGGCAAATTCCGCAGCGATTTTGCACTACCCTGAGACCCATGCCGATTGGGTGCGCCCCGGCATCATGCTCTATGGCGCCTCGCCATTTTCCGGCAAGACTGCCGCCGAATTGGGTCTGCGCCCGGTAATGACAATATCCAGCAGAATCATTGCGGTGCAGAATCTCAAGGCGGGGGATGCGGTTGGATATGGCCACGTCTTTCGCGCTGACCGGCCGATGCAGGTCGGCATCGTCGCCGGTGGTTATGCCGACGGCTATCCGCGTCATGCACCTACCGGCACACCGGTGCTGGTGAACGGCAGGCGCAGCCGCATCCTCGGACGTGTGTCCATGGATATGCTGCACGTGGATTTGAGTGGAATCGAGAGTGCCGGTGTGGGCAGTCCGGTAACGCTTTGGGGAGAAGGGATGCCGGTGGATGAGGTGGCGCAGTCGGCGGGCACGATCAGCTATGAGCTGCTGTGCGCTCTGGCGCCGCGCATGCAGGTAGTAACGTAGAATAAAAAATGGCGGTCAAGTGACCGCCCTTTTTTAGTCGAGCAATTTCCGCAACGGATACGGAGATTATTCGACCTTGGCTTTGGCGCGCAGTTCGTTGACGGCACCTTCAAACTGCCGCTGCAGCACACGCTGTGTCAGATTGTTCTTGATCTCTTCAAACGGCGGAATTTTCAGCGGACGCACATCATCCAGTCGAATCACGTGCCAGCCAAAAGGTGTTTGCACCGGCTGTTCGGTGAGCTGACCTTTGTTCAGTTTGGTCAGGGCTTCAGCGAAAGGGGCGACATAGTTTCCGGCGGGACTCCAGTCGAGCTCACCCCCCTTGCTCTTACTGCCGGTATCCGTGGATTTTTCCTGGGCAATCTTGTCGAGCCTGGCGCCTTTCTTGATACTGGCGATAATACTCTTGGCTTCTGCCTCGGTCGCAACCAGAACGTGGCGTGCCTTGTATTCCTTGTCACCCATCTGCGCTTTCAGCGCATCATATTCCTTGCGCATGGCCTCGTCACTGACCGGATGGGTTTTTATGTAGTCGATCTGATATGCCCGGACCAAAGCTGTCTGACGGGCAATCTCCAGTTGAGCTATGATTTCGGGGTCCTTGTCCAGACCTTTTCTCAGTGCTTCCTGGGCGATCACTTCTTCGGCGATAAGGTCATCACGCAGAGCTCTCCTGACTTCAGGGGTGTCCGGCTGCCCTTGGCTGGCGCGAGCTTTGATAATAAAATCAAGACGCGACTGCGGGATTGCTACCCCATTTACTTTGGCCATAGGCACTGCGGGTTGAGCTTGGGCAGCGGTTACGGTGATCAGGCCGGAAATGCCGATCGCCATTAATTGCGAAAATTTTATGAGTTGCATAAAGCTCCCTCGTCAGTGGATTGAATCGGATAAAACCTCTTGAGGAGTATACGCCTTTACGCTGAGTGCGTGAATATCCTTGCGCATCATCTCCCCCAATGCAGCGTAGATCAGACGATGCCGGGCCATGGCCGATAGTCCGGAAAATTTGGATGAGACGATAGTAAGGAGGTAATGTCCGCCACCGCTTTTGGCGCCCTCATGTCCCACGTGCCGGGCGCTCTCGTCCAGAATTTCAATCTTTTCCGGATCAAGGGCGGCAAGTCTCTGCCTGATTAGTTCGATCGTATTCAACTGCGCGGCGCTCTGTGCTTATGCCGGAAAGACTTTCCGGAATGGCTTGACGGTGACTGTTGCATAGACCCCCGCAGTGACATAGGGATCAGCTTCCGCCCAAGCGCGTGCCGCCGGCAGCGACTCGAATTCTGCCACGATCAGGCTGCCGGAAAATCCTGCCGGACCGGGGTCGGAGCTGTCGATTGCCGGGTAGGGCCCGGCCAGGACAAGGCGCCCGTCTTGCTGCAATGCCTTGAGGCGTTCCAGATGCGCGGAACGAGCCGCCAGACGTTTCTCCAGGCTATCGGGGTTATCTTCAGCGTTTATCGAGTAGAGCATCATGTTCCTTTGTCCTCCTTGTCTTCCATATACTTTGCCAGCATCAGTCCTTGCAACAGCACAAACGCCAGCATTAGACCCATGAAACCGAACAGCTTGAAATTGACCCAGGTTTCGGTGGAATAGTTGAAGGCCACGTAGAGGTTGACTCCGCCCATCGACGCAAAAAATCCCGCCCAACTGGCGTTGAGCCGGCCCCAGACCGCTTCCGGTAGTTTGATTTGTTCTTTCATCATGACGCGGATCAGGTTTTTGTTGAAAAACCCGTGGGCCACCAGCAACGCACCGGCAAACAGCCAGTAGAGCACAGAAGGTTTCCACTTGATGAAGGTTTCATCCTGCAATATCAGTGTAGCGCCGCCAAAAACGCCGATGATAACGAGACTCACCCACAGCATGGTGTCGACCTTGCGATGACGGAACCATACCCAGCCGATTTGCATAAAAGTGGCGGCAATGGCCACAGCAGTGGCGGTATAAATGCCATAAATCTTGAATGCGATGAAAAACAGGATGACCGGAAAAAGGTCGAATAGAAACTTCATGAGTGCGCAGCGATGAGGTCTGTAGTTGGTAACAAGAAACAATTATGACAATCGAAATGGGGAAAAACTCCCCGGTTTTGTTTGGCTACCCCAGGTTTGTCTCAGTGCAAATGCATCGGCGCTGTTTTGCCCTCTTCGGGGAATTCGGCATGTACTACTTCACCTTCCGGGTTCGGGAACAGGGGTGCGCCGCACTCCTCACAATATTCCAGCGGAAAGCGATTATCCAGCAGCGTGACGTGAGTTACGCCACATTCCCGCAGCGTTGTTTCGATCTGCGTCACGGTGTCGCTGCTTTCGTCTTCCTCGCCCACCAGCGCCCAGACAATGCCGTAGAGCACATCGTCGCGATCCTTGAAGGTGAAACTGATACGGTACTCTTCCAGCCACTGGTCAAAAAATGGCGCGATCACCGCACGCAGGCCATTTGCGGGGATATTCAGAGTGGACTGCAGGAAATCAATGGTGGCATGCATGGAATAGGGGCGGGCGAGGCGATCCGCCATGCGCCAGGCGGAGAAGAAGCCATCAGGCAGCAGCAATTCCAGCGCGCAACCCTGGAATAATGGGCGCAGCGCCTCGCCCCCGTGAGTTTGCCAGGCAAGCAGTATTTCCTGTTTTTGAGTTTTGGTCCCGGGCACAGTGCCGACCTCGCTGGCCCCCGCAGCTTCCTGCCAGCGGAACATGGGTTTTCCCCGTGGTACGGCAATGGCGCCAAGAAGGTATCGGGTATCGGACAGAAAACGTCCGGTCTCAGCCAGTTGGCGCGGATTCATGTGCAAATCACGCCCCTCGGTCGCCGCCGTCCACAGTTTGCTGGCCAGTTCATGCGTGAGGTGATAACCGCGCGGCAACTGGTCGGGACTGAACAGGTAATCCGCCAGCGAAAACTGGACATCCTCTGCCAGCACGTGTGCCTGCAAATGTACTCGCAGACTGGCGAGCATCGCATCGGGTATCGGACCAGAGGGGATCGAAAAGCGCGACCAGGTCAGCACCGGTGCGGCGAACATCAGCACATCGTGGCTGCAGTCTTCCCGGGTCAAGACACTGCACTCGATGGCCGCTTCGATGGCATGAATGAATTCGCCGTAACCCGCAGGATCGGTTTCATAAAGCTGATCCAGCGCTGTTTCCAGATTCTGATCATCGCCCGTGCGCAACTGGGCGTGGATTTTCGCCGCCAGCAGGTTTTCCCAGAAGGCGTCCTCGATGCGACTGCCGGAAGCGGCAAGCCCCGCCGCCAGACGTGAAAGCTCCTGCACGGCGCGCGGAGATTTACTGCGGTGCGGAACACGGGTTTTTTTCATGGCAGAAGCCGGTGCGTAGTGAGCAACGGTGCATTTTAACCTAAATCCGCTGGCTGGACGGAGTGAGCTTATGCCGAATGGCAGGGTACGGGGGTTTCGAGGTGCATTCAATTAAAGAGTTTGGTTCTTTTATCCGTTTGGAAGTTTGTGTCATGCTGATCGCCAGAATGGCTTGCATTTGGTCGATTTATGGTCTTTGATTCAGGGATGCTTAATAAAAATGCCTGTGAGCTGAAATCAAGTTTTCTCAAGTTTTGTAGGGGAGGGGTGTTGATATGTCAAACCGTGACGTACTGATTGTCCATGGCTGGAGCGATACCTCGGAATCGTTTTCGCCACTGGTGAATTTTCTCGGGAATGCTGGCTTCAAGACGGTGGGCTTGTGGCTGGGGGATTATATTTCTCTGGACGACGATGTGAAAATAGAAGATGTGGCCAAGCGCATGGAAGCGCTGGTGCGGGAGAAGCTGGCCAGCGGCGAGCTCAATGCGCCGTTCGATATGATCGTACACAGCACTGGTGGCCTGGTGGCGCGGCAATGGATCAGCACCTATTACATGGACGATGTCGGCAAATGCCCGGTGAAACGGCTGGTGATGCTGGCACCGGCGAATTTCGGCTCCAAACTTGCTACGATGGGGCAAAGCATGCTGGGGCGGGTGCTCAAGGGGTGGAACAACTGGTTCCATACCGGCAAGGAAATGCTGGCTTCGCTAGAATTATCTTCACCCTTCCAGTGGCAGTTGGTACAGCGCGATCTGCTGGTGCCGGACGGCGAGACCGACGGGCGCACGGTGTATGCTGAAAACGGCGTGTGGCCGTTCGTGCTCACCGGCACTCATCCCTACCCCAGCGCCTTGCGCCAGATCGTTAACGAGGATGGAGCGGACGGCACGGTACGCGCGGCGGCGGCGAATCTCAACGTGCGCGGCATTACCATCGACTTCGCCAAGGATGAGAACACGCCGGAGTTGCGTTACTGGCGGAACCGTTCCAGTACCGTGTTTCCTTTCGCCGTTCTGCCGGATCGCACCCATGCCTCGATTATTGACCCAGCCGCACCAGATATCGAGGCTGATGCCGCCACGCAGCAACGCTTGGGCAAGCTCATTCTGCGCGCGCTCAACTGTGAAACTTTTGCTGACTATCAGCAGATCGCCGCTGACTGGCACCAGATCAGCGAGGATACGGCAGCGCTGGCGACCAGTGATGCCGCGCGCGCGGAGCTATTTTTGGGTGATGACGAGAGCCCGGAATTTTTTCACCAATACATCCAGATCAACGTGCATGTGGTGGATGACCACGGCGCTGACGTGATCGATTTCGTGCTCGAATTCTCCGGGCCGGACTGGGAACGCAACGATGAGCCCACGGTGTATTTTCACCGCGAAGTGCTCGAGCACGTCCACACCAATTCCTGCAACGCCGCTTATCGCTGCCTGTTCGTGGACCGCACTGATTTACTCAATGAGTTTTACAGCCGTATCGGCAGGGATGTGCAGAAAATTCTGACCATGAGTATTTCGGCTAAAGCGCCAGGGGAAAATATCACCTATTTTTCCGACTACGAGCACGGTGCATCCGGCGAAATGGTGATCCATGCCCTGGATGGCAGCATTCGGGAGCGCTGGCTGCAGCGCAACACCACCCAGTTCGTGCGCATTGTTATCCCGCGCAGCCCGTCGGATGATGTATTCAAGATGAAGCATTGAAGGCGCCTGCAAATACTGGGCTTTTCAATTAGGATAGGGAGAGTGCGCCACATTGCCATCATCGTGGCATTGGGCGTGATCCTTGCCTGAAAGCGCAAAAATCACAAGAGGCCAAACTCATTTTATTTCCACCTATTTTCGAGATTAGAGACCATGAAATTTCGCCAATTTGGACTTATGACTACCTTTCTAATCCTGGTAGCAGCGCTTTCAGGTTGCGCTCCCCTTATGCAGTATCGTACTCAGTACGACTTGTGTATTAGTCCAAGCCGCGAATTCTCTCCAAATTGCGATACTCATGCCATTCAACAAATGCCGTCAACCGATGGGGCCAGCTATCTGCTCGGTTTTATCGAGTTTGATGATCGAGGCCAGCTTTGGGATCGTAAACAGATGGGATCGGTTATCGACAAGCTTACAACCGAAGCCGCCAACAAGGACCTATTGATGATGGTATTCGTGCATGGCTGGAAACATAGTGCGGCCCCGCATGACGGCAACATCGAGACTTTTCGCAAAATACTGTCCGGGTTGAGCGAGGATGAGAACCACATTAGCCAACTAAGCGGCCGGCCTGCTCGCCAAGTGGCGGGGGTCTACCTCGGCTGGCGCGGAGGGTCGGTGACGGTACCAGTGGTGGAGAATTTAACTTTCTGGGACCGTAAGAATACTGCCCAGAACGTCGGTCACGGTGGAGTAACAGAGGTTTTGAATCGCCTGGAACGGCTCAAGCTCGACAAGGACAGTATCTACGAGGGAGGTAGCGCAACTCAGCTTGTGGTCATTGGGCATAGCTTTGGCGGTGCGGTTGTTCATACCGCCTTAGCCCAGATACTCGAAAGCCGTTTTATCCACACCACCGGGCCATCAGGCACCCAAGGCAACGTGGATGGCTTCGGGAATCTTGTCGTGCTTATCAATCCAGCCTTTGAGGCTGGACAGTTCGCATTGCTCAGCGATATGTCCGCAGAGCGAGGGAGTTATTTCGGTTCGCAATCGCCAGTCATGGCTATACTTACCTCTGAAGCCGACTATGCCACCCGCTATGCATTTCCCGCTGGTCGCAGGCTGTCAACTTTGTTCGAGAGCACACGCGATACCAAGCGATGGAATGCGGTGACTCGTCAGGAAGAAACAATCTCGGAAGACGAGGCTAATGTGACAGCGGTCGGCCACTTCGGGCCATATCGCACACATAGGCTTTATCCGCAAAATGAGGCGTCACGCGGCAGTACGCCCGAATTGAGCAGCAGAGAGAGTGTTCGCGCTACCTTGATCGCGGCATCTGGCTGGAAGAATGACAAGCCCGGTAGCAAAATTCCATTCGCGAGTCTCACGCTTGAAAGGACGGACACATCTGCGGGACGCGAGCCCTACCTTGTCATCTACGTGGACAAGAGTCTCATTACGGATCATAACGATATAGACGATCAACGCATTATTGATTTTCTCAAGCGACTTGTTCTCATCGCTACTCTTTCGGATAAACACAAAGGACTACTTTACAAGACTCTTGGGGTTTCCCAATCCTCCCAGTAAATAGTCATGGTTGGGAGCAGGAAATCATATCTAACGGAGCGACTTGCCGGACCGTGAATTGGTGCATTCGGGGGGCGGCGCACAGTGCTGCTTATTTCCTCATTTGAACGAACACCGCTGCGCGGTCACGCCTACTCGAAAATTCCGCTACACTGCCTGCATCTTAATTCCTTTGGGTGCCGCTCAATTCGCGACTCGTTAGATGTCTTTGGTTCGCGAGCGTAAAATGAACAGCAAGTCCGTTACTGTAGGCGTCATGAATTTTCACATTGAGTGTGAGCGCGAGGCTGATGGACGTAGGGTGGCGGAGGTACCCGATATTCTGGGTGTGCTTACTTACGGTGCCATTGCCGACGAAGCAATGGCTAAAGTGGAAACGCTGGCGCTTCGCGTACTTGCCGAGCGTATTGAAGCCGGTGAAAGCCGCCCTATGCCAATAATCATTGAACTCGTTGCAACATGAGTCAGTGGCCTTCGGCAAAGGCCAAGCGCGTACTGGCAGCACTCTTTGGTATTGGCTGGGAAATCAAGCGCCAATCAGGAGTAGACTGCTATGATACGTCCATTTCAAGTTTACCTTGATAGCAGTGATTTTTCTGTATTATCAGACCCATCCAGACGAACTCAAGAAATCATCACACTGGAAAACCAACTCATAAGCTGGCGAAATGCCGGTCTCATTGAAATGAGATTTGCATATTCACATTTGATCGAGGCGGCTCCGATTGAACCGAAATATACAGAAGTATTCAGATGCCGAACGCAAAAGATTGCTGAACTCTGCCAAGGGAAGGCACTGGCGGCACAAGACAAGATTTTTAGGGCGGAAATCAGAGCCTTGAGTGGTGAACCGGTAAAGAATGGTTATATTTTTATGGATGATGGTGATTGGTTACCTGAGCTCTCTGACGATCTCGCTGACCTTACTGAATTATTGGATCCCGCACAATTTAAAAGAGAGGTCGAGGCGAAAGGTCTAGGAAGAACAGAAACCAGAAAGCAGCTCAATCAATTCATTACGAGAAACGGAGAATTGCGACCTGTCGCGAAAAGGTTCCTCAAGCAAAAACTTCCCGAAATCGTTGCAGCCCTATGTCAGCAGTATCCAGTAGATAAGGAAGAAGTTCTTAAGCTTTGCCACTCTATTTTAAATGGGACTTCGCGAGAAAGCGCCCGTGGTGTTCTATATAACTCTTTCATAAATCTGCCGAACTTTGCAGAATGGTTTGTGCGCCAGTTCGATCAGGTAAACCCCGCAGTCGCCTGGCTCCGGAAAACAGGAGACTTAACAAGGAGTGGCATACTGGAGTCCCGGAAAATATTAGATAACCTGCTTGTTTCCCAAGCGGAGTCGGGGATTAGCAATGACGTGATATTGGCAATGGCCCAGGAAGCAGTTGAGTCATTGATTGAGCGCTTACCCAAAACAATTTTGCCAGAATTGGCGGAACAGTGTGGTTGCCCGGTACCTCCAACGATGGCACTTCGTGAGCTGCCGGGAAAAGCTCCAAGCCTATTCACTTCATTTAGTGTCTGGGGCGGTATCATGAGAAAAACACTTAAGCCATTCGAAAACGAGCGCAATCCAAAGATTAGCGATATGGGTGATGTTCTTCATAGTCATTATCTGCCACATGTGGATTTTTTTAGAACAGACGGATTTGCTGCCAGTGTGATACAAGAAATCAAATTGCCATTCAACACAACAATCGTAGGAAACCTGCTGCAACTACCTGATGCTATAACTAAGAAGCGCTTGGCTGAAAAGGGCGCTTCCTGAGAGTCGTGTAAATACACTTTAATCTACGCTACGCTAATCCATCATACAAAACTACAGCCGTAGGTATGGGAATCCAGGCGCACGCGTGATCTCTCCGGACTCTCCTCTCATCCTCTCATCCTCTCATCCTCTCATCCTCTCATCCTCTCATCCTCTCATTTGAACAGACACTATTTCGTAGCTGCATTCGCGCCAAAATTTCGCTACACTGCGTGTGATTTCAACTTGTTCAGGGTACCGCTTAATTGGCGACCCCGTCAGCAACCCCTTAATGCATTATCACACTACGGAAATATCTAATGTTCATCAGTGTTCTTGAGCTTTTCAAAATCGGCATAGGCCCCTCTAGTTCGCACACCATGGGGCCAATGGTGGCGGCCAGTGATTTCCGCAACCGCATTCAGGCGTTTGTTGCAACGCATGCGGTTGATCCGGATCTTCATATTCGCTGCACCCTGAAAGGTTCGCTGGCTTTTACCGGCAAAGGCCATGCGGCTGATCGCGCCGTGGCGTTGGGGCTGCATGGCTATTCGCCCGAAGGTCTGGCCGACCAGCCGGTGAGCGAGCTGACGGAGCGCCTGTGGCACAGCCGCTCCATCACGCTGAATGAAAC
>Ga0163199_1002829_pt1 | contig 10582 bp, 9 predicted proteins | sample PL_2010_150m_FD_113537 | JGI IMG/M metagenome (GOLD analysis project Ga0163199, IMG submission 113537) | Freshwater microbial communities from Powell Lake, British Columbia, Canada to study Microbial Dark Matter (Phase II) - PL_2010_150m | ecosystem: Environmental > Aquatic > Freshwater > Lake ...
CATAACTTTAGGCATTTTAGTCACTTTAGTTCACTTTAGGCACTTCTCTACAGCTTTCTGTTCAATGAACGAAGTTTAATGGCTGTCAAAACTTTCTTCGTGTACAATGGAAACTCCCCGTTCATCATCCAGTTGTAATAAGAGGGTTCCTCTGCAAGCACCTTCTCAACCGGTTTGCCTTTGTGCTTGCCAAAATTGATGACCTCTACATTATTTTCATCGTACACGATGCGCCCTGCATAATCGACGTTCCGGTCGAAGGAGGAGAATGCTGCCAATTGGCTGACTTCGTTCACGACCGGAACCGTTACTTTGCCTCCTTCTTCAAATGGAGCACCTTCGTACCGCTCCAATTGTGCCTGGAGAACTTCATAGGTAGCTTTGGTGTCAGCCATAGCACTGTGTGCATTTTCAAGCTCCTTCTGCAGGTAAAACTTACACGCTGCAGCCAGGGTTCTCTTTTCCATCCGATGAAAAATGGTTTGCACATCGACAAATTTTCTCTTTTTGAGATCCATATCCACATCTGCACGGAGAAATTCTTCGGTCAGCAATGGTATGTCAAAACGATTGGAGTTAAAACCAGCCAGATCGCATCCCTCTATGAATCTTGCCAGGTTCCTGGCCTCTTCCTTGAAAAGCGGGGCATCCTTTACATCATCATCTGAAATCCCATGGATGGCAGTTGCCTGTGGAGGTATTGGTATGCCCGGATTGATGAGTTGCAACTTCTCCTCTTCCCTTCCATCCGGGAAAATTTTCAAAAAAGCAATCTCTACGATCCTATCTGTCACTACATTGATACCGGTTGTTTCCAGGTCTAAAAAAACCAGTGGATTTTTTAAATTAAGCTTCATTTAATATTTATTAATTGATACAAAAAAACCCGGCCGGTGATTTCCGCCAGGTTTTTCCAGGATCTATGACCATGTTATGCGTTGATCATCATTGGCATCAGCAGCATCAGCACGTCTTCCTGCTCAAATTCCTGTTCTGCAGGTAACAATAAACCTGCCCGGGAAGGATCAGAAAGCATCATCCTGACATCTGTTGATGTCAGGTTTGAAAGAATCTCAATCAGAAATGTCGATTTGAAGCCAATCTCCATTTCCTGGCCATCAAAATCACATTTGATCTTTTCAACAGCAGAAATGGCAAAATCAATATCCTGAGCCGATACAACCAACTCTGAAGCAGTCAGCTTTAAACGGACGAGATTGCTGGCCTGGTTGGCAAAAACAGATACCCTGCGCAATGTATTGTAAAATTCGACCCTGTCGATCATCAGTTTATTGGGATTGTTGGTGGGGATGACAGAGTTGTAGGCAGGATATCTCCCTTCAACAAGCCTGCAAACCATTTTGAATCCGGTTAGCTGGAAAATGGCATTCTTTTCGTCAAATTCAAGGACAACATCGAAATCTTCTTTTGGCAGGAGATTTTTCAACAGGGATGCTGGTTTTTTCGGGAGTATAAAGGATGCCTCATGCACCGAAGTGGCATCTTTACGCTTGTAACGAACAAGTTTGTGGGCATCGGATGCAACAAAGGTCATCTCAACAGGTGATATTTCGATATTGATCCCGTTCATCACCGGACGAAGTTCGTCATCGGCAGTAGCAAACAATGTTTTATTGATCCCGTTCAGCATCACATCGTGAGGTACATTGATGGTAAAATGTTCAGGATTCAAAGTTGGCTGATTGGGAAATTCTTCGCCATTTTGTCCCGGAATAGAAAATTTTCCATTGGCCGAAAGAATATTCATACCCATCGTATCAGGATCGAGTTGGAATGAAAGCGGCTGTTCAGGAAACTCTTTCAGTGTGTCCAAAAGAATTTTCGCTGGCAGCGCAACCAACCCGTCATCAGCCGATTGATCCAGCTCCATCGTTGTGATGAGCGTTGTTTCCAGATCTGAAGCCGTAACTGACAGGGATTTTCCTTCTAATTTAAAGAGGAAATTATCCAGGATGGGCAGGGTATTCTTACTGCTTATTACTCGGCTGATTGCATTGAGGTGCCTCAGCAATTCGGTACTAGAGACGACAAATTTCATATATTATGCTTGAATTAATTGATTAAAATTTACAAAAGATCATTGCGATTTGCCCTTGTAAACCAGACTCTTTTGTTGAATATCGGAATCCGGCGACTAAGTTACGAATATACAAACATTCGCACGTTTTTTCGTCTGCAATAAACTAAAATATTCTTCATAAATCACTTTTCACTTTAAGTCTTGCATTCATCTTTTTTCTCCTCCATACAAACAACACTCCCCCCAGCAGAATCAGGCCCAAAGGAAGGAGGAGATTCAGCCATCGGATGAACAGGTTCTGCCCGCTGATTTTCGTCTTATCGAGGAGTCTCAATTGCCAGGATTTGCTGCGCAGCTCAACCAGAGCAGCATCATCGTTAAGGTATTGCACAAGGTTAACGAAGAAATCACGGTTGCCAAAGGTTATTTTAGAGACCCGATCGTAACCCAGTGGTGCAGTTTTAGCGCTCTTGGCGGCCCTGTTCACTTTATTGGAAAGCAATCCTCCATCGGAAAAAACGGCCATTTTTGTCGGCACACTCTCCGGAATCAGCTTGAAATCAGGTGGCATGCCGGCTTTGTCAATAATCCTGTTTTTAAATACTGAACTGAACTTCCCTTCCAACAGTATACCGGTAATCAGATTTGAGCGGTTGAAGAAATCCCTGGTTGGAACTGCATCAATCATCCTCAGGTTGACCAATAGCGGCGCTTCGTTTCTTCTGGAAAAAGCAGAAGATTGCAACAAAACGCTTTTTTTCACCAAAACATTCTCACCCACTGTATCGATTGTACTAACGAATTCGGAAGAAACCGGGTTAACATATTTCCCGATCGGATTTGCAGGCACCGGATGCAACAAGGGTGAGAAATACCAGGGCGCCAGTGAATAGTTCGGAGATGCACCCAAAGGAGCTGTATTTACACGGATCTGCAGACATTCAGCATCCTGGATCAGGTCGTTGTTAAGCCGTACTCCGTAACGATACAGCTGATCGCTCAGGTTCAGGTCGGTTGGCAAAGCAAGGGTGGTCATCCCTTCCGAAAGACTGTCCAGGCTAACCCTGACCGGATCGATCAGCCAGATCATTTTGCCACCCTTCATCAGGTATTGATCCAGGATCAGTTTGTCACGCTCAGGAAATTTCGTCTGCGGATTGGCAATTACCAATACCTTGATATCAGAGGAATCAGCCTTCAGTTGGTCACAATTTACCCTGCTCACTTTAAAACCAGCGTACAAAGCCGACGAAATATCGAGCACCTGCAACGAGTCAGCCTCCTGGTGACCTTCCAAAAAGGCAACATGAACCGGTTCTTCGCGCAGCAGGGTCCTGATGGCGTTCATGAATTCGAATTCCAGCATCTCGACCGACCGGTTCAGATTTTCCTCAGGAGGCTGTGACGGGTCATTTTTAAGCAAATTTAACACCATCGCTTTCCCCATGTAATGCAGAACTACCGACGGGAAGACCAGTTTAGTCGTAATTCCCTGTTCGGTTTTAATCCGCAAATCAGCAGGGATTATTCCGTTTTGAAACAATTGGTCGAAGTAGGCTTTCCGGTCTTTGGCAGGTACCTCGTTGTAAGGATCTATTTTCCGGATGAAAATTGAATTATTCCCGTAATGCTCCAAATCCGTCAAAGTTTCCTCAATTGCCGTTTTTAGCTGGCGAAATCCCGGCGGCATATCCCCTTCGAGATATATTTCCGCCAGCATTGAATGGTCAATCTTTTCCAGTACCCTAATAGATGAGGGAGAAAGGGTGTACCTTTTTTCAGCTGTGAAATCAAGGCGGAACAGACGAGTTTGGGTAAGGATAATCAGGATTAGGAATAAGACGGAGTAAGGCGCAATTTTTTTGATCCGGATCGATAGGATTGTTCTCTTCCATCGGAGGGAAATTCCTGTTAAAAAAAGGAAAACCAACGTTACCGTCAGGAAATAAAAGAGATCGCGGCTATCCAGCAATCCCCTGCTGATGGATTCATAATGTGAAGAGATACCCAACGAAATCAGAAAAGCTGACCAAGATCCTGACACCGTCAATTCTGCCAATAATCCGAACCCGGAGAAAAGAAAAAATGAGAGCAAGACTGCCACTACAAATGCAACGATTTGATTTTCGGAGAGCGATGAGGCAAAAAGGCCGACAGACAGAAAGATCAATGCCAGGAAAGTCAGTCCCAAATAACTTCCCATTGTTGCAGCCACATCCATCACACCAACCGGATAACCAAGCCGATAGACCGTATAAAAATAAACCAGCGATAATACCAGGGTCAACAAGACGATGACAAAAGCCGCAACCAGCTTGGTGACAACCAATTGGAATATTGACAAAGGCCTCGTCAACAACAACTCCATGGTTCCGCTTCTAATCTCTTCCGAAAAAAGACGCATGGTAACTGCAGCGATCAGGAAGAGGTAAAGCCAGGGGGCAAGATCAAAAAAAGCAGATAAGGAGGCATAACCTCCCGACAGGATGTTCATATTGCCATCGAAGAACCAGAGGAAAAGTCCGGAAATCAAGGCAAACACGACGAGGATCATGTAGGCGATCAACGATCCAAAGAACTGCAGTAACTCTTTCTTTATCAGGCTTAGCATATTCTTCAATTTACCAGCATTGTGCCAAAAGCTGTTAGCGATTAGCTATTGGCTTTTAGCAGATTGCATTTAGTAAGCTATTTTTAGAGACTGTTTAAATTTAGTAAACGAATTATTGAACCCACTATATTTATTCATCGATTTTTGTAGTAATCAAAATCAAAATAGTGCCTTTTATTTAATTCCCAAATCTCTCCAATTGTTCCTTTCTCACATTTATCTACTGGAATTGCTTTGCTTCCATTTAAATCTTTTAAAGAACCAAAATATATTGAAAATGATTTTTGATCAAATTGTATCGCAATCCAATGAGCTGAAGCTTTATATTTTTTCTCAGCAACCATTGCTTTTTCATAAACTCCTGCTCCGAGATTGTATCTCGTGTTTAACTTACCATTTTTTTGATATTTGTTTCTGGCTTTTACACTGACAATATATTTTATTCCATCTTTTTCACACTCAATATCAGCAAATGCTGCGTTCAATGTATTATCATTCAAATTTCTGATTCTATCGAATTTTTTGTCAACCAATGCTTTTAAAGCAAATAGCTCACCTAATTCTCCGAGAGACTTTTTTCTCGCTGCTTCTTTTTTATTTTCTGAATCCATTTCAATTGCTTGATTGTCGAAAAACCAAAATTTATCATGCCATTAGCTAAAAGCCGAAGGCTAATAGCTAATCGCTTTTCAGTAAACCAACCATCTCCTCAGCCGCTCTCTCTGCGCATCCGGGAGGTCCCAGTTTTGCAAGCATAAGCCGGTAGTTTTGAAGCATCTCCTCACGGTAGGCAGGATCTTCCAGAATTTTTTTCAATTCGCCTGCCACAACAGATGGCTTGCAGTTTTCCTGGAAAAATTCCTTCACGATCTCTTTGTTCATGATCAGGTTAACCAATGAAAACCATTGTACTTTGAAAAATAATTTCTTCAGAAGAGAGGTAAACCTTCCCAACTCCATGATGTAACAAACTACCTGCGGCACATTGATAACAGCTGTCTCCAATGTTGCAGTTCCGGAAGCGACGAGCGCTGCCCTGGACTGCTGCAGCAACGCATATGTTTTTCCGAAAAGAACGGGTATTTTGATTCCCTGCAAATGCTCTTTGTACAATTCAAGGGGAATCGACGGGGCACCGGCTATGACAAACTGATACCCGGGAAAAAGCGACGCTACTTTGGCCAGTACCGGCAAAATAAGCTGAATCTCCTGTTTCCTGCTTCCGGCAAGCAAGGCGATAACCGGCTGATCATCCAGGCTGTTTTCGACAATGAATTCTTGAAAGGTTTGATCCTTGCCGGTACGTACTGCTAATTCATCAACGGTAGGGTTACCGACATACCTGATCCTGTAATTGTGCTGATCGTAAAACTCTTTTTCAAACGGGAAAATAGCAAACAGCTCATCTACATAATTTTTTATCCATTTTACCCGATCTGACCTCCATGCCCAAATCTTCGGGGAAATGTAATAGAACGTTTTAATGTTGTGTGATTTGGCAAATCTTGCCATACGGAGGTTGAAACCGGGATAATCAACCAATATCAAAACATCGGGTCGAAATTCCAGCAGTTTCTTTTCGGCTAACTTAAAGTTTTTCTTGATCTGACCCAGGTTCATCAAGACCGTAAAAAAGCCCATAAAAGCCATTTCACGGTAGTGTTTCAGGAGTGTCCCCCCCTGCACGGCCATCAGATCACCACCAAAAAAGCAGAATACGGCTTCAGCATCCTTTTTTTTGATCCCTGCCATCAGGAAGGAGGCATGCAAATCGCCTGAAGCCTCACCGGCAATGATAAAGTATCTCATCGCATCACAAATTTCAAGACAAAAATTAAGATCGCATAGAAAATAGTGATCGCCATGATTCCCCTGCCCGATTTAAACCTGTCGGTATAAACAAAAAACATAAATGGGAGCGAATTAATGAAGATGGAAAGGCTCATTACATGAACTAAAATACCGTTTTGAATTAAAAAATCAAAGTATTGGCTGAAAGGAAGATTAGGAAAACGTAATCGACAATAAAGCAGTAAACAAAGGAAAGGAAGGCCCATCCCCAACAACAAGCCCATCCAAAACCTGTTCAAACCCGATGATTCATTATAAGTTGCCTTCATTTGTTCAGAATTTCCATTTTTGCATAAATTGAAAAGCGGTATAGGCTGTCAGATCGGTGGTCACAGGCACGACAGAAACGAAACCGTTGAGCAGTGCAAAAGTATCCGTATCGCGGGCTTCGTTCTCTGCATCATTGAAATATCCAGTCATCCAGTAATAATCGCGGCCATGCGGATCAGTTCGTTTTTCAAACTCCTCGATCCATTTTCCCCTTGTCTGGCGTGAGAAGCTTATCCCTTTTATCTCACCTTTAGGGATATTAACATTCAGACAGACTCCGTCCGGTAATCCGAATTCGGCCACTTTTTGAAAAATTCGTGCCACCACTTTTTTGGCTTTGGTAAAATCTGCCTCACGGGAGTAATCATCAAGCGAAAAACCGATGGATGGCACTCCATGTATGGAGCCTTCAATTGCTGCACCCATTGTACCAGAATAAAGCACTGAGATGGAGGTATTGGATCCGTGATTGATACCTGATATGATAAAATCCGGCAGGCGGGTGAGAATTTTGCTGCATGCCAGTTTGATGCAATCGACGGGTGTTCCGGAGCATGAATAAATTACCAGGCCGTCATCTTCCTGTAGTTTATTGATCCTCAGCGGACGCTCAACGGTAATTGCATGAGACATCCCGGAGTGAGGGGCATCCGGCGCTACCACAACAATATTGCCGAAAAGCCTGATTACCTCAATTAATTCGATAAGCCCTTTGGCAAAAACCCCATCATCATTGGATATCAATATCAAAGGGCGTTCTTCCATTTTTTGATTATTTTGGTCAAAGATAATCGTTCAGTTTGAATTTTAAGGCACTTCGGATTGCCAAGTCAATAGGTTAAATTTGCATTGGATGCCGTGAAAGGAACTTTCAAGCAGACAATAAAACTCATGCTCGGAATTAAACCGGTCTATATTTTATTTTTGGGTGACGCTTGGTGTGAAAGATATGTAAAATAACACTACAATTCATTGAGGGTCAAACATTTTAAATCATTTTTCAATTTTTCCCATTCAATTCCCTTGTCCTTTCCACTGTTCAGGTCTGCCGATCTTCTATCAAGTTCATCAATAATCTTTTTATCATTCCACCATTCGTGCAATTCATTTATGTCATCCTCCACTATGGTATAAATGGCCTTAACTTTCTTGTCATCGGCTACCTTAATGTATTCGTATAATTTTTGTCTGATGTTAGCTGTATTCATATTATCCCGTTTATTGACACAAAGTTAAGAAAAATGAATCGATCTCGTAACCCAATTCAACCAAAAATAAAATATTCGTATCATCATTAAACGGAAATGACTGCACTTGAATCATTGTTCAAGTACTTCAAACTTATTCTAAAATGGTACATTTGTAATTACCTATGGCCAAATTGAAAAAACAGATCGTCCTGCTCGGTACCACGTGGCCCTTCCGTGGTGGAGGGATTGCAACTTTTAATGAAAGGTTGGCAAGGGCTTTGATCAATGATGGGAATGATGTTGTGATCTATACTTTTTCACTTCAGTACCCTGGATTTCTTTTCCCCGGAAAGAGTCAGTATTCAGACCAGCCTGCTCCGGAAGACCTTTCAATTAAGATAAAAGTCAATTCAGTCAATCCATTCAACTGGATATCGGTCGGAAGGGAATTACGGAAATTGTCGCCGGATCTTTTGATCATCCGGTTCTGGATACCTTTCATGGCACCGGCTTTGGGAACCATTGCCCGCATCGTCCGAAGAAATCTCCATACAAAAGTTATCGCATTAGCCGACAACATCATCCCGCATGAAAGGAGGATTGGCGACCTGATATTAACCAAATATTTTGTCGGAAGTATTGACGGTTTTGTCACGCTGTCGCACAAAGTGCTCGACGATCTGAAAAAACTGAGACCATCGACGCCGGTCCTTTATACACCTCATCCGCTCTATGATAACTTTGGCCAGGCAGTTTCCCGGGAGGAAGCCTTGAAAAATCTCGGATTGGATCCCGGCTACCGTTACCTGCTTTTTTTTGGATTTATACGCGAATACAAAGGGCTCGACTGGTTGTTAACCGCTTTTGCTGATCCGGGGATCAGAAAATTCAGGGTTAAGTTGCTGGTGGCAGGTGAATATTATACCTCGTCACAAAAGTACGAAGAGATCATTCGCGCCAATCACCTGGAAGATCATGTGGTACTTCACACCCGGTTTATTGGTGACAACCTGGTTCCTTCTTATTTCGGTGCTGCAGACCTGATTGTCCAACCTTACAAAAGTGCGACCCAAAGTGGCGTCGCCCAGATTGCTTACCATTTCGAAAAACCGCTATTGGTGACTGATGTCGGCGGATTGGGTGAGATTGTACCCAACGGAATAGTGGGTTATACCGTATCTCCCGAACCTGGGGCCATTACCGAAGCGATTCTGGACTTTCTTGAGAACGATCGGGCTCCGGAATTCATCCAAAATATCAAAATTGAAAAGGCCCGTTTTTCGTGGGAAAAAATGGTAGAGACAATTGAGCAACTGGATGCTGAAATAACCATAAGATAATGTTCATATCAACAGAAAATGAATATTTGGTTATTCCATGTGGAAATTAAAAAACAAATTACCTACACATGAAATAAATAAAAATAGGTTAATTTAGAACTGTTAAGTCACGAACATTCCTGACAAGCTGTTCAGCCTGACAAACGCCTGCTTAGGAACCTTTTAACGAAAAATTGATTTGCAGACAGAAATAGAAAAAAGGGAAATTGAGGATTTGTATGAAGAGGTTATTAAATCCTTTACCCGACCGGTCACTCCCGAGAACTTGCAATTGATTCACAAGGCATATCAATTTGCATCTTCCGCCCATATGGGAGTGAGGCGCAGGTCTGGAGAGCCCTATATAATACATCCCCTTTCTGTTGCTAAAATCGTCGTCAGTGAAATTGGTTTGGGTACCAAATCCGTCGTTGCAGCGATGCTGCACGATGTAGTTGAGGATACGGATTATACCGCTCAGGATATTGAGAAGATGTTCGGCGAAAAGATTGCCATACTGGTCGACGGCCTGACCAAACTTTCGGGCACTTACGACTCCAAGCAGGCAACCAATTTCCGTAAAATGCTGATGACCCTTTCGGATGATGTAAGGGTAATCCTCATTAAACTGGCTGACCGGTTGCATAACATGCGGACGCTTGAATCGATGCCCCTCAACAAACAGCTCAAAATTTCGTCTGAGACGCTTTATATCTTTGCTCCGCTTGCCCACAGGCTTGGACTTTATGCTATCAAATGCGAACTGGAAGACCTCAGTCTGAAATTCAAAGATCCGGAAACTTACCATCAGATTGAATTCAGCCTGCACAGCGAAGAGGAGCGTATCAGCTATCTGGTACATGACTTTGCAAAACCGATACAGGCCAAGTTGTACGAGGAAAATTTCGATTTCACCGTTAGCGGACGAACGAAATCGATCTATTCAATCTACCAGAAGATGCAGACGAAAAACATTTCATTCGATGAGGTGTATGACTTGCTTGCCGTCCGCATTGTTTTCAAACCCAAAGAAAACCTTTCAGAAAAAAGACAGTGTTTCGAGATCCTCTCCCTCATTACAGATATTTACACACCCAAACCTGACCGGATCAGAGACTGGATTACCATACCCAAAGCCAATGGGTATGAAGCGCTTCACACTACCGTGATGGGCCCGAAAGGACAGTGGGTAGAGGTGCAGATCCGGAGTGAACGGATGGATGAGATTGATGAAAGGGGTTTTGCAGCCCATTATAAATACAAAGGAGACAGTGCATCTGAAAGCGAATTGGACAAGTGG
>Ga0163199_1002830_pt1 | contig 10581 bp, 13 predicted proteins | sample PL_2010_150m_FD_113537 | JGI IMG/M metagenome (GOLD analysis project Ga0163199, IMG submission 113537) | Freshwater microbial communities from Powell Lake, British Columbia, Canada to study Microbial Dark Matter (Phase II) - PL_2010_150m | ecosystem: Environmental > Aquatic > Freshwater > Lake ...
CCGTCGTGTAGAGGCAAGGGAATCAAGTTCGTGCAAAGAGGCTCGCCGAAGCGTTGCGCTCAAATAGCCCGATGCCGCGGATGTAGCGGTGCACCATCTGCTCCGTGCGATGCCCGGTCTGCCGCTGGATTGCCCAGGTGGGTGTTCCGGCTTTCGCCGCGCTCGTCACAAACCCGGAGCGCAGGCTGTGCGCGCTAAACCCGTGCGGATCCATGCCTATCGCGCGCATCCGCTGCTGCAGGATCCAACCCACCGATGCACCGCACAGGGCAGCGGCGTGCAAGTGGTCGTAGCGGTCAATGCGCCGAAACAGTGGCAGCGGTTCCGATCGCGTGGTTTTGCTCACACGCAACCAAGCCTGCAGTGCACGCACTGGGCAGTCGGAGGTTTGAGAGTAGGGAAGTGCAACTTCACGTCCTGTACCACGCGGATCTGTCTTTGATGATCTCAGCCGGACCACCACACCACGCTTGCTAAAGGTGAGGTCTGACGTTTTGAGTGCGGCAAGCTCTGATCGACGAAATCCGCCTGCGTATCCCATCAGCAGCAGCGCACGGTCCCGCGCATTGCGTAAGCTAGTGAATTGGGGTGCAGGCGCTACCAGTTTTCGGACTGCACGCAGGGTGAGCGGTATTGCTTGCTTGGCCGCACTGCCATGTACGCGGCGAATGCCCTTCATCGTTGACCTCACTACGTGGGAGCCGGAAGGAGAGGGCAGGCCTTGAACCGAGTGAGCCCGAACGATGGATGCCAAATGTCGCATCAGCGTGCTGACCTTCAGCACGCCGGCGTGCGACGCGAGGTACTGGGCAAGGAGTTGGGGTGGGGCGGGGATGGTGCCCCCCCAGTCCAGAAACCTTCGCAAGTCGGCGGCGTAGGCGAGTTGGGTGCTCGGCGCCAAACTCTCCTGCACGTAGGAAGAAACGGTTGGTCGGGCGGACATTAGTATTCCTCCGGCAGTAATGCTGTGGTGGCGCTGCGATCTGCCTCCGTGATCAACCAGACGACAGCTTCAAATGTGCCGCAGCCGTCTGCTCCTGGCGCTTGAAATTTGTAGGCGGAGAGCAGGCGTGTACCTTCGATCAGCGCCAATTCGTTGGCGGCGGCGTCCTCCGCATCGATATCGCCCCAATCGCCGCTGTGGTGGCGATCAGTCAGATCGAATATGGAGAGGCCAGCCCGTTCCAGCAGTTCATGCGCGCCCCGGGTTGAGACCATGCAGTCGGATGAGAACCGGCGAGGTCGCATGGTGGAAGTTGAATCAGACATAAGTGAATCCTTTCTGTTGGACGAGCGATGTCGGCGCGCACAAATACAGGTGTGCGCGGCGATACGCGTGGGATTAAAAAAAGGGGAGGAAGAACGAGAGGAGGGCGTGCAGCAACCCGCGCGCAACCCAAAACCACGCAGCGTGGCAACGCAAAGCGCACAAACGCACCAGCCCAAGACGGACAGGGCGTTATGGCGAAAAGCTTTGGGAGGGGTTTGACCCGTGAACCGGGTCATCAACTGTGTGGCGCAAAGTAGCGCACAAGTGTGCTGCACAACAGCAGCGACTCGCTGGGAAACCTGCGCGAATGCGTTACTGTTAACTTAATTATACACTAAATCGACTAACAAACGCATTTATAATCTAATATATTGCATATATGGTGTGGAAATAGTGTGATTTTCCGAAAAAGACAGGCGATTTCTAGTGTTTTTCGCAATTTCAAGCCGTTTTCCTGCAGCCTGCAGTACTTTGCACTGCTCCGCACAGAAAGCAGCTTGCACGCTGTTCTTATGCGTTCTAGGGGTGCCGACGTAAGCGTGTCAGAACACTTGTTTAATGGTTAAAGTTTGTCGGTCGTCTTGAGCGCGAGTTTGCTGTTTTCGCGCAGGTAGTCGGCCCAACTCTGCATCATTTCCCGGCGCTTTTCCACCATACTGCTGCGGGCGTAGGCGCGCACCGTTTGATCGCCCACGGAATGTGCCAGCGCGAACTCAAGCATCTCATGCGCGTATTCGGTGACCTCGCTGCCCCACGTGCGAAAGCTCGCCCTGAAGCCGTGCACGGTATAGGGTACGTCCATGCGCCTAAGGAGCTGAGTAAAGACCATGTCCGAAAGTACCTTCCCTCTCGGACTGGGGAAGATCAGGGACGCTGTCGATGTTGGTGGCGATAGTTTCTTGGCACGGCGCAGGATGTCCAGTGCCTCCTTGGACAGGGGTACGTGGTGGGAGCGGGCCGCTTTCATGCGCTCGGGCGGGATGATCCAGTTGCCGGCTTCTTCGTCGATCTCGGACCAGACGGCGCCACGCACTTCGCCGGATCGGGAGGCCGTCAGTACGATTAACTCCAACGCCATTTTTACGATTTCGCCGGAAGGACCAAGGTTGACCGCGGCGATGAGGCTGCCCACCATTTTGTGAGGGCAGGCGCTGTGGTGCTCCACCTTGCGTGCCCGTTCGTTGGAGCCAAGTGCAAGCTTCACTTGTTCCCAGAACTCGGCGTCGCGACCGGCGCAGTAGTCTTTGGCGGCAGCGTAATTGAAGGTAATGCGGATGCGCTGAAGCACGCGGCTGGCGGTCTCGGCCTTGGTTTTCCAGATCGGGCGCAGCGCGTCAACAATGTGTTGCTTGTTTAGCTCGCTGATGGGGTGTTTCCCAAGCTTGGGTATGGCGTACGAGCGCAGGGTATTTATCCACTGCGCGGCGTGTTTGGTGTTTTTCCAAGTGTCGGCGTTGGCAAGGTGGTATTCCTCGGCGCAAGCGGTGAAGGTGATGCTCTTGGCCTTCTGCTCGATTTCAAGCGCAATCCGCTGTGCACGCTCGGTGTCCCTGCGTTCGATAGGGTCCCAGCCATCGGCAAGTTGCTGGCGGCAGAGTTTGGCGCGCTCACGCGCCTGGGATAGGCTGAAGGCATTGAGCGAGCCCAAGCCCATCTCATGGGACTTCTTGTTGCGGCTGTATCGAAAGATCCAGGATCGCGAGCCACCGGGGGCGACTTGGAGGACCAGACCTTGGCCGTCGAGGTAGTAGCCGGGACGTTTCTTCTTGCTATTGACTGCAGGATCGGATAAAAGATTGTGTCGGGTCATGCTTTACCCTGTTTCTTGCCTGTGTTCCGTATAACTGATTTACCCCCAATTATACCCCTGAGAATAATTGCATTGCAATGGCTTTTATTGGATTTTGCTGGATGATCGAAAAATCATAGAATTCGTAAGTGCTTGTTATGATTAAGTATTTACACTACAATGGACGTTGTTGGATAGGGTTTCAGTTCGAATCCCTGTCAAACCGCCGTCCCCTGCTCCGCCAGCAGGTTTCGGGGTAGAACAAGTCGTTTGTTCTACCCCCCAAACCACAGCACAGGGATCGATCCATGTCCACACCCGATTTCACGCAAGGTTGCGCCTTTGTACGCGGGCAGTATCTGCCGATCGCCCAGGCCAGCATTCCCATCACCGACTGGGGCTTTTTGCGCTCCGATGCCACCTACGATGTGGTGACCGTCTGGGAGGGTGCTTTCTTCCGGCTCGACGCGCATCTGGAACGCTTCCGGCGCAGTTGCCAGCGCTGGCGGCTAGCCACCGGGCTGACCGACGAGCAGGTTGCCGAGGTACTGGCGCAGTGTGTGCGGCTGAGCGGTCTGCGTTCCTCTTACGTCGAGATGATTTGCACGCGCGGTCAGCCACCCTGGGGCTCGCGCGATCCGCGTCTTGCGGTGAATCAGTTCTATGCCTTCGCCGTGCCCTTTGTCTGGATTGCCAATGCGCAGCAACGCGAACAAGGCCTGCACGTGAAGATCAGCGATGTGCAGCGCATTCCTGCGGCCTCGGTCGATCCGTCGGCCAAGAATTACCACTGGAACGATCTGACCATGGGCTTGCTCGGGGCGCTGGACGCCGGTGCCGACACGGTGCTGCTGGTGGACGGGCAAGGCAACGTGGTCGAGGGGCCCGGCTTTAACGTGTTTTGCGTCAGCGGCGGTGCACTGGTTACACCGGATCAGGGCATGCTCGAAGGCATCTCACGCCGAACTGTCATCGAAATCGCGCAATCGCTGGGCCTCGAAGTCCAACTGCGAACCTTGCCGGCGGATGAATTGCGCGGCGCGCAGGAAGTGCTGCTATCAACCTCGGGTGGCGGTGTGCTGCCGGTCACCAAGGTGGACCAGCAAGTCATTGCTAACGGAACGCCGGGCCCGATCACACGCCAACTGGTGCAGACCTACTGGGCCTGGCACGCTGATCCGGCCTACAGCCGGGCCATCGACTACACGCTCTGAGGCTTCAGGCCAGAGCCTTGTAGAGCATGTAGGCAGCCAGCAGATACAGGATGCTGGCAAAAACCCGCTTGAGTTGTTTGACCGGTAATTTGTGTGCGGCGCGCGCGCCCAGCGGTGCGGTGAGCACGCTGCAACTGGCGATGACAAGCAGTGCGGGCATCCAGATGTAGCCAAACGAGTAGGGCGGCAGATTCGGCACACTCTGGCCGGCGATGACGTAGCCGATGACGTTGGCCAGCGCGATCGGAAAACCCAAGGCCGCCGAAGTGGCCACGGCGTTGTGAATCGCCACGTTGCACCAGGTCATGAAGGGCACACTGACAAAACCGCCACCCGCACCGACCAGGCCGGACAGGAAACCAATCACGCTGCCAGCGCCTACCAGGCCGCCGGTCCCGGGCACCTGGCGCGTCGGTGCCGGCTTCTTGTCCAGATACATCTGGGTCGCCGAAAAGCTGACGAACAGGGCAAAGAACAGCGCCAGCGACGAACCTTTGAGCAGTGCAAAAACGCCCAAGCTGGCCAGCGCGCCACCGAGCACGATGCCGGGGGCCAGACCCTTGACCAGATCCCAGCGCACGGCGCCGCGCTTGTGGTGTGCACGCACGCTGGAGATCGATGTGAAGATGATGGTCGCCATCGACGTCGCAATCGCCATCTTGACGGTGAGGTCGGCGCCAACCTCTCGTGCCGACAGGATCAGGGTAATGAAGGGAACCAGCAGCATGCCCCCGCCAATGCCCAAGAGGCCGGCCAGAAAGCCGGTAGCCAGGCCGAGGGCAACGAGTTCAATGATCAGCAGAGGTTCCAGGTTCATGGGGGAGGGGAGCTGTAGTGCGCGTGAAGTATCGCACTGTTCAAGCGCTATCAGCCCCCAACCTTTGGACTTTGACGGCAGGGTTTGCTGGCTGGTCCCTACTTTTCGTCGGCAACCGTCCGGGGCTGCTGCATTGCATCCTGTAGCGCTTGCTTGAACTGCTGCTGAATCTGTGTGGGCGACTGCCCAGGCGCACTGGCTGCACCCTGTGCGCCGTGGGTCGCGGGTGCTTGCAGTGAAGGCGCGATTGGTTGCGTTGAGGTGATCTGCTTTTTGACCAGAAAGGCCACGACGGCAAGACTGAGCAACAGAGCTATCAGGCTAAAAAATCCCTTCATCGCAGAACTCCTTGAACCGTGGGACGAAAAGGCGTGACGCTGGCCTCAGCGAGAGGTCGCGTCATTGGTGCTGATCTTCTGCCAGGCTCTGATCGCGCCTTCGGTGCTATCAAAAACCTTGACGCCTGCCACCGGCGAAGCCTGCAGAAATGCAAAACCCTGGCCACCCGCCCAGATTTTGCAGCGCCGGGGTACGGCGCGACGCAGTGCCACCAGGTAGGGGCGTGCAATATCGGGCCGTAACGCCAGACTCGCTGAGATGGCAAGCACCGTGATGTCCCAATCCTTGACTGCTTGCATCACGTCCGCGACCGGTGTCTGGGCACCCAGATTGAAACATTCTGCGCCTTGCAGTGTCAGCGCTGCCTGCACCGACAGCAAGCCCAATACGTGCGATTCGCCAGGCGGCGTGGTCAGCAGGATGCGCTGCTGTAAGCCCTTTGGCTGTCGCCCGAGCAAGTGACTCTGCACGACGGACTGCACGGCATCGGAGTAATGATGCTCGGCGTGAATGCCAAGACGACCGCCAGCCCAGGCCTCACCTACAGCCTGATTGAACGTGGGTAGCCGGTGCGAGGCAAAAGCCGCCAGGCCCTCTGCTTCAATCAATGCCGTGATATAGCCGCGCATCGTCCCCGGTAGGCTGCCTGGCGCCAGACACGCCAGCAATTGCTGCGCCGCTTCGTCGATCGCCGGCGCCTCTGGCTGGATAACGCTGCTCGTCAGCAGAGTACTTGTCCTGGACAAGAAGTGTATAGTGGGTCACGCAAAGAGATTGGGCCTTTGCCAACCAATCAGGAAATAGATCGGCACAAGAACAGCGATGACGCAACAAACCATCGGGCCAGTTGGTTCCGGGCGAGACACTATTCTGGTCGTTGATGACAGTCCGGATATCCGTCTGCTGATGCGCGTCACCCTGAGCAAGAAATACCAGTTGCTCGAAGCCGAGAGCGCCACTGCCGCCTTGGAGCTGATACAAGTTCACCAGCCTCGACTGATCCTGCTCGACGTCATGATGCCAGGCGCCATGGATGGTTTGCAACTGCTCGATTTGATCAAGAGCGACGCCAAGCTCAAAAACATCATTGTCGGTATGGTGACGGCGCGCGGCCAGACTGCGGACGATATCGATGCGCGTCGGCGTGGCGCCGACGCCTACTTCATCAAGCCCTTCAGCCCACGCGAGGTGGTCGCCTGGGTCGACAGCAAGTTGCAGTGAGCCATCTCTAGCCATCGAACGCCCGTTCCTGCTGGCCATCGGAGTGCTCGGCGAAATTCAGCACCAGCTACTGCGCGACCGCTTGGAACTTGTGGGGCCAATTGATGGGATGATCGACGGTTGAAAGTTTTAGTCAATCGTCGAAAAGGGTGCAAGTGTTCAAGAATATGATTGTTTATCGGGTCGCTCCAGAGTGGAGCGCCACTGCAGCGCAGATCGAGCAGGGTCTCGATGCCGGACGCTTTGTCGAGTGTGCTTCGACCCAGGAGAAGTCCATTGGCTGGTGCGAGCCCAGGGGCGAAGCCCATGGTCCGCTGGTGGAGTCGGTGGCTGGGCAGCTGATTTTCAAGCTGATGATCGAGACCCGCGCGCTACCAGGTTCGGTCGTTACGCGCAAAGTAAAAGATCGTGTCGCGCACATCGAGGCCTCCACGGGTCGAAAACCTGGCAAGAAGGAGACACGCGACATCAAGGACGACATCCGGCTGGAGTTGCTACCGATGGCGTTTACCAAGCAAGTGTCCGTCGGGATCTGGATTGACCCGAAAGCCCGGCTGCTGGTGATCGACGCCGCGAGTCAAGCGCGCACCGATGATGTGGTAACGATGCTGGTCAAGTCTGTGCCAGGTCTGGCCGTGACGCTGTTCAATAGCAAGGTGTCGCCCAGCGCGGCCATGTCAGAGTGGCTGATCAGCCAGCAAGCTCCCGCAGGCTTTAGCGTCGATCGAGAGTGCGAGCTCAAAGCTGCTGACGAATCCAAGGCCGTAGTGCGTTACGCGCGTCACGCTCTGGACACCGACGAGGTACGCCAGCACGTTCAGTCGGGCAAACTGCCGACCCGACTGGCCCTCACCTGGGACGGTCGCGTCTCGTTTGTACTGACCGAGAACCTGCAAATCAAGAAACTGGCGTTTCTTGAGGTCGTCTTTGACAGCAAGGCGACGGGCAAGGATGACGGATTCGACGCCGACACCGCGCTTGCGACCGGCGAACTGCGCAGGCTTCTGCCCGATTTGATGGAGGCTTTGGGTGGAGAACTGATGGCGGCTTGAGGCTGCCCTAGAGGCCGTGACTTTGCAACTGGATCGGGCCTTTGGGCGTGTGCAGGGTGACGCTGAGGTTGGCCGGACCGGCTTCGATGGCAACGCCCGCCAGTCCGATCGCATCGTAAGCCGCCTGAAGCTTCGGCGCTGTCGGATGGGTCACGGAAATGTTTTGCAGTGTCACACCCGATCGAGGCAGGCTGTTTCTTGGGTGCAGGCGCAAAGGTTCGGCGTCATCGGGTTTGCCCCATTGAATCAGGGTTGGGAGCGTGCCGTCGAACAAGCGCTGCCCATCCTCGCGCACGGTAATTTGCCACTGCAGCAAGCCCCGTCTGGAATGGCGACTGGCTTGAATCGCTGGCCCACGGTCAATGCCCTGGGCTTTCAAGGCAATTCGGGCGGCCTGAAGGTCGCTGGTGTTGGCAACAAAGTGCACGAGACGCGGGCCGATGGCGACGGCCGCCTGAAGCGCCGGATCGTCCATGTCGAACCAGCGCTTCTTTGTTGGGTTCGCAGCACGCGCAGCGTGCGGATTGATGGCGATGATCTCAAAGTAAGCCAGTGGGTTGGCTGGTGTGGCGATCTTGAACAATCGGTTGTGCGTTCCATACACGGCGTGTTCGCCGCCGGCGCCGGGCGTGATGCCCAAAGTTGCCTCGCACCATTGCACCCCAAGCTCCAGGGTCCGTGCCACCACTACCAAGTGATCAATCTGTGTCTTCATATCTGGAATAGGTGTCTGCAAGTGCCGCTGGACTGTTGATTGACACCGCTGCCTGTGATGCCGCGGGGAAGTATCGCACTGTTCCAAGCAGAGGCGTCGCATAGCTCGAATACCGGCGGCCAGGGAGAGAAACGTCTGCGACTATCAGTGGTGCTCAATCAAGGTAAGGGGGCCGCTTTGGATGAACTGCTTCTGTCCGGAAACTTGCCTTCGTTTTGCATCTTCTTGAACCAGTCTCTCAGCATTCGTTCCTCAAAGCTGAAGCGGGTCAGTCTCAGCCAGACACCACGGTCGAAAAATGCCATGTCCTTAATGTCTTCATGACCTGACACGAGCAGTTGGCCAGTGCCATCAGTCAGCTTGTAATCCAGGGACATCCTTGGCCAGTACAAGGCCTTGATGACGCGGATGTCGTGCCACCGGCCAAAGTGCATTCCGTTGACCTCGCCCGCGAGATCGACATCCGTGACTGTGACATCCAGGACGTAGCCGTCGGGCAAACGCCTGGCCAGATCAGCGAAGAGCAGCTCAAAATCGCTGAACAGCCCTTCGCGAAATGAATCGCGCAGGTCATGGCCTTCTCGGATGTCCGTGTAATTGTCCGGCTCCTGCCATGTGACTTTGGCCTCACCTGCGCACGCAGCGCCGACAACAACCAAGGCTGTGAAGATGCTGAGAACAGATTTCTTCATTGCATCATCAGCGGTGTACGGCGACGGTAATGCTGACGACCCGTCATGCTGCAGACGACCTCATTCTTCTGGTTTAACACGTCCCACCGGAATTTCACTGTGCCGCGGGTCAGGTCCTTTTGCGATGGTGTTTGGTCGATCACGGTCGAATGTAGCCGTAGTCCGTCGCCTGGGCGCACCGGCTTGAACCAGCGCAACTCATCGAGTCCAGGCGAACCGATACAAGAGCTTTGGAGCAGGTAGCCATCGCACATGAGACGCATCGCCACGCCGCAAGTTTGCCAGCCGCTGGCGATCAGACCGCCGAAGGGTGAGGATTTTGCCGCCTCTTCATCAACGTGGTAAGACTGCGGATCGTAGTCGCGCGCAAAGCTCACGATTTCATCGGACGTGAGCACTCTCGGCTTTGACTCATATTGCCAACCGGGCGTGAAATCCTCCCAGTAGTACTTGATTGTGGTCATCGGTATCAGCTCCATGGTTGTCAATCTCGACCTGATCCTGAACTATATAGGGACCGCGATACGGGCTGTCATGTGGCCTTCATTTTCCTTGACTGTGAGGTTGCATGACAAAATGTCTCATGCAACAGACACCCGAAGACCTGCAACGCATCGCTGCGCGCACGCTGGGCTACTACGAGCAGAACGCCCAGGCGTTCTGGGAGGGCACGCGCGATCACGACGTGAGCCAAAACATCGACGCCTTACTGATGCATGTCGAGTCCACGCCCCCGCTTGAAATTCTTGACTTCGGTTGTGGTCCCGGGCGCGATCTCGTGCGCTTCAAGGCGCTTGGTCACCGTGTGACGGGGCTGGAGGGCTCGACGCAACTGGCCGCTCTGGCGCGAGCACACAGCGGCTGTCAGGTGCTTGAACAGAACTTTCTGCAGCTGGTGCTGCCCCGCGAGCGATTTGATGGCGTGTTCGCCAACGCTGTGTTGTTCCACATCCCGAGCGAAGTGCTGCCACGCGTTTTGACGGACCTCCACACGGCACTCAAGCCGGGCGGCGTCCTGTTTTGCTCGAACCCGCATGGCGACGGCGTGGAGGGCTGGAACGGCGACCGCTATGGTGCCTTTTACGATTGGCCAACCTGGCGCAACTACGTGACAGTGGCCGGGTTCGCGGAGCTGACGCACTACTACCGACCAGCGGGTCTGCCACGCGAACAGCAGCCGTGGTTGGCCAGTGTCTGGCGCAAGGCGCCGACCATTTCCGCCCGCTAAATCGAACTGCCCGGCTCGTGCCGGAGCGATGCGACACCCCTTCATCAGCCGGACCAAATCAGAGAAGGTGTCTGCAGTGCCACCGAGCCGGCATCCTGAACCGGGGTTCAGGTGGGCGAGGTCAACTGCTCATTGGGTTCATCTGACGCGAGATGATCACGCTTGAGCAGCGATGTTCCAAGCCCGGGCTCTATGAGCATTGGTTCAAGGAAATATACAGCCCGGCATGCACTGCAGACGAAAC
>Ga0163199_1002831_pt1 | contig 10580 bp, 9 predicted proteins | sample PL_2010_150m_FD_113537 | JGI IMG/M metagenome (GOLD analysis project Ga0163199, IMG submission 113537) | Freshwater microbial communities from Powell Lake, British Columbia, Canada to study Microbial Dark Matter (Phase II) - PL_2010_150m | ecosystem: Environmental > Aquatic > Freshwater > Lake ...
ATTATTTTTTCCCTGTGTGTCCAAATCCGCCATCACCGCGTTTACTTTCATTTAGTTCATCAGTAACAATTAAATTTGCGCGGTAAACTTTTGAAACAACCATCTGAGCAATTCTATCGCCGCGTTTGATAATAAAATCTTCGTCACTGAAATTAAATAAGATCACTTTGATTTCCCCGCGGTAATCGGAATCAATTGTCCCAGGTGAATTTAAAACTCCAATTCCATTTTTTGCTGCAAGTCCGCTGCGCGGACGAATTTGTATTTCATATCCGATTGGTATTTCAACTTTTAGATTTGTCGAAATTAATCCAACTTTACCTTTTTCAATTTTCATTTCAGTTTCAACAGCGGCACGCAGATCAAGACCGCTGCTTCCTTCAGTAGCATACTCAGGTAAAAGTATATCTTGAAATTGATCTGTGATATGCTGAATTTTTATTTGAATTGATTCCATAGTTTTTTCTTGAATTGTGATGAAAAGTTATGATAAAAGAATTTTCTTTTCTTCTTGTTTTTAAAATACTTAGAAAAGATAAAATACTACTTGACACGAAGAAGCATTTTAACTAAACGGATAATTTCATTTTTTTCAACGACCCGCATAGCTAACAACGAACCGATAAAACAAAAAAGTAAAATAAATTTATACAACATGGTTAATCCTACTTCATAATAAAAATAATAATAGATTATACAAGTAATAACTATTGTAGCTAAGATTTTAAATACTTTACCGTATTCATATTTTATCTTGTAATACTTTTGAGAGAAGAAATACAATCCGGTTGCCATAACAACATAACTTGCTAAAGTTGCTATAGCCGCACCAATTAAACCAAGAATTGGTATTAACAAAATATTTACAACAACATTAACCAGCGCTCCGGCTCCGGTTACAAAAGGGAAATATTTTGTTTTCTCTTCTATATAAATTCCAGCTTGAAAGTTGTAATAGATTCCGTTGAAAAGATAACCGAGAAGAATAATCGGGACAATTGCTATACCGCTTAAATATTCTTTACCAATAATTGATTTCCCGGGCATGAATTCAAACCTAGCAAAATCTTCTACAAATAAAGTAAGAACGATCCAGATCATACTTGATACAAGTAAAAACAGTGTTAAAACTTTTGCAAAAATATCTTTAGCATTTTTTTCTTTTGCATTATTCAGAAAAAACGGCTGCCAAGCAAATTGAAACATTGAAACAAAGAGCATCATAAAAATTCCGAGTTTGTAATTCGCCTGGTATATACCAAGCGTGGATTCATTTGTCATAGCCAGCACAACAGGGCGATCTACAACCTGAACAACCATTGCAGCTAAACTTGCCGGTAAATACGGAATACCGAATTTCAAAAGTTTTCTTAAAAGGTTTTTATCGATTCTGATTGAAATCAATTTGAATATTTCAGGTGTTAGCAATAAAAAAGAAAAAGCCGACGCAATCAGGTTAGCCAAAAAAATTGCTTCAATTCCAAGTTTGAATTTTAAGACTAAAATAAAATTAAGAGCAAGATTTAATATTATGTTCGAGAGTTTTATTGAAGTGAATTTTCCCGACTTTCTTTCTAACCTTAGGTTAGCAAATGGTACAAGTGCTAACGTATCAAAAATCAAAATGATTATTAAATAGTAATATAGTTTTGAATACTCATTAGGAATTTCCATTAATCTAGAAAACGGAGTTTTTAAAAGATATAATATTACTGCCAACAAAATTGTAGTCAACGTAACGAAAAGATATGCAGTTGAAAAGGTTTTTTTCTTTTCTGTCTTATCTTCTTTTAAGGATGCATATTTCATAAAAGCTGCATCCATACCATAGATAAAAAATATGTTTAGAAATGCGAGGTAAGCATAAATGTTTGAGTAAATTCCAAAATCGTGTGTGTTAATTACATTTGTATAAAATGGGATGAGAAAAAATCCCAGAAATCTTCCGACGATTGTGCTAATTCCATAAATCGCTGTGTCTTTGGTAAGTTCTTTTATCTTTTCTAACATTTCAAAATTTAATCCGACCGAAGAATTTTTCTCCGGTAAACTTTAATAATTATTTTTTGAAAAACGGTTCCAGTGCAGCAACATAATCTTTAGGCGGACGAACGGCTTTTTTTGTATCTGTTCTAATAAATATATGTGTTGTAAATCCCTCTGCAATCAATTCATCTGTATTTTTTCTTTTCACAACATATTCAATGTGAACTTTTGGAGAGTACAATTCTTTAACGCTAGTATGGATTTCTAAAACATCATCATATACTGCAGGTTGATAATATTTTAATCCGGCTTCTATTAACGGAAGTTGATAACCTTTTTTTTCAACTTCACTGTAAGGTAATCCTGTTGACCTTAACAACTCAGTTCTTCCAACTTCAAAATATTCCAAATATTTTCCGTTATAAACAAACTGCATCTTATCCGTATCAGCATATCTAACCCGAATTTCAGTAACGTGTGTGAGCATAAGGTAATTTGATTTTTTTCAGTTTAGTAAAAGTATAAACGCAAAATCCAAAAAAAAAATTTGAATTTTGTACTTTGGATTTAGTTTTTATTATTCAATATACATTCCCATCTTAGCAAATTTTTCAAGACGGTTCTGTATCAACTTCTCAGGTTTTATTTTCAATAACAATGAAAGTTCCTCTTTCAGTACGGATTTTAATGTGCTTGCAATTTGTAAATGATCTTTATGAGCACCGCCCAACGGTTCCGGAACAATCCGATCAATAATACCTTGTTCTAATAAATCTTCGGCAGTTAGTTTTAGTGCTTCGGCGGCAGTCTCTTTATATTCCCAACTTCTCCATAAAATACTCGAACAAGATTCCGGACTAATTACCGAATACCAAGTATTTTGTAACATTAAAACTCTATCACCAATTCCTATTCCTAATGCACCTCCGCTAGCACCTTCGCCGATAATTGTTACAATAATCGGAACGCGAAGACGGCTCATCTCTAAAAGATTTCTGGCAATTGCTTCTGCCTGTCCACGCTCCTCTGCTTCAATTCCGGGGTAAGCTCCAGGAGTATCGAGCATAGTTATAACAGGAATTTTAAATTTCTCTGCAAGTTTCATTAAGCGTAATGCTTTGCGGTAACCTTCGGGATTGGACATCCCAAAATTTCTATAAACGTTAGATTTAGTATCCCGTCCTTTTTGATGACCGATGATCATAACTTTTTGTTCATCAAGCATTGCTAATCCACCAACAATTGCTTTATCATCCTTGAACAATCTATCACCGTGCATCTCAATAAAATTTTCCGTTATCATGTATATATAATCCAGAGTATAAGGACGCTCGGGATGACGGGCGAGCTGAACACGCTGCCAGCGAGTAAGATCGTTATAAATATTTTTTTTGAGTTGATGAACTTTTTCTTCGAGTGTTTTTATCTCATCCGAAATATTAAGTTGCCCTTCGTACTTCCGCATTTCCTCAATCTTTTTTTCAAGTTCAATTACGGGCTTCTCAAAATCCAGTATATTTTTTGCCATGTCTACTCCGCACTAAAAAACATTTTTGAAAACGTTTTCCCAATTATTTCTAGATCTAACCAAACGTTTTGATTTTTTGCGTAAAAGATATCAAGCTTTTTAATTTCTTCGGCATCATTCTCTAAAAAATTTTCTACAAACCAGAATCCGGTTAATCCAGTTTTCCCAACATATAAATCACCGTGATAAGAATTATCACGTGGTCCTACAAAACTTTTCTTCCCTATGAAAACACTCGGGATTCCGAGGATGAATTGAGTGAATTTGCTCTTTTTTGATCTCAGCTTTTGAAATAAATATATGAAAGGATAAACCAAAAACAAAATTAAGGATGCAAGTATTATATCCAGCATTTGTTTTGATGCGCGGTGAAAGTACGAAGAAACATTATACTGCACTCTCAGTAACGGAATATCATCCAGCATTGTTATGGAAGATTTGCCGACTAGATAATCTAATTCTTTGCCTGCTACAAGAAACTCGGCATTTTCTCCTTGGCATTCGGCAACAACAGAAAACATTTGATTGAACGATAGATCATCTGAAGAAAAGATTACTTTATCAACTTTTTCATCAGCTATTATTTTTTTTATGTTATCTAACGTACCAAGTATTTTATAATTGCCGATCTTCCCGCCAATATTTTTTCTAGTCAATCCAATAATCCCAACAACTTGATAAAGTTTAGTAAATGTTGATTTCAATTTTGAAGCAAGTTCTTCTGCTTTAGATTCACTTGCTACAATTAACGTGCGGGATTTCCTTGTATCCGTCTCAAGTCCGATCTTAAAAATTACTTTAAGAGCAATCCTCCAGAACAAAAAGAAAACAAGAGCAAGTGCATACGTTATTAAAACAACTGCACGGCTGAATGCTACTTGTTTGAAGAAATAAGTTAAAGCAGATAAAAATATCATTCCAAACAAAAGAGAAATAACTGTGCGTAAAATTGAAAATGTTCTTTTACTATACGAGCCGCTTACAGACGATATAATAATTTGAACAAAGGCAGGGATAAAATATACCCAAGGTTTTACATAATTCGGAAAACCTCTCCAATGCTCGTTAGAATATATATTTGAAGCAAGAAGAATAGATGTTGAAAAAGTAAAGAAGTCAACAATAATTGAAAGAAACGCAAGCTTATAAATATTTGCAAAAGCAATTAGTTTTCTGAAAAGAATTGCTATCTGAAGGATGGACTCAATGATGAATGAGGAAGAAAAATGTTTACGGACAAAAAGATGCATAGCGTCGTAAAAGATTTTTGTTTCATCTAAACTGCTTCTCTTTGTACTCTCACCTTTATAATGAATTATTTCGGTGTTGTGTACATAAAAAACTTTATAGCCGGATTTTTGCGCTCGGTAGCAAAGATCCAGATCTTCGCCATACATAAAAAACTGCTGATCGAATCCGCCAATTTTTTCATAAACTTCTTTTTTCATCATCATAAATGCGCCGCTAACAGCATCAACTTCGTAAGTTTGATTTTCATCGAGGTAGGTTAAATTATAACGCGCGAACAAACGGCTCTTTGGAAAAAGTTTACTCAATCCCATAACTTTTGTAAATGATGTCCATGGTCCGGGGAAACTTCTTCTGCAAGCAAGTTGTAATGAACCATCTGGATTTAATACTTTGCATCCGGCGATTCCAGCTTGTGGAGTCTTATCAAAGAACTCCAACATTTTTAATAAAGTATCTTCTCTAACAATTGCATCGGGATTGATAAACAAAAAATATTTCCCTTTTGCAGATTCCATTGCTTGATTGTTTGCAGATCCGAATCCCACATTTTTCTTGTTGGCTATTAATTTAATATTGGGAAATTTCTCTCGTAGGATTTCAACACTGCCGTCATCTGAAGCATTATCAACAATAATTATTTCCGTAGAAATATTTTTTACCGCTTTACGTATTGAATCCAGGAGATTAAGTAAAAATTCTTTTACGTTATAATTGATAATTATTATTGAGAGATCAATCATTGCGCTCTTAATTTAATGTGCCGAAAATACTTTGCAATCTTAACTTCCATACCATAATAACCGCTTCGCGAACAATTTTCTTAGACATCTTTGAAGTGCCATGTACTCTATCAACAAAAGTTATTGGAATTTCAATAAGCTTAAATCCTTTTTTCCATGCCTTATAATTCATTTCTATTTGAAATGAATAACCGTTAGAGTGAATTGCATCAAGATTTATCGCTTCCAATACTTTACGGCGGAAGCATTTAAATCCGCCGGTTCCGTCTTTAACCGGCATTCCGGTAATAATTCTTGAATAAAGATTTGCGGAATAACTTAACACTAATCTTCTGATCGGCCAGTTGATAACACGAACTCCGTAAATATATCTGCTGCCGATTATCAGATCATGATCTTTTACTTCTTCTAAAAATCTTTTAATTTCCTTAGGATCGTGTGAGAAATCAGCATCCATCTGAACAGCGCAATCATACCCATTTGCCAGCATGTATTTAAATCCGGCAACGTAAGCTGTACCGAGTCCCTTTTTTCCTTCTCGTTTAATAATTTTTACGCGAGAATTATTTTTGATCATTTCATCAACGGCATTTGCTGTTCCATCCGGGGAATTATCATCCACAATTAAAATATCAAGGGAAGGATAAGATGCGAGAAGATCGGGAATCAGTTTTTTGATATTGTGAATTTCGTTGTATGTAGGAATTATTACTATCGCTTTCATAATCAAATTTAATTTTAATCGTAATGACCTTTACCGAATAATACTACAAAAACAGTTCTGAAAATTATTTTAAAATCCATTCTTAAACTCATGTTTTCAATATAGAATAAATCATAACGAAGTTTAACTTTTACATCTTCTATTGTCTCATCGTATTTATGTTTTACTTGCGCCCAGCCGGTAATTCCCGGTCTTACTTTTAATCTTCTTTTGTAAAGCGGAATTTCATGAGAAAGTTTTTCTACAAAGAAAGGCCGTTCGGGACGCGGTCCGACAAAACTCATGTCGCCTTTCAGTACATTAAAAACTTGCGGGATTTCATCAAGGTGTACTTTACGGACGAATCTACCAATTTTAGTAATTCTCGGATCATCTTTTGCCGACCAAATCGGACCGGTATGTTTTTCCGCATCTGCAATCATTGTTCTAAACTTAACCATCTTAAAAATTTTTCCGTTCATTCCGGCACGTTCTTGCTTGAAAAATACAGGTCCTTTACTGTCTAATTTTATAATTAGTGCTGTTAATAAAGTTGCCGGCGAAGTTAAAACAATAAGAACAAAGGACAGGAAAACATCCATCAACCTTTTTATTTTCTTTTCCCACTCGGGCATTAGCTCCGGCATTACATCAATCAGAGGAAAACTATAAAGTTGAGAGATCTTTGCCTGCCCGCTTATTATATCATAAAGATCGGGAACGATTTTTATCTCAACGTTCTTTCCTTCACAACGTGAAATCACTTCAAGAATAGTTTCTTCTTCATGCCGTCCCAGAGAAATTATAACATTTTTGATCTGATAATTTTCCAGAACAGATTCCAGATTGTGAATTGTATCTACAACAGAAATATTTTTAAATGAATTGTTAAGTTGAGAACCATCAACATCAACATAAGCTACAACATCAACACCAAGTTCACGGAATTTGAGAATCGAATTATGGATTTCGCTTGCTTTAGAATTGAACCCTACGATAAGAGCATTCCGTCTTCCGATTCCTTTAATAAGAAGTCTTCGTTGAAGACTTCTAATGAATAATCTTCCCGCACTAACAACAAAAAGAAAAATTCCCCAGTAAAGGAAAATATAAAATCGAACTGAGGTGGTAACGCCGTTTGCGTAATCATCATACAATACTAAAAAGAATAAAATAAAGACGCCTACAAACGATGCTTTGAACAACGTAGATAATTCATCAAATCTTGAAAGAGCAAACCATGTACGGTACATTCCAACAAAAGTAAAAAAGATGAGCCAATAAAAATAAACAGCGATCATTGAAAGAAGGATATCGGGCTGAGCGATTAACTCGAACCAGCCGGTTTGGACCCGAACGTAGAAAAATAAAATCCACGCAAGATTAACTGTTATAAAATCCGTAGTCAGTATTAAAAATTTTTCGGTTCGTTTATTCATATTAAATTTTTGTTAAAACTTTATCAGAAATAAAATCTCCTATTGATAACGAAGCGGTAGCAGCAGGAGAAGGTGCGTTGCAAACGTGAACAACTTTCTTATCTTCAACAATATAAAAATCATCAAGTAAACTTCCATCTTTTAAGCATGCTTGAGCCCGCACACCGGCACCACCGGGTGCAAGATCCTTTGCAGTTACTTCGGGAATCAATTTATTTAACGCTCTAACAAATGCTTTTTTGTTATACGATCTGTAAAACTCGCCTAATCCCATTCTCCAATGTTTTTTAATCAATTTATGAAAGCCGTTCCAAGTAAAGGTTTCAAATGTATCCAGTAAATTAAAACTTGTTTTCGTGTATCCTTCACGCTTAAAAGAAAGAACTGCATTCGGACCACATTCTCTTTCTCCATTAATCATTTTAGTAAAATGAACACCTAAGAATGGGAAAGCCGGATCGGGTACGGGATAGATAAGAGCATTCACCAAATTATTTTTTTCTACCTTCAATTTATAATATTCACCACGAAAAGGAATAAGACGCAATTGCAAATCCGGATGAGTCATTTTTGTGATTCTATCTGCAAATAATCCTGCACATGTAACTACAACATGGGATTTGAAAACACCTTTTGAGGTAATTACTTCACATTCATCATTCTTAATTAATAAATTTTTTACATCAGTATTGAATTCTATTTTCCCTTCAGCGCGTTTAATTAGTTCGAGATATTTTTCTGACACTTCGCTGTAATTAATTATTCCAGTCTGAGGAACAAAAATTCCCGCAACACAATCAACGTGCGGTTCAATTTCTTTCACTTCTGTACGCGTTAATCTTTTTAATCCCTTAAGACCATTTTTGTTTCCGCGATCAAGAATATTTTCCATTACGGGAATTTCTTTTTCAGTAACTGCAACAATCACTTTTCCGCAAATATTGTAACGGACTTCATTCTTATTGCAAAAATCAATCAGCATTTTATATCCGCTGACGCAATTCTGTGCTTTCAAACTTCCGGGTTTATAATAAATGCCGGAATGAATAACCCCGCTGTTATTTCCTGTTTGATGTTTTGCTACACTATTTTCTTTTTCCAGTATAAGTAATTTTAGTGAACGATTCTTTTCTAGAATCTTCAACGCAGAAGCTAATCCGACAATACCTGCGCCAATAACAATTACGTCATATTTCATTTAAAACTAATCCAAAATTAAATGTTCAATTGAAATTCATATCATAACAGATTCGTGAGAGAAAATATTAAAATTTCAGTACTTTTTTCCCATCCTAAGATTAAAATTATCTGAAGGTAATAAGCTCGACACAAAAATCCACAAATTTTGAGAGTATTCCAATTATTGCGAGGAGATCGCTAAAAAATCCAACCTTGTTGACACCAAGAAAGCGAGCAGCAAAAAGTATTGAGATTTGGTGAAGGACAATCGTAGTCGCTTGTTCCATTGATTGTGATATGACATTTTGGGCCAGTTTATTGAATTGAGAAAAAAAATCAATGCTGTTTTGAAAACACAAAATTTTTTATTTAATCAACAACCGAAATACAAATCAGAGTAATTGAAATAGATTCTTCTGAAATCATTACAACTATCAGGATTATTTGACTAATTTTTTTAAGTAAAAAACCGCTTGATCTCCCAGTTTGGCAGCATTAAGTTCCTTAGCATGTTTGGAAAACCCCGAAATATCTTTTTTCGAAAAAAGGGAATTCTTAGGATTCCTTAAATATGAATGTGGGTCATTCAGCGGTATGTTCTTTAAATACTGATCACTTCCCCAGAATTGAAAAGCTGTCGAGTCATAAATAACGTTGTTAAGCTCAAAGTTTGTTTTTCCGGAAAGAATTTCGATACTCTTGATAGAATGAAGATAATAATGTCTAGGCGCATCTATCTGTACCCATTTCATTCCATAGTGCTTCCATGCATAAGAAGAAACAGTCGGGACTCTAATTATACAATAGCCACCGGGTTTTAATAAATCAAATGCAATTTTTAATGTCTTTTCTTGTTCATGAATATGTTCAAGAGAATGATGAAACATTATCACATCCCATTTGCCCTGAACCTCATGTATATTTTTTTTTTGAATTCTTAAGCCATTTCCATATTCAAAATCTTTCTCATTAAAAGGATCAATCCCAAGAAGGTTTTTAAATCCAATTCCACGAAGTGAGTGCAGAAATATGCCTGCTCCACATCCAACATCAAGAATATTATAGTCTTTTTTTATCGGAAGGTGAGCAAGCGCTCTATATTCTATTGCCGGATATTTGGCATATAATAGTTTTCCAATAATTCCTCTATTGAAGACAGCATATTCATTTCTCAAATTTTTCACTAACCTCTCAATTATATTCAACTTCGAGTTTAGTTTATACGAATAGTAGCCATCAGAGTAATACTTTGAAATATCGGGAGGAAATTTTTCAATCTGCAGACAATCGCACATTGAGCATTGGAAATAAAGGAAGACATCCCTATATCCAAACATCATTTCTTGAGCTTCATATTCTTGATTATTTTTTTGATTACCACAAATCCTACATTGCATAGTTTCTACTTTGAAAAGGTAATGAAAATTAAAAAAAGAAATGAACTTCAACTATTTTATAGTAATTTAAAATAATTATTCGACCTATTCAAATAAGCGTAGTATAGTTTTGAGAAAGCGTCTCATGAATAAACTGCTTGAAGAAAAATTTATTGTACTCCATTTCACATGCCCACTAATTACCTTGGAATAAAGCTCGTCAACATATCCTAATCTACTTCGTGTTTGCTTCAAGAGTATTTAGTTTATTCGGTTTACGTATGAATTAAATCAAAATACATCTGCATTTAATATATTAATAATATATATTTCATCAGATTTGAAAAATTTCAGGCCTTATTATGCACAACCATAAAG
>Ga0163199_1002832_pt1 | contig 10576 bp, 13 predicted proteins | sample PL_2010_150m_FD_113537 | JGI IMG/M metagenome (GOLD analysis project Ga0163199, IMG submission 113537) | Freshwater microbial communities from Powell Lake, British Columbia, Canada to study Microbial Dark Matter (Phase II) - PL_2010_150m | ecosystem: Environmental > Aquatic > Freshwater > Lake ...
CCCTACTACGACAACGGCATCAAGTTCTTTTCGGCGCAGGGAACCAAGCTTCCCGATGCGGTTGAAATCGAAATCGAAGCGCGTCTGGACCAGCCGATGGGCTGCATGGATTCGGCGCGGCTCGGCAAGGCGCGCCGCGTCGACGACGCTGCCGGAAGGTACATCGAGTTCTGCAAGAGCACATTTCCCAACGAACTCGACTTGCGGGGCCTCTCAATCGTCGTGGATTGCGCCCATGGCGCCGCTTACCACATCGCGCCGAGCGTCTTCCACGAACTGGGTGCCGACGTGATCCCCGTGGCGGCCGCGCCGAACGGTCTCAATATCAACGAAATGGTCGGCGCCACGGCGCCGGACAGCCTGCGTCAGGCCGTGCTCGAACATGGCGCGGACCTGGGCGTCGCCCTCGACGGTGACGCCGATCGACTCGTCATGGCCGACGCCGGCGGCAGACTCTACGATGGCGACCAACTGCTATACATCATCGCCCGCCAGCGCGCTGCACAAGGCGCGGGGGCGGTCGGCGTGGTTGGGACGTTGATGAGCAATCTTGGCCTTGAGCATGCGCTGGAGCGCCTGGGCATTTCTTTCGCGCGCGCGGCCGTTGGTGATCGTTATGTGCTGGAAATGATGCGGGAGCGCGGCTGGCAACTCGGCGGAGAAAATTCCGGGCACATCATCTGCCTCGACAAGCACACGACCGGCGACGGCATGGTCGCCGCGCTGCAGGTACTCGCCGTACTGCGCAAACAGGGCTTGACCCTGGCCGAGGCCTGCAGTGATCTCGTCATGTATCCGCAGACATTGATCAACGTGCGTCTTCCGGCGGGGTTCGACTGGCGCGCCGATGCCGGCATCACGGCCGCCCAGGCGTCCGCCGTACGCGCGCTCGACGGCAAGGGGCGTGTATTGCTGCGTCCTTCCGGCACCGAACCGTTGTTGAGAGTAATGGTGGAAGGCGAGGATGGCGACGAGGTACGGCGCTGCGCCGAATTGATCGCGGAAGCGGTCGGTGGCGCAATCGGAGCGACTGCAGGTCAATAGGCCGAATATGAGCACTGCCGACTCGGAAGCATTCCGGCAGGTTCTGCTGCAGATGCGCAAGACCTATCTGGACGAGCTGCCGGAGAAACTGGATGGCCTCGAGGGCTTGTTGCTCGAAATCGAAAGGAACGGTAGCGACACCGAGCGATTCGACGAGTTGTATCGAGCCGTGCACAGTCTGAAAGGCAGCGCCGGAACCTTTGGCCTGGCGATCGTTACGACCATATGCCACCAGCTCGAGGATCTTCTGACTGCCACCGACCGCGGCAGCAAGTTCGCGCCGGCGCTCGTGTCCGCGACGCTCAGGTACCTCGACCTGCTGCGACTGGCCGCCGAGCAATGCGTCGCCGGCCATGACAGTTTTCCGCAGATCGACGAGGAACTCGAGAAGCTGAGGAAGCGAGATTCGGAAAGCCATTTCGCCGTGCTGCTGGTCGACAACTCGGAACTCAGTGCCAGGCTGTACGAGCACGTGCTGTCGGCCCTTCCGCTGCAAATATCCATTGAACGCGACGGCATCGACGGGCTCACCAGGGCAGTAGGTGAGCGGTTCGACATGGTCATCACGCGTCTCGACCTGCCGCGATTGAATGGCATCGCGTTGATTGCAGCCCTCAGGCGTTCCGATGGGGCGAGCCGCCACGCCAAGACCATCCTGATTACCTCGACCGACAAGTCCGCCACGGCGCGATTGCCGGCCGACCCGGACTACGCCGTTCTCAAGGGCCCGGATCTGCCGCTTCGCTTGCTCGATGCGGCAAGGCGGGCCTTGTCACTCAACTGACGGCGGCCGGTCCTGCCCCGTCGTGCCCGCCATGCAACAGGCGGGCGACCAACAGGATGACCAGGAACCCGAGCATGGCGACGCCGGTAAGCGCTGCGCCCGACACGGGCCGTGGCGTGCCCAGGCCGTCCGCCGCCACGGCGATGGTATGCGTCAGGGTCAGGGCGAGCGCCCCAATCATGCGTTGGGAATTGGAGTCGGGCCGACGATGATGGTTGCGGTGATGGTGCATGGCGGGGACTACGGGTAATGCACCGACGCTCCGTCCGCGGACTGCATAGTCAATTCCTATGGGAAGGATCGGAAAATAGTCTTGGACGCCTTTATTTTACTAACGCACAATTTAACCATTAACTACTTGCGAAATGGCCAGCGTGGCGCCGAGCGTTGCCACGGGACGCCGCGCAGTCGCGCCAAGTGGTTGATTGCGATTTCATACTTACAGATGATTGCAGGCTCTACTGATGATGTGCGTGTTTCGAAGGTGCTGACGCGTAAACGGATCGGCCGGCAACCCAAAGTCTGGGGCGCGCGGCGATGACCGGCAAGTTCCGGCAGGCGCCGGTCGGGGCACGGGGATCCGCAAATCGAGTGACAAACAGTCCATTGCGAGGAGATTAGCCATGAATGTTACAAACACCACCGATAAGTTCTTGCCGGCAATGCCGGCGGCCGTCAGCGGCGCATTGCTGCTTGCGTCTACTCCGGCCTTCGCGCATCACGCGATGGGGGGCGCGACACCGCAGACCTTGGTACAGGGCCTGTTGTCGGGCCTGGCTCACCCGGTCATCGGCCTCGATCATCTGGCTTTTCTGGTGGTGGCCATGCTGCTGGCCTGCGCCCTGAAGGGTACCGCGCGCTTCCTGGTGCCGCTGGTCTTTGTCGGTGCGACCCTCGGCGGTACTGCCATGCATGTCGGCGCCGCGAACATTCCGTTGTCGGAGACCCTGGTGGCGATGTCGGTCATCATTGCCGGCGTGCTGGCGCTAACGCGGCGAAACCCGGGCGCCCTGGCCCTGAGCGTTATCTTCGCCGCCAGCGGGATACTGCACGGCTACGCATACGGTGAATCGATCGTCGGTGCCGAAACGACGCCGCTACTGGCCTATCTTGCCGGATTCGCTGCGATCCAGTACGGCATTATCGCCGGTGGCGTGCTCGCGCTCGACAAGCTCGCCGCCCATTCCGAGAGTTCACGCGCGCTGGCGTCGAGTGTCGGCAGCCTCGCCGCGCTGCTCACCGGAGGACTGTTTTTCGCATTGAGCTTCGCCTAGGCCGCACCGTCTTGGACGAACCGGGGGTGGTGTGACGCCGCTCCGGTTCGGTCTCCCAATCCTCAGGAGTCGGGAAGCGGCCGGGTCGTTCCGGTCGCCGTCCCGCTCTGCTCTTAAGCAAAAAGGACTACGCCGATGAACAAAGTCGAGATGAAAGAAGCCATCCTGGAGGCGAAGATCGAAAAAGGGCTGAAGTGGGCGGACATTGCCAAGGCGGCAGGGCTGTCCCCCGAGTATGTCTGCTCGGCATGCCTGGGCATGAACCACCTCGACAAGAAACCGGCCGATGCAGTGGTCAAGCGCCTGGGCCTGCCCAAGGAAGTGTCGGCGGCGCTGCAGCGTTTCCCTCACAAGACCTGGAGTCAGACGGTCCCGACCGACCCGGTGATTTATCGCTGGTACGAGATGGTTGGCGTCTACGGTGAGACCATCAAGGAGCTGATCCACGAGGAATTCGGCGACGGCATCATGAGCGCGATCGATTTCAGCATGAATATCGACCGGCAGGCGGACCCGAAGGGAGACCGCGTCCTGGTTACCCTGAGCGGCAAGTTCCTGCCCTACAAGGCCTGGTAGCAGTGTGAAGGCGGCGGTCCGGCGTCCGGATCGCCTGCCATCCCGACCCCCGATACAGGTTCCAAGCATGGTTGCCCGTGATCCGCACCGGTTCGTCAATGAACTCGATGCGGCGCTCGTGGATCGGCTGATCGCCCGCCTCGAAAGCCGCGCCAAGGATGCCGTATTCACCAGACTGTTCGACAAGTACGCGACGCAACTGGACCTGCCGCCAGCTGCCCAGGTGCTGGAGGTCGGCTGCGGTACCGGCGCGACGACAAGGGCGCTGGCGCGTCGCCCGGATTTCTCGGGGCGGGCATTTGGCGTCGACCAAAGCGCCGCCTTCATTGAGGCGGCTGGCCGCTTCGCTCGCGAGCAGGACATCGCCGGGCGGGTCGAGTTCCGGGTCGGCGACGCGCATCGACTGGATTTCGGCGATGCCACCTTCGACGCGGTCATCGCTCATACCCTGATCAGTCATGTCACCGATCCGATGGTGGTGCTGCGCGAGATGGTCCGTGTGGTGCGGCCCGGGGGCGTCGTGGCGGTATTTGACGGCGACTACGCTTCACTGACTTACGGCTTTGCCGACCACGAGTTCGGCCGGCGCATGGATGCAGCCCTGGCGGCGGCCAGTTTCAACAATCCGCGCGTGATGCGCGAGATGCCGCATTTGATCCCGAAGCTTGGGCTCACCGTGAAGGCGGCGTGGGGGGATGCCGTGGTTGAAATCGGCCGCGGCAGCTATTTCAAGTCATTTGCCGAAACCTACGTGCCATTCGTCATCAAGGCGGGCCTGGTTCCGTCCGAAGCCGCAGACGACTGGCTTGGGGCGCAACGGCGGTCAATCGAAGACGAGACATTCTTTGCCTCGTGCAATTACTACACATACCTGGCGCAGCGCACATGAATACCACCGAAAATCCGAGACCGCCCCTGCCGCCGTTTGACGCCGCCAGCGCAGCCCAGAAGGTGCGCATGGCGGAGGATGCGTGGAATACCCGCGACCCGCAACGGGTTGCACTCGCATACACGCCGGACAGCGTCTGGCGCAACCGCGCCGAGTTTCTCTCGGGGCGTGACGCGATCGTCCGGTTCCTCGCCCGCAAGTGGAGCAAGGAGCTGGAATACCGGCTGATCAAGGAACTCTGGGCGTTTCACGGCAACCGCATCGCCGTGCGTTTCGCCTACGAGTGGCATGACGACTCGGGCCAGTGGTACCGCTCCTATGGCAACGAAAACTGGGAATTCGACCCGCTCGGGTTCATGCAGCGGCGCATTGCCAGCATCAACGATCTACCAATAGCGGAGGGCGAGCGGAAATATCATTGGCCGTCAGGGCGCCGCCCCGACGACCATCCGACCTTGTCCGGGCTTGGCTTGTGACGAGCCTTTCCTGCGCCGTGCCGACAGCCGAAATGAGCGGGGACGACTCCAGACCACGGATGGACCGCGAATCCAGGAAGGCCGCCAATCCGCGCCTCCATATCGTGGACGTCTTCGCCGAGCGCCCGTACGCCGGGAATCAACTCGCGGTGGTGGTCGGCGGCGACCACCTTACCGACGAGACGATGCTGCAACTGGCGGCCGAGACGAACTACTCCGAGACGACTTTCGTGAGTTCAAGCCCGGAGCCGGACGGGGGTTACCGAGTGAGAATCTTCACCCCGGCGCGGGAGATAGCCTTCGCCGGACATCCGATACTCGGTACGGCCTGGGTCGTGCGCCACCAGCTTGCCCCGGACGTCGCCGGGCCTGTGCGGCTAAACCTTTCGGTGGGGCAGGTCCCGGTGACCTTCGAAACTTCGGAACCGGGCGGGGAGGTGGCGTGGTTCCTCGCGCCACCCGTGACACTCGGACAAACCTGCACGCGCGAACGGATCGCACCGGCGCTGGGTTTGCTTCCCGGCGACATCGACATCGATGCGCCGGTGCAGCAGGCCACCGCCGGGACCTCGGCGGTGATCGTGCCGCTGCGCAGCCTGGCAGTGTTGCAGCGCAGCCGGCTCGATCTTGCCGCGTATGCAGCCCTGGCGAGCGACGGATTTCCGCAGCTGGTCTACTTGTTTTGCTCGGAGACGCATGATCCGGCGAACGACCTGTGTGCCAGGTTCTTCTTCGAGGCCCGCGGCGTGCGTGAGGATCCTGCCACGGGCAACGGCGCGGCGTTCCTGGGGGCGTACCTACTGGAGCACGAGTTCTTTCCGAAGGACGATCTTTCCTTGCGGATCGAGCAGGGTTACGAAATCGGGCGGCCATCGCTGGTCCGGCTGCACGCCCGGGTGTCCGGCGGGACACGGGAGGTCCGCGTCGGCGGGCGAGTGATTCCGACCTTCCAGGGAAACCTGGTGTAGGGTCGCCGGCCCTGCCGACTATCGCCTCAGGGAAGGCGCCGACGCCACCAGCAGCGCCTCGGAGGCGCCGGAATTTCGTTTTTCCCGGTGGCACGCCTCGGGCAAGGGGCAGGGCCGCGTCCCCGCGGGAGATTCCGCGGGACACCTGACGAAGTCCCATCCGGCCGCAAGCGCGCCGAAGGCCCGACAGGCCGGGCTCTTGTAGGCTTCCTTGGAACAAATCAGGGCGATGGTATGGTGCGGCAGCTCGGGCAGCAGCGGGACGGCGCAAAGTCCGGGTTGGGTGCACGCAATGGTGGTCGGGAGTACCGTGACCACCCGGCCCAGGCTGACCGATTGCACAATCATGCTGAGCGAGTTGGTCTCGATTGCGATGCGCGGCGTGATCCCGTTTTCCAGGCAATACAGGTCGAAGTGGCGCCGCAGCGCGAAATTGTTATTCAAGAGCACCAGCGGCTCTTCCTCGAAAACGCTTTTGGCCACGGGGGCCGACAGCCGGGCGACGGGATGGGTGGCGGCGACGGCGAGGCTGAGGGGCTCCATGAACAGCGTCTGCATCTCAATTTTGCTGGCCCAGACATCGCTCGACGGAGTATGCGTGAACGCAATGCCGACGTCGATTTCGCCTTCGGCCACCCCGGCTTCGATGTCGTCCTGGGACATTTCCATGGCGTTGACCACGACCCCCGGATAGCGCGTGCCGAAGTCGTCCAGCAACGAGGTCGTCAGGTACTCGGTAATCGGCGTCATTCCGAGCCGCAGGAAGCCACGGCTCATATCCTCCAGTTCGCTGACCGCCCGCTTGCCGGCGTCCAGTTCGGCAAGGGCGCGGCGGGCATGGAGCAGATAGACTTCGCCGGCATCCGTCAGCCGCACCGTCCGTCCCGAGCGATCCAGCAACTGGACGCCGAGCGCCTCCTCCAACTGCTTGATCTGCTGCGAAAGCGTTGGCTGGGAGACATACAAGGCTTCCGCCGCCCGGGTGAAACTTTGGTGCTCGGCAACGGCGAGCAGATAGCGAATTGAGCGCGGAAACATGAGCTTCGATTGCATAGTCAATTCCTATGGAACAGATCGGAAAATAGTCTTGGACAACACTATTTCAACCGGACACAATTTAACCATCAACAACATGCGGGCCTTCCCGAGCATAATTGAGGAAGCGGTGGCCTGTCGGAGCATGACGTCGCATGAGTTGGCCACCGGCCGTTGGTTGGCCTCCGGCGTCGGCCGGAGAGCAATGATACGCAATTTCGGAATTCTTTATCGTTTCGATGCAAGTGTAGCTGCAAGACGCCAACCAGAGGAGAAGTTCAACCATGTCATCGACAACCAGAGAAGAGGTACTGCGGCATCTGACTGCGGTCGCGGAGTTGCAGCCGCCGGTGCAGAAGACCGGCAAGGCGCCATATCCATCGGATATGACTCACGAACTGTTCCGGGCCTATACCAGATCGCCCCATGACGTCGGGGGCGAGTACGACATCCCGTGCGACTGGAGCGACGAGGAACCGGAGGCATGGGGGTACCGAGCCTACGTCACCACCGAGGTCCTGGCCTGGCGCGGTGTTTGGTGCGCCGAGGAAAGGCGTCGCATGCAGAACGTCGACCTGGGCACCACCCAATACCTGGGACTGCCCTACTACGGGCGGTGGCTGCTGTCTGCGGCGCGGATACTGGTCGACAAAGAACACGTCACATTGACCGAACTGATCAACAAAATAGACGAGGTGAAAAGACGCCATGAGCCACGATAGAACACACCATGCGCATATCGCCACCGGGAAAGGCGATCCCCAGTGTTTCAAGGGTACGGCCGGTCCGGCCAAGTTCAAGGCGGGCGACAAGGTGCGCATCAAGAACATGCCGGACATTTTTTATACCCGCACCATGATGTATACGCGGGGCGCGGTCGGCGAAGTCGCCGTTGCCACCCATGAGAGTCCGGTTCCAGAGGATGAGGCCTGGGGCCACGTCGACAAGTCCGAATGGTTCTACATCGTGCGTTTCCGCCAGCAGGACCTGTGGCCCGAGTACCCCGTGGCGTTTCCCAACGACACGCTGCAAACCGAGTTTTCCGAGCGCTGGCTGGAGGCGGTGTAACGCCCCCGACAATTGGACCAAGCATAGAAAGGTAAAACACATGTCAAACGATCACGATCACGATCACGCCCACGGGCATCGTCCCCCGGCCCCGATGGTTGAGGAAATCAGCGACTTCGAGGCACTCGAGATCGCCGTTCGCGAACTCTCCATCGAGAAAGGCCTTTTCACCGCGGAAGATCATCGCAGGTTCACCGAATTCGCCGAGCACATCGGACCCACCCCGGCCGCCCGCATGGTTGCAAAGGCCTGGCTGGACCCGGAATACAAGAAGCTGTGCCTGACGGATGCCATCAAGGCCAGCTTCGCGGTCGGGGTCGACTGGCTGAATCCGACTGGTTTCGGTACGCCGAGCGACTATACCGACCTGCGCGTTCTCGAGGACACCCCGACCCGGCACCACGTCGTGGTGTGCACCCTGTGTTCCTGCTATCCCCGCCCGATCCTGGGTTTCCAGCCCGAATGGTACCGGACGCCGAACTACCGTCGGCGCCTGGTTCGCTGGCCACGGCAGGTACTTGCGGAGTTCGGGCTTTCGCTTCCGGCGGAAGTCGAGGTCAGGGTCGAGGACTCGAACCAGAAATGCCGCTTCATCGTAATGCCCGTGCGCCCCGCCGGGACCGACGGCTGGACCGAGGATCAACTCACGGAGATCGTGACCCGCGATTGCCTCATCGGTGTCGCGCTGCCGAAGCCTGGCAAGACATCGAACATCAAGCTTCCGGTACATCACGCCGTCAATCCCGCGCATCCACACTAGGACCACGCCATGACTGACGCAGCGATGAAGAATGCGCCCGCCGGTTCCGCCGCGGCGGCGGCGAATTGGTCGCCCATCCCCTTGCTTGAAGGGATCAAGGAGCAGGGGAGGGTCTGGGGCGACCTCGCCGGCCAGTACGGGGTGGAGAATCCCGATCCGCCGTGGAAAACCAGCCTGGAAGGGATGTGCGACGTGCTCGCCGAAGGCCAATGTGCGCTTCCGCCGCTGGAACGACGCTGGGAGGAGGACGAAATGTCGGAGTCGATCTATAAAGACGTCCCGTTTCCCGAGCGGCAACTTCTTGCGCTGGCGCATTCGTTGATCAAGCGTGGTTTGGTCAGCGAGGGGGATCTGGCGAACCGGATAAAGCAGGTTCACGAGCGTCTTACCGCGGCCTGACGAAGTCAGCGACATTCGATCGGCAGCGGGCAGCGCGATGGGTATTGAAGCGGAGCGCATCGTCGTTGCCCAATAAACGCGAAATTCTTACCGGCGGGAGACTTTCCGGCGCGCCAACGGTCATTTTGCACCCGATGATCGAGTCCGCCGAGGATCCTTGCCGGGACTTCCCTACGGAGACGTGATCGGTGTCAATTCGCGGCGTAAGCATCAACATACAGGGACTCGGCTACCGCTACAGTTCGCGCGGGAAGCCGACCTTTAGCGATCTCCGGCTGGAATCGAAACGCGGCGAGGCGCTGGCGATCATCGGCCGTTCCGGGTGCGGCAAGTCCACCCTGCTGCACATCGTCGCCGGCCTGATCCGTCCCGACGAGGGCACCATACATTTCGACGCTACCCAGGTGCTGGGGCCGTCTTCGCGCTGGGTAATGATGTTCCAGGCCCCGCATCTCTTTCCATGGATGAAGGTTTCGCAGAATGTCGGCGTCGGGCTGCGCTTTGCCGGATGGGGGGAAAAGGAAAAACGTGAACGGGTCGACGAGGCGCTGCAGCTGGTGGAACTCGGCGACTATGCCGAAACCAATGTACAGGATCTTTCCGGCGGCCAGCAGCAGCGGGTGGCCTTGGCGCGATCGTTGGTAATGGAACCGGAACTGCTGCTGCTCGACGAGCCATTTTCCGCGCTCGACGCGTTTACCCGCGCGTCGTTGCAGCGCGATGTCCGCTCCATCGCCAAGCGCCTCGGTTTCAATCTGATCATCGTGACCCATGACATCGACGAGGCGGTCCTGATGGCCGATCGAGCCTTGATCATGGCCGGCGCCCCAGGCAAGATCGTGCACGAATTCGAGGTAGCACTCGACGATCCTCGCCAACGCCAGGATGCAGCCGTCCAGGCGATGCGGGCGCGCCTTATGGACGCATTTCACAGCGCCGCCCAGGTCCCGGGTGCGCCGAGCGAGGAAGATGCCGACGCGACGAATTTGGCAGCAGACAGCGTTTCACAGCACGCCTGACCGTAACCGGGCCAGGACACCACCACCCAAAGGAGGAGACCCAGAATGTGCAAGATTTGCGATCAGCTATTCCCCGGGCGTCAACATCTGTCCCGCGAAGCGCACCTCGATTACAAGAAGCACGGCGACGGAATCAACGATCCTAGCCTGGCGCTGGATTACGATCCGCTGTTCAGCGGTGTTCTGGGGACCAGCGTGAATCGTCGCGAACTCCTCAAGATCGGCGGTCTCGCGGCCTTGAGCGGGATGCTGCCGTCCCGCGCGGCCTTTGCCCAGGATCAGAA
>Ga0163199_1002834_pt1 | contig 10572 bp, 13 predicted proteins | sample PL_2010_150m_FD_113537 | JGI IMG/M metagenome (GOLD analysis project Ga0163199, IMG submission 113537) | Freshwater microbial communities from Powell Lake, British Columbia, Canada to study Microbial Dark Matter (Phase II) - PL_2010_150m | ecosystem: Environmental > Aquatic > Freshwater > Lake ...
CATGGCAGAGCGAATGACCGATATTGTTGCTTTGCAACTCTTGTGTAATGCAATTGCCACTGGTGGTGCACTCGTTGCACTGATCTTGATCTTTGCACCTGTATCGGGTGCATCATTCAATCCAGTTGTAGGCATTGTCGGAATTTTTACGGGTGAAGCAACCGTCAAGGACACTCTTTGGTATGCGCTTGCGCAAACAGTCGGTGGATGCTTTGGCGCAATTGTTGCCAACCTGATGTTTGATCTTGATGCAATTAATATCTCACACAAAATTCGGTCGGGATCAGGAATTTTGTTTTCGGAAGTGGTGGCAACAGTTGGTCTGCTACTTGTGATCTATGGAACCATTCGAGCCAAGCGTTCAAATCTGGTGCCGTTCACTGTTGCCGCGTGGATCACTGGCGCATATTTTTTTACTTCGTCTACATCGTTGGCAAATCCAGCAGTCACTGTTGCTCGTAGCTTGAGCGACACATTCGCCGGTATTGCACCAGAGTCTGTGCCGATGTTTATTGTGATGCAAGTGATCGGGGCCATCATTGCAATTGCATTGATTCAGTTTGTGTTTCAATCATCACCAGAGTCGAAAAGCTGAGATCGCTATTGAAAGACGTTCTCTTTCTCTGTATTCATAACGCTGGTCGTTCGCAAATGGCTGCCGGCTTTATGCGTCACCTTGGTGCAGGAGTTGTCAACGTCTATTCCGCCGGATCTGAGCCATCAAACTCTATTAATCCCTCGGCTGTAGAGGCGATGTTGGAAGTTGGTATCGATATTGCATCGGCTCAACCACAGATCTGGACGATGGAAATGCTGCATGCTGTCGACGTTGTGGTCACGATGGGGTGCGGCGATGCGTGTCCGTTTATCCCAGGCAAGAAGTATGTCGATTGGCCACTGAGCGATCCTGCAGGAAAGGGAGTCGAGGCCGTACGACCAATTCGTGACGAAATCGAGCAGTTAGTCAAAGGCTTACTCGTAGAACTTGCTGAGCTAAAAAGACCTAGTTAAAAAGACCTAGTTAAAAAGGCCAAACAATTCGTTAATGGCTTTTGCTTGTCCGCCAGAAGTAGAAGACATCACGGCAATTGGAAGTACGCCAGAATCGGCCCAAGCCGCAAATTGCTCGCGCACTTGTGTCTTGTTGCCAGAGATCGTGCAGTCTTGCAACCATTCATCGCTCATGGTTGCTTGCAATGTTTCGGCCATCAACTCTTTGGGTGTCGAAGCCAAAACCGTCTCGATTGCATTCATCTCGTCGACATAGCCTGCAGTGCGCCAGTAATTGCGGTAGTTGGGTAGCGAAACATAGCCAGTCAATGTTTTGCGGTGCAGCGCAAATGCTTCCTTGATGTCATCGGTGATGATCGTTGGAACCATGTTCGACATAAAGAATGATGATTGTTTATCGGCGGGGATGGAAGCGACTTGTCGTTTGACGTCGCGCAACGAGGCATTTGCCCAGATTGCACCCTCGGAAATCTGGTGCGAAAGTGCAAGCATCTTGTCGCGCAGTGTTGCCAAATAAATTGGTGGAAGTGCTCCAGAGAAGCGCTCGTTGGCGCGCATCGCTGCAACATAGTTGGTGATATCGCTCAGCGGCTTTCCGGTTTCAACACCTAAACGCTCTACAACTGGTCCATGGCTTACACCGATACCGAGCCCAAATCGACCTCCAGATATTTCGTGAATGTGCGCTGCCGTGTTTGCGGTCTCAACGGGGTGGCTGTAATACATCGGCTGAATCGATGTCCAAAAATGAATGGTGTTCGTGGAGTGGGCGAGCGATGTGCACAGTGCCATGGTTCCGCCCAAACTCGGACACGCAAGTCCGGCGAAGCCAAGTTGCTCGGCTTGTTGTGCCAATTCCAAAATGGTGTTTCGTTTCGTCGGCGACGCCACTATGGAAACTGCGGGGGTGGAATAGGAGTTTGTGAGAAATTGCGTCATGATTTGATTTGCTTTCGTTTGAAATGCTTCTTGACGGTCTACCGTATACGGCGTGAACATGTTGCGGGTTGCAATGGTGAGTCCCTATAGCGTGTCGGTTCCAGGCGGAGTTCAGGCCCAAGTCATGGGGCTTGCTCGCGAACTCAGGCGTATCGGACATGAAGTGCGAGTTCTTGCGCCATGCGATGGCCCACCTCCCGAACCGTTTGTGACTCCGTTGGGTCGAAGCCTTCCAACTTCTGCCAATGGTTCAGTTGCACAACTTGCCCCCGATCCATCTGCTGCATTACGCACCATTCGGGCTCTCAACGATGAAGCGTTCGATGTCATTCACCTCCACGAGCCGATAGTCCCGGGACCGACAGTGACTTCGTTGTTGTTGCGACTAGCACCAACAGTCGGCACTTTTCATGCAGCCGGAGACTCATCGCCGTATCGAGTACTCAACAAATCTGCGCGATGGGCCGCAAACCATTTGGATGTGCGTGTTGCTGTGTCGGAGGCTGCAAAAGAACTTGCGTCGCGGTACCTCGACGGCGACTATCAGGTGTTGTTTAACGGAATCGAAACTTCTCGTTACTTCACGCATGATGCGCATCGCGAGCAGCAACCCACAATTTTTTTCTGCGGTCGTTTCGAACCTCGTAAGGGCCTCGAAGTTCTACTTGGGGCAATGAAATACTTGCCGCAACACTTTTCATTGTGGGTGGCTGCCGATGGTGTTGGCATAGATGAACTGCACAGACTTCACGAACATGATCACCGAATTGTCTGGCTTGGTCGGATAACTGAAACAGACAAACTTGAAAGACTTTCACGATGCACTGTTTTTTGTGCGCCGTCATTGCGAGGAGAGTCTTTTGGCATCGTTCTTTTGGAAGCAATGGCCGCTGGTGTACCGCTTGTGACGACTGACATCGACGGGTATCGCAACGTTGCAACGCACGAAGTGGATGCGCTCCTTGTTGATCCGGGCAGTGAAGAGCAATTGGCCAGCGCAATCAACCGGTTGGTTGGTGATCCGGTTTTGTCGAAGAAATTGGTCGATGCTGGTCTCAAGCGCGCAGATGATTTTTCGATGCAGCATTTAGCAGTTGAGTATGTTGCGATATATCAGCGCCTCTTGGCCGCTGAAAAAAATAGCGAGATCTCGGTTCGGCCAAACAAACTGCTGGCAATGTTTGAACACCGCGTTCTGCGTCGCGCGCAAGGAAGCCCAAATTAGAGTCAGCAACACTTCTCAAGGCCGCGCAGTGTTGGCGTAGACTGAAGCGTATGGACATTCTCGTAATATTGCTCATAGTTGTAGTGCTGCTGGTGGTCTTCATCACGATGTACAACTCGCTCATCCGCCGTCGCAACGAGGTGGATAATGCGTGGTCGCAGATCGATGTGCAATTGAAGCGACGACTCGACCTCATCCCCAATTTGGTCGAAACCGTCAAGGGTTATGCGTCGCATGAGAAGGCCACGTTGGACGCTGTCATTCAGGCTCGCAACTCGGCAATGAGTGCGTCGGTTTCACCATCTGCTCAAGCCACTGCCGACACCGCCATCACGGGGGCACTGCGACAGTTGTTTGCACTCTCTGAGGCATATCCAGACCTCAAAGCAAACCAAGGCTTTGTCTCGCTACAAGAAGAACTTTCAAACACCGAGAGCCGCATTGCGTATGCCCGACAGTTTTACGGCGATGCAGTGCTGTCGTACAACACGGCCATTCAGAAGTTTCCTGGGTCGTTGATTGCTGGTGCTTTCAAATTTGCCAAGCGTGAGTTTTTTGAGGCCGAGGCTGCAGCGCGTACAACACCGCAAGTCAAGTTCTAGCAAGATCGGCAACAACAGTTCTATGAATGACCTCATCGCGTCAAATAAGAGGCGTACGTTCTTTTTACTCACAGGTTTTATTGTCATCACGGTGCTCGTCGGTATGGCAGTGGGCGTGTTGATTGGCAATGGCACAACAGGAACGATCATCGCGCTTGTCTTTTCGGCTGTGTTTGCGTTTGGCTCGTACTGGAAATCTGATTCGGTTGCGCTCAGAGTGAGTCGCGCCGTACCTGCCGACCCTGTTGAGTTTCGTCGCCTACACAACTTGGTTGAAGGCTTGTGCATCGCAAGCGGTTTGCCAAAGCCCCGCGTATTCATTATTCGAGATGATGCGCCCAACGCATTTGCGACTGGGCGAAACCCAAAGCATGCTGCAATCGCTGTCACGACAGGATTGCTTGAAAAGATGAACCGCGTGGAGTTGGAAGGCGTTGTTGCTCACGAACTCTCGCACATCAAGAACTACGACATTTTGGTCAGCACATTGGCAGTCACATTGGTTGGCACAATTGCGCTTGTTACAGACATCACTCTTCGGATGATGTGGTGGAATGGTGGGCGAGTGAGTCGCGGCAATGATCGTCGAGACAGCACAAACCCGCTTGCGTTTGTGGGCATCGCGCTGTTGATACTCGCACCAATCTTGGCCCGAATCATGCAGGCCTCGATCAGTCGTCGACGCGAAACTCTTGCTGATGTCTCGGCCTGCAAAATGACCAGGTATCCGCCAGGTCTCATCTCGGCGCTTGAAAAACTTCAAGCCGACAGCACGGTCACTCATTCGGCCAGCATGGCAACGGCCCATATGTGGATAGAGCAACCGATGTCGGGCGTGAATGACGCAGGTCGCCTGGGCATGTGGCATAAACTTTTCAATACGCATCCCCCATTGGCAGAAAGAATTGCGCTGCTCAGAGAGATCTAAACATGAACACTCGGCTGTACCCGAATAAGTCGTTATTGAGAGTTTCGTTGTGTGTTGGTTCATTATTGATCGTGGGTGCATGTGGTGGTTCGTCCAGCACGACTCAGAGTTCGATCGTTGAAACAACAACAACTGTCACCGAGACAACTGTTCCTGCTGTTGTTGTCAACCCGCTCACCGGTTTGCCAAACATCGACCCGTCGACACTTAACCGTCCAGCCATGGTTGTCAAAATCGACAACCATCCGTCTGCACGCCCACAGATGGGCATCAATCAGGCCGACATTATTTTTGAAGAGAACGTTGAAAAATTGACTCGTCTTGCAGCAGTGTTTCAAAGCGAAGGTTCCGATCCTGTTGGCCCAATTCGCAGTGGTCGCTTCCAAGACATCAATTTGTTGAGTTCGCTTATCAAACCATTGTTTGTGTGGAGTGGCGGCAACGCGCAAGTTTCTTCTGCGATCAAGAAATCAGACCTCGTTGACTTGAGTTACACCGTTGCAAACAAAGACGGTGGGTTTGCCCGCGACAGCGATCGCTCAGCACCACACAACTTGATTGCAGAGACATCAAAGTTGTGGACACTGAGCCCTGAGGGTTCGACCGCGCCACCAGCCCAGTTTTCGTATCGCAGCGCAAGTGATGCTGTTCCGTCAACAGCAACTCCAACTGCGGGTGTAAAAGTTTCAATGGACGGCGTGAAAGTGCAGTGGAATTGGGATGCAACGACAAATGAGTTTTTGCGGCTGCAAGACAACACACCCGATGTGGATACTGCTGACGTGCAACTTGCGGTTCCAAACGTGATTGTGTTGGAGGTGGAATACACCAACAGCTATAGCCCAACGTCAAAGACTCTTGGTGGCGGAAAAGTGTATGTATTTACCAACGGCACATTGATCGAGGGAACCTGGGAGCGCAACAATCGCTTGACACCGTTCTTGCTCAAAGATTCGAGTGGGGCAGTGATCAAACTCACTCCCGGTCAAACGTTTGTTGAAGTCGCTCGTGCGGCCAAAACTGCTGTAGTGCCAGTCGGAACAGACCCAGACGACGTCAAGTTTCTCTAGAGAAACTGTCACAACTATTCGACCGTTTGTGTCGGCAGTGATCTCGGTACGATGGGATACATGACAAAGAATTCTGCACGCACTACAGGGTCAATGCAGGTCAAACGAGGTTTGGCCGAGATGCTCAAGGGCGGCGTCATTATGGACGTGGTCAACTCTGAGCAAGCAAAGATTGCTGAAGACGCGGGTGCTGTTGCGGTGATGGCACTCGAGCGTGTACCTGCAGATATTCGTCGTGATGGCGGTGTTGCACGCATGAGCGACCCTGAAATGATTATTGCAATCCAGGCGAGTGTCTCTGTCCCAGTGATGGCAAAAGCTCGCATTGGTCATTTTGTCGAGGCACAGATTTTGCAATCACTCGGCGTTGACTTTATTGACGAGTCAGAAGTGTTGACTCCTGCCGACGAGACACATCACATTGACAAGTTGGCATTTGATACTCCGTTCGTGTGCGGTGCAACAAACCTGGGTGAAGCATTGCGTCGCATTAGCGAAGGTGCTGCACTCATTCGTTCAAAAGGCGAAGCAGGTACGGGCAATGTCGTCGAGGCGGTGCGTCACTTGCGCAACATAATTGGAGACATTCGCAAGATCACTCAAGCCGACTCCGCCGAGTTGTTTGAATGGGCCAAAAAGTTGGGCGCGCCATTGCCGCTCGTGCAAGAGATCGCCGAGACCGGATTATTGCAAGTGCCGCTGTTTTGTGCAGGCGGAATTGCCACACCAGCAGATGCCGCGTTGGCGATGCAGCTGGGTGCGCAGTCGGTGTTCGTCGGATCTGGAATTTTTAAGAGCGATGACCCTTCGCCGAGAGCGAAGGCAATTGTTGAGGCAACACTGCATTATATGGATGCCGACATTTTGGCCAAAGTGAGTCGCAATCTTGGAGCACCGATGACAGGCATCGGCATGGACCAGATCAACGAGCGTTACGCCGAGCGCGGCTGGTAGTCAACTCGATACTTGTGAGTGTGATGTCATGATGGTGGCGATCTGAAAAACAGGGTTGGGATCTTGGCATTGCAAGGTGCTTTTGTTGCGCACGAAGTGATGTTGCAGAGTCTCGGCGCCAACACGGTGCAAGTGCGAACACCTCAAGATTTGCAGTTGGTGGATGCGCTTGTGATGCCAGGCGGTGAGTCAACAACCATGTCGCACCTGCTCAACACATCTCAATTGTTTGATCCGATTGCGAAGCGAATCAATGATGCAATGCCCGTTTTTGGAACATGTGCAGGCATGATTTTGTTGGCAAAGAGCATTGCGGACGGACGACCCGATCAGTGTTTTTTTGGGGCGATTGACATTGATGTGCAGCGCAACGCCTATGGTCGCCAGGTGGAGAGCTTTGAAACCGACCTCACGATCACCGGTCTCGAAACCCCTTTCCACGCAATGTTTATTCGTGCCCCACAGGTTGTGCGCGTTGGCTCAGATGTTGAGGTGCTGTCCTCCTACGAAGACAAAGTGGTGCTGGCACGCCAGGGTTCGGTTATGGTGGCGTCGTTTCATCCAGAACTGACAAGCGATAGTCGTATTCATTCATTGTTCTTGCGGGAGGTATAGAGATGTCCGGACATTCCAAATGGGCAACGATCAAACACAAAAAGGGCAAGGCCGACAAAGCCCGGGGTAAGACGTTTGCAAAACTCGCGCGTCAACTCGAAGTCAGCACGAGGGAAGGCGGAGGCGACCCAGCGTCGAATGCATCGCTGCGAACGATTGTGTTGAAGGCCAAAGCAGCACAAATGACCAATGATGCGATCGATCGCGCAATCAAGCGCGGAATGGGCGAACACACGGGTGCTGCGTTTGAATCGATCACTTATGAGGCGTACGCACCGGGAGGTGTCGCGATGTTGATCGATGCACTGACCGACAATCGCAATCGCACGGCATCCGATGTGCGACTGGCGTTTAGCAAGTCTGGTGGAGCAATGGCAGAGCCCGGCGCAGTTGGCTGGCAGTTTTCGCGCAAAGGCGTTGTACAGATTGACAAATCGGTTTCAGAAGACGAAGTGATGATGGTTTCGCTTGAGCACGGTGCAGAAGATGTTGTAGATGACGGCGACTCATGGCGCGTCACATGCGATCCACATGCGTTGTATGAATTGAAGGCATCCCTTGAGGCAGCAGGTATGACAGTTGTGTCGGCCGTTTCAACGATGGTTTCGTCTATGCAGGTGCCTGTTACTGACATCGCTGATGCAAAAGCAATTTTGAAAATCATGGACGACTTGGAAGACAACGATGATGTGCAAGATGTGTATGCCAACTTCGACATGACCGATGCAATCCTTGAAGAGGCCGCATCATGAGCATTGAAGTAGGCGACAAGGCTCCTGCGTTTACGTTGATGGGGAGCGGCGGAAAGTCGTATTCGTTGTCTGACTACTTGGGCAAGCCAGTGGTCTTGGTTTTCTATCCAGGAGACAATACGGCTGTGTGTACAAAACAATTGTGTTCATACAACAATGAGCTCGCGCAATTTAACGACATCGGTGCACAAGTGCTTGGCGTGTCTGCGCAAGATGTAGCGAGTCACGATGCGTTCTCGGCAAAGCACGGATTTGGGTTTCCACTGTTGGCAGACACCGCTAAAGAGGTGGCAAGGGCATATGGCATTCTCGGACTCTTGGGAATGGTGCGCCGCAGCATTTTTGTGATCGACAGCCAGGGTGTGGTGCGCTATGCCCATCGATCTGCAATGGGCTTGACCTTTCGTCCCGTGGACGAATTGGTTGCTGCGTTGCAGTCGGCCCAGTAAATCCTTACCTAGTAGGTATTTGGGCACTAAGGTAGAACATATGTTCGCCCAGCAGTCTGCCCAAGTGGTACTTGGCATCGACCCAGGTTTGACCCGATGTGGTTACGCAGTTTTACGAGCTCAGCACGCATCGTTGCCAGGTGTTGTTGCGCTCGGGGTCATGACAACTGCGCCAACCGAACTCTTGCAGCACCGCCTGTGTGCGCTACAAATCGATATTGAACGTTTGATATTCGAGACTCAGCCGCAGGCCATCGCAATTGAACAAGTTTTTTTTCAGAACAATGTGCGTACAGCCATGAGCGTTGGTCAAGTGAGTGGATTGGTATTGGCAATGGCGAGTCGATTGGGAATCGAAGTTGTGCAGTACACCCCGAGTCAGGTCAAGAGCGCGGTGACGGGTTCTGGTACTGCAAACAAATTGCAAGTGCAAAAAATGGTGCAGCAACGCCTCGGGCTTGTCTCGCTGCCGCAACCTGCAGATGCTGCTGACGCCGCCGCGATTGCACTCTGTCATCTGGCTGTTGCACCTTTGCGCAGCAGCATTGCGCGAGCACAATCAACGGTAGGTGCTCAATGATCGGCTCATTGCGTGGAGTAGTGATCGAGCGTAATCAAGACTCGACTGTATTGCTCGAGGTTGCTGGCGTCGGATACTTGATCCATGTAACACCACGCACACTTGGCGAATTGGAGCCAACGTCGCAAGCATTCGTGCACGTGCATCATCACATTCGCGAAGATGCGCAGACGCTGTATGGTTTTCTTGATCGAGACGAACGTCGCACATTCGAAATTTTGATTGCGACTCACGGTGTTGGTCCAAATATGGCGATGTCGGTCCTTGCTACACACACGCCGCGAGCATTGATCGACATTGTTGCCACCAATGACCACTCTGCTCTCACGCTTGTTTCTGGTGTAGGACGCAAAACCGCTGAGCGTCTCTTGATCGAACTCAAGGGCCGCATGAATCTGCCCATCATGGACACACCTCACGGTGAACAATCGGCGGCGCACAGTGCCGTCACCGATGTGCGAGAGGCTCTTACAGGGCTCGGGTATTCGAGTGAAGAAATTCGTGATGTATTGCGCGAATTGTCGGCAACAGATACGCCTGAGAGTATGTTGCGTCAGGCGCTCAATGCATTAGGGGTGAAGCGTGCGTGAAGAATTTGTAGATCCACATCAGCGGCCCGAAGATCACAATGAATTGCTCGACGAAGTGGGTTTGCGTCCGCGATCGTTAACAGACTTTGTTGGACAACGAGAATTGAAAGAGCACCTCAGCATTGTGCTCGAGGCTGCGCGACGACGAGGTCAGGCAGCCGATCATTTGCTGTTTGCTGGCCCTCCAGGTCTTGGCAAAACCACGCTTGCTGGCATCGTTGCAACAGAGATGTCGGCGCAACTGCACGTGACATCGGGGCCAGCTCTTGAGCGTGCCGGAGATCTTGCTGCAATTTTGACCAAACTCGGCGAGAACGATGTCTTGTTTATCGACGAGATTCATCGCCTGTCGCGCACAGTCGAAGAAATTTTGTACCCAGCGATGGAAGATTTCCAGATTGACATTGTGGTCGGCAAGGGGCCTTCTGCGTCTTCGATTCGACTGACGTTGCCAAAGTTCACATTGATCGGGGCCACCACGCGCACTGGCATGATCACTGGTCCGTTGCGCGATCGTTTTGGTTTGGTTGCTCGACTCGACTATTACGACGAAAAAGAATTGCAATCGATCATCACGCGTGCAGCCGGAATTTTGCAAGTAGATATTGACTCGCAAGGTGCAACAGAGATTGCTCGTCGATCTCGGGGAACTCCACGCATTGCCAACCGCTTGTTGCGACGGGTGAGAGATTTTGCAGAGGTGCGAGGTGACGGCACCGTCGACAAAGCCTCTGCTCAAGAAGCACTCACCGTCTTTGGAGTCGACGAACTCGGACTGGACAAAGTGGATCGCGCGGTATTGAGCGCTATTTGTGTGCAGTTCGGTGGTGGACCAGTTGGGCTGTCGACTCTTGCGA